>Ga0335073_10012488_pt1 | contig 11925 bp, 10 predicted proteins | sample Lox_Sample_22_FD_207093 | JGI IMG/M metagenome (GOLD analysis project Ga0335073, IMG submission 207093) | Soil microbial communities from Loxahatchee National Wildlife Refuge, Florida, United States - Lox_Sample_2.2 | ecosystem: Environmental > Terrestrial > Soil > Wetlands | place: USA... | reverse complement strand
TCCCGTCATCGAAGAAAACGAAGAAACCGGAATTAAAGCTGCACAGAAAATGTACAAGGAACTGGAACGGATTTTTCCCGGCCAGCGCGTCGCGCTGTTACATGGCCGTCTCGACGCCGACCTGAAAGAACAGATCATGCGCCTGTTCCAGAAAGGCGGGATTGACATTCTGGTTTCGACCACGGTGATCGAGGTCGGCGTCGATGTTGCCAATGCCACCGTCATGGTGATCGAGCACGCCGAGCGCTTCGGGCTGGCCCAGCTCCATCAGCTTCGTGGGCGCATCGGCCGCGGCGCGGCCCGCTCCTACTGCATCCTGATGACTTCCGGCGAAGTCAGCGAACCAGCCGAGCGCCGCCTCGACGCCATGGTCCGTACCAACGATGGCTTCCAGATTGCGGAACTCGACCTGGAGCTGCGCGGCCCCGGCGAGTTCTTCGGGACCCGTCAGGCCGGCATGCCCAGCTTTCAGGTGGCGAACCTCATTCGCGATCGCCAGCTCCTCGAAGCCGCAAGACGGGAAGCCGCCGCCGTTCTGGCGGGCCCAAACGCCGAGATTTCCCGGGAAGAAATCGACCGTGCGCTGCGGCATATGCGCTCCCGCTGGCAGCGGAGCTACGGCCTGGTCGAAGTCGCGTAGTTCCTCTTCGCGCAACCTGCACCGCTTGCTCGTGGACGAGATTTGTGCGACAAAACTCCATCCGGTTTCTCCGCTGAGGTGCGATTTTGCAGAACACGCCAGTTTCAATCGCCGTTATCATTGTCAGCGTTCTGGCTTCGGTAAGCCTGGTCTATTTGCTTGCCCGCTTTTGGCCTCCCGGCACACGCCGCAGCACTCACAACGATATCGTCGGCCCCAGCGTGCAGGTGCTGGGCACTACCTATGCCGTGATTCTTGCTTTTATGCTCTCGGGTGTGTGGACCAACTTTCGTTTAGCGGAAAGCAACGCCGAGCGCGAGGCCAATTCCCTGGTCAACCTGTCCCGCATAAGCCGTGGACTTCCGGCTTCGGAGAGCACGCAGATTTATCACCTGGTCAAGAGTTATGCCGCCGTGATAGTGAACGATGAATGGCCTGCCATGGATAAAGGGGAAGTCAGCCCGAAGAGCCATGAGATCGTGCAGCAGATTTGGCGCGTGCTTTCCGAAGTGCAGCCGCAAACCCCGGCCCAGCAGCTCAGCCTCGACCACGCGCTGGCAGAAATGAGCAACTTCACGGAATTCCGCCGGATTCGGCAGTTACAGTCCCGCAGCCAGATTCCGGCCATGCTCTGGGCCGTGCTGGTCGTTGGCGCTGTTATCACTGTCGCCTCCGCTTGCTTGTTCAGCGCGGAGGATATCGGGATCCACATGCTGCACGTCTTTTTTCTGGCATTTTTGCTTTCTCTGGTCCTGGTCGCGATTGCCAACATTGATCATCCCTTCCGCGGGCCCGTGCATGTCACGTCCCAGAGTTTCACTTACGCGCTGGATACAATTAACGGAGAGGACCTGCTGTGATTCTGACTGATCTGCGGTTGCCCAGGCTTGGGCATTTGGAATTGCGCGTGGGATAATCCGCTGGTGCAGTTGGTAAACAAAGCCGATCTCTTTCGTAAGCTTCCCTCCGTAGATGAATTCCTGCGCACGAGCGAGATGATGGCGCTCGTCTCCACGGAGGGTGCAACCGCGGTCACGGAAGCCTGCCGTGTGGTCCTGGCCCGTCTGCGAGAGGAGATTGCGGCGGGGCGACTGGATTCCGCCGGCATTGATCTCGCCCTCTCCGGCATGGCGGAAGCGGTCGGACGCGAGCTTCGTCGCGCCCTCAGCTACTCTCTGCGCCCTGTGATCAATGCCACGGGCGTGGTTCTGCACACCAATCTCGGTCGCGCCCCGCTGGCCGTAAGCGCTCTCGAACATGCGCGCGATGTGGCCGCTGGATATTCCAACCTCGAGTATGATCTGGAGACCGGCGAGCGCGGCAAACGCGATGTGCACGCCGACCGGCTGTTCCGGAAGTTTCTCAGCATACAGGGTGGATCCGTCGCAGAAATTTCCACCGTCGTTGTCAACAACAATGCCGCTGCCGTTTTGCTTGCTCTGAACACGTTGGCGGAAGGTGGCGAAGTCATCGTCTCGCGAGGAGAGCTCGTCGAAATCGGCGGCTCGTTCCGAATTCCTGAGGTGATGTCCAAATCCGGCGCGAAACTTTGCGAAGTCGGGACCACGAACCGGACTCGAATCACCGACTACGAACGCGCTATCAACGAGCGCACCCGGCTTTTACTTCGCGTTCACCGCTCCAATTTTCAGATTACCGGTTTCACCGAGCAGCCGCGTCTCGACGAACTTGTAATTCTCGCGCGTAAGAAGAATTTGCCGCTCATGGAAGACCTGGGAAGCGGCGCGCTGTTCGATCTCAGTTCGGTTGGAGTCAATCAGGAACCGGGCGTGCTCGACAGCCTGCGAACCGGGGTTCATGTCGTTACTTACAGCGGCGACAAGCTGCTGGGCGGTCCGCAGGCCGGAATTCTCAGCGGGCGCAGCGATCTGATTTCGCGCATGCGCACCAACTCCCTCTTTCGCGCTCTGCGGGTCGACAAGCTGACTTACGCGGCGCTGGAGGCCACGCTTCTTGCCTACGTGAAGCGCGACTTCGATGCCCTCCCCATATTGCGCATGATGAGACTTTCAAAGGAAGAAATCGCGAGGCGGGCGCAAGCGGTTGCCGGATCGCTGAGTCCACGAGTCGATATTCAGTTGCTCGATGGAGAATCGATTCTTGGCGGCGGCGCCGCACCCTCGGCAATTCTTCCTACCTCTCTCTTGGCCATCAGCTGCCCGGGCCTGAGTGCGGATGAACTCGCCTCTCGCCTGCGCTACTTCGATCCGCCGGTCGTCGCCCGTGTAGAAGAAGACCGCGTTCTGCTTGATCTTCGTACCGTCTTTCCCGAGCAGGACCAGTTGATCGCGGCGGCACTCAACAAGGCGGTCAAGAATTCATGATCGTCGGCACCGGCATCGACATTGCGGAAGTTCCCCGCATCGCCCAGGCCATCGACCGCTATGGCGACCGCTTTCTGCGGCGAATTTTCACCGAGGGAGAAATCGCCTATTGCGATTCCAAGGCCAATCGCATTGAGCGCTACGCCGCGCGGTTTGCGGCAAAAGAAGCGGCCATGAAAGCGCTCGGCACTGGCTGGAACCACGGAGTGCGCTGGCGCGATGTAGAAGTCTGCCGCCAACCCGGCGGCCGTCCGACCATTGTGTTTCACGCCAAAGCCGCGGAGTTTGCTTCGCGACTGGGCGCGGTCCGCGCTTCGCTTTCACTTTCCCACACGGCAGCCGAAGCCATCGCGCACGTAATTCTAGAGAGCTGAAATTAACTGTGAACCGGGAACTCAAAACTCCAAACTGAATTTCTAAACGCCCTGCGCGGGGCGAGCAGCGTCCTTATTGACCACGAAGGATACAAAGGATCACGAAGGTACTCCGCTCGACGCAGCCTTCATGCGACTTCGTATCCTTTGTGGTTGATGAATTTGGAAGACTACCGCAAGCCGCGAATCCGACGCCACGCAAGAATCTTCTGATAGACTGTCCCATTCCATCCACCTGAATGAGCTCAACCCTGGCCACAACTCCGGCGGCACAAACGGAGAAATCTCCAAATCCCGCGCTGGTGGCCGGAATTGCGCTGTGCAGCTTTTCCGCCCTGTTGCTGGAATTGGCCCTCACACGCCTGTTCTCCGTCGTCCTCTTCTATCACTTCGCTTTTTTGGCGATTTCCATTGCCCTGCTCGGCCTGGGTGCGGGCGGCGTTTTCGCCTATCTTTTCAAAGCGCGGCTGGCGCGATTCGAAACCCGCCCTCTCGCCGCCGGACTGTGCATCCTGAACGCGCTGCTCCTGCCCGCGGTCCTTGAGATCATCTTGCACGTCCCGGTGTCGCTGGAGCTTTCGTTTGCGAATTTTCTCCGCCTGACCGCTATGTATCTGGCTTCGGCCCTCCCGTTTTTTGTGACAGGTCTGCAATTCTCAATCATCTTTGCGCGTGAGTCCGAGCATATCCCGCGGCTCTACGCGGCTGACCTGCTCGGCGGAGCCCTGGCGTGCCTGGGAGTGGTGCCTCTGCTGAATTGGATCGGCGGCCCGAACGCCATCTTATTTGCAGGCCTTTGTTCAGCCATCGCCGGAGCTGTCTGGGCTTTGCAACAAAAAGCACGCCGAATCGCCGCTATTTTGGCGGCCGCGCTCCTGCTCCTGGTTGCATTCAATCACTCCGGCCGCCTTATCGACGTGGTTTATGCCAAAGGTTTGCTGCGCGATCCCTCCTGGGTTGAATTCGCCGCCTGGAACGCAATCTCGCGCGTGGAAGTCGATCGCCAGGGAGAGGCGAAGACCATCGTCATCGACGCGGATGCCTCCACTTCCATCATGCATGCCGATCCCACCCTGTGGCAGGGAACGGACTGGCAAAAGGATCTGATGTCAGCGCCACCCGCGCTGGCGAATGTCCTGCGCCCGCATGGTGAGTACGCGATCATCGGCCCGGGCGGCGGCGTGGACGTGCTGCGCGCGGTCGCAAACGGCAGCCCCAGCGTGACTGGGATCGAAATCAACCCCATCATCGCCAACACCATCATGCGCGGCCTTTACGCCGATTATTCTTATCATCTTTATCAGCGGCCCGAAGTCCACCTTCACGTGACCGACGGCCGCTCGTTCATCCGCAGCTCGCATCAGCAATTTGACGTCGTGCAAATGACCCTAGTCGATACCTGGGCCTCCACCGCCGCCGGCGCGTTCGCGCTCAGCGAGAACAGTCTCTACACCGTCGAGGCATTCCGCGAATATTTTCAGCACCTCAAGCCGGACGGAATGATTGCCATCACGCGCTGGGAATTTCAGCAGCCGCGCGAAGCATTGCGCGTGGTCTCCGTGGCCATGCAGGCACTGCACTCGCTCGGAGTCGCGCAATGCGCCGGGAACTTCATTGTGGTTTCTGAAGGCGAACTTGACGAGGATGGAATTCCGGTGGTGGTGCTGGCGAAAAAGACCACATTCACAACTCAGGAAGAAGAGGCCGTCGAAAGGCATCTCGCCGACAACCCGGCTTTGGCGGGGCTCTATCTGCCTTCTGCCCCGGAGGAAAATCCTTTTTCCGATTTAATCGCGGGCAATGATGCCTATGGCTTCGCCAGGAATTATCCCTACAACGTCGCTCCCGTTTATGACAACGCGCCATTTTTCTTTTTCACGATAAAGCCGGGGCAGGTTCTGGGCTCGGAATCGCTTCAGCAGGGAATCGATTGGAAAGTCAACCTTGGCGTCGCTGTGCTTGGCATGGTGCTGATCATTTCCTGTCTCGCGGTGCTGGCATTTCTCGTGCTTCCGCTGGCTGTGCGGCGAGGCCGCCGGCAACGCATCCTGCCTCTCTTCTATTTCGTCGCCGTCGGACTGGGATACATTCTGGTGGAAGTGGCCTTCATCCAGCGTTTCGTGTTGTTCCTCGGCCATCCGACCTATGCACTCACCGTTGTGGTTTTTCTGTTGCTGCTTTCCAGCGGCGCCGGCAGTCTGGCCTCGCGCAAATGGCTGGCGCAAACACCACGGGCGTGGCTTCCGCTGACCGCGATCGTAGCCACGATCCTGATTTACGTTCTCGCTCTGCCAGAATTATTAGAAGCCCTGATTGGACTGCCCTTTGTGCTTAAGCTCGGCTCGAGCGCGCTGCTCCTCGTCCCGCTCGGTTTCGCCATGGGCATGCCATTTCCCACCGGCCTGAGCGCGCTGGCCAGCGGCCCCGCGCCCGAGTTTCCTGCTTCGCAGCGTAATGCACTTGAAGAAAACACTGTGGAGTGGGCCTGGGCCATGAACGCGGCTTCCAGTGTGTTGGGATCTGTGCTGGCCATGGTCATAGCCATTCAATTTGGACTCAACCTCACACTCGCCAGTGGGGCCGCGGCCTATTTGCTGGCGTTGATCTTCTTGCGGACTCTGCGGCAGTCCGGGGTGTGAAGCCCGGCGGAGGGTCTGCTATCATGCTCCCAATCGACCGGTTCAGCACTGCTCGCAGGGAGTTCTCGCACATGGCATCGCTTGGGGAGAGACGTGCCTAGCCAGAAACAGCTGCAGTGGTCCCAATTGAAGGTTGGCATAACGGTGCTGGTGGCCTGCATCACACTGGCCGTGCTGATTTTCCTGATGAGCGGCACGGGCGGTTTCTGGTCGCACAAGATCATCCTGAAATCCTATTTTGATGACGCCAGCGGTTTGAAGGCGGGCGCACCCGTGCGCCTGGCGGGCGTGGACATCGGCAACGTGAAATCGGTGCGCGTGGTTCCCGATAAACCCTTGACCCCGGTGGAAGTAACCATGAAAGTCAGTACTACCTTTCATTACGCGCTGCGCAAGGATTCCGTAACTTTGCTTTCCACCGCGGGCGTGCTGGGCGAAACCTATATCGACATCGACAGTTCCACCGCCAAATTAGGAGAAGTTCAGGACGGCGACACTCTTCCCAGCAAGGAAGTCCCGGATTTTTCTGACATGGTGCGCTCGGGCCAGAGCACTTTACAGAACATGGACGCTCTGCTCAAGCGCCTCGACCGCATCGTCGCTTTCGTGGAGAGCGGCCAGGGCTCGGTCGGCAAAGCCATTTATGATCCAGCGCTCTATAACCGGCTCAATGCAACAGTGAGTGAGTTTCAAGGCCTGGTCAACGAAGTGGCAAAGGGCAACGGCACCCTGGGCAAATTATTCGTGGATGACGAGCTGTATCGCAAAGCCGACGCCACCATCGATAAGATTAACGGGATGGTGGATGACCTGAACGCGGGCAAAGGCACGGCCGGGAAATTCCTCAAAGATCCCGCGTTGTATGACAATGCCAATGCGACCGTTGGGAACGTTAAGAGGCTGACGGAAAACATCAACGCCGGCAAAGGCGCCCTGGGTAAACTGACGAACGATGAAGAATTCGCCAACAAGCTGCAGAACACGATGGACAAAATCTCCGCCATCACAGATCGTCTGGACGCGGGCCAGGGCAGCGCCGGAAAATTCTTGCAGGATCCTTCGTTCTTCAACAATTCCAATCAGCTTCTCATCGAAACCCGGAACCTGGTCACCGCCATCCGGCAAAACCCCAAGAAGTATCTGACGATTCGTCTGAAGATTTTTTGATGTAGGCGCGAGCGTGTGCAGGCGCGAGCGCCACGCTCGTGCTGGCAGAATTACATGGCTAAATTCGAAGTCGCTTCAGCCTGCTCGTGCGCGTGATAGCTGGACCGTACCAGCGGCCCCGATTCCACGTGGCGGAAGCCAAAGCGCAGGGCTTCCATCTTCAGATAGTCGAATTCATCTGGCGTATAGAAGCGCGCAATCGGCAGATGATCGCGCGATGGGCGCAGATATTGGCCGACGGTAAGAATGTCCACGCCTCGCGATCCGAGCTCGCGGAAAACGTCGACCAGTTCGGTCATTGTCTCTCCCAGTCCTACCATTACTCCGGACTTGGTCACCATTCCCGGCGAGAACTTCTTGGCATTTTCCAGCAATCGCAGAGTGCGCTCGTAGCGAGCGCCTGAGCGGACTGCGCGATACAGCCGGGGCACAGTCTCGGTATTGTGATTCAGCACGTCAGGCTTGGCATCGAGAACGATGCGCAGAGCTTCATCCAGGCCCTGGAAATCCGGGATCAGCACTTCGACGCGGCAATCGGGTGAAAGCTCTCGAACCTGCCGGATGGTCTCGGCAAAAATGCGCGCCCCGCCGAGGTTGTCGTCATCGCGATTGACGCTGGTTATGACGGCATGTTTCAAACCGAGCGTTGCCACAGCTTCGGCTACGCGGCGAGGTTCATCGAGATCGATCGGTCCCGGACGGCCTTTGGGAACGGCGCAAAATCCGCAGTGGCGGGTGCAGATATCGCCCAGCAGCATGAAGGTCGCGGTGCGATGGTTCCAGCATTCGCCGATGTTGGGGCACTGCGCGGATTCGCAAACGGTGTGCAGGCCCAGCCCGCGCGCCAGTTTTTTGAGATTATGAAAATTCTCTCCCACTGGCGCTTTGGCGCGGAGCCATTCCGGCTTGGGTTGGCGGACCGGTGGGCCCAGCTCAATCTGCACCAATTGGGATGCGCCTGCCATTCCATTGATTTTACCTGAACACGTAGTTGCGCACGTCCCAGTCTGGGGAGATACCAGACAGCCGCGGGCGGCTGTCTTCACGTGGCTTTGGATATGTTCCCGCGGGAACAAAAGCGAAAGAAGGCACGGATCGGAGCGACAAGGATTGCCCGGCTGCGGGCCTCGGCGGAGCACGACCTGTTATCGCTGGCGAATGATGAGGCTGGCGGGGAGTCGCGGTGGAACCGCCCGCGCAAGCGGCGAATCTCGCTGCGCGTGGATCGCGAGGTAGCAGACTGGTTCAAGTCCAGAGGCCCGGGCTATCAAACCCGCATCAACCGGATATTGCGGAAAATAATGATAGAGGGGAAGAAGCGGGAGAGATAGATGGATTTACCCCACCGCCGGGTTTGGGTTTTTTATCCCCCACCTTTGCAAAAACCGCAAAGGTGGGCCACCCGTCCAAGCATTTTGCCCGGCGAGAGTCCAATCGATGCAGGTAATTGCGAAAGGCTGGGCTAGCCCCCGCAGCTCCCCGCTAGGGCTCGGCCGTTTTCGACACAAGGCGAAGATAGTATGCCGAGCGGGCGGCCGGCCCCCAATATCTTGACCTCGCTGAGGTGGCGCAGCCCTGAAGTCTCGGGTAGATTCTCGGGTTGGGGCCACCTGCCACTGTACCCGTGTTTTTGGTAGGGCGGGGCTGCTGGGCCAGGCCCCGCAAGTTGAGGTGCCCCGGGATGTGAGCGCGTGCTCGTTTTCGGAGGGGTGTGCAGCTTGACGTGCTCGCAAAATGAGCGTACATTGTACGTACACTAGGAGTCTAGCGTACGTACAGAGGGAAACTGCCGTGCCAGCAACAGCAAAGCGAACGAAACGCTCGGAGCGGTTCAACGTTCGGGCCAGCGACAGAGAAGCCAGGCTCATTCGTCTTGGCGCCGAACAGCGAGGCGTAAACATCACCAACTTCATATTGGAGAGCGCGTGCGTCCGAGCGGAACAGGAGATTGCCGACGCGCGGTCCTTCGAGATTAGCTCGAAAAACTGGCAGAAGTTTTGCGAGGCCCTCGACAGGCCGGCACAGTCGAAGCCCAGACTCAAGAAGCTCTTCTCTGAATCCACTGTCCTCGAACAGAGCTGATGCCTCACCAGAAGCCCCCGCTCTCGAAGGTAGAGCCGATTTCGGAGTCACACGATGTGAGCCGGTTCGATTGCGGGGAACACCAATCTCTTAACGATTGGCTCAAGCGCTTCGCTCTTGCGAACGAGAGAAATGAATCGGCCCGAACCTACGTTGTTCACCGCAATGAGCTGGTAGTTGGGTACTATTCGATTTCCGCCGGCAGTGTCTCTCTCGAAGAAGCACCTGCGCGAATTTCCAAAGGGTTGGCAAGGCATCCCATTCCAGTTATTTTGCTGGCAAGGCTTGCCGTCGATAAGGAAGAACGAGGTACCGGGCTGGGGAAGGCGCTGCTCAAGGATGCGCTTCGACGGATCGCACAAGCTGCGGACGTCGTTGGCGCACGCGCGGTTCTGGTTCACGCGATTGATGAGCAGGCAAGAAAGTTCTACGAACACTTCGATTTCGAGCCTTCGCCAGTCCACGACCTGCAGCTCATGCTGTTAATGAAAGATCTTCGGAAGGCTTTGAAAGAATAGTTTCAAGACAGGTTTCCCGGTTTTGGCTTGAGCGCGGCGGCTTGGGAGCTCGGCTCTTTCATCCGCGATCCTACTCGTGGACAAGTTCGTGGCTTCGAGCTGGGTCCCACCTTTCGAAAACCGCGAAAGGTGGGGCACCCTAGATTGACGTGAGGTGCTCGTGTCTAGAACTATACTTTCGGGGGGCAGGCCCGATTGCGACCGGCGAGACGCCCGTCCTCCGGCTAGTTTTCCAGATAGGCGTCGATCCATTCTTTGAGGCGGAGGCGGCGGTCGTCTTTGGGATCGAAGCGGACGCCGAAAGTTTTGTTGGGCTTGCGCCAGGTGATGGTCGCGCGCACCCAGAGGCGCGGCAAAGTTAAAAGCGCGAAGGAAAGTTCGACAGCTGTATCGGGCGAGACATCCTCGGGACTTTTCATCGACATTCCGCCGGAGCTGATCTCCTGGCTGGTGGCCGTGAAGCGGCGGCCGTCGTTGGTTACGAGCGAGATTTCGGTAATCACGGGGATGCGCACGTAACGATGAAACTCGTGCTGCACCAGCATTTGCGTCGCCCGCACCAGCTTCAGCGCGGCTGGGCGCTCCAGGGGCTCATGGAAAACGGCATTGATTCCGTACTTGGAAAATTTCATGGCGTCCTGTGCGCTGCCGCCAAGGCCGTAAATCACCATGCGGCTGTTCGAAGGAGAGTTGCGCACAGCTTCCATGATTGGGCCCACTTCCGCGCCTTTCAGCTTGACCACGCACGCTTCAAACTTTTCTTTGCTGAGCCGTTCTGCGGAGCTCGCCGGCAGGGGCACGACTTCAATGCCAAACTGGCGAAAGCATTCCGATAAAGTGTGTGCCGGTGCTTCCTTGATATCAATCAGCGCGACGCGCGCCGCGGCTTTTTTGCTGGACGTGATGGGGGCGACGGGGGCCAGAACTGTACCAGTGGCTTTGGGCATGGTGTCGGCTCGAGACCCCATTTTGGCCCGCGTTTGGGCGCGGGCAAAGGTCTAGAAAGGACGATGGGCCGGGTACTAAAGTGCAGTTACGGAGCGTGAACTGACGATTCGAGTGCAGGGCAAAAGAGGCTTTGACGAACCGGGTTTATTCGTTCCAGCGGCGAAACAGCAGCGCTCCGTTGGTCCCGCCGAAGCCGAAGGAATTCGAGAGGGCATATTCGAGCGAGGCTTTGCGCGCGTGATTGGGGACGAAATCCATGCCCGCGGTCTCCGGTTCCTGGTTCTCGAGGTTGATCGTGGGTGGAAGAATCTGGTCGCGCAGGGCAAGAATCGTGACGCCGGCCTCGAGCCCCCCGGCGCCCCCGAGCAGATGGCCGGTCATCGATTTTGTGGAGCTGATGGGAACTTTGTGTTCGCCAAAAAAGTTGCGGATGGCGTGGGCTTCGAGCGTGTCTCCGATGGGAGTCGAGGTGCCGTGCGCATTCACGTAGTCGACGTGCTTCGGTTCGATGTGGGCATCGTGAACGGCATTCTGCATCACTCGGAAGCCGCCTTCGTGCTCGGGTGCGGGCTGGGTGATGTGATAGGCATCGCCGCTCATGCCATAGCCGACAATTTCAGCGACAATTTTTGCGCCGCGGCGCTTGGCAAATTCGAGGTCTTCGAGAATCAGAATGCCCGCGCCCTCGCCGATCACGAATCCGTCACGGGCCGTGTCCCAGGGGCGGCTGGCTTTTTCCGGCTCGTCGTTGCGCGTGGATAAAGCGCGCATGGCGGCAAAGCCGCCCACGCCCATGGGAGTAATGGCTGCTTCCGTGCCTCCCGCGATCATGACTTCCGCATCGCCACGCTGAATGATCTTAAAAGAGTCGCCGATGGAATGAGCGCTCGTAGTGCAGGCTGTCGCCGTGGCTTCATTTGGCCCCTTGGCGCCGAAACGCATGGAGACATGGCCGGCGGCAAGATTGATGATCGCGGCCGGAATGAAAAACGGGGAGATGCGGCGCGGGCCGCCATGGAGCAGGTTGCAATGCTCGCGCTCGATGACGTCGAACCCGCCGATTCCGGAGCCAATATGCACGCCCACGCGCGGGGCGAGTTCAGGGGTGATCTTCAGGCCGGAATGCTGCATGGCTTCTTCCGACGCGGCCAGCGCCAGGTGGATGAAGCGGCCCATCTTCTTCAGTTCTTTTTTTTCGATGAAATTGAGCGG
>Ga0335073_10012487_pt1 | contig 11926 bp, 10 predicted proteins | sample Lox_Sample_22_FD_207093 | JGI IMG/M metagenome (GOLD analysis project Ga0335073, IMG submission 207093) | Soil microbial communities from Loxahatchee National Wildlife Refuge, Florida, United States - Lox_Sample_2.2 | ecosystem: Environmental > Terrestrial > Soil > Wetlands | place: USA... | reverse complement strand
TCCGGCTGCAGAGCGGGCGGCGCGACGTGGAGATCAGCGCGCGCAGCGGCTACTACGCGCCGCAGCCGCATCGTTGAAATTGAGCCAGTGGCGCGCTACTGCTGCTCTTTTTCCTTTGGGTACCAGGTAATCTGAGCCGCGACCGTGGTGTCGCTCTGCGCGCCGGCCTTATAGATCGGGGCCTTCCAACTCTCGTACTGCACCCAGCCGCGCGCCTCGATGTCCTTGCCGATGCGCTTGCGCACTTCCCCTTCAAAGTCGTTCTGGGTGGTGCCTCCGGCGATGAAGTCCTTGGAAGCCTTCGCATTTCGGTAAGAGAACTCGATATCTTCCTGGGGCGACAGATGGTACGTCAGCCATGCCTGGCCGCCCTTGCCTTCACGACCGACCCAGTCGGGCAGAAAGCCTTCATTGGTGGGTCCCTGCCGTTGAATGACTTCCCAGTACAAAAACTGACCTTTGTTGATTGCGGCAAGACCGCCCGGGTTGGAGTGGCTCACCGGTTCAGTGTTCGCGCCTTCGACCCGTAGGTCGAGCTTTGGCACCCCTGGGAACTGCGACAAGTAGAGGCCCGGATGAACGCCGGCGCGGCGCGGCGCGGCAATTGGGCTCACATCGTCATGAACTAACGAATCCGAATAAATCGAAAGCCAGTTCCGCAGATACGGCAGGCGATAGTTGAAATCGAACGTGCCGAAACGAGCTCCCGGGTCTCTGCGCGAATCTTTCTCCGACTGGGGCACATTCTGAAAGCTGAAAAAGCTCTTCAGAAAAGAATGAAGCGTGATGGGCGCATGGCCCTTCCCCCCCCACACCACCATGCGGTCGAATCCGAACTCAAGGTTCTTTGTGGGTTTGAAGCCGATCTTCTCAATGTGCATCCACGGATCGTTGGGGTCCGTGTGGCCTTTCAGGCTACCCACGAAAAAGTCATAGCGAAAGGGCCCGGTAACGCGCGATAGCAGCGGCACACGGAGCGGCTCAACACGATCGATCTGAAACTGATAGATATCCTGCGCGTTGTCACTCCACAGCATGGACGCGCCCTGGTCCGGCCCCATCCAGTGATCGTTTTTGCCGAACGATACTTCATGACCGAGGAGGTGGTAGGAAATGCTTGCCTCCATCAGCCTGGGGACCGTCGCCGTTCCAATAGGACCCTCGGGGATGGTGATCTGGTTGGGATTGACGATGCACGGGCCACCAGTCGCTGGATTGACCGCCACGCCGTCAACAGTGCACGAAAGATAGGTGTAAAGAGCGGGCGAATAGCCCGTGGCGCTGGGTGCGTACTGGTATTCACCGCGATAGTAGAGGGTGAAGCGCCCCGCTTCTGCCCGGACGCTGAAACCGGCATAGTCATTGAAGCCCGGCTCGTAGGGGCGGCCATAGTCGTTGACAATCGACTGGCCGAGATGGAAACTGTCGCGCAGCGTGGTGCCGCTGATATAGCGCATCTGGTCGTAAACGCTATCCAGTTCGGCGGTCGGACGAGTGACCTCGCTGGCGTTGTCGATATCCGGCTGCACCTCATTCAGCACCGAAAGATAAATCTCTTTCGCCTCGTCATTATTCGTATCGGTGTCGATGCGATCGGAACTCTGCTGCAACATGTGCGCGATGCTCAGGCGCGTCCACGGCCGGAGACCCAGGAACGCCGTATCCAGATAACCGAGGGCGTGGAGACGATCGAGAGCCGGATAAACCCAGCTGTCCATAGGAACGTAGGTGGAACCTTCCGCGCTTGTGGTTACCATGGGCGCCGGCGGCACGTATCCGGGAGGAAAAGGCGACTGCGTGGAAGTTTGCGCCTGAACCTGTGGCAAAAGGGGAGCTGCCAGCAGAACGGCGCAGAAATAATGTACCGGTTTCAAGCGCACCTCAGAGGAGAATCTGCCATTCCCGGCAGGGTAGATGATCCGTGCAAGGCTCACGCGCTCAGGTTAGCGTCACAAGCCCGAAGATCCGGAGGCATTCTGGCAGGTTGCCTATTTGATTCAGCCTGGACGATTGATCGGGCAAAGTCAAGCGCGCCAAGGTGTTGGGGGAATGACGAATACGCGGTGCGCCGGCGGCAATTTAAGCATCGCGCCGGCGCGCCAGCATCACAGACGGGCGGGATCGGTTCCCTCGGTCTCAACGCCCAGTTCGCCGAAGGCCTGCTGCGCTCGTTTCGCGTCGAATTTTCCGTCGCGCGCCAGCTTCGACAGCGTCGCTGTCACGACCGATTCCGCGTTGACCTCGAAGTGCCGGCGCAGATGCTCGCGATTGTCGCTGCGTCCGAAGCCATCGGTGCCAAGAGAGACCAGGCGCGGCGTGAGCCAGGGCGCGAGTTGATCGGGCACGGCCTTCATGTAATCCGTCGCCGCGATGATGGGACCCTTGGTCTTTGCCAGAACCGACACAATGTGCGGCATCTTCTCGGCCTCCGCAGGATGCAGACGGTTCCAGCGCTCCATGCTGAGCGCCTCGCGCCGCAACTCGCTGTAGCTGGTCACGCTCCACACATCGGCCTGTACGCCATACTTCTCCGCGAGGATTTCCTGCGCGCGCAACACCTCATTGAGAATGGTGCCACTGCCGAACAGCTGTGCGACCGCCTTGCCGCCGGCCGCGGGACGCAGCCTATAGATGCCCCGTAGAATGCCTTCGCGCGAGCCTTCCGGCATCTCCGGCATGGCGTAGTCTTCGTTGTACATCGTGATGTAGTAGAAGCGGTCCTCGCAGTCCTCATACATCCGTTTGAGCCCGTCCTGCATGATCACGGCCACCTCATACACGAATGCAGGGTCGTAGCTAACGCACGTTGGGATCACGCTCATCAGCAGGTGGCTGTGGCCATCCTGGTGCTGCAGGCCTTCGCCGGTCATCGTGGTGCGCCCCGCGGTTCCCGCCATCAAAAAGCCTTTGCCGCGCGAGTCAGCGAAGGCCCACATCATGTCGCCCACGCGCTGGTAGCCGAACATGGAGTAGTACATGTAGAAAGGGATCGTCGGCACGTGGTAGTTCGCGTAACCTGTCCCGGCCGCGGTGAATGAGGCCATCGATCCGGCTTCCGTGATGCCCTCTTCGAGAATCTGCCCGTTTTTTTCTTCGCGATAAAAGAGCAGCATGTCCACATCGTGAGGTTTGTATTTCTGGCCTTCGCTCGCGTAAATGCCCACCTGGCGAATGGCCGACTCGAGGCCGAAGGTTCTACCTTCGTCGGGCACGATCGGCACCACGTATTGGCCGATCTTTTCGTCCTTCATCAGATGACGGAGGATGCTCACGAACCCCATGGTGGTGGAAACCGCGCGGCCGCGTGATCCGCTCGTCCACTCGGCGAAGCCATCGAGCGCCGGCGCCTCGAACTCGATCTTCGGCACATCGCGCTTCGGCATGTAGCCGCCCAGCCCCTGACGCCGTCCGTGCATGTAGGCCATCTCCGGCGCGTCCTGCGGCGGGCGATACAGCTTCCCGGCACGCGCATCGGCTTCCGGAATCGGCAGATCGTAGCGGCGCACGAAGTCAAGCAGGGCGTCTTCGGCGACCTTCTTCTCCTGGTGCGACGCATTGCGCGCCTGGGTGCTGCCAAGGCCGTAGCCCTTCACGGTCTTCGCCAGAATCACCGTAGGTCCGCCCTTGTGTTCGACGGCACGCTTGTAGGCGTTGTAGATCTTACGCGCATCGTGTCCGCCGCGGTGCAGATGGAAGATCTCATCGTCGGACATGTCCTTCACCAACTCGAGCAACTCGGGATACTTGCCGAAGAACTCGCTGCGAATGTACGCGCCGCCCTTGGCTTTGAACGCCTGGTACTCGCCGTCGACGCATTCTTCCATGCGCTTGAGCAGCAGCCCGGTGTGATCGCGCTCGAACAGCGCATCCCAGTCCGAACCCCAGATGACCTTGATCACATTCCAGCCCGCGCCATGGAACACGGCTTCCAGCTCGTCGATAATGCGGCTGTTTCCACGCACCGGGCCGTCGAGCCGCTGCAAGTTGCAGTTCACGACGAAGATCAGATTGTCGAGGTGCTCGCGCCGGCCAAGCGAGAGCGCGCCGAGCGAATCCACTTCGTCCGTTTCGCCGTCACCGAGGAACGCCCAGATCTTGCGGTCGGTTTTCTCAATCAGGCCGCGATTCTCGAGGTAGCGCATAAAGCGCGCCTGATAGACCGCGTTCAGCGGTCCGATGCCCATCGAGACCGTCGGGAAGCGCCAGAAGTCGGGCATGAGCCAGGGATGCGGATACGACGAGAGGCCTGGTGTGTCTCGCAGCTCGTGGCGAAAATTGAGCACGCGCTGCTCGTCAAGCCGGCCGAGCAGAAATGCGCGCGCGTAAATGCCGGGGCTGGCATGGCCCTGGAAATAGACGAAGTCTCCCGGCTGATCTCCGTAGCTGGCGTGGAAGAAATGGTTAAAGCCGACTTCGAGCAGCGTTGCCAGCGAAGAGTACGTCGCGATGTGACCGCCAATGCCCGCATCCTTCTTGTTCTGGCCGTGCACCATGGCCATCGCGTTCCAGCGAATGAGCGCCTCGATTTTGCGTTCGTGCCTGCGATCGCCGGGGTACGGCACTTCCTCGTGCTTCGGAATCGTGTTGAGGTACGACGTAGTCAGCTCGCTGGATTGCGCAATACCGGCTTCGCGCGCCCGCTGCTTCAGCGCGGTCAGCAACTCGGCGCCCTGATCCGGCCCCTCGGCCACGACGACGTCGTCAAATGCTTCGATCCACTCGCGAAGCTCCTGAGAAAAATCGTTCTGTACCGCCTCGGTTACCTTCGTTGTCATAATCCCTCAATCCTGATCTTTCGCCAGCGGCTCGCGCCTTGCTGGCCGAGCTCCACGGCAATCTGTTGGCGCCATTCCTGAGCGGGCAGTCCTCGCGCAGCCAGCCAGTGCTCCAGGCTCGCCGCCGCATTGGCGCTGCGCTGTCTTGTCTGCACGTCAGCTTCCGGATCCGGAACGCACAGTATCCGCGTCGGCCCGCTGCCCTCGCGCGCTCGCGCAATGGATTCGTGCGCCACGCGGTACATCGCCACCACATCGTCGGCGTCCACAGGAATCGCCGGCATCCAGGCGGAATCTGCCGCTCCATTCGCGTGCGATTTCCTCGCGGGCGTCCGCCACTCCGGCGCTTCTTCCACAAACAGGACAGGCAGGCGCGCCCGCTCTGCCAGGCGCTTCGATTCGTCCAGCACCGCCGCAGCCTCCAGGCTCGGTAAGTAAATCACCGTGACCCGGCCGTTCTTCCGCATCCGATCAGCAACAGCCCGGCCGGTGGCTTCGATGACGCGCTCGTTCAGGCTCGATGCGCTCGCGCTCCCTTTCCCGTTCTGCGCTTTAGGAACCCCGCCGTGCAGCAGCGCAGCGATTCGTGGCTCGCCGTGGGCGACCAGCACGTCGTTATCGCGTAAATCCGCTACCACGCCCGCCAGCGCGGCCTCATGCCCGCCTGTCAACAGGTCGCCGCCCTCGGCCATCAGGTGCAGCTTCACCGCCAGCGCATACAGTTGGCGGAATTTCGCATCGCTGATGAGCGTATGGCCGTTCTTGCCGTTCGCCGCAGCCGACGGAACGGCTATTTTCGCTTCGGGTGCCATGGATTCCTGAGAGGTTCCTTTGCCGCCGCCTCCACTGCAGGTGCGGCCTTCGCGGCCTCATGGCGCCTGGGTCGCGGCACGACTTTCACGGCGTGCTGGCTGGAGTTTCGGCGCAATCGGCTCTTTAAAAATTGTAGCGCAGCGAAGCCTCAGGCTTTGCTGGGTTCTCGATTGCGAGCGAATTGGAGGATGAGCGTGTCCCCCAAGTCGCCTGTCGAGGCTGCTAGAGAAAGAAATGACACTCACTGAACTCCTCAGCGTGACCTGTCCCATAGCACCTTCCCCTTCGGCATCCGGCGTATTGCATGCCGTCAGGGCGGGAATAGCCGCGTGGTGCGCGGCGCTCCCCATCACAACCTTCATCGGCGCCATTTGCATCTGCGGTGTCACTCTTACGATCCACAGGATCGCGATTCCCTGCGAGCAAAACTTCAGAGGCCTGCCCCGGGCTTCTGCGCTGTCGCGATAACGTTTGCAATTGGGCTCGGAATCGGCGCTACTGCCGGTGGCCTGGTGGGTGCTGGTCTCGCGAATGCGCTTCAATGACCTTCCTGCAGGTAAAGTACTCCGAGTCACTTTCGTAACTCATCGCAATTCATGAACGGCGCAGCAGATTTCAACAGTTGTGTGAATATCCCTGTTGATTTCCGGTCGGATTCTCAAAATCTGCGCGTAATGACGCGCACTTGAGCATTCTGCACTTTCTGCGATGCACCTTCGCGCGCAAGAATTCTTCTTGATTTCCTCGAGCACCTGAGGGACACTGAGCCTCGCATTTTCCCTGGAACTCCATCGCACTCTAAGCGCGGTCTACGTTGAGTAGTCCGCGTTGATCGCGACGTATTCCTTCGTCAAATCGCACGTCCAGAATCGGCAGCGGCCAGTGCCCACGCCGAACTCCAAACGAATGGAATACTCCGGCTGCGTGAGATACGCATGCGCGGCCTGCTCGTTGTATTCCGCGGCGCGTCCGCCATTGCGACAGATGGGCAGATCGCCAAACCAAATCGCGATGAGCGCTGGATCGATCGCGACTCCAGCGCATCCAGCAGCGGCCATCAGCCGTCCCCAATTGGGATCGCAGCCGGCCCACGCGGTCTTGACCAGAGGCGAATGCGCGATGGACTTCGCGATCTTCAGCGCATCGACGTCGCTCGGCGCGCCCTCAATCTGCAGTTCCACGACATGGGTAATGCCTTCTCCATCCGCAACAATCTGCTTCGCGAGCGATGTGCAGACTGCGGTAAGCGCATCGCGAAATGCCGCATTTCCCGCTCCGATCTCGGCTCCGGACGCGCCTGAAGCGAGCAGGAGCACCGTGTCGTTCGTCGAGGTGTCGCCATCGATCGAGATGCGGTTGAAACTCTCCTCCACCGCTCCGCGCAAATGGGCATCGAGCACACCCGGTTCCATCTGCGCGTCGGTAAAGAGATAGACGAGCATGGTTGCGTGGAGCGCGGGCTCGAGCTGCGGATGAATCATCCCCGCACCCTTGCACGCGCCGGCGATGCGCACCTCCCTGCCGTCGACCCGCAGGGTCGCGTGCGCGATCTTTACGCGCGTATCGGTCGTGAGCATCGCGTGTGCGAAGCGCAAAAATGCCGCGGGATCGGCAGCGAGATCATTCCCAACGGCGGGGAGCGCCGCGGCCAGCTTTTCCCAGGGCAGGGGAACTCCGATGATGCCAGTCGAAGACGGAAACACCTCGTAGCCTTCACATCCAAAGGCCAGCGCCGCCGCCCGGCAGATCTGCTCGCACGCCGTGAGACCAGCCTCGCCTGTCGCGCAGTTAGCGTTGCCAGCGTTGACAGCAACCACACGCACGCGACCGCCGCTGCGCTCCAGATGTTTGCGTCCCACGGTAACAGGCGCAGCCTGCACGCGATTGGAGGTAAACATCGCGGCAGCGCTGGCGGAGCCGTCGGCAACGGCGACCGCAAAATCGGGCTTTCCGCTCGGCTTGATGCCGGCCTTGACCGCCGCGAAACGAAACCCGCGCGGCAGCGCTGCATCTGCAATGGAAACAGTGTTGGACATGGACAATTCTCTAATCTACCAAGTCCCTGTGTTGCGATAATGAAGCTTCGCGACGCCAGATGGAATCCACCGGATCAGACTTTCTACAGATGCAGCATGTGAGCGTGGCGCGCGGCGACAACGTCGTGCTGCACGATCTTTCGCTGCGTATCGAACACGGCGAGCATGTCGCCATCCTTGGCCCCAACGGATGCGGAAAGTCGACGCTCATCAAAACCATCACCTGCCAGTGTTACCCAATCGTCACACCCGAGACGCAACTTCTGCTGCTCGGCCGCAGGCGCTGGGATGTCTCGCAGCTTCGTTCGCACCTCGGCGTGGTCTCCGCCGAGCTGCCGGGCGAGCGCACCCCCGTCACCAATGGCCTCGACGCCGTGACCGCCGGATTCTTCTCGGCTTCGATGCTCTGGCCGAATCTGCACGTCACGCCAGACATGCGCGATCGGGCGCACGAAGCCCTGTACCTGATGCAAGCCGCGCATCTCGAGAAAAAGCTGGTCGGCGAAATGTCCGCCGGAGAGCAGCGCCGCATTATGATCGCCCGCGCTCTCGTGCATCGTCCTCAGATGCTGCTGCTCGACGAGCCCTCCAACGCGCTCGATCTCGCCGCGCAGCGCGAACTGCGCGAGGCACTGCGCCGCGTGGCGCGCGAGGGCGTCGGCATCCTGATGGTGACGCACCACCTCGCCGATATTCTTCCCGAGATCGATCGCGTGATCATGATGCGGGACGGACGCATCTTCGCCGACGGCCCGAAGAACGAACTCATCACGACGAGGAAACTGCGCGATCTTTTCGGCGTCGAGGTCTCGCTCGTCGAGCACGACGGCTCCTGGCACTCCTGGTAAATCGCCGACTCTTTGCGGCTTCGCCTGCCGGTCTCGCCGAACTTGTGCCGTATTATTGCCTTTGCCGAGGTCTCTCATTGACGAACGAAGAGAGTATCGCCTTCATCCGGGAATTCATCGCAGCCTGTGTGCGCGCCGATCCGGATGAGTTTGCCGGATTTTTCACTGAAGATGCGGTTTGGTGGAACTCTCCGTGGCGAGCGATCGAGGGGCGCGACGCCATTCGCGAAACGCTCCGCCGTGGCGCGGAGAAGATGAAGGCCGTGCCCTGGGAGATCCGGCATATCGTCGCCGAGGCCGACGTGGTGATGACCGAACGGATCGATCGTTTCCGGGTGGGAGATCGCCAAATCAGTGTCCCGTGCATGGGGATTTTCGAATTACACGACGGGAAGATCGCCGCGTGGCGCGATTACTGGGACCTGCGGCAATTCGAAGCGCAGATGCCGACCGCACCCGATGCGCCACGCAAAGAGCCGGCCTGATCTCATCCTCCGCTTGCCGTTCCCTGCGTCTGCGCGCTACCGTACCAGTACACGGGAAAGGAGGATGATCCAGCCTATGACCAATTCTGACGGTAGTAGTTGCAACCTGCGTGAGGTGACTGAGGCTTAGAGCCGCTCCTGGCTCGAGTGAAGTAAGTCCTGGCGTTGCAAACCGACGCCGAGGCACTCCGAAAGCGGGGGCGCCTCAGGTCAATCTCAACAGCTCACCGGTGATCAGGGCCCGCTTGCCATTTCGGCAGCGGGCCTTTCACGTTGGTGCTCGCAGCGACACCCGCCCCGCGGACTTACAATAACCTCATGGAACCTCTCGTCATCGCAGGCAAAGCTTTTCAGTCGCGCCTGATTGTCGGCACCGGCAAATACAAGGACGGCCCCGAGACGCAGGCCGCCATCGAGGCTTCGGGCGCCGAGATGGTCACCGTGGCGGTGCGCCGCGTGAATCTCGACCGCTCCCGCGAGTCCCTGCTCGATTTTATCGATCCGCGCCGCTACTTCCTGCTGCCCAACACCGCCGGCTGTTACACCGCCGACGAAGCCATCCGCGCTGCGCGCCTCGGCCGCGAAGTTGGCCTGTCGGACTGGGTGAAAATCGAAGTCATCGGCGACCAGGCGACCCTCTACCCCGATGTGCAGGCGACGCTCGAGGCCACGCGCGTGCTCGTCAACGAGGGATTCACGGTGCTGCCCTACACCTCTGACGACATCGTCTTCGCGCATCGCCTCATCGATGCCGGCGCCGCGGCGGTGATGCCGCTGGCCGCGCCCATCGGCTCGGGACTCGGCATTCAGAACCGCGCTACGCTGCAAATTCTGCGCGAGAAAATCACCGAGGTTCCGCTCATCGTCGATGCCGGTGTGGGCACCGCATCCGACGCGGCCCTCGCCATGGAAATGGGCGCCGACGGCGTCCTGATGAACACCGCCATCGCCGCAGCCGCCCAACCCATCCTCATGGCCGAAGCTATGCAGCACGCCGTTCTCGCCGGGCGCGAGGCGTTTCTGGCCGGACGCATGCCCCGCAAGCTCTACGCAACGTCCAGCTCTCCTCTGGAAGGAGTTTCGCGGTAGGCCGAATCTCCGCACACTCCGAATCATCCAAAAATCCGGCAGCCAGGCTCAGGCACTCAGCCCACGCCAGTTGACCGAAAGGAAGTATCCGCAGGCATGCTCCTCAAACTCATGAAGTCCAAGATCCACCGCGCCACGGTGACCCAATCCGACCTGCACTATGAAGGCAGTATCGGAATCGACGAAGACCTTCTGGAAGCCGCTGGCATTCTCCCCTTCGAAGCTGTGCACGTGTGGAATGTGAACAACGCCCAGCGCTTTGAGACCTACGCCATCGCGATGCCCCGCGGCTCCCGCGAGATTCAGGTGAACGGCGCGGCGGCGCGTCTGGCGCAGGCAGGCGATCTGATTATTGTCGCCACGTTCTGCTGGATGGACTCGCAGCAGGCTCACGGCCACCAGCCCTCCGTGCTGCTGCTCGGCGAAGGCAACGCGGTGCAGGCCCGGAAGCCCTGAACGAAACCTGGACGGCTCTGCGGGAGAGCCCGGGTGAGCTACGCTTTGCTCCCATTTCCTTCGTGGCGCGGGTCCTTTCACCTGGGGTAAACTTTGCGCATAGATTTCCTGTTTACCTTGACCCGGGGCTGAGGATAACCCATGCGTGTCTGCGGTATCGACTGCGGGACAGAAACCACCGGTTTCGGAGTCGTCGAGTGGGACGACCGCCATCCCAGCCCGGCATTGGTTTGGCTGGATGCCGGCGGCATCAGTCCGTCGCGCAAATCGCACCTTCCGGACCGCCTGGCGACGATCCATACCGAACTGACCGGGTTGCTCGGGCGCTGGCGCCCTGACGTGGTCGCGGTCGAAGAGGTTTTTTATTCGGTCAACGCGAAGTCGGCCATCCGGCTCGGACACGTGCGCGGGGTCGCCCTGCTGGCGGCGGCAACCGCCGGCATCCCGGTTGCGGAGTACGCTCCCCTCACAATCAAATCCACCGTTACCGGCTACGGGCTCGCGGCAAAACAACAGGTTCAGTTCATGGTGGCACGCTTGCTGCACCTCGCTTCGGCGCCTGAGCCCGCCGACGCCGCCGACGCTCTGGCCATCGCTATCTGCCATATCCATCACGCTCAAACGCTCGCGGTTCAGGAGGCTCGTGCGATTTAGTTATGCGACTTTATAAGGGTTCTCATCCGATACTTTCTTGCCTTCTGGTTCTGGCTGCAGGTCCGCTCGCAGCGCAGAGCCCGGCCCGCATCGTATACACCTTCGATCATCCGCAGTTGCAGCCGGCCCGCTACACGATCACCATCGATGAATCCGGAATAGGGCATTTTGTGTCGCAGCCGGGTCCCGCTGACCCGAATTCGACCGACGACGTTTTTCCCGCGCCGATGGACCGCGATATCCGCCTGGATGACAGCCTGCGCGCCAGCCTCTTCAGCTACGCGCGGGCCCATGGCTACTTCGACGCGCGCTGCGATCGGGGCAACGCCGGGCTGGCCTTCACCGGCAACAAAACGCTCGCTTACAGTGGTCCCGATGGCCACGGAACCTGTGCGTTCATCTGGGCTTCGGACCCGGTGCTGCAACGCCTTGCAGACCAGCTCAATGCTGTCGCTTTCACGATTGAGATCGGCCGGCGCCTCGACGTCGAGGTCCAGCACGACCGTCTTGGCCTCGACTCTGAACTGGCCTCGCTCCAGGACGCACTGAAAGACCAGCGTGCTTCCGATTTGCCCAACATCGCAACCGAGCTACAGGCCATTGCCGGCGACCAGCAGGTGATGGATCGCGCCCGCAAACGCGCCAGTGCCCTGCTCAGCCGCTGCGACAGTGGACCGAAGCGCAACTAAAATCGGCAATTGCCCGGCGTTGACAGAGCCAGCGGCGACGCGTGGCGCCTCGCCACCATGCGAAAATAGACTCGAAACTAA
>Ga0335073_10012485_pt1 | contig 11926 bp, 10 predicted proteins | sample Lox_Sample_22_FD_207093 | JGI IMG/M metagenome (GOLD analysis project Ga0335073, IMG submission 207093) | Soil microbial communities from Loxahatchee National Wildlife Refuge, Florida, United States - Lox_Sample_2.2 | ecosystem: Environmental > Terrestrial > Soil > Wetlands | place: USA... | reverse complement strand
GATGCTGATCGACGGGCTGAGCTTCAGCCTGCCGCCGAACGGGCTCGTCGGTGTCATCGGGCCGAACGGGGTCGGCAAGACCACCCTGTTCAAGATGATCGTCGGCGAGGAGCAGCCCGACGGCGGCACGATCCGGATCGGCGAGACCGTCCGCGTCTCCTACGTCGACCAGCTTCGCTCCGGGATCGACCCCAACAAGAACGTGTGGGAGGTCATCTCCGACGGTGAGACCTCGATCAGGGTCGGCAACACCGAGATCCCCAGCCGTGCCTACGTCGCCGCGTTCGGGTTCAAGGGACCGGACCAGCAGAAGCCGGCCGGGCTCATGTCCGGCGGCGAGCGCGGCCGGGTCAACCTGGCGCTCACCCTGAAGCAGGGCGGCAACCTGCTGCTGCTCGACGAGCCCGCGAACGACCTGGACGTGGAGACGCTGTCGTCCCTGGAGAACGCGCTGCTCGAGTTCCCGGGCTGTGCGGTGATCACCAGCCACGACCGCTGGTTCCTGGACCGGATCGCGACCCACATCCTGGCCTGGGAAGGCGGATCGAACTGGTTCTGGTTCGAGGGCAACTTCGAGTCGTACGAGAAGAACAAGATCGAGCGTCTCGGCGCCGAAGCGGCCCGCCCGCACCGCGTCACCTACCGCAAGCTCACCCGCGACTAGCCTCAGCGGCAGCGCCGCGGTACAGCTGCGCATCGATGTACCAACGGGCTCGTTCTATGGGGCCCAGCGGTACATCGATGACCGCCTGGAGCGGCAGAGGGGCGCGGAGGCAGAGGCGGCCCGCTGAGCGAGGGGCGGTGGACCGGGGTTCATGCAGGGGCCAGGCCGAGGTCGGGGCCGTGCGGGTGCGTCGGCTGGTTGACCAGGCTGTGCGCGGCCATCACCAGGTAGTCCCAGAGCTGTGCGTCCAGGGCCTCGTCCAGGGCCAGCTCGTCGAGCGCGGTGCGCATGTGCCGCAGCCAGGCGTCGCGTTCGGCCTCGCCGATCCTGAAGTGGGCGTGGCGCATCCGCAGCCTCGGGTGGCCGCGCTGCTCGCTGTAGGTTCCCGGACCGCCCCAGTACTGGATCAGGAACAGCCGCAGATGCTCCTCGGCCGGGCCGAGGTCGCGGCTCGGGTACACCGGCCGCAGCTCGGGATCCTTGGCGACCTCCTGGTAGAACCGGCTGACCAGGCGGCGGAAGGTCTCCTCACCGCCCACGGCCTCGTAGAAGCTGATCTCGGTTGGCTCGTTCATCGCGGACCCAGGGTACGTCCCCGCCGCCGGCGGCCCGAAGCGCGGTTCACTGGGCGTCCGGCGCGGGAGGGCTGGGGGAGGCGGGTGCCTCCGTCGCCGGCGGGTCCTGAGGGTCTGTTGGAAGGGCACGGGCTTGTGCCGGGACCATGGCGCCGGATCCGCTGCCGGGCTCGCTGGCGCCGTTGGTGGCACCCGCGGCGTCGAGCGCGAGCTTCAGGCGCTCGGTCAGCTCGCGCTGCACTTCCCACTGGCGAAGGGGCACGGTCCGCGCCGTCACCCGCATCAGGACCGCGTCGCTGGAGAGTTCCTGCACCCCCCAGACCTCGGGTTCCTCCAGGATGATCTCGTGCCAGGTCGGCTCCTGCCACATGTCATCGGCCGTGCGCAGCATCGTCTGACGTACCTGGGGGAGGTCGTGGTGGTAGGGGATCGGGAAGTCGACCACGGCCCTGGCCCACCCCTGAGACTCATTGCCGGCCTTCCTGATCGTGCCATTGCGGATATGCCAGACCACGCCGTTTACGTCGCGCAGCCGGGTGATCCGCAGGCTCACTCCCTCCACCGTTCCCGTCGTGTGGCCCACGCTGATGACGTCGCCCACGCCGTACTGGTCCTCGAGCAGCATGAAAATCCCTGCCAGGAAGTCCTGCACCAGGTTCTGCGCGCCGAACCCGATCGCCACGCCCAGAACCCCGGCGCTGGCCAGCACTGGCGCGAGGTTCAGGCCCATGTCGCCGATGATGATGACCGTTGCGATGCCGAAGATCGTCAGCGACGCCGCGTTGCTGAGGATCGCGCCGAGCGCGGCCGCGCGCTGCTGACGCCGCTCGCGGAACAGCAGCGCGTGCGTTCGGTCAGTGGCGTCGCCGCCGTTGCGCGTTGCCCGGGAGGTGATCCTGCCGATGGCCCGGTGCGCGATCAGCCGCAGCACCACCGCGATCAGGAGGACATACGCGATCCTGATTGCGAGCTGAGCCGGCCCGGCGAAGTAGACGGTGGTGAGCTGGGCGGCCTTCGTGCTGTGCGTCACATCCCATACCAGGCGGCACGCGATCCCCGGGTTCTGGGTTCGCCCGCAGGCCTCGTACAGCGAGTCGGCCTGCCGCAGCGAGGCAGGGCTCCGCGGACCAGCGGCAAGCACCAGGGGGTGCACGACGACCCTCCGTTCGGTAGGCAGCGCCTCCCATAGTCGCCGGCCGTGCAGGGTGCAGGAGACGACACTGGGCCACCGGAATCAGCGAGCCAAATAATATCGACGTAAAGCGACAACTAAGTTACCATCAGTAATAAGTAATGGTCAGATGCTGCGGCGCGTTAAGGCTGGTGGGCCGAAAAGGGGGACCGCGATGCCAGGTAAGCCGCGCGGCTTAGCAACTCGTGGTGCTGGCCGGCCGTCTCCGGCTTCCGGGTCCGGAGAGGTCGTTGCGCTCGCCTCGCGCCGGGAGCTGTCCGCTGCCCGGCAGGTCAGGGCGCGCGAGCTGGTCGGCGGCACACCCCCGGATGGGATCGCGGCGCAGATCCGCTCCGAATGCGGCACGACCAGCATCCGGGCCTACCGCCTGGCCCTCGGAATCGCGCTCGCCGACGTGGTGGCGCAGGTCAGGGCCTGGTATCAGGCCGAGGGGCGCAGGCCGCCCCGGTTCAGCGAGACGCTGCTGTCCGCCTACGAGAGCGGGCAGAAGCGGCCGGGCCCCGAGTACCTGCACTACCTGTGTGCGGTCTACCGGGCCGATCCGCAGGACCTCGGCTATCCGGGCAGCTGCCTGTGCGGCGGCCGTCACGGCGCCGCCGCCCGGCCGGTGCCGGCCGCGGCCGTGCCGGCGCATGCCGGCGCCGGCCAGGGACCGGGCGGCGACGACGATGAGGACCTGATTCGCCGTGCGGTGCTGCGGCTGCGGGCCGATCCGGACGGCGAGCCGACGGGCGGCATTCCGGGCGACGCGGGGAGCGCGTTCTTCGGTGCCGCCGACCGGATCCGGCGCCGGATGGACGACGCACTGCTTGCCGGCAGGGTCTCCGAGACCATGATCGACCGGTGGGAGCAGGCCACGGCGGCCTACGGCAGGGAGTACCTGGTCGCGCCGCCGCTGCGGCTGCTCAGCGATACGCTGCTCGACTTCAGCGACGTCCGCCGGATGTGCGCCGAGCGCCAGCCGGTGGAATCGGCCGAGCGGCTGTGCAGGCTCGCCGGGCGGCTCGCGGGACTGGCCGGCATCATCTTGATCAACCTGGGTGAGCCCCGGCTGGCCCGGTCATTCTTTCGCACCGCGCGAATCGCTGCGGACGAGACCGGAGACCGCGGGCTGCGGGCATGGGTGAGCGTGCGTGAGGCGCTGGTGCCGCTCTATTACGGTGACCCCGGCGAGGCCCTGGCCCTGGCGGGCTCGGCGGCCGACCTGGCCGGGCGCCATCCGTGCGTGGCGGGCGTCATGGCACCGGCCATCTCGGCCCGGGCCATGGCCCGGATGGCCGGGCATGGCAGGCGCAGCGCGCTGGATCAGGCGAGAGACATGCTCGACCGGGCACACGACGCGGTCGACGGCCTGCCAGCCAGCGACCGGGCCGACACCGCGTTCGGCTACACCCAGCGCCAGCTCTTCTTCCACGAGGGTGACGCGCTGCTCGCGCTGGGCGACGGCCAGCGGGCGGCCCGGGCCCTCAGCCGGGCGCTGCGCGGGTACCGGCCCGGCGAATACCTCGACCGCTCGCTCATCGTCCTCGGCCAGGCGCGGTGCCTGCTCGAGGTGGGCCAGCCCGAGCAGGCACTCCGGCTCAGCCAGAACGCGCTGCTGGGCCTGGACCGCGAGCACCGGCCGGAAATCGTGCTGCAGGCCGCACGGATGCTCGGCCGATTGGTCGCGGCACGCCACGCCGGGCTGCCCGCGGTGCGGGAATACCGCGAGGCCCTGCTTACCGGCTGAGGCCGGTGAGGAAGCCCAGGAACGCGAGGGTGTCGGCTGACAGCGAGGCCGAACGGCTGACCGCGCGTGCCCCATGCCCCACGTCGGACTCCCGGCGCAGCAGGATCGGGCGCTCCGGGTACGGCACCGGGGTGGCGTGCTGCAGCGCGGCGCACATCTTGCGCGCGTGCATCGGGTCCACCCTGGTGTCGCCGTCGAAGATGGTGAACAGGACCGCGGGATAGCTCACCCCGTCGCGAACGTGGTGGTAAGGGGAGTAGGACAGCAGCCAGCCGAACTCCTGCGGGTCCGCGGCGGTGCCGTACTCGTCGTTCCAGGTTTCGCCGAGCCCGAACCGCTCGTACCGGATCATGTCCAGCAGCGGGGCCGAGCACGCCGCCGCGGCGTAGAGATCAGGCCGCTGGGTGATCGCGGCGCCCACCAGCAGCCCTCCGTTGGAGCCGCCGGAGATCGCCAGCCGCTCCCGCGTGGTCCAGCCGTCGGCGATCAGCTTCTCGGCGGCGGCGTGGAAGTCGTCGAACACGTTCTGCTTGCCGGCGCGCATCCCGGCCCGGTGCCACTCCTCGCCCTCATCGCCACCGCCGCGCAGCGACGCGATCGCGTACACGCCCCCGCGCTCGACCCAGGCGAGGATCGTCGCGGCGTAGCCGGGCTGCATGCTGACATCGAACCCGCCGTATCCGTACAGGATCGTCGGCCGGGGGCGCTGCGGGCCTTCGCCGGAGATGATCAGCATCCGCACGATCGTGCCGTCGCTGGACGGGTACTCGACCTGCCTCGCGGAGATCTCGGGGACGTCGACCTGCCCGGGGGAGCGCGCCCACGTCGTGGTCGCGCCCGCGCGCGCGTCATAGTGCAGCACGAGCGGCGGCGTGGTGTTGTCGGTGTAGCCGAACCAGGCCTCGTGACCGCCTTCCGGCCGCTCGCTGAGGCCCCCGATCGTGCCGAGGCCGGGCAGCGGCACGGTGCCCGTGCGCGCGCCCGTTGCCAGGTCGTGCACGGTAACCTCGCTGATCGCGTGCCTGGTCCAGGAGGCAAGCAGCACCGGGCTGGCCAGGTCCGGCCCGTCCAGAATCGCGAAACCGGTCAGCACCGCCTCCGGATCCTCCGGCACCAGGTCGCGCCACGTGCCGTAGCCGGGGTCCGCGGGGTCGGCCACCGCGAGCCTGCCGCGTGGCGCGTCACGGTCGGTCCACACGTAGAGCCGCCCGTCCCTGCCCACGCGCGCGGCCGTCTGCGCGTCGACTCCCACCTGGACCGCGCGCAGGCCGGGCGCTGACGTCGGCGTCGCGGTCAGGTCCGCGATCCACAGGTCGTTGCGCGGCGCGGTGCCCGCGGCGGCCCCGACGATCAGCCAGCGGCCGTCCCTGCTGACCGAGACCGAGTAGTAGTTGGTCTTCTCCAGCCCCTCGCCGAAGATCATCACGTCGTCCCGGGCGGGGCTGCCCACCTGGTGCAGGTAGACCCTGCGGTGATACTGCTGCTCGCCGTCGGGCACCGCCTCGGGCGGAAGCCTGCGGGTGTAATAGAACGCCTTTCCGCCGGGCAGCCAGGCCACGCCGGTGTACCGGCAGCGGTCGATGGGGCCGTCGACGTCCTCGCCGGTCGCGACGTCCATGATCCGCAGCAGCGACTCCTCGTCACCACCCTGAGACAGCTGGTAGGCCAGCAGGTCGCCCTCGCGGTCGGGCTGCCAGGCGTCGAGCGTCGTCGTGCCGGTCTCGTCGACCGCCGTCGGGTCGACCAGGACCCGCTCGCCGCCGGATGGCGTGGCCACCTGCAGCACGGCGTGCTCCTGGGTTGGCTCGCGGCGGGTGCAGAACTGCCGGTCGCCGCGCCACACCGGGGGGTCGACGCTCCCGGCTCCGAGCAGTTCGGTGATCCGCTCGGCCAGCGCCTGCCGGTCGCTGAGGCCCTCCAGGTACCCGGCGAGCAGCGCGTCCTGCGCGGCCAGCCAGGACCGGGTCTGCCCGCTGCTGGCGTCCTCGAGCCAGCGATACGGGTCCCGGACCAGGTGTCCGTGGAGTTCCTCGGCGATGTCCTCGCGGCGTGCGGGCGGGTATGCGGCTGCGGCCATGAGCTGCACTATATGGGCCGATCCTGGCTTCCAGGCTCTGGGTATCCGCCGGCGCGATGAGCGGACGGGCCGGCCCGGCCGCCGGGCCCGAGCCGGCGCGTTGGCCGCGCCTGCCGCCGCTCCCGGTTAGGCTATTGGGGTTGGCGGACCGGCCATCAGGCAATCACACTGGTCACGGGTGCCCCGACACTTCGGCGGCGCACCTGCCTGGGAGGTGGGAGTGCGTCGGGTATTGCTGCTCAACATCACCTTTGAGCCGCTCACGACGGTTGGCCTGCACCGCGCCGTCTGCCTGGTCCTCGGCGAGAAGGCAGAGGTCGTGCACGACGACGCCGGCGGCGCGGTGCTGCACTCCTCCTCCGTCGTGCTCGCGACACCATCCGTGATCAGGCTGCGGCGCTACATCCGTGTGCCGCACCGCAGCCGCGTCCCCCTCACCCGGGCGGCGCTGATGCGCAGGGACAACTACCTGTGCGCATACTGCGCCACCAAGGCGGAAACCATCGATCACGTCATCCCGCGCAGCCGCGGCGGCGCCCATTCCTGGGAAAACTGCGTCGCCTCCTGCATGCGGTGCAACCATCGCAAGGCCGACCGGCTGATCGACGAGCTCGGCTGGACCCTGCTCTGTGTACCTGCCGTCCCGCGGGGGGCGCACTGGCGGCTGATCGGGGCCGCCCACGACGGCGACCCGCAGTGGGCCGCCTACCTGACCGAGCCCAGCGCCGCGTAACCGAGGCGGGGCGTCCCGTTCAAGGCGGCGGGCTCAGGCGGATTCGGCGCCGAGTTCCGCCTCCGGCGATTCCGTCGACCCGAAATCCCGGAACTCCGGCTGGGACATCGCGCCGAGAATGGAGATGGTGACGGTCGCCGCGGCCACGGGGAAGAACACAGACGGGCCGAGGCGGTGCACCAGCACCCCGGACACCGCCGCCGAGAGCGGGAAGCTGCCGAGACCCGCCAGCATGATCACGCTCATCACCCGGCCGATCAGCCGGGGCGGCGCCCACCGCTGGACCAGGGTGAGGAAGACCACGTTGCCCATGCCGTTGCAGGCACCCAGGACAAATATCGCCGCCGCCGCCCCGGGCAGCCCGCCGAGGAACGGGATCAGCCCGACAGCGACTGCCTCAGCCAGAAAGCTGCCGCTGGCTACCAGCGCCGGGCGCCCGGCGTCGCCGCCACGGGCGGCTGCGAGCGTGCCGATCACGGCGCCAGCGCCCAGGCACGCGATCAGTGCCCCATAGCCGCCAGCGCCGAACCTGGCGTGCGCCAGTGCCGGCAGGGCCACCTCGAACGTGCCGCCGAACACGAGGTTGGCCGCGATCACATTGACGACGATGACCCGGAACAGGCGTGATCGGCGCAGCAGCGACCAGACGCCGCCGCCGGCGCTGGTGTCCCGGCTCTGACCGGCGGCGCCGGCGTGGACCGGGCCGGCCGAGCCGCCTGGCGCGGCCGCTGAAGGCCGCAGGCGGATCAGGGCGAGGCTCAGCGCGGAGACCGCGAACGTGGCCGCATCGACCGCGAAGGCGGGCGCCGGTCCGGCCGTCGCGACCAGCAGCCCGCCGAGCACGGGCCCGGCGACGCTGCCGGCCTGGACCGCCGCCGAGTTGACCGCGTTGCCGGCCGCCAGGTGGCCGGGCTCCAGCAGCGACGGCATGATCGAGAACGAGGCGGGGATGAACAGCCCCTCACCCGCCCCCAGCAGCGCGGCGACGGGGCCGAGCAAGGCCAGAGCGACCACGTGCCCGGCGGCGAGCGCCACGAGCACGATGACGAGCCCGCACCGCGTCGCGTCGGCGGCGAGCATGATCGCCCGTGGCCCGATCTTGTCGGTGAGCAGCCCGCCGACCGGGATGAGAACCGTCCGCGGCAGGCCGTAGCAGGCCAGCACGGTCCCGAGCAGGATCGTGCCGCCGTGCGCCGACAGCACCAGCCACGGCAAGGCGACCGCGTAGCAGTAGTCGCCGACCGTGGAGGTGAACTGGCCGGAGGCCAGCAGCCGGAAGCTCCGGTCAGACAGAGGTCCGCTCCGCCAGGCAGCTCCAGCGCGGGCGGTGATGCTCATCGCGCTTCATCGGGGTCGAACCAGGGCAGCAGGTCAAGCACGGTATGCACCCGGTGCGCGGCGGGCGGCCGGTCCGCCGGGTCGAGGCGGCGGTAGCCGGCCAGCAACTCCGCGATCTGGTTCCGCAGCGCTGCGGCCTCGGCGACGGTCACGTGCACCACATCCTGATTCCAGCCAGCGACGTCGCGCCACTCGGCCGGGTACCGGTCGGCCCGCGCAAGGTACTCGGCGCGCATTTCGCCGAATCGCGCCTGCGTGCTCTCGGCCAGGAGTTGCGCCGCGGCCCGGAGTGCGTCGGGCTGATCCGGCTCGCCCTCGTCGAAAGACATGGAGATGATCCGCGCGCGCCAGGGCCGCTGCCTGCCGTCCGCGGCGCTGGCCGGATCCTCCTCGACGAACCCGTAGCGCGCCAGGGCTCGCAGGTGGTAGCTGCACGCCGACGGCGAGAGCCCCACCACGACGGCGCACTCGGTAGCCGTTGCCGGGCCGTCAAGCGCGAGGTGCTGCAACATCGCGATGCGCGCCGGGTGGGCCAGTGCCCGCATCATCCGCGGGTTGTCCAGGCGCAGCGGGTTCTCGGGCGTCCCCGGCGGGTGAGGCTGGTCCGCCGGCATCTCGGAAGCGGTCATGGCCGGCTCCTGGGCTTCCTGAAGGGCTTACTTCGAAAGATTAACTTCGAAGGAAGTTTTTCACAATGTCACGCCGGCTGATGGATCCGTGCGGGTTCACGCGGTGTTCGTTGAGGTCGGCAGCAGAGTCTGTAATGCTGTAATTATGGAAACGATCTACGAGCACGCCGGGGGCTACGAGGCGCTGCGCCACTTCATCGACATCTTCTACAGCAGCGTGCTGGCCGACCCTCTGCTGCAGCCGCTGTTCGGGGAGGGCCGGCCGGAGCACGTCGACCACCTCACCGCGTTCGAGGCGGAGTCATTCGGCGGCCCTGACGACTTCACCCGGCAGCTCGGATTCGCCCATCTCATCGACGTGCACCGGGGCCTGAAGATCACCGAGCAGCAGCGGCAGCGATTCGTTGAGCTCTATCTGGCCGCCGCCGACACGGCCGGGATGCCGGGCGACCCGGGGTTCCGGGAGGCACTGCGGTCGCATGTCGAGTTCGGCTCCCAGGTGGCGAAGCAGAACTCCCGCGCGGAGACCGAGGACCAGCTCCACCCGCTGCGCGAAGTGCCGAAATGGACGTGGTCAGACCGGTAAGACCTGACACTCTCGTCTGCCTTTTCTGACCTGCGGTTTTGGTGCTCCGGCGCAGGTCGCGGCCGGGCAGCCGCGCCGGTGCCTACTTGCCCCGTGGCCGCGTGTGCGGGACCGTTTGTTGTGAGCGGGGCACAGTGGCGCCATCTAAGGCGAGGGAGCGGAGGTCGTGGCCTGGTCAACTTATGTCGCCATCGGGGACAGTCTGACTGCCGGGCGGGGCGATGAGGGTCGGGACGGGCGCCCGATCGGGTGGGCGCAGCGGCTCGCCGACATCCTCAGCGTGCGGACCACCGAGCGGTGCAGCTTTACCAACCTGGCCGTGGACGGTGCCACCGTTCACGACGTGCTGGGCAAGCAGCTTCCCGCGGTCGCCGCGCGCAAGCCCGACTTGGTCAGTGTCACGGTGGGAATCAATGACATCCGTCGCCGCGAGTTCGATGAGCTGAGCTTCAAGGCCGATCTCGGGCAGCTCTTCGAGGCTCTGGCCGCTACCCAGGCCACGCTGCTGACCTGCACCCTTCCCGACCTGACGGAGATCATGTCGCTGTCGCAGGAGCTGCGTGAGATCGTGCGCGAGCGCATGCGGCTGGCCAGCGACATCATCCGCGAGCAGGCAGAGTCCTACGGCGCCGTATGCCTCGATGCGTGGTCTCTGCCCGGGGTCACCGACCCGGACCTCTACGCGGCAGACCGCCTGCATCCGAATCCCAGGGGTCATCAGTTCATCGCCGCGGCGTGCGCCGACAAGCTGGCGCCGCGCTGAGCCGGCAGCGGCCGGAACCGGCTGTTCGGGATGCCTGCTGTGGACCGTTGTGTGGATGGAACGGTGGAAAAACCGTGCTACGCGGGGGATAACGGCGGGTGTCTTGTGGATGGCTAAAGAATCTTGAGATTGGTTGCCCGGAGCCCTTGTGCAGGGCCTTGGCGAGGCAGTAGAAAAGCACTCACCACTTAACGCGGAGGCCGATCCGGGGGAGACCCCGGAGCCTCGGGGGAGACCCCGGGACGCTTGGGAAATCCGGGTAACCGGAGGTTCGGGCGGGTTTCTGGCGCTGGTGGTGCGGCGCGCAGCGGACAGCAGCCGGGCGACCGGCCAGCCGAGCAATCGGCACGTTGGGCTGCGGGCCAAGCGAGGCCCCTCCATCTCATACATGGGGGGGCCTCGTAATTATTGTGCCGTGATGACCCAAATTATCGCCGGCGCCTCAACAAATTGCGCACAACGCGTAACGCCATGTGCAATGGCGGACGATAATCAGACAGACGCAGGCGACGTGGGTACCCCCGAGCTCACGTCGCCGCGTCTTCACTCCGGGGCCGCCGGCTGAGCCGGCCAGCCCGGTAGTTTGCGCCCAGGGCGTTGCGCTGCGCGCCGGCAGTACCCCGTGACGCCGCAGCCCGGTAGCGTTCGGTACATGAGTGCTTCGACGACAACGCCAGAGGGCGGCGGCGCGGCACGGCCGGAGCGGGTCCCGTTCGGCCGGATGCTCACCGCGATGATCTCCCCGATGACCAGCGATGGGGCCGTCGACTACGACGGAGCGGCCCGGCTGGCTGAGTACCTGGTCACCGACATGCGCAACGACGGCCTGGTGATCAGCGGCACCACCGGCGAGTCGCCCACCACGTCCGACGCCGAGAAGGCGCAGCTGCTGCGCACCGTGATCGACGCCGTCGGGGACCGGGCCACGATCGTGGCCGGCGTCGGCACCAACGACACCGCACACACGTGCGAGCTGGCCAGGCAGGCGGAGGAGGCTGGCGCTCACGGCCTGCTCGTAGTCACGCCGTACTACAACAAGCCGCCACAGCACGGCCTGGTTGCGCACTTCACCGCGGTGGCGGACGCGACCGGCCTGCCGGTGCTGGTTTACGACATCCCCGGCCGGACCGGCACCGCGATCGCCACCGAGACGCTGGTGCAGCTTTCCGCGCACCCGCGGATCGTCGCGGTGAAGGACGCCAAGGGTGACTTCGGCGCGAGTTCCGTGGTCATGGCGGCCACCGGCCTGGCCTTCTACAGCGGCGACGACATGCTGAACCTGCCCTGGCTCTCCGTCGGGGCCGTCGGCTTCGTGAGCGTGCACGGCCACGTGGTCGGCGACCGGCTGCACGAGATGATCGACGCCTACGTGGCAGGCGACGTGGACACCGCGCTGGCCATCCACCGCGAGCTGCTGCCGGTCTACACCGGCATGACCCGCATGCAGGGCACGGTCAGCACCAAGGCGGCGCTGGCCATGCTCGGGCTGCCCGGCGGGCCGGTGCGCCCGCCTCTGGCCGACGCCACCACCGCCGAGGCCGAGCGGCTGCGCACCGATCTCGTGGCTGGCGGCGTGAAGCTGCCCAGCTCGTGGCCGGCAGCGTGACGCCGCAGTGAGTCACCCGCACCCAGAGCTCGGT
>Ga0335073_10012484_pt1 | contig 11926 bp, 10 predicted proteins | sample Lox_Sample_22_FD_207093 | JGI IMG/M metagenome (GOLD analysis project Ga0335073, IMG submission 207093) | Soil microbial communities from Loxahatchee National Wildlife Refuge, Florida, United States - Lox_Sample_2.2 | ecosystem: Environmental > Terrestrial > Soil > Wetlands | place: USA... | reverse complement strand
TTCCAGATCAGCCAGCGGGCCGACTTCTTCGAGGTCGAGGTCGGCCTGGAGACCACGCTGAAGCGGCCGATCATCAACACCAGGGACGAGCCGCACGCCGACCCGGAGAAGTACCGCCGCCTGCACGTGATCATCGGCGACGCGAACATGAGCGAGATCTCCACCTACCTCAAGCTCGGCACGACCGCGCTGGTCCTGGCCATGATCGAGGACCGGTTCCTCGGCTCCGACCTGGCCGTGGACGCGCCGGTGGCCGAGCTGCGCGCGATCTCGCACGACCCGAGCTGCCAGCACCTGGTCTCGCTGCGCGACGGCCGGCGGATGACCGCCGTCCAGCTCCAACTGGAGTACCTGGACCTGGCCCGCAAGTACACCGAGGACCGGTTCGGGGCCGACGTCGACGACATGACCAGGGACGTGCTCGATCGCTGGGAGTCGGTGCTGACCAGACTCGGCGAGGATCCGATGCTGCTGTCCAGGGAGCTGGACTGGGTGGCGAAGCTGGGGGTGCTCGAGGGTTACCGGGCACGCGACGGCCTGAGCTGGACCCACCCGCGGCTGCAGCTCGTGGACCTGCAGTACGCCGACATCCGCGAGGAGCGCGGCCTGTACAACCGGCTGGCCGCGCGGGGCCGGATCCACCGGCTCGTGGACGAGGACGACGTGACCAGAGCCGTCGACTACCCGCCGGACGACACCCGGGCGTACTTCCGCGGCCGCTGCCTGCGCCAGTACCCCGAGGCGGTGGCCGCCGCCTCGTGGGACTCGGTGATCTTCGACATCCCGGGCCGGGAATCGCTGCAGCGGGTGCCGACGCTCGAGCCGCTGCGCGGCACCAAGGCCACCGTGGGCGAGCTCCTGGACCGGTGTGAGACCGCTGGCGAGCTGGTCGCCGCGCTCACCGGCCAGGGCTGACGGGACGCGGCCCAGACGATCCTGGTCCCGGTTCGGTTACCGATGCCGGTTTGCAGGATTGGGCGCACCACGCGCGGGCGAGGATAGCGTTGAGGCTGCGGGGCTGTTCCCGCGGATCACGGAGGTTGCGGCATGGCGACAAAGGACACCAGCGGCCAGCGTCAGGCTCCCCGGCGCAGCGAGGAGGAGCAGGACACCGCGCCGCAGGGAACCGAGGACGTCAAGGAGCGCCAGGACAAGCTCACCGACGACGTGGACGCGATCCTGGACGAGATCGACGAGGTGCTCGAAGAGAACGCCGAGGAGTTCGTCCGGTCGTACGTGCAGAAGGGCGGCGAGTAGGGGCCGTTCACCCCAGGGCGTAACCGGCCCACGGTCCCGCCGCGGCATGCGCGGCAGTAGGGTCAGTCACGTAGACGCGTACTAACGGAAGGATCCGCGTGGGCGCTGATTCCTACACCGGCCAGTTTCCGGGGGCATACCTGAGCGCGGGGACGTCGTCGTTCGCCGATTTCCTCGAGGCGGCGGCCCCCGGGCTCCTGCCGCGCGCACCGGTAGGGCCCCGGGCGCTGCCGTCCGACGGCGCCGCCATAGCCTCGCTGGCGCGCGACCTGCCGCACGGGACCACGATCGTGGCCGCCGCCTGCGAGGGCGGCGTTGTCATGGCCGGTGACCGGCGGGCGACCGCCGGCAACATGATCATGCAGCGGGACATCGAGAAGGTGTTCCGCAGCGACGAGTTCTCCGGCGTCGCCATGGCCGGAGTGGCCGGCGTCGGGCTCGAGCTGATCCGCCTGTTCCAGGTCGAGCTCGAGCACTACGAGAAGCTCGAGGGCCACACCCTGTCGCTGGAGGGCAAGGCCAACCGGCTGGCGAGCCTGGTCCGGGGCAACCTCGGCGGGGCCATGCAGGGCCTGGTTTTCGTGCCGCTGTTCTGCGGCTACGAAGAGAGCACCAACACCGGCCGGATCTTCAGCTACGACGTGGCCGGCGGCCGGTACGAGGAGCACCGGTTCCACGCGATCGGATCGGGTTCGGTCTTCGCCCGCGGCTCGCTGAAGAAGCTCTACCGCGACGGCATGTCGGTCGCGGACACCGTGCTGGCCTGCATGCAGGCCCTCTATGACGCGGCCGACGACGACTCGGCCACCGGCGGGCCCGACGTGTCCAGGCGCATCTTCCCTGTCGTGGCCACGATCACCGCCGACGGGTACGAGCGGCTCAGCGAAGAGGCGGCCGGCCAGTACGCCCGGACGGTCATCGAGGAACGGCTGGCCGATCCCGACGGGCCGCCCGCGCCGCTGCGCGCTGGCAACGGGAACGCCGCGCTGCCCCCGCGTTAGCGACCGCCCGGGCACCAGCCCGTCCCGGCCCGACCAGACCAGCCAGTCCGACCCAGCCAAGTCTCCAGCCCGACCAGCACAGTGAGGAAGACCTAGCGGTGACGATGCCGTTCTATGTCTCGCCCGAACAGTCCATGAAGGACAAGGCGGACTACGCACGCAAGGCCATCGCGCGCATCCGCAGCGGCGTCGTGATCGACTGCGACGACGGCATCCTGTTCGTGGCGCCGAACGCCTCCCGGGCGCTGCGTAAGTTCAGCGAGATCTACGACAGGATCGCTTTCGCGGCCGTGGGGCGGTACAACGAGTTCGAGAACCTGCGGAAGGCTGGCGTCCGCTACGCCGACATGACCGGCTTCGCCTACGACCGCGCTGACGTCACCGCCCGCGGCCTCGCCAACTGGTATGCCCAGGTGCTCGGCACCTTCTTCACCGACAGCCCGAAGCCGTACGAGGTCGAGATCGTGGTGGCCGAGGTCGGCAAGACCGAGGATGACGACGAGATCTACCGGATCACCTTCGACGGCTCGGTGGCCGACGAGCACGGTTTCGTGGTCATGGGCGGCCAGGCGGATCAGGTCGCGGGCGTGCTCAAGGAGCGGTACACCGACGGGATGTCGCTGTCGGCCGCGTTCGCCCTGGCAATCGCGGCGCTGGCCGGTCCGGGGAACGGGGACCGGACCGAGCTCACAGCGGCCCAGCTCGAGGTGGCGCTGCTGGACCGGGGCCGGCCGCACCGGGCGTTCCGGCGGCTCACCGGAGCCCGCCTGGAGGCGCTGCTGAGCGACGCCCTCTCCGCGGGGAAGAAGACCGATGCCATCGAAGACGGCGGCGCCGGGCAGAACGCGGGGGAGCCGGAATCGCCGCCTGGCGATGGCGGGTCGGGCGGAACGAATGGAGCGAAGAATACAAACGGGGCGAACGGCTCAGAGGGCGCGGGTGGCGCGGAATAGACCGGAGGGGCGGCCGTTGTAGTGTCGAAGGCGTGTTGAGGACCGGGGAGACCGGCGCACCGGCCTGGGAGGAAATGTGACGGCTGACCTGGCGACCATTACCGGCATCGCGGTCCCCACGGCGCTGATGATCGGCGGCGAGTGGACCGGCGGACGCGGCGGCACGCTGCCGGTGATCGATCCGGCCACCGAGGACGCCGTTGCCGAGGTGGCCAGCGCAAGCGTCGAGGACGCCCTGGACGCTGTCACCGCCGCCCACGACGCACTGCCCGGCTGGGCCGCGACCCCGCCCCGGGAGCGCGGTGAATGCCTGCGCCGGGCCTGGGAGCTGATGATCGGCCGATCCGACGCGCTGGCGCGGCTGATGGTCCTGGAGAACGGCAAGGCGCTCAAGGACGCCAAGGCCGAGATCACCTACGCGGCCGAGTTCTTCCGCTGGTACGCGGAGGAAGCCGTCAGGAACGAGGGCATGCTCGTGACCGCGCCGTCCGGGGCGAACCGGATCATGGTGCAGCATCAGCCGGTCGGTGTCAGCGTCCTGGTTACCCCCTGGAACTTCCCCGCGGCCATGGCCACCCGCAAGATCGGCCCCGCACTCGCCGCGGGCTGCACGGTGGTACTCAAGCCCGCCAAGGAGACGCCGCTGTCCGCGTTCGCGGTGGCCGAGATCCTGCGCGAGGCGGGCGTGCCCGGCGGCGTTGTCAACGTGCTCACCACGGCCAAGGCGGGCCCGCTCGTGTCCGCGATGCTCGCCGACCCCCGGGTTCGCAAGCTGTCGTTCACCGGATCCACCGAGGTCGGCCGGTCGCTGCTGGCCACAGCGGCGCAGACGGTCACCAACTGCTCGATGGAGCTGGGCGGCAACGCCCCGTTCCTGGTCTTCGAGGACGCGGACCTGGATGCGGCCCTTGACGGGGCGTTCCTGGCCAAAATGCGTAACGGCGGCGAGGCCTGCACCGCGGCCAATCGCTTCTACGTGCACGAGGCGGTCGCGGACGAGTTCGGCCGCAGGTTCGCCGAGCGGCTAGCCGCGCTCCGGGTCGGCCCGGGCCTCGACGACGGCACCGAGCTCGGCCCGCTGGTCAACGAGGACACCAGGTCCAAGGTGGCGAGCCTGGTCGACGACGCGACCAAGACCGGGAGCCGGGTCGTCACCGGCGGGCACGCGCCGGACCGGCGGGGGTACTTCTACCAGCCGACCGTGCTGGACGAGGTGCCGGCCGACGCGGGCATCCTGTCCGAGGAGATCTTCGGCCCGGTCGCGCCGATCGTTCGGTTCACCGACCAGGACCAGGCCATCGCGCTGGCCAACGCCACCGAGTACGGCCTGGTCTCGTACCTGTACACCGGCGACCTGCGCCGGGCGCTGCGGGTGGCCGAGGCGCTCGACGCCGGCATGGTGGGCATCAACCGCGGCGTGGTGTCGGATCCTGCCGCGCCGTTCGGCGGGGTGAAGCAGTCGGGCCTCGGGCGCGAAGGCGCGCACGACGGGCTGCTGGAGTTCACCGAGACCAAATACATCGCCGTGGACTGGTAATTCGGGGGCGCCATGGATAGGCGGATCTTCGGGCTCGAGAACGAGTACGGCGTCACGTGCACGTTCCGGGGGCAGCGACGCCTGTCGCCGGACGAGGTCGCCAGGTACCTGTTCCGCCGGGTCGTCTCGTGGGGGCGCAGCAGCAACGTGTTCCTGCGCAACGGCGCCCGGCTCTACCTCGACGTGGGCAGCCATCCCGAGTACGCCACGCCGGAGTGCGACAACCTTATCGACCTGGTCGTGCACGACAAGGCGGGTGAGCGGATCCTGGAGGGCCTGCTCGTCGACGCCGACCGGCGGCTGCGCGAAGAGGGCATCGCCGGCGATATCTACCTGTTCAAGAACAACACCGACTCGGCCGGGAACTCCTATGGCTGCCACGAGAACTACCTGGTCGGCCGGCACGGCGAGTTCGGCAGGCTGGCCGACATCCTGATCCCGTTCCTGGTCACCCGCCAGATCATCTGCGGGGCCGGCAAGGTGCTGCAGACCCCGCGCGGGGCGGTGTACTGCGTCAGCCAGCGCGCCGAGCACATCTGGGAGGGCGTCTCCTCCGCCACCACGCGGTCCCGGCCGATCATCAACACCAGGGACGAGCCGCACGCCGACGCGGAGCGGTTCCGGCGGCTGCACGTGATCGTCGGCGACTCGAACATGAGCGAGACCACGATGCTGCTCAAGGTCGGCGCGACCGACCTGGTGCTGCGGATGGTCGAGGCCGGCACGGTGATGCGGGACCTGACGCTGGAGAACCCGATCCGGGCCATCCGTGACGTGAGCCATGACATGACCGGCCGTCGCAAGGTGCGGCTCGCCAACGGACGCGAGGTCAGCGCGCTCGACATTCAGCAGGAGTACCTGTCCAAGGCCAGGGACTTCGCGGACCGCAAGGGCCCGGACCCGATCACCGAGCGAGTGCTCGACCTGTGGGAGCTCACCCTGCGCGCTGTGCAGACCGGTGACCTCGGCCTGGTGGCCAGGGAGATCGACTGGGTCACGAAGTACCAGCTCATCGAGCGGTACCGCGCCAAGCACGACCTGCCGCTGTCCTCGCCCCGGGTGGCGCAGCTCGACCTCGCGTACCACGACGTGCACCGCGGCCGAGGCCTGTACTACCTGCTGCAGCACCGCGGCGCCGTGGAGCGCGCCTGCCGCGACCTGGATATCTTCCAGGCCAAGTCGGTCCCGCCGCAGACCACCAGGGCACGGCTGCGCGGCGAGTTCATCCGGCGCGCTCAGGAGCGCCGGCGCGACTTCACGGTCGACTGGGTTCACCTCAAGCTCAACGACCAGGCGCAGCGCACGGTGCTGTGCAAGGACCCGTTCCGCTCCGTCGATGACCGCGTGGAGAAGCTCATCGCCGGCATGTGAGGTCTTTCGCCAGACCGGGCCGCAGGGGTCCGGCATCCTGTCACTCGCCGCCGCGTTCGGCGCGCCTCCCGGACACGCCGGGGCGCAAGTTATACGGTGCTGCCTGGATGGAGTCAGCACCTGCTCGGGCGTAAGCCTTACGGTCCGTGACCGAACCGGACAATCACCGTGTGCTTACGAAACGTAGGCGGCTGACTACTTTCCGTTGCTAGCATCCCGGCTAGGGGTCAGTTCTCATCCGACAAGCCGGGGGTAGTTCGGTGGCGGATTCACGCCGCGCAAGCGGCTTTACCTGGGATGTTGTTGTAATCGGCGGCTGCGGCCGGGTCGGGCTGCCGCTGGCGGCGGCGCTGGCGAGCCGGGGACTGCGGGTCGCTATCTACGATGTCAGCGAGCCGGCGGTCGCAGCGGTCAGCTCGGCACGAATGCCGTTCGCCGAGCCCGGAGCCGCCGCGTTACTGAAGCGGGTGATCGCGACCGGCCGGCTCGTCGCCTCGGTCGACCCGCGGATCGTCAGCGCGGCTGAGCACGTGGTCGTGGCGGTTCCGGCGGCCGACTACACGTGGGAGTCCTACGGGCCGAGCGCCATGTGCCGGTCACTGGAGGACTGCACCGGGTACCTGCGCGACGGGCAGATCCTGATCGTCCGCAGCAGCGTCAGTCCCGGCAGCACCGCCCAGCTCGAGAAGCTGGTGGCCGAACGCGGACTGGACGTGGACGTCGCCTACTGCCCGGAGCGGTCAGCCGAGGGGCGCGCACTGACCGACCTGGGCGGGATTCCGCAGATCGTGTCCAGCCGGACGGCCCGCGGCCTGGAGCGCGCCGGGCGGCTGCTGGCGCGGCTGAACCCGGCCCTGGTGCCGATGGCCCCGGAAGAGGCCGAGCTGGCCAAGCTGTTCGCGAACGCGTGGCGCTACATCAGCTTCGCCGCCGCCAATCAGCTCTACATGATGGCCAGCGACCGGGGGCTCGACTTCGAGCGCATCCGCCGCGGGCTGGTGCTCGACTACCCGCGCGCCGCCGCATTGCCGCCGGCCGGCCTGGCGGCCGGCCCGTGGCTGCTCAAGGACATGATGCGGCTGGCGACCGCGTGCAAGAGCTTCCCGCTCGGGCAGGCCGCTGTCGGCGTCAACGAGGGGCTGCCCGGATACCTCGTCGGTCACCTGGAGCAGCGTTACGACCTTCGATCGATGACGGTCGGAATCCTCGGCGTGACGTTCAAGGGCGGGACCGACGACGTCCGCTGCAGCCTGGCGTACCGGCTCCGGCAGATGCTGGCCGACCGCGCCGCCGCCGTGGTCTGTACCGACCCGCTGGCCAGCGCCGATCCCGGGCTGCTCCCGCTGGATGAGGTCATGGCCCGGGCCGACCTGCTGGTCATCGGGGCGCCGCACGCTGAGTACCGCGACCTGGCGACGCGCAAGCCCGTTGCCGACATCTGGAACCTGCTCGGACGCGGGGTGCTGGCCTGAGAGTCCTGATTGCCACCTTGGGGATGCGCACCAGTTACGACGGGTAGGCTGGGCGCGCTCAATTCATGATCCCGACAATGAGGATTGGCATGCGACGCATCGGCGCTGCACTTTTGGTTCCACTGGCCGCCGCGGTCGTCCTGGCGGGCTGCGGCTCATCATCGTCGCCGCCTGCCAGCCCGAACACGACGGTGACGGCCGCCGGCGGGTTCGGCAAGGCGCCGACCGTCAAGATCCCGGCGCAGAAGGCCGGCAGCAACCTGTACACGAAGACCGAGGTCCAGGGCAGCGGCCAGGCGCTGGGGAAGAACGAGGCGTTCCTCAGCAACTACGTCGTCTACATCTGGAGCGGCAAGACCCACAAGCTCGTGCTGAGCACGTACACCCAGACGCCGCAGGTGCTGTCCGGCACGCTGCTGCCCGGCCTGCAGAAGGCCCTCACCGGCAAGAAGATGGGCAGCCGGGTGCTCGCGGTGCTGCCGCCGAAGTACGGCTATGGCTCCGCCGGCAACAGTCAGGTCGGGGTGACCGGAACCGACACGCTGGTGTTCGTGGTGGACATGATCAAGACCTACGCAGCCTCGGCCTCGGCCTCGGGCGCCCAGGTGTCCAACGGCGGCGGCACGCTCCCCACGGTCACCGCTTCGCCGGGCAAGGCCCCGACGATCAAGATCCCGGCCTCGTCGCCGCCGACCAGCCTCGTGGTCAAGACGCTGATCAAGGGCTCGGGGCCGCCGGTGTCCAAGCACCAGTACGTGGTCACCCAGTACGTGGCCGTGAACTGGCGCACCAAGGCGGTGTTCGACTCGTCCTGGTCCCGCGGTGCCCCGCTGGGCTTCGAGGTCGATGCCAGCCCGGCTCAGATCATCCCGGGCTGGGACCTGGGCCTGGTCGGCGTGCCGGTCGGCAGCCGGGTGATGCTCGTGGTTCCGCCGAAGGACGGCTACGGGTCGAGCGGCGAGTCGCAGGCCGGGATCAAGGGCACCGACACCCTGGTGTTCGTGGTCGACGTCCTCGACGCGGTCAACGGAACGGCATCAGGCTGACGCGGGCGCCTCGCTGAGCCCGTCGACGACGAGCCCGAGGCCGATCCCGAGCAGCCAGACGTCCTTGGCGAGGGCGGTGCCCTCCGGCGTCGGGCGGAAACCGTCCTCCAGCCGCGTGCCCTCGGTGCGCAGATACAGGCCGAGCAAGGCGGAGGAGTAGGCGGCCAGGCCCGCGCCGGCCAGCGTGGCCGGCACCACCGGCAGCAGCATCGCCCCGCCAAGGACGATCTCGGTCACCGACAGGAGCCGGGCGAAGTCCTTGGCCTTCATCTTGGCCAGGAACGGGTACGGTCCCGAGGCCATGGCATGCAGCACGGCGGCGGTCTGCTCGTCGGCGTTCCACTTGCTCAGTCCCGAGTTGAGTGTGAACGCGCCGGCGGCCAGCCGCCCCGGCACCCGCCTCGCCTTCGTTGCGAAACTCATCTGCCCCCGCCTTCCGCTCCCTCAGCCGGCCGGCCGAGGGAGCCGAGAAGAAGTCTGATCCCCCTTTGATCATTGTCTCGCGCCCCTGACCAGCGCCGCAGCGTGCCTCCCGGCCGCCGCCGCGGCCAGGAAATAGGCGAGGTCCTGGTCCAGCCCGCGGCCCATGCTGGACAACGGCACCGGGCACGCCCGCAGCGCCTCCGCCAGCCCTGCCACGCTCACCCGGACCAGGGCGTGCCGGGCCGCGAGCGGCCGGACCTGAGCGCTGATCCGGTCGCCGAACTCGCCCGGCAGGTCCGGCAGCACCACGTCGGCCCGGGCCAGCGCCACCCGTCCGTAGCTGGTCAGGCTGTGGTGGGAGATCCCCCGGTGCCGGTCCCGCTCGTCGGCATCGCTGACCCGCAGCGAGGCCACCGGCCGGCCGCCGAGCACGGCCACGGCGTTGACCGCCTCGCCGGCTGCCACCCCGGAAAACCCCCACCGGGTGCCGGTGCCCAGGTTGCCAGGACCCTGCGCCACCACGGCCATCTCGGCGCCGAGCACGTGCCGCGCCGCCAGCAGCCCGGTGTGCACGGTGACGGCCTCCAGGTCGCCGCCGAACGCCTGGCCCACGGTAACCGTTCCAGCCAGCCAGCCCGCCTCCCGAAGCGCCGCGACCGTGCGCGAGAACCAGGCCGGCAGCGCGCCGCCGTCGAGCATCACGTAGGCCGCCCGCAGCGGGCCCCGGTCGGCGCGCGCCGCGGCCAGCACGGCGGGAAGCGCCGAGTGCAGGTCGGCGATCACCACGGGCATGCCGCCCAGGTCGTCGGCGTCGCGCAGGACCTCGTGGTGCGGCGAGCCCTGCTCGTCCGCGCCCAGCACGGTTGCCTGCAGCGGCGTGTACCGTGCCTTGATCAGGTGGCCGGGCCCGGCCGGGTCCGGCGGCAACCGGTCGGGCAACGCGACCACCAGCGCGTACCCGCCGGTGCCGAGGCCCAGTTCCAGCGCGCCGGTGTTGAGCAGCACCCGGTCGCCGGGCTCGGGCCGCCCGGTCAGCTCCGGGTATGCCAGCGCCCTGACTTCTTCGCCCGCGACCGCGACGTCCACCTCGACAGCGCCCGGCCATTCCCGCCGCACGCGGGCCACCAGGCCGCGGCGCCATCGGATCATCCCGGTCACCCGGGAAGCGTAGCGTTCAGGACCCTGGAAACCGGCTCAGAACCGCCATCGGACGCCGCGGCAAGGTACCGTCAGATCCGGGGGAAATGCCTGGCGGGACAGCATAGAGCGGGCGGCCGGGGAAAGGAGGGCGGCGCGGAAATGTCACGGCGGAAGACCGAGCGCCTGCTCAGCCTGGTGGTCTGCCTGCTCTCGGCCGGCAAGTACCTCACCGCGGCCCAGATCAGGGCGGCCGTGCCCGGCTACCCGGAGTCCTTCGACGCGTTCAAGCGCATGTTCGAACGGGACAAGGACGAACTGCGCGAGCTGGGGATCCCGCTGGAGACCGGGGTGAGCGCCACGGCGGACGAGGAACCCGGGTACCGGATCCCGCGCCAGGCCTACGTGCTGCCGGAGGTCAGGCTGGAGCCGGACGAGGCGGCCGTGCTCGGCCTCGCCGCGCGGGCCTGGCGCCAGGCCGAGCTGGCCGGGGCCGCGGCCGGGGCACTGCTCAAGCTGCGCGCGGCCGGGATCGAGGCCGAGGAGACCACCCAGCCCGGTATCGAACCGCGGCTGCAAACCGGCGAGGCGGCGTTCGGGCCGCTCTGGGAGGCGGTCCGGGACCGCCGCCCGGTCTCGTTCGGGTACCGCGGGGCAGGCCGGAGCTCGACCCAGCAGCGTCGGCTCGAGCCCTGGGGGGTGGTGAACCGGCACGGCCGCTGGTACGTGGCCGGCCTGGACCGCGACCGCGGCGCGACCCGGGTCTTCCGGCTCAGCCGCATCGACGGGCCGGTGACGTTCAGCGGGCCGGCGGGCACGGTCACGGTCCCCGAGGGCACCGACGTCCGTGAGCTGGTCCGCACCTCCGACACCGAGCCACGGGCCCAGCGCACGGCCGTACTCCAGGTGCGCAGCGGTGCGGGGTATGGCCTGCGCCGCGCCGCCAGCGCGGTCCGGCCGGACCCGGACCGGCCCGGATGGGATCTGGTCGAGCTGGCGTTCTCCGACGTGGGCTGGCAGAGCGAGCACCTCGCCTCGTTCGGCGCCGACGTGGTCGTCAGCGAGCCTGCCGATCTGCGCGAGGCGGTCATCCGCCAGCTGAAGGGAGCCTTGGCGTGACCAGTTCCGGGCCACCGCCACGGGTGACGTCCGCCACGGACCGGCTGCAGCGGCTGCTCGCGCTGGTCCCTTACGTCGTCAGCCGGAAGGTCGTCGGGCTGGCCGACACGGCGGCCGCCTTCGGCGTGAGCGAGCGGGAGCTCGTCGACGACCTCAACATGCTGTGGTGCGTCGAGCTGCGCTCGCCCGACCCGTACTGCCCGATCGACCTGTCCTACGAGGGCGGCGAGATCGTGGTCAGCGAGGCGGAGTCCATCGACCGCCCGCTGCGGCTCGGCGTGGACGAGGCCAGCGCGCTGCTGATCGCGCTGCGGATGCTGGCCGAGGTGCCTGGCCTGGAGGACCGCTCGGCGCTCAGCCGGACGATCGCCAAGCTGGAGGCCGCGGCCGGCGCCGCCGGCGCGGTGAGCGCCCAGGTCCAGGTGCAGCTCGACGACCGCGGGGCCAGGCATGCGGCCCTGGTGCGGGACGCGCTCGACCGGAGCAGGCGCCTGCATATGTCCTACTATGTCCATGGACGTGACGAGGCAACCGAGCGCGATGTCGACCCCATGCGGCTGCTGGTCGTCGAGGGCCGTACCTATCTGGAGGGCTGGTGCTTGCGCGCCGA
>Ga0335073_10012483_pt1 | contig 11927 bp, 10 predicted proteins | sample Lox_Sample_22_FD_207093 | JGI IMG/M metagenome (GOLD analysis project Ga0335073, IMG submission 207093) | Soil microbial communities from Loxahatchee National Wildlife Refuge, Florida, United States - Lox_Sample_2.2 | ecosystem: Environmental > Terrestrial > Soil > Wetlands | place: USA... | reverse complement strand
GTACCCGGACGCTTTCGTGAACTCCGTCGTTACCACGCGGAACCTGATCGAGGCCACACTCAGCCACAAAACCTTGAAGCGCTTCGTCAATATCAGCTCTTTCTCGGTCTACTCCAACCAACGCAAGCCGAAGGGCGGCCTTCTGGACGAATCGTGCCCCGTGGAAGAGCGGCCAGCCCTTCGCGGCGAGGCCTATTGCTTCGCCAAGGTAGAGCAGGACGGAATCGTCGCCGAGTATGGCCGGAAAGCAAGCCTTCCGTACGTGATCGTGAGGCCGGGACAGGTCTACGGACCCGGAAACGAGGGCATCACGGGTCGCGTGGGGATCGGGACATTCGGCATCTTCCTCCACCTGGGCGGATCCAACCGAATCCCATTTACGTATGTCGATAATTGCGCCGAGGCGATCGTTCTTGCCGGCCTGAAACAAGGGGTCGACGGAGAGACTTTCAACGTCGTCGACGACGACCTCCCGTCGAGCCGCCAGTTTCTGCGGCTGTACAAACGGAACGTCAAGAGTTTCCGGTCCATATACCTGCCCCACCCGTTGAGCTACGCTCTTTGCTACCTGTGGGAGAAATACTCGAGCTGGTCGGAAGAGCAGTTGCCTCCCGCTTTCAATCGGAGGCGGTGGCACGCCTATTGGAAAGGCGCGCGCTACAGCAATGATAAACTCAAGAGGCAGCTGGGCTGGTCACCGAAGGTTCGAACAGAAGAGGGCTTGAGGCAGTTTTTTGAGAGCTGCCGCCACAGGAGAGCGGGTGCTTAAGGTCGCCATCGTGGGTTGCGGCAAGATTGCCGACTCACACGCTTCGCAGATTGGCAGGATCAAAGGCTGCGAGATCGCGGCGGTCTGCGACCGCGAGCCGTTGATGGCCCAGCAACTGTTCAAAAGATTTCCCATCAAGCAATATTTCAGCGATCTGGGCGCTATGCTGGACGAGTCCAAAGCCGATGTCGTCCACATCACAACGCCGCCGCAGAGCCACTTCGAACTCGCCAAGACGTGCCTTGAAAGAGGATGCCACGTTTACGTGGAGAAGCCTTTCACTGTTTTCGAGCATGAAGCGCGGAAGCTGGTCTCGCTGGCCGCCGACAAGGGGCTAAAGATCACGGCGGGGCACGACGACCAGTTTAGTCACGTCGCGCGCCGCATGCGCTCCGTGATCCAAAGCGGCTTCTTGGGTGGCCCGCCGGTTCACATGGAGAGCTATTACGGCTACGAACTAGCCATGTCCGGATACGCAGGCGCGCTGCTCGGAGACAAGCAACATTGGGTCAGGAAGCTGCCGGGAAAGCTGCTGCACAACATTATTTCCCACGGAATCGCGAGGATCGCGGAGTTTCTAACAAGCGAAGCGCCCCGCGTCATTGCGTACGGCTACGCCAGCCCTCTTCTGCGCAGCATGGGCGAGACGGAAATTGTCGACGAGCTAAGAGTGATCATCAGCGATGACGATCGGGCGACGGCCTATTTCACTTTTTCGTCGCAAATGCGGCCGATGCTTCACGTTTTCCGGATTTACGGTCCGAAAAACGGCCTGGCTCTCGATCAAGATCAGGAAACGCTGATCAAGCTGCGAGGGGGACGGTACAAGAGCTACGCCGAGAAGTTCATACCGCCCACCTCGATCGCAGCGCAAAATCTTCAGAATCTCAGGACGAATTTTGGGACCTTCCTGCGCAACGATTTCCAGATGAAGTCCGGAATGAAATGCCTGATTGAGTCGTTCTATCGATCGATCACCGAGGGCACTCCTGATCCGATTCCGTCGCGCGAGATTCTTCTGACGGCCAAAATCATGGAAGACATCTTCAACGCGCTCAATACGGCTCGAGCGGAAGGCGATTCATTGCGCCTGCAGCTGCAGCCGACGCCGGCAAACTACAATTCGTAGCACGACAATATGGCGCCCATAAAAGTACGGATAAAGATCAAAGAAGACTGGATCACGGTCCCTGGGTTAGAAGTCGACGACAACAACGTCATCGTCGTCAGGGGGGGCTGGATTAAAACCGCGTCCCTTCACCATGCGGATTGGCTCGAGAAAGAGTTGGAGAATCCGGAGGAGTGCATCCGGAGGCTCAAGCGAGAACGTAAGAATGGATTGTCCTCGGACATCTTCAGTTTCGGACAGATACCCCCTGCGACCCAGCCGAAATATGCTTTCCCCTTCGAGCTGGAAAGTATCGCCTGCCTTGGTACAGCCGACTTCGGGAAGTGGTGGGAGAGCTTGCCGCAGGAAACCCGCAAGAACGTACGCAGATCGCAGAAGCGGGGAGTTACCGTATCGGTCTGCGAGATGAACGATGCTCTGATTCGCGGGCTCGTCGAGCTGAACAACGATTCTCCGATCCGCCAGGGCAAACCGTACACGCATTACGGCAAGGATTTTGAGCGGGTGAAAGAAGACCAATCGTCCTTTCCAGGACGAAGCGAGTTCATTGCAGCCTATTTGGGAGAAGAACTGGTTGGCTACATGAAGCTGGTGTATCGCGGCACTACGGCCTCCATTCTCCACTTGCTTCCAAAAGCAAGCCACCAAGATAAGAGGCCTGCCAACGCCCTCATTGCGAAGGCCGTCGAGGTATGCAGCGCGAAGGGAGTCACGCATCTCGTTTTCGGCAAATTCAACTACGGCAATAAGGGCGATAACCCGCTTCGTGAATTCAAAGTCAGGAACGGCTTTGAAGAGGTGATGGTGCCCAGATTTTATGTGCCGCTAACGTTGTGGGGCCGATTCTGTGTGCGGACAAAGCTCTATCGCGGCATCGTCGGAATTCTTCCCCCGAATGTCCTTGCATGGGCCGTAGCTGTTCGAACGAAGTGGTATAGTCTCACGCAAGCCCGAAGCCGGTGTAGCTCAACGCCAGAGCGGCCGAATCGTAATCGGCAGATGGAGCGTTCAATTCCTCCCGCCGGCTCCAACCCCAATCCTCCCGTCGCGGAATCATAAGTATGCCCGGTATAGCGGGCCTAATCACTAAAATGCCGCGAGAGCGCGCGGAAGCGCTCCTGTCCCGCATGGTGAAGGCGTTGTGTCACGAGGCCTTCTACGAGACTGGGACGTGGAGCGACGAATCGCTCGGCGTCTACGTCGGCTGGGCGATCCGCAGAGGTTCGTTCTGCGCGGGTATGCCGCTCACGAACGAGCGAGGCGATGTGACTCTGGTGTTTTCTGGCGAGGAGTATTCTGGCGCCCGGAAAGCGGAGTACTCGCAGGGAAAAGGCCATTCACTCAATGGGCGGAGGTCCTCGCACCTCGTCCACAGCTACGAAGAAGATGAGAACTTCCCGCTCGGTTTGAACGGGCTGTTTCATGGCTTGGTCGCGGACAAGGCTCGCCGCACCGTGACACTATTCAACGATCGCTACGGAATGCACAAGCTGTGCTACCACGAGGCCTCCGAGGCGTTCTACTTCGCGGCCGAAGGGAAAGCCATCCTCGCCGCGCGTCCGGACTTGCGGGTAGTCGACCCAAAAAGCTTGGGGGAATTTTTCGCCTGCAGCTGCATCCTCGAAGATCGCACGCTGTTTCGGGATATTCGCGTCCTCCCGGGAGGGTCGGCCTGGACCTTTCGTAACGGTTCAATCGAACGCAAGACCATGTACTTCAAGCCGGCCGAGTGGGAAGCTCAAACTCCTCTTGATCCGGAGTCTTACTATGTTGCCCTCCGGGACGCTTTCGCCAGAAGTCTGCCCCTCTATTTCACCGAGGAAGAACGGACAGGCATGACGCTGACCGGGGGAATGGACACGCGCTTGATCATGGCGTGGCACAAGGCTGCCCCCGGCTCCCTTCCCTGTTACACATTTGGCGGCCCGTTTCGCGATTGCCACGACGTGAAGATCGCCCGGCGGATCGCCCAGATGTCCGAACAGTCCTACGAGGTGATTACAATCGGGGACGACTTTCTATCCCAGTTTCCCCACTACGCCGAGCGCAGCATCTATTTGACCGAAGGAGGCGTAGACGTCTACCGCGCGTCGGATTTGTACGTAAGCGAGAGGGCGCGCAAAATAGCGCCCGCGAAAGTGGTGGGGACTTACGGCAGCGAGATCGTTCGTCATGCGGTGATGTTCAAAGCAAAAGCGCCCGCGGAAGGATTGCTGAATCCCGAGTTTCTCCCGCTCATCAGGCAGGCGGAGCAATCCTACACTCGACTTCGCCGCGAGCATCCGCTCACGTTTGCCGCGTTCCGGCAGTCGCCCTGGTACCACCAGGGAATCCTCGCCCTGGAAAACTCTCAGCTGACGGTCCGATCGCCATATCTCGATAACGATTTCGTTCAAACCGTTTTTCGCGCGCCCGCGAATGACACGATCAACGGCGACATTCGCCTTCGTTTGATCAAAGAAGGCAACCCATCGTTGGGAGCGATGCGGACGGACCTGGGCTACGGCGGAGCGTCGAACGGCCCGATGTCTTCACTTTCGCGCGCGATTCTGAACTTCACGTTCAAGGCCGAATACGCATACGATTACGGTATGCCGCAATGGCTCTCTCGGACCGATCACTTTTTCGCCCCGCTCCATTTCGAGCGGCTCTTCCTGGGACGCCACAAACCATCCCATTTCCGCATCTGGTATAGAGGGGCCCTGTCGAGTTACGTCCGCGAGATCTTGCTGGATGAACGAACACTCTCCAGGCCATATCTCGATCGGAAAACCGTTGAATACATCGTGGAGGGTCATACCCGGCGGGGCTTGAATTACACGAGTTTGATACACAAGCTTCTTTCAGTGGAATTGCTGCATCGCGTTTTCTTGGACACTCGACCAACTGCCTCGGGAATAGCGACGAATTGAGCTGAAAGATGAATCCATCGATAGCTAGTCTCATCTATGGCTTTGGGATCGTCGCGCTATTCTGGCTCGGCCGGGACAAGACCCTGCGGACTTCGGTGGGCCTGTGGATACCGGTCATCTATTTGTGGCTCATCGGATCGAGGTCACCTTCGATCTGGCTAGGCATCACGCCTCCGGTCGGAACGGACGTCCAGATGGATGGGACGCCGCTCGATCGGGTGATCTTCGCGACGCTATTGCTCGTCGGCGTGATTGTGCTGGCATATCGCGGCACGAAGGTTATTCATATCCTTCGTGCGAACTGGGCGTTGGTTGGCTACTTCGCCTTTTGTCTCCTAAGTGTGGTTTGGTCGGATTTTCCAGATGTGGCAGCGAAACGATGGATAAAAGCGATCGGTGACGTTGTGATGGCCCTCATAATCGTCACCGACCATGACCCGATCGGCGCGTTCAAGCGAGTCATTACGCGGGTGGGTTTTCTGCTAGTGCCGGCGTCTCTCCTCTTGATCAAGTATTACCCATTCATAGGACGAACGTACGATCCGTACATTGGAACTCAATTTTTCACGGGCGTGACGACCAATAAGAACACGCTGGGCGTCGTCCTGCTGATCGTGTGTCTTGGAGCGCTATGGGGCACTATGGAACTGCTCCGGTCCAAGGAATATCCGAATAGGAAACGACTGCTGGTAGCCTGGGTCGTATTGCTGGCGATGGGACTGAAGCTGTTGTTGCAGGCCGATTCGGCAACGTCGCGAGGGTGCTTCGGCCTTGGAGCTCTCCTTCTGATCCTGGCAACTCTGCCATCCTTGAGGCGCCATCCGGGAATCGTCCACGCCATGGTGTTGATCATCGTTCTAACCGGCGGATTCGCCACGGTGTTCGGCGCGACAGCAGGGATCGCACATGCGATGGGCCGCAATGGCGATCTCACCGGGCGAACAGAGATTTGGAGCGTGCTCATACCCATGACGCCGAGCCCGCTTCTCGGAGCCGGATTCGAGAGCTTCTGGCTCGGAGAGCGCGTACGTCAGGCGCGGGCAGCGTTCGTAGGCAATCCACTCAACGAAGCACACAACGGATACATCGAGGTTTACCTCAATGTCGGATGGATCGGATTGAGCTTCCTTGCATTGTTCCTGATTACGGGCTACCGGCGAGTGGCCGAAGCTTTTCGGCGCAATCCGGTCTTCGGCAACTTGCTCCTCGCCTACGTAGTGTCGACGGTCATCTATTGCATTACGGAAGCCGGATTCAGAATGCTCGACCCGATCTGGGTCGTTTTGCTGGCTGCGATTACAGCCTCGAGCGCCGTCGCCTCCCCGGTGAGGGATGTGTCCAAAGAGCCCCTGACCAAAGCAGTTCATCCATCGATAACGGGGCACCGCGCGCTGGGGTTCCATCCGCGGCGCGACTCAGTTGGGAAGATTTCTCTCTGACGTTGCCTTCAGAAGGACCCACAGTGATACCGACAACTCTCGCGACCGAAGCGAAACAGGTCAAGGGCTCTCGAACAGGCGAGACGACGAGCACCGCCTGCTCGCGCGATATCGAAGTGGGATTGCTCACAGGCTGTCAGGATCGGCCCTACGTGTATGGGCTGGCGGGGGCGCTCTCGTCGCATGGCGCGGCCCTGGATGTGGTGGCCAGCGATGATCTCGACGGTCCGGAAATGCGCTCGACTCCGAGCCTGCGATTCTTGAGCCTTCGGAAAGGCCGACGAAGCGAGGGCAGCCTTGCCAAGAAAGCATCCGAGGTGCTGGTGTATTACGCCCGCCTGATTCGCTATGCCGCTCAGGCTGACGCCAAGATCCTCCACATTTTGTGGAACAACAAGTTTGATTCGTTCGACCGGACGCTCCTGATGTTTTACTACAAAGCCCTGGGGAAAAAAATCGCATTCACGGCGCACAATGTGAATGCCGGCGTAAGAGATTCGAACGATTCACTCGTAAATCGCCTGACGCTCAAAGCCCAATATCGGCTCTCCGATCACATTTTCATTCACACTGAAAAGATGAAACAGGAACTTGTCGAGGGGTTTGGCGTCAGCGAAGAAGACGCTACTGTGATCCCATTCGGCATCAATAACTCAATCCCGGACACAGATTTGACTCCGGAGGGGGCCCGGCGGCGGCTAGGAATCGGCTCGGACGACAAGACACTTCTTTTCTTCGGGAATATCGGGCCTTATAAGGGCCTGGAATATCTTGTTGCGGCGTTTCGAGAGGTATTGGCTCGCGATCCGAATGTCCGGCTGATCATCGCGGGGAAGCTCAGGGGCGGTGCGGAACAGTACGCGGGTGAGATTCTCCAGACGATCCAGCGCGAGATTCCTCCAGGGCGAGTTATTCAGCGAATCGAATTCATTCCGGATGAAGAGACGGAGATCTACTTCAAAGCGGCGGATGTTTTCGTGCTGCCTTACAAGTTCGTCTCTCAGAGCGGTGTGCTGTTCCTGGGGCACAGTTTCGGGGTGCCTGCGATCGCGACCGATGTGGGGTCCTTGCGAGACGAAATCATCGAGGGTAGAACGGGATTCGTGTGCCGTCCTTGCGATTCTGCGAGTCTGGCAGACACTATCGAGCGGTACTTCGCGAGCGACCTCTATAAGAATCTGACGATCAGGCGATCGGAGATCCGGGGCCACGCAAACGAGCACCACAGCTGGGACGTCGTGGCCGAGCGAACCTTGCAGGTATACGACCGCCTGTTGGGAAGACAGTCATGACACATCCTCTTATCTGGATACTCATCCTGGCGTGCAACGCCGGGAAGTGGATCTCGGACGCTCTCGAATCCTCTGGCTTAAGCATAGTTCCAACGGTAGCTTTTTTGCGGGGTCACATATGATCATCACGCGCACACCACTAAGAGTTTCATTTTTCGGCGGCGGCACAGACTATCCGGTTTGGTACAAGGAAAACGGCGGAGCCGTATTGTCCACGGCGATCGATAAGTATTGCTACATCACGTGCCGGCGGTTGCCGCCCTTCTTCGACTACCGGAGCCGGATCTCTTACTCCAAGGTCGAGAATGTTACGGACAACCGCGCGATCGAGCATCCGTCGGTGCGGGGCTGTCTCCAGTTCATGGGTGTCAGCGAGGGCGTCGAGATCCACCACGTGGCCGATCTTCCCGCGCGCACGGGCCTGGCGACGAGCTCGGCATTCACGGTGGGTTTGCTGCTCGGCCTCTACGCTTTGGCCGATCGCATGCGCGACAAACACGCGCTGGCTCAAGATGCAATCCATGTCGAGCAAGAGGTTCTCCGCGAAGCCGTCGGCGTGCAGGATCAGGTCGCAGCGGCCTATGGCGGCTTCAATCACATGACTTTTCAGAGGGACGGCAGCATTCAGGTGGAGCCCATGTTGGCCGCCGCGGATCGGCTTGCCGAGCTTCAGAGCCACATGGTTCTCTTCTTTACTGGCTTCGCGCGCACGGCCTCCGAAATTGCCAAAGAGCAAGTAAAGGAGACTCCGAAACGGGCCACCGAGCTCACCACAATGCTCCAGATGGTCGACGAAGCTGTTGATATTGTCTCGAACAATCGCCGCGAGATTCACGAATTTGGAAGCCTCCTTCACGAGAGCTGGAACCTCAAAAAAGCTCTGACCAGCAAGATTTCCAGCCCGCAGATCGACGAAATCTACGAGGCCGGGCGCGACGCGGGAGCGATCGGCGGAAAACTCCTCGGAGCCGGGGGCGGCGGGTTTATGCTCTTTTTCGTACCGCCGGAGCGGCGAGAGGCGGTCATCCTCAGGCTCAGGAATCTATTGTGCGTGCCTTTCTCTTTCTCGAATAGAGGCAGCCATGTCGTCGTGTACGAGCCTGAAGCCTCGTACGAGGGCGTACCGGCCGTTTCGGTCTAACTCATGACTCAGGTTCCGGATGTCATCATTCTGTCCGGCGGATTTGGGCTTCGGCTTCGTGGCGTAATCGGCGAGACCACTCCGAAGCCGATGGCGCCGATCGCCGGGCGGCCGTTCATGGAGTTGCTGCTGAAGCAGTTGAAACGGCACGGATTTCAGCGCGTCATTTTGAGCGTCGGATATCAACAGGAAGTAATCCGAAAGCATTTCGGCGACAGCGCGTTTGGCATGGAACTCTTGTATTCGGTCGAAACGTCCCCCCTCGGCACCGGCGGCGCCGTGCGTCAGGCTGCGAGTAACGTCCATACCAAGACCGTGCTGGTGATGAATGGGGACAGTTACACAGACGCTGACCTGAACGGCCTTGTCCGAGAGCACGAGGAGAATCACGCGGACGTTACCGTCGTCGCAATACCGGAAACCCGCAGCGACGCAGGTTCTGTCGTATTGGATCAGGACGGCAAGATAAAGACGTTTTCAGAAAAGCATATCGTCCCCGAATCTCGCTATCTGAGTGCTGGGATCTACATGTTGGACAAAACCTTGGTCGAGACGATTCCGGGCGCAACGAAAATCTCGATGGAAGAGGGGCTGTTCCCACAGTGGCTTGCCGAGGGTAAGACCATTCAGGCGTCCATCTTTGAGGGGGCGTGCGTCGACATCGGCACGCCAGAACGGTACGAGAAAGCGCAGCATATTCTCGAAAGAGTCGAATCGGAAACCATTCTCGAAAGCGAGGGGCGATCGTGAAAAGTTTGATCACCGGTGCGGCCGGATTCATGGGGCCGTTTCTCAGGGACCATTGCCTGAAGGCGGGGAGCTCCGTTCTTGGGCTGGACATCTCCGCCCCCCGCGAACCCTGGACGCAGGGTTCGTTCGAGCGCTGCGACGTTCGAAACTACGATCATTTTTCGAAGCTGATCGCGCAGTTCAGGCCCGACCGTGTATTCCACCTGGCCGCGCAGAGCTATCCGACGGTTTCTCTTGAAAAGCCGCGCGAGACCATGGAAAGCAACGTGTGTGGGACGATCAACCTATATGAGGCCTTGCGGTCGCTTGGAATAAAGCCCATGGTAGTCGTAGCGTGCTCGAGCGCGGAATACGGCTACGTCGCCGCCGAAAATGTTCCGGTGAAGGAAACGCATCCTCTCCGGCCCCTTCACCCTTATGGCGTGAGCAAGGTCGGGCAGGATCTCATCTCATCGCAGTACTTTGTCAACTATGCGATTCCGACCGTCCGAATCCGGATTTTTAACACGACCGGCCCCGGAAAACTGGGCGATGTCTGCTCCGACCTAACGAAGCGAGCAGTCGAGCTTGAGCTGGGGATCAAGCAGCGTTACCTGAAAGTCGGCAACCTGACCGCTCGCCGCGCAATCGGAGACGTGCGGGACCTGATCCGCGCCCTCTGGATATCTTCGGAACAGGCCGAGCTTGGCGAGGTGTACAACGTCGGCGCTGAGTACATATACTCAGTTCAAGAGGTGATCGACGCCATCCGCAAGCAAGTTAGCATTGAATTCGAAATCGAGCAGGACGCGGCGCTTATGCGGCCGTCCGACGAACCGGTGATCGCCGGTGATACGACGAAGTTTCGCGGCCGCTGCAACTGGAAACCCGAGATTGCGCTGACGACCACGCTCACGGATATGCTGGAATGGTGGAGATCCCGGCTCTTGAGTGAAAAGGCTTCGCAAAATCATGAAGTGTCGGTTCGCTAGCCCTCGAGGCCTCGACATGGTGCGAGAATGAAACCAAACACAAACTCCAGTCAACTGGCCTCCCTTATCTCCGACAGGATTCGGCGCAGTATCGACGTGAAGAAAGCCCTTCTCGCCGACACCGGCCTTCAGAATTCAATTGCCGCAGCTGCGATGGAGGTCGTGAAGACCCTTCAAGCCGGCGGAAAAGTGATCTTTTGCGGCAATGGCGGCAGCGCCGCCGACTCGCAGCACCTCGCCGCCGAGTTCACGGGGCGATATCTGAAAGAGCGACGGGCCTTGCCGGCCATGGCGCTAAGCGTCAACACCTCGTCCCTGACGGCGATTGGCAACGACTACGGATTCGATCTCGTGTTTGCTCGCCAACTCGAGGCGCTCGGAAACAAAGGGGACGTTCTCGTTGGCATCTCGACGAGCGGCAATTCGCGAAATGTGATCCGGGCAATGGAAGCGGCAAAGGAGAAGTCGATCTACACAGTCTCTCTCACGGGAGCCGCCGGCGGAGCAATGAAGGAACTCGCCGATTGCGCGATCTGCGCGCCGTCCAATGAGACTCCGCGCATTCAGGAATGCCATATCCTCATCGGCCACATCATCTGCGAGATTGCCGAGGAAGCCCTCTTCGGCGAGTTGCACGCCCGTTCAGACGAGAGCGCTGAGGCAGAACCGCGTCATCTAGTCCCAGAAACAAAGTAGCATTCTTCCTGGCGATGCTTCGATTCGATTATTCCACCAAGAAAAAGATCGCGAAGGGCCCTGCAATCTTCATAGATCGCGACGGTGTAATAAACTGCCGCAGGCCGGACGATTACGTCCTGGATCTCTCGCAGTTCGTCTTCGTGCCCGGCATACGAGCTGCCTTGAAACAGATTGCGTCCCTTGGGCTGCCCCTGATCGTCATCTCGAACCAGGCGGCCGTGGGAAAGGGCTTGCTCGAACCTGCGAGGCTTCAAGAGATCACGGAACGCATGCGGCAAATTCTGGTCGAAGATGGCGCCAGCCTCACGGCCGCCTACTACTGCCCGCATCGTCAAGATGAAGACTGCGCTTGCAGGAAACCCAGGCCAGGACTGCTCCGTCAGGCTGCCGTGGATTTCGGCGTCGACTTGGAGCGGTCAGTCTTCGTAGGCGACTCGGAGTCGGACGTACAAGCGGCGCGCGCGGTCGGGGTCTCACCGATTCTTTTCGGATCGAGCCTTCGAAACATCGGCGCTACGGAGAGATTGTCGACAGCCAGTAAAGCAGAAGAGCTCTTCGATGTCGTAACAAGGTGCCTGCACCAGGCGGCCTTGCCAACTCGAAGAGCTCCGATTGCCGCGACCCCGTAGACTCGTCAGTCTACCGTCGCGCTGAGATTCGTCGGCGCCGCGGGCGCACCGCTTCCGCCGCCACTGCTCATCGTTCCCGAGCCGTAGCACGCGTCCGGGTCGAAGGCCAGCGGCGTGAGGTTCAACCCAGTGGGCGAGCCGCCGAGCACGTTCAAGTAGCAGTTCATCGCCGGATTCGCGTAGACGTGGCCTGCAT
>Ga0335073_10012482_pt1 | contig 11927 bp, 16 predicted proteins | sample Lox_Sample_22_FD_207093 | JGI IMG/M metagenome (GOLD analysis project Ga0335073, IMG submission 207093) | Soil microbial communities from Loxahatchee National Wildlife Refuge, Florida, United States - Lox_Sample_2.2 | ecosystem: Environmental > Terrestrial > Soil > Wetlands | place: USA... | reverse complement strand
ATGAGATTCGGGTTGACTCGCATCGCTCAGTTCTCTCCTCAGCTTACCGCGTTCTCGGTCTAGTCTTCAGCGGTATCGACGCCTAGGTTGACCGCGTCCAAAAGCAGGCTATTGACGGTAGAGACCACTCGTGCCGCCGCCTGGTAAGCCGTCTGGTACTGCACCATGTTGGCCGCTTCCTCGTCGAGCGAAACTCCGGAAACACTGCCGCGCTCGTCCTGCAGTTGCTGCAGAATCTGGCTTGCGGCATCGGCATCGGCCGAGGTGTTGGAAGTCGTGCTGCCGATCTGAAAGACCAAATTGGAGTAATAATCGATCGGGGTTTGGCCATTGGCAACGCTCTGACTCGCCACTGCCGATAGATTTGCGATGTTACCGTTGCTGCCCGAGGTTCCATCAGAGCTGGCAGCAATCAGCGACGGATCAGTGATCGCCACACTCATGGCAGCGGCCGCGCCAGTTACCCCCGTTGGCGTCGTGAAGATATTTCCTCCTTTTTGAGGAGTGCTGCTGTTGCTGAGAATGTAGCCCTGTTGATTGGCATTGTTCACGGCGTTCGCGAATCCCGAGGCCAGCTGGTCTAACTGACTCAGGATGCCAGGGATCTGCTGATCGCGAATCTGTATAGTTCCACCAAGGCTTCCGCCGGTGATCGAAGCGGTGATGTCCTGCGCGCCGGAAAGGACGTGCTCAGCGCCATCGGAGGCAGGCTGCGTGGATAAGGCAAAGCTTTGGGAGCCTGTAACCAGCGCCGTTCCGTTCGATGTTGTCAGCTCAGTGCCGCCATTTCCGGTTGAGATTACTTGTACATCGATCAGCCCTGAAAGCTGCCGGATGAGGTTTGTTTGCTGATCCACCAGGGTGTTGGCGTTTTGGTTTGCGTTCTGAAGTTCGCTGATCTGCTGATCTAGAGTGGCAATTTGTGCCGTCAGCGTGTTCACTTGCCCTATATCTTCGGTCACACTCTGGTTGAGATTACTGCGTTGTGTCTCAAGATTGTTGGCAGCGGTGTTGAAGTCCGTGGCCAGGTTGCTCGCCGCGGTCAGGACTGACTGCCGCAGCGCGAGATTTGTGGGATCGGGAGAGAGCTGTTCCAGCGTATTGAAGAAGTTGCTGATGTCCGCTCCGATCCCCGAGGTCGCGCTGCTGAAGCCCGTCTGGATCTGCTGCAGCTGGCTCAGTTGAGCGTTCAACGAACTCTGCTGTTGTGTCTCCTGATTGAGCTGTATCTCAAGAATCGGGTCTCGCAGGCTCTGGATCTCGTCAAGGACAACACCGGTACCGAAGGTCAGGGAACCGTACGTGACAGGCGCTCCAGGCTCGAGATCCGAAACCTCCCGCGAGTAACCTGGAGTGTTCGCGTTGGCAACATTGTTCGAGGTTGTCTCGAGCGCTTGCTGGCTGGTCGACAGACCGCTTAAAGCGATGGAAAGCGTGCCAAACAGACCTGACATCCTTAGTCTCCTGCCCCGGGGTTCGGCTGAATAACACTCCGCTGACTGACATTCGGCTGAGTCAGGGTCGGCCCAGATCCGCCGCCGACAATGCTCGCTCCGTAGGTAGGCGCGCATCGATCGATCATATGGTTGAGAACACCCAGGCTCCGCTGCATGTGTCGCAACAGCGACCAGTGCACCCGCGTAAGGTATCGTAGCCGCGTTGAAAGCGCCTCCCACTGCGCCGCCACTTGGTCCGATCTCTCGCTGTGAGAGCGGTCGCCGCTGCTCTGGAACTTGGCGACTCGAGACTTGGTCCGCATCTGCGCCTCGAGCTCGCTCCACTGGCGGCAAAGTTGAGCCTGGTGGGCAGCGCCTCGCGCTATGGCCTCGAACTCTTTACGGCCAAGCGCCCAGCGGCTGGCCTCTAGGCTCTCGGCCAACATGCCAACAATGGCTAGACGCTCTTCAAAGAGCTTGCCGAGTTCGGAAAGCGAGTTGGAATTGTCATCGCTCAAGGTCAGGATCATGAATTCCACGTCGCTTCAGGCCAACCGCCTCAGGCCAACCTTGGCAGACCAATCAGACCAATCAGACCAATGCCTTTATGCCAGATCATCGATCTCGTGCTTGGGAGAGTGCGGATCGGGCACGTTGTCGCCGTCACGGTCCTGCTTCTTGGGCGGAGTCACCGGTACCCGCCTTCGCCGCGTCCCCGAATCACGCTCCTGGCGGCGCTTTTCGACGATGCGCAACAGAGCTGGATCCACACCGTTGGTAATCATCGGGTCCATGGGTTATTCGATCTGGATCAGTCTTCCTTCGCCGCTCCCTGTGTCGCCATCTCACTCTAACGGAGTCGTCCGTCAAGCTCGGACGTCATCGCATCGGCTACCTTGACCGGCTGTACAGTGTAGGTGCCATCCGCAATCGCTTGTTGCAGAGGAGCCACTCTCTCCTCGCGTACCTCGGGCGTAGCCAGCACAACTGCTTCCAGCGACTGCACCCGCGTCTGGCTGAACAAGAGCCGCGTCTGGTCGACGCCACCGCTGTCGCCATTGGCCGAAACGCTGGAAGTACCAGCCGCCGCTGCTCCTGCCGTCGTACCGCTATGGCCAGTGCGTCCAGTCTTGTTCTTGTCCGGCGGCTCCAATCCTAGATTCGTGAAATCAACTCTCATACTCCACTCCGATCCCACCTGCTTGGTTCATCGGCAGATTCTAAGAAAGCCTTAACCGTGAGCGACCCGTTTAGCGGACACGTTAAGGGACAATTCCTAGATCGGCGGGGTTTGAAGAAACTTTAGGTCGGCCGACAACTCTGCGGTTCAGCTTCCAGCCGGTACCTTCGTTATGGGCAAATGGCGCAGGATGAAATTGGCAATGCCGAATCCTCCGTTGGCTGCAACGGCCTCCGCCACACTCCGCGCCTCCATCATCCGGTAATTGCTGGCTCCCGGCGTCGAGTCCTCCTGGTCCCAGGCGAATGTCTTCTCGAGCGAACCGAACAATGAGGCCAGCAGCATCGACTCAAAGTCCCGAGCAGCCTTTTCGGCCTTGGCTCTTGCAGGAGCGGTTGTCGTTGCAACCCGAGCAAGCGCCGACGAGACATCCACATTCATCAGATCACCTCCAGATCAGCATCGAGTGCTCCCGCAGCCTTGATCGCCTGTAGAATCGAGATCACGTCCCGGGCGCTGGCGCCCATGGTTTGCAGGCCGCTGACCAATTGATCGATGCTCGCGCCTTCGCCGATCTCCAGCCGCTTGGCCGGGCTGTCCTTGGCCTGAACATCGGTCTGCGGCGTGACCTCGGTTTTCCCCTGCGACAGCGGGTTCGGCTGCGAAACCTGGAACGCAGTTGAGATTTGAACCGAGAACCCTCCGTGCAAAACCGATACGGCTCCGAGCCGCACATCCTTGCCGATTACGACGGTCCCGGTGCGCTCATTGACCACAACTCGGGCGCGATGATGTACAGCGATCGCCAGGTTTTCGATTCTCGCAGCCAATTCCGTCATGTTCTTCATCCCGGTGGCTTCGGGACTGACCTCGACCCGGCCGCCGTCGCGGGCGGTCGCGACCTGGTGCCCAAATTCGCGGTTAATGGCGCCCGAAATTTCGTTCGCCGTCGTAAAGTCAGCCTCGCGCAGCAATAGGGATAAGGGAGAAAGCCGGTTGAAATCGAAAGTGATACTGCGCTCGACCAGACCGCCTGAAGGGATTCTGCCGATGGTCGGATGGTTCATCTGTCGGGTCGTGCCGGAACCTCCTGCCGCAAACCCTCCAACGGCAACCGGCCCTTGCGCCGCGGCATAGACCTCGCCATCGGCACCGTAGAGCGGGGTCAGAAGCAGCATGCCACCTTCCAGACTCTTGGCATCTCCAATGGAGGAGACGGTCACATCGAGAATCGCGCCGGGCCGGGCAAACGCAGGCAATGTCGCGGTCACAAACACAGCAGCAATGTTATTGACGCGCGCCGTAGCCGGGGGGATCTGGGCGCCCATGCGTTGCATGATATTGGCCAGGGTTTGCGTGGTGAACACCGTCTGCTGGCTGTCGCCAGTACGAGTGAGTCCAACCACCATGCCGTATCCAATCAATGAGTTCTCGCGAACACCTTCGATGGTAGTCAGGTCGCCAATCTTTACGAGAACGCGCTGGCCGGCCGGCACCACAGGCTCGAGCGCCACGGCTACGAAGGGTGGCGTTGGGATCGCCAACTGAAAGAGAGAAGTCCGATTGTTCGAAGTTGAATCGGGCAAAATCGGCTCTCCAGCTACGGCTGGAAGCGGGAGAATCAGAGCCAGTACCATTGCGACAAACATCCCCTGTGACATTTTTGGGCTCATAGCATCCCACGTTTCGACCAAACCTGTACCGGTGGATAAGCGCATCCCGGGTTCCCTAAAAGTTCACGATCCGCATAATTGCGCGCAGCACGGGATTGGGCGGCCGCAACCCATTCGAGATCACTCCCTTGCCTTTCACCTCCAGTTCCAGGTCGCCGATCGCGTTCGAGGCGATGGTGTTGTCGGGGCCAATATCTCCACGGCGAGCGAGACCACGCAGAGTGATGGTTTGCTTCTCGTTGTTCATGTTGATCACGCGTTTGGCCTCGATCACAAGGTTGCCTCCGGCGAGCACTGCCACCACTCGCCCGGCCAGAGTCGTCGTCAAAGTATGGGAAGAGTTGGCCTGGCCCTTACCCGCCAGCGTTTCCGCCGACTGCAGTCCGAGCAGGTTGCTCACGTCGGCCACACTGACCTGTCCGGGCAACGAGGTGATGCCGGAACTTGCGCTGTAGGTGCGCCCGGTGGAAACATTGCCGGCATTGGTCGAGGTCAGGCCCTGGGAGACGACGATGGTGATTAAGTCTCCGACGAGCGCAGCCTTGTAGTCGGTCGAGAGCGAAGCAAGACGTCCCCCATCCACCCAACAAGTGCCCGGCGTGGAAGAAGCAGGCTGCAAGTCGGCCTGAACCTGCGCTATGTACCGAGCAAGGTCGTCTTTCTGCGGATCTCGCTTCGAAGCTCCAGCTACGCAAGAAATCAAGCCAACGGCGAGCAATAGCTTAAGCGTGCAGTGGAAGCGCTGGCGTTCGAAGTGGTACCTATTCAGCATACGACCGCAGCTTGTTATGTCCATCCTTAGCCGTCCTGTCCGGCGCATGGTTGTCCCGATTTACTCCATTGTGGCTTCGACCAATGACTGGCTCACAATTCGTGCGCGAAAAACGCGTCCCTCTTGGCCACGCACACGAATAACGTCTCCCGCGGAGCCCTGTTCCAGGCAAGTCACCTGTAAGGTCATCCGGAGCCCAGCCGCCCTCAGGAGTGCAGTGGCGCGTTCTCCGGCACGCAGGAGAATTGGAGTCGACAGCTGGGGAGACCGGGCCAGTGACTGCGGTCGACAAGAAGGAGCGTAAGCATTGGATCCAGTGCGTACGTAGGCCAGAAAAGGGAGGCAATCGCCCGCTCGCACACACTCGATCCGAATGCGTGCACGGCCAGCGTCCGCGTCCCAGCAGACCGAAGACACGCGCAAGACCGTTGTCGCACGGATCGGCACAGCGAGAGGCAGCTCAATGTCATCCTCAAGGGGGAGACTGCGTTGTTGAGACCCGCGCGAGTCTATCTCGTCGATGACCAGCTGACGTATTTCGGTCAGCGTTACGCGACGAAAATGGCCTGCATCGCTCGCCCGAACGGCTGGTAGCACCGCCACTAGAGAACCTAAAGCACAACCTACGATGGTGGTCCAGGTCCGCAATGGATCCTCTTTTACTCTCCCTACTGTCGACCGAGGTTATTGATGAGCTGCCACATCTGATTGGCAGACTGCACGACCTGCGAGCCCGCCTCGTAAGATCGTTGTGCGACGATCATGTTAATGAATTCGTCGACCACACTGACATTTGACTGTTCTAGGTACCCCTGTTCGATCTGGCCCAATCCGTCGGTACCGCCTGGCGTTCCGATGACGGCGTCGCCCGACGCGGTCGTAGCCAGGAACAGATTCTTTCCCATGCTGTTCAAACCGCCGGGATTCGGGAACAGGGCCAACTGTAGGCTGCCGACCTGTTGTGCGGCGGTTTGGCCGGCGAGCGTCACCGACACGGTTCCATCCGCAGCGACGGTAATCGAGGTTGCACCCTGGGGAATGGTCAAGGCCGGCTGAATCGGGTTGCCGTCGGCGGTCACGACATTGCCTTGCGAGTCGGTATGAAAGCTACCGGCTCGCGTGTAAGCCGTATCGCCGGTCGGCAATAGCACCTGGAAGAACCCCTGGCCCTCGATGGCCAGGTCCAAGGGATTGCCCGTCTGTGTCAGATCTCCCTGCAACTGCATAACCTCCGATGCAGCCGGTCGCGTACCGAGGCCTACCTGCAAACCGGCGGCAACCGTCGTCTGCTGCGAGGCTGCGGCGCCAGGCATGATGAAATTCTGGTAGATCAGATCCTGAAATTGCATGCGGCTGCTGCGAAAACCGGCCGTGCTCGAGTTGGCAAGATTGTTGGCAATTGTGTCGAGATTGGTCTGCTGCGCTTGCATTCCGGTAGCGGCGGTATAAAGAGCTCGAAACATCGCTCCTCCTGCAATTCCTTCCTGAAAGTCCGTCCTTGCAATCAATACTTCTTCGAATCAGAACTACACTTTGCCCAGATCATTGGCGGCAATGTGATTGAATTCCGTGTCAAACAAGCTCATGGCACGCCCCATCATTTCAGCTTCGCGCTGCACCCCGATTAATCCGACAACAGAACCGATGGCATCGACATTCGAGGACTCGAGCGTCGATTGCCGCAGCGAGACCTGTTGCACCCGTTGCTCAGCGCCAGTTGGAGCAGAAAACAGGCTTGCACCCTCGGCGATCAGCGTGCCGGGTGGAAAATCGACTACCCGGATTTGGCCAGCAATTGTCCCGTTGACCGACACTGTGCCGTCGGGGCTCACGGCCGTAGATCCCACCGGGATGCGAATCGGTCCCGTATCTCCGAGCACGGGCTCGCCGGCGGCACTAACCAGCAGTCCCGTCTTCGAGACCTGAAAACTGCCGTTGCGGGTATACCGTATCCCCCGCACAGTCTGTACCGCAAAAAATCCTTTGCCATCAATCGCGACATCTAGAGGATTCCCAGTCGTAGTCAGAGTCCCCTGGCTCAAGTCGAGTTGTGTTCCTTCGAGAACCCCAAAACTGTTGGTTGCCACATTGAAAGCGTTGGAAACTGTGGTGCGCGGCAAGGCCACGAGCGATTGGAACGTTGTCTGTTCTCCGCGGAACCCAGGCGTGTTCACATTGGCCAGATTGTGCGCCACCACTTCGAGCGCTTGGCTTTGCGCGCGTAAGCCGGCCGCGGCAGCATAGAATCCACTGTCCACAATTCACTCCTGCCTGAAACCGGTGCATGCGACTCGCCAGAACAGCTTGGATTAGCGTTCACACAAGTGACGTGGCATCAGTCGCATAGAGTGTTCAGCTGAGCTTCGGAGGATTGGCAGATTCTTAGATATCGGGATGTAGGAAACTTGTGCCGTGCGAATGTCAGTCCAGAGGCAAGGATTGCCGGGTTCAAGAAGAGTTACAAAGGAGCTCAGCTGTGAAGCTGCAGCATGATGACGACCTGGGAGTCGTTAAAACGCATGACAGTTTGTATGCTGTCTCCGTCAGCTAGCGAGCGCACGGAATACTCTTCACCTATGATCACGGTAGGTACACTCAAGACACAACGGGTATCGGCGCCAGCCAGCTTATTTTTGAAATTACCGGCAATCATGTTGCAGATTTCGCCCAACGCATCCGAAACTTGGTCAGCCGAGTCCGCGATTTCCGGACCAAGCATGCACTTCGCCACTTCGCGCGCTGTATTCCGGTCGCAAGAGACATTCAGAATTCCGCAAAGCGAGCCCGCCAGACCAACCATGGCAGTGAATTCTGCGCACGGTTGATGATTCGCATCCTGCACCGGCTTAACTCTGCATCCAAGCATGATCTCGAACACTTCTTCTACCGCAAGTTCGAGGATCGGAAGCCAGTTCTCCTCGTGCGACCGCACTTCCAGCGAGATATCGGTGCTCATGATCTTTTCCCCAGCACCGGCAGTACGTGCTCTTTGACCTGTTCGGGCGTAAAGGGCTTGCGGATGTATCCACGCGCCCCAGCCGAAAGGGCCTGCACGACGTGGGTCTCGCTTCCCTCGGTTGTGATCATGACCACGGGAACACCTTTGGCGTTCTCGACAGACCCGAGGCTACGAACAAACTCCAGGCCATCCATGATGGGCATGTTGATATCGCATAGAATCAGGTCGACGCCATTTTGACCAACGATCGTCAAGGCTTCGGCACCATTGCTGGCTTCGAGAACAGTTTCCAGTTCGACACCGGCCTGTCGCAGCGAACGCTCGACAATCTTGCGCATCACTGATGAATCGTCCACGATGAGCGCCCGAATTTTTTCCATATCTCCACCATGGATGCGGCTTTGCGTCGAGCCGCAACCTGCTGCAATCCCTTTCTTGGCTGACCTAAGTTACATCGGCAGGCTTTCGGGCAGCTTTAGCAAGCTGCAAAACAGATCCGTCGGCGGAGCTATACGAAGGTACTGGCTATTTTGGCGCGGGATCCGTTACAGACGGCAAGCGAAATGTGCTCCCACATCGCTATCTCTTGGCATGGGAAATCCGCTATGCTGGAGTAGTAAATATGACGCTGCTCGACGCTCAGCCGTTCGATGCCGCCCGTGCCCGGCGACGCAAGATCAGAGTGGCAACCGCCCTTCTGACAGTAATTGTTCTCGCGGTGCTTGGCTGGATGTATCGGAACTGGCCCGAAGAGCGCGTCGTCTCCCATTTTTTCGCCGCCCTGCAAAGGCAGGATTACGAATCGGCTTACGCCATCTACTTCAATGATCCAAACTGGCGGCAGCATCCGCAGAAGTATTCCCAATACCCCTATGCGGACTTTTATCGCGACTGGGGACCAGGCGGCGAGTGGGGACTAGTCAAATCGTTTCGAATTTACGGCTCAGCCGACACCAAAGCGCTTGCGGGAGGAGGCGTGATCGTGGAGGTCATCGTGAACGAGCGTGCAGAGCATGCTCGGATGTTTGTGCAGCGGTCGGACAAGACGATTACCGTGTATCCGTATTAAAAGCAGTGGTTGGTGTAAGTGATTGGCGAAGTGACCAGGCGAGCTGCGAATAGTCACGCGCAGAGTTGCCCTGCATTTCGTCCGCTTTATGCGATTGCGGCCGAAACCTGTTGCAGCGTTTTTTGCATGGATGCCTCGTCGCCCACCGTTAGGCACGTCTTGGAACGGTCAATCTGCCGCATCAATCCCCAAAGAACTTTTCCAGGTCCGACCTCGATAAAGAGGTTTGCGCCCATTTCGATCAGCTTGCGAACGGATTGATCCCATCGCACAGCGCCGGTCACCTGCCGGATTAACGCGTCACGCGCCGTGCCGGCAGATGTAACAGGAGAGGCATCGACATTGCAGATTACCGGGCAGGATGGATCGTGCAATGACAGTGCGCGGAGATCAGACGCCAGCCGATCCTGCGCCGGTTGCATCAACGCGCAATGAAAGGGTGCACTAACCGGTAGACTGATCGCTTTTTTTGCGCCGCCTTCGGTTGCGAGCTGGATCGCGCGGGTAAGAGCAGCGGCACTTCCGGAGATGACAATCTGCTCGGGTGAATTAATGTTGGCTGCCTGGCAAACCTCGCCTTGCGCTGCTTCCTGCGCTATTTCAGTAACCCTGTCGAGCGGCATGCCAAGAATGGCTGCCATAGCGCCGACTCCGACGGGAACCGCTTCCTGCATGTACTTGCCGCGATTGCGAACGGTCCGCACAGCGTCGGTGAAGGTCAGCGTGCCAGCGGCCACGTGCGCGGAATACTCTCCAAGGCTGTGGCCGGCCACGTAATCGGGCTCAAGGCCCTTTTCGCTCAGAACGCGGAACGCCGCGACAGAGGCGGTGAGAATCGCAGGCTGCGTGATCTCGGTGAGCTTGAGTTTTTCGTCGGGGCCTTCGAAGCAAAGCTCCGACAATTTGTAGCCGAGCGCCTCGTCAGCTTCTTCAAATGTCTGCCGCGCAACCGCGTAGTTTGAGGCCAATTCTTTTCCCATGCCGACTGTCTGCGAGCCCTGGCCGGGGAAGAGGAACGCGACGGGAGAAGATGAGTTCGTCATATGGCATTTAAGGTCGGAGGTTAGAGGTCAGATTGCAGAGGCGAATGCAAGTCCGAATCGCCAATGATATGGAAAATTGTAACTCCGGAATTTGAAATTGACCCTTACCTGTTTATTAATTCACAGCTGCAACCGTCGCGCTCAATCCTGCGAGCTCGCGCTCGATCGTTTCGTTCACTCGAGCTTCGGCGAATTCGGCCGCCACGCGAACTGCGTTCTTGATTGCGTTCGTGTTGGACGAACCGTGCGTGATGATGCACACACCCTTTACTCCAAGCAGCGGAGCCCCTCCATATTCGGTATGGTCGAGACGTTTCTTGAAATCGGCGAAGGCGTCGCGCGAAAGATACGCACCGACCTGGCGCGTGATGGTCGCCCGCAGCGTCTCTTTCAGCACGGTGCGCACCAGCTTGGCCACACCTTCCGATGTTTTCAGCGCAACGTTGCCGACAAATCCGTCGGCGACAATCACATCGACATGGCCGTTATATAAATCACGTCCTTCAACATTGCCAATGAATTGAATCGGCAGGCGCTTGAGCAGCTGAAAAGCCTCGCGGGTCAAATCGTTGCCTTTACTTTCTTCTTCGCCGATCGAGAGCAATCCAACCCGCGGCCGCTTCATACCGAAGATCGAGCGGCAATAAATATCGCCCATCACGGCGAATTGTTCAAGATTTTGCGGAGTGCAATCAACGTTCGCGCCTACATCGAGCAACACGGCCGCGGTCGACAACACGGTCGGAAACGCCGCCGCGAGTGCGGGACGATCCACTCCGGGAAGCGAACCCAAGACAATCTTGGCCGTCGCCATGGCTGCGCCCGTATTGCCAGCAGTTACAAAGCCTGCAGCTTTTCCTTCCCGCACGAGCCGCAAACCCACGCGCAAAGAAGAATCGCGCTTGGCACGAATCGCTTCCACTTTATCTTCCATGGTGATGACTTCGCTTGCCTGGACGATCGAGACCGGCAAGTGGCGAGACCCGGGATAGCGCGCAAGCTCCGCGTTCAGAAGGGTTTCGGGGCCAACCAGCAGAACATGCAGTCCATGGTGGCGCGCCGCCTGAAGGGCACCTTCAACCTCAGGCTTCGGCGCTTTGTCGGAACCCATCGCATCCAGGGCGATTACGCTAGGCATGGAGGGTGAACTAAGACTTCTCTTCGACCTCGAAAACTTCACGGCCCTTGTAGTATCCGCATTTGGCACAGGCCCGGTGGGGTAGCTTCTGCTCATGACAGTTCGGACACTCCGAGAGCGAGTGTTTCGACAAGGAGTCGTGCGCGCGCCGTGTGGCCGTGCGCTTTTGGGAGTGTCGACGTTTTGGATTCGGCATGATGATTCCTTTGCTTGGCTCCAAGTCCCCCGTGTTGGCTGGAGCGTGGAGCCCGGAACTCGGATTTGATTTTATTCCAGCTTACCTCGGATCTCTTTCAACGCGGACCATCGAGGATCTTCAACATCGTCCTCACAGGAGCACGCACCTTCATTCAAGTTTTTCCCGCAACTCGGGCAAATTCCCTGACAGTCGTCACTACAGACCGTCTTTAAGGGCACTGCCAGCAATACCTGCTCGCGCAACGTGTCTTCGAGCAGCAAGCCCTCACCTTGGTAGTAGCCGATCTCCGCCTCTGCGTCGGTGACGGAAAGTTCCTGGTGGCCGGCGTCGGTGCCCAAGGGACGGTAAAGCAGGTCAAAGCTGCGCTTCACGGGCACGACCACCGGGTCAAGGCAACGGGCACAGGCAACTTCAAGCCTAGTTTCCAGTTTGCCCTTCAGCCGGATGTCCTGAACCAC
>Ga0335073_10012480_pt1 | contig 11928 bp, 11 predicted proteins | sample Lox_Sample_22_FD_207093 | JGI IMG/M metagenome (GOLD analysis project Ga0335073, IMG submission 207093) | Soil microbial communities from Loxahatchee National Wildlife Refuge, Florida, United States - Lox_Sample_2.2 | ecosystem: Environmental > Terrestrial > Soil > Wetlands | place: USA... | reverse complement strand
ACCCCGGCTAGCTCCGGAGGGGCCTTCGCACCCATCAAATCGGTAACGACGGCGCCCCAGTCGCCGCCTTGCGCCACGAATCGGTCGTACCCGAGGCGCTTCATCAGTTCGACCCAGGCGGTCGCCATATGGTCGGGACCCCAGCCAGGGGCGTGCGGTTTCTCTGAATATCCGTAGCCCGGCATGGACGGGATCACGACATGGAAAGCGTCTGAGGCGGCACCGCCATGTGCGGTGGGGCTGGTGAGCGGGTCGATGACGTTCAGCAGCTCGATGATGGAGCCGGGCCAGCCGTGCGTGAGGATGAGCGGGAGTGCGCCGTCATGCTCCGAGCGAACATGGATGAAGTGAATGCCGAGCCCGTCGATCTCGGTCATGTAGTGCGGCAAGGCCCTCAGCTTCGCCTCGCACGAGCGCCAGTCGTACTCCGAGGCCCAGTAGCTTGCCAGTTCCTGGATCGTCCGCAGCTGCACGCCCTGCGAATGATCAGGGACTGTCTCGGCATCGGGCCAGCGTGCCGCCGCCACGCGCGTGCGCAGATCCTGAACTTCCTCCTCGGGCGTGACCGGGATCGTGAACGGCCGGATCGCTGCTGCGTCTGCTGAGCTCTTGGTCGAGGCGGGCATCTTGCCCTCCTTGCGATGAGAACGGACTATTTACACCTAATCCGGTGGCAGGACGTCCTGATGAACTCTCGTCAACTGGGGGAAAGACCGCTCTCCGCTTCCTACCCGCGGCTGGGCTCAGCGATAGCCGTCCGCCCGGTGTGTGCGTCTGGCAATGGGAGCCGTGTCCAATCAGTGGCTGCGGCCTGGGATCGCCTGTGAACGGCAGATATCGCGACTGCTCAGGAAGGTACGCAAGGCGTACCATTGAGCACACGCAGCACGGGAGCCGGGTGCAGGAGGCTGCGATGAGACTGCGAGCACATCGGCGGAGCCTGGTGGTGTGGAGCCAGTTCGTCGCCCCGGCCGACAAGTACGGTCCCCAGCGACTGACGCGGCTACGACGGACCGGGCCGATACGCAGCAATGCCCGGATCGGCGCGCTGATCACCGTCATAGGCCTGATGCGCATGGCGCGCGGCGTGCGAAACCACTGGCGGCCGTTGCTGGCCGCGGTGCTCATCACGGCCGGTGTCATGCTGCGCAGTGGTTTGTGGGGCGTGCTTGTGCTCGCTGGGCTGCGGCTCCTGCTCTACGCCTTCCTCAAGCCGGCCCCGAAGGCACCGTTGTCGTCCTGGGCGAGGATCGCCTGCTCTTGCTCGGCTGTGAAACCGTGGCCGAGCGGTGGCGCGCCGCGGCTGCGGTCCCAGGCCAGGACGTCAGCCGCCGTGACATGCAGCGGAGTGGCAGGCATTCCTGCCGCTCTGGCCCGCGCCGGACTGCGCTGCTGCGCTGGCCAGTTGGTCCTGACCAGCGGGAAGAACGCCGGAGCGGTGGCCGACGGCACCGGGACGATCTCGACTTCGGTGTTAGCTACCCGGGCACAGGTCTCGACGATCCCGCCCAGCGTGACCGGATCGGCCGGGCCGACTGCGTGGAACGCGCCCGGACGGTCGTCGGTGATCAACTGCACAACCAGGCGCGCCAGGTCTTCGGAGTCAACAATCTGAACCGGCTGCTGCGGGTCGCCGGGAAGTGCGACGCGGCCGCCTTGCGCAGCGCGCCGCACCCAGTAGGTGAGCCCGAGCTGCCAGTCGTGCGGCCCGGCGACCTTTCCCGGCCGGACGATCGTCGCCCGGTCGCCATACCGAGCCTGTACGTCGTCTTCGCAGGCGACCTTCAGCGGGCCGTAGGTGGCGTCAGACAGCTCCTCGGTCTCTCGGAATGGCGGCCGGCGCGGAGTGTCCTCGGTGGAGCCAGGCCGCTATGCCGGGGAACAAGTCTGGCCCGGTCTTCCCCCGGCCGAACAGGGTCACCTCGGCTCCGGTCCGCAGAGCATCCGCCACGATGGCCCGGCCTACGAAAGACGTACCGCCAAGAACGAGAATCCGCACAGGCGCGAACACTACCGCCAGCCAGGTCCCGCGGCAGGAGGGGGAGATGCCTATCCGCACGCGGTGCAGGCTGGCCGGGCAGCACCCTCGCCGAACCTGGAGCGAGCAGCCAATTACGATGTTGACTGATCGCCGGGCACTCTTGGCCTGCTCGAAACGGGTATTTTGCCCGGCTTGCTGGGGGATGGACAACCGACGGGGGCGATCACATGACGACGGCCGTGCAGGACAGGGGTACCGCGATCGTCACCGGTGCGAGCCGGGGCATAGGTGCCGCGATCGCGAATCGGCTGGCTGATGATGGCTACGGCGTCGTGGTCAACTACGCGGCCGACGCCGACGGCGCAGAGTCGGTGGCCTCCGGCATCAGCGCAAAGGGCGGCCGCGCCCTGACCGTGCAAGCCGACGTGGCGTCGGAGGATGACGTCGAGGCGATGTTCGAGCGGGCCAGGCAGCTAGGGCCGATCACGGCGCTGGTCAATAATGCCGGAGCAGCAGGCGAACGCGCGCGTATGGACGACCAGGGGGCAGACGACCTGACCCGGCTCATGCAAGTCAACGTCGTAGGGTCCATGGTCTGCGCGAAACATGCCGTCAGGGCAATGTCGACGGCGCATGGCGGGAACGGCGGATCGATCGTGACGATCGCCTCTGTCGCTGCGAAGGCTCCGCCCGGCGCGACGGGCCTCGTCCCCTACGAGGCAACGAAGGGCGCCCTGGTGACATTCGCGCGCGGGCTGTCCAACGAGGTCGCGCCTGAGGGAATCCGCTCTAACAGCGTCTCGCCGGGCGTCATCGAGACGGACCTGATATTCGACGAAGTACGAGACATGGGACGGCAAGGTCCGCTGGGACGCCTGGGCCGGCCTGAGGAGATCGCGGCGACGGTGTCGTGGCTGCTCTCGCCGGAGGCGTCCTTCGTCACCGGTACTGACATCACTGTCTCCGGGGGCATCTGAGCAAACCGGCACTCCGCGACAAGGGAGGGATGCGATGACGCGCACACCGCAGGAGGTGCTCGCCCATCACAGCCGGGCACTCGGTGCCGCGGATCTCGATGAGATCGTCGCCGATTTCGCCGACGATGCCGTAATGATCACGCCCGCCGGGGTGAAGCGCGGCAAGCAGGGCGTCAGGGAAGCCTTCACGGAGCTGCTTGCCGACCTGCCCGGCGCGGCGTGGGGCGTGACGAGGCAGGTCGATGCGGACGGCGTGGTGCTGCTGGCATGGACTGCGGATGCTGCGGGGTCGCGCGCGGACGATGGCGTCGACACGTTCGTGGTGAAGGACGGCATGATCCGCGTGCAGACGGTGAACTACACCTTGCGGCGCAGGGGCTGAGGACGACTGCGCGCGGCCGGCGCCTGCCGTCGGCCGCGCCCAGTCCGGTCACCTACCGCCTGGTTGTCAGGCTGTAGTTCGTGACCGCGAAGTTCATCGGCGCCCCGTCGGTGGAGCAGATCTCCCAGCCGAAGTTCACCTGCGTGAGCGAGTCAGACGAGCTCAGGTACCCGTGCCTCACTAGCCATTTCATGGTCCTGAGCAGGTGGATCGTGCCCCGCTTCTGCTTGCCTTGCAGCGCGAAGGTGAACATCGAGTTGCCGCTCTGCCAGACCTTGAACCTCTTGCCGTAGATGCTCGCCGTCGCGACGACGCTTCCGGCCGGCCGCTGGCCGTGGTTGTCCACCCAGACCATGATCTCGATGCTGTAGTTGTTCAGCCAGATGTCGTAGGCGGCCTCGGCATCGAAGTTAGACGCCGACGGCATCCGCTCGGCGTAACTGCTCCAGAGCCCGTGCAGTGAGCCGAGGGTGGTGTTGCTGTAATTCTCTTGCACGGACGGATATGTCTTCACGCTCGTGCTGTCTGGCTGAGTTGACTGCACTCCCCAGTGCTTGTAGGAGTCGCCCCAAATTGTCTGGGGACCGGCTGCCGATGTATTCCATTCATTATTGTAAAGGTCGAATTTACCGGTGTTCCAGGTTCCGAACGGAGCGCTCGATTCCCAGCGGGGATTTGCCGGAATGGCTGCGTTGGCTGGAATCGATGACGCGAGCAGCGCCAGTCCTGGTGCGACGACCACGGCCGCTGCCAGGACCGCCAGCCTGCGGCGCGGCTTCGCGAGCGCTGCAGTCGTGACCGTCGTCAGGCGTCGGCGCGGCTTTGCATGCGAGGACATCTAAGGGCCTCTTTCGAAAGTCGGGATCCTCGCTGACTGCCCGGCATAATTCACCCGGGGGCAATGGGCTCTCACGCCGTAACGGGGGGCCTGTCAGCCGATGAGTCGGATCTCTTATGTCGTACGGGGGTCCTGTCGTGCACGGATACGCTAACAGCAGGAAGCGAATCTCGGATGCATAACAGCGAAATTCAGAAAGGAATCCCGGCGCGAATTGGTGCAACAATCAGCCCGGGCCCAGGTTGAATAAACCCGGGCCCGGGCCCATGCGCCGGTTACTTCGACTTGCTGGTGAGCGCCTTCAGCCAGTTGGTGGGGTAGTTCGACGGAACCACGCCGAATGTTGAGGCACTCCCGTTGAACGGACTCCGGGGGACTCCGAGAGTTACGAGCAGATTCTCGAAGTTCATGCCGACCGCGGTCGGGAACGGGCCCTGCCCGCTGATGCCGCCGGCTGCCGGCATCTGCGACTCCGCGGTGGAGCTGTCTGACGTTGCCCACCCGGTCTCGATGCCAGCGCTGCCGTTGTACATCTTGGCAATCTCGGTCGCCGACGTAACGTGCTGTCCGGTCCGGACTGTTGGCGTCACGTCCTCGGCGACATAGACAACCAGGCCCTTAGCCGGGCCGTTGGTCAGCTGGTAGGTGATCCAGCCGCCGCCTGGCCAGCCGGGAGAGCTTGCCGTCGCGCCGGTGATGACGGCCCTGCCGAGCGCGTAGATCGGGCCTGATCCGCCATAGTCAGCGCCCATGTCGATTCGCTCGGCCAGCAGGCCAGTGATCGAGCGGAGCGGGTTGAGGTAGACGGAGTTGGCAAGCTTCGGCGTCGCAGCCGCTGGCTTGCTCACCGCTGCCGCGCGGGAAGCTGGCTTGGATGCATGGGTGCTGGCCCGGCTGCTGCTCGCATGACTGGCTGTCGAGCTGGCCGGGCTCGATGCGCTGACGCTCGGGATCGCCTTCCCGAAGGCGAGCCCGGCACCGTTAGCGACCTCACGGCCGAGGCCATCGGCGACAGCGGGCGTGTTGCCGATCATGGCCGTGCCCGCAGCTGGGTGGTCGGTGTTCCCGGGCAGATAGACAGCGGTCGCCACGGCGGCGGCGCCGACGACAGCGAGCGTTCCGGTAATTACCGCGAGCCGGCCGGACTTCCAACTCGGCCGGCTAGCTGCCTCCGGCTGCCGACGGTGCCGGGGCGGTTCGACGAAGTTTGCGAGGGCGGAGTGGGGTTGCTTCCGGTGACGGGGAGCGGAATGGGACACAACAAGCCTTCAGTCGGAGCGCGCACTCTCGCACTCTGCTGCCACCGTGGATGCTGGCGTGTCAACCAGCGGCGTGCGGACGCCATGCGGGTTCAGGGCGACCGAGTCACGGCTCGTAGCCGTCTCGCACGCTCGGTGCTATCGGGTCACTAGCATGCACCCGTTGTTGCTGTGGTGTGGCCCAAACTCCCAAGATAAAAGGGAAATATAACTCACGGAGTCGGAAAGATCACACCCATAAAAGGTCTTTAAGGTCTAAAATCGGAATAATCTTCCGACTGCTCTCAGGGGCATTACGGCCCGCCGGAGGCCTGTCACAGCCTGCTGCGTCCTGGAGCCTATGCGCTCCCAGCGGGTGTGATGGCTGGCGATCGCGGCCGCGCGGCGTGATCGCCGTCACACCGGGCCGCGGCTTGCCGGAAGCACAACCTGCGCCGCAGACGTGGCGCAGACGCTAACCGCCGTCCTGGCTCGGCTGGCGCTCGAAACCGAGCTGCGCCTCGGCTTCGGTAAAGCCGACGGACCGGTACACCCTGATGGCGACGTCATGCGGGTCGGCAACCATGACGAGCGTGCCGGCGCCAAGCTCCGCGAGGCCGTGCCGGCCCGCGTGCCAGACCAGCGTGCCTGCAAGTCCCTGGCGCCGGGCGGCCGGGTGAGTCTCCACGTTCTGAAACCTGGCGATGCCTGAGGCATCCGTGACCAGGCCTAGCTGGGCGACAAGAGTCCGATCCAGGAACGCGCCGAACCAGGAACCGTGGCCCGCATCGCTGATCCTGCGCTCGGCTGCGATTCGCGCCCGCAGGAAGGCAGGGTCGGAGGCCGGCTCGCCCGCGTTGACCACCGCGCGCAGGTCGGCTGCCTGGCGCCAGTCCTCGTCGCCCGACAGCTTCCTGATGACGGCCTCGCGGTTTGGGCGCGGCGGCTGGTGTACCTGCTGGGCGGTCATGACCGCGGATTGCTGAAGGCGGAGCCGTTCGGCAGTCAGTTCGCTGACGTGAACTGCACTCACCTCGGTGACGTCGATACCGATGGTGACGTGCGCGGCGTCCGGGAACTCGGCCGCGAACATCGCGACCCACATCTCGGCGTCGCCCGGCTGCGGTGGCGCCGCGAGCAGCAAGAAGTTGCCCCACCAGTACGTCGGGTTATCCGGGCTGCGGACGACCAGGTAGTCACCGTGATCCTCGACGAGGCTGCCCTCAAGACGCCGGACCATCAGGTCGGTGCGATAGCCGAGGGAACGAACCTCCACGGCGAGAGCGTAGCGGCCCTGACCATAGCGGCACCGACTGCGCCAGCTCTCCAGACCGTCGGGTGCCGCCAAGGGGCTGGCGCAAGCGGGCTCGCTCCCGTCATGATTCTGGATCTCGCGGCAGCTTTCGCCAGGGCCAAGGTGGAACCTGTAGTTCGGCACTATCCGCTGAGGCCGGCAACACCGGCGGGCCGCGCTGGCGCCGTCGGCAGCGCTACCCTCGCAGGGTAAGCCCAGGCTCCGTCCCACCGTCGCAGGGAGCAACTGCCATGAGTCTCTTCCAACGGGCCCACGACATCGTCGCCGCGAAGGCGAATAAGGCGCTGGACGCGGCCGAGAATCCCAACGAGATGCTCGACTACTCCTACGAGCAGATGCTGGACCACATCACCCAGGTGCGCCGGGCACTGGTCGACATCACTGCCTCGAAGAAGCAGCTCGAGCTGCAGGAGCAGCAACTCCAGCACTCTGTCGACCACCTGGACGATCAGGCCAAGGCGGCCCTCGCCGGTGGCCGCGAGGATCTGGCCCGCGAGGCGCTGTCCCGCAAGGCCGCAGCCCAGCAGCAGATCAACGAAATGGAGCCACAGCACCAGCAGCTGAATGACGAAGAGCAGAAGATGGAGCAGACGCTCAGCACGCTCCAGCAGCGGGTCAATGACTTCCGCTCCAAGAAGGAAGTCATGAAGGCCCAGTACACCGCCGCCTCCGCGATGACGTCGGTGAACGAGGAAGCAGCAGGCATCTCCAAGAGCTTCAGCGACTCCGGCGCCGCGCTGCAGCGCGCCCAGGACAAGATCGCCAACATGCAGGCCAGAGCTTCCGCCACCGATGAGCTGCTGCAGTCCGGCGTCCTGGAGGACGTGGGCGGCGACACCGACGACATCCAGCACGAGCTGGACGAGGCGAGCGCCAATGCGGAGGTCGATAAGGAGCTTGCCGCGCTCAAGGCTCAGATCGCCAGCACCCCGCCTGCACCGGAGCTGCCCGCGGGCAGCTAGCCGGGCTACCCTAAGCGGCATGGGCGTTCCTTGACTGTGACCTGAGCGATTCCGGCTGCGGCCCGGCCTGGGCGCGCTGCTCGTGACACTGGCCGTCGAGCTGACCGACGAGCTCTTCGACGGCACCAAGAGCGCGGCCATGCCGCTTATCCGGCATGACCTCTCGCTGAGTTACGCCCAGGTCGGCCTCCTCGCGGCCGTCCCGCTGATCGTTGGCGGCCTGCTGGAGCTGCCGGTCGGCATGATCGGCGGGACCGGAGCGCGACGGCGCCAGTTCATCCTGATCGGCGGCCTGGTCTTCGGCGGCTCGGTACTGGCGGCCGGGCTCGCCGGCTCCTTTGCCGTGTTGCTGATCGCGCTGACAGTGTTCTTCCCGGCTTCAGGTGCGTTCGTCAGCCTGACGCAGTCGGCGCTGATGGACTCGGCGCCCGCGCGGCAGGCACAGCACATGGCGCGCTGGACGCTGGCGGGCTCTGCCGGAGCGGTCATGGGACCGCTTCTTGTCGCTGCGGTGCTGGCGGGCGGCGGCGGCTGGCGGCAGGCTGTCGTGGGCGTCGGGGCGGTGTCGTTCCTGGTGTGGCTTGCGGTCGCGGCCGTCGGGCAGCCTGTTGCCGGCGGCCTCGGCGAGACCGAGCCCGACCAGGACAGCGGCTGGCCGGGCTGGCGCGCAGTGGTCCCGATCGTTCGCCGCTCCGGGGCACTCCGCTGGCTCTTCCTGCTGCAGGTGGCGGACCTGCTGCTGGACGTGCTCACCGCGTTCCTGGCTCTCTACCTGGTGACGGCGGGCAGGGCAGCACCATCGGTCGCGGCGCTCGGCGTCGCGATCCGGCTCGGGGCCGGCCTAGCCGGCGACGTCCTGCTCGTCCGGCTGCTTGAGCGCCGTGACAGCCGCCGCGTGCTGCGGGCGAGCGCCTGGCTGGCACTACTGCTGTTCCCGGCCTTCTTGGTGGTTCCTGACCTTGGGCTGAAGCTGGCCGCACTGGCGGCTCTGACGCTCGCGACCACGCCGTGGTACCCGGTGCTCGCCGCCGAGTTGTACGGCAGCCTGCCCGGCCGAAGCGGCTTGGCCGTGACCCTGTCCAGCGCCGCTGGCCTGGCCGGCGGCCTCGGTCCGCTCGCCATCGGCCTGCTCGCCCAGAGCTTCGGCCTGAGCTGGGCAATGACCGCGCTGTGCGTGGTGCCGGTGGTCATGCTCGCTGTCCTGCTCGCTCCAGGCGGCGGCTGGCCTGGCCGGTAATCGGCTCGCGGGGAGCGATCTTGCCTGGACTAGACTCGCTTGCCGTGACTAGCTGGGGTCCTGAAGTCCGGGTGCGGTTCGCTCCGTCGCCGACCGGCATGTTCCATGTCGGCGGCGCGCGATCTGTCCTCTTCAACTGGGCAATTGCGCTGCACGCCGGCGGCACGATGGTGCTGCGCATCGAGGACACCGATGCCGCGCGCAACAAGCCGGAATGGATCGACGGCATCATCAGCGCGCTGTCCTGGCTGGGCATCGACGGCAGTCAGTATGAGGGCCCGTATTACCAGTCGGACAATCTGGACAAGCACTCCGCGGCAGGCCAGCGGCTCTTCGCCCGCGGCCGCGCCTACTACTGTGACTGCACCCGGGCCGACGTGATCGCCAGGACCGGCGACCAGCACCGCGGCTATGACGGCTACTGCCGGGACCGGGGCCTCGGGCCTGGCGAGGGCCGGGCGCTCCGGTTCCGCTCACCGGACGAGGGTGCCACCGTCATCGATGACCTCGTGCGCGGCGAGACGAGATTCGAGAACTCCACCATCGAGGATTTTGTGCTCGCGCGGGGCGACGGCTCGATTCTCTTCCTGCTGGCGAACGTCGTGGACGACATGGAGCAGCGCATTACTCATGTCATCCGCAGCGAGGAGCACCTGCCGAATACGCCCAAGCAGCAGTTGCTGTGGGAGGCGCTCGGGCATGAACCGCCCGCCTGGGGGCACCTGCCGATCGTGGTCAACGAGAAGCGCCAGAAGCTGTCGAAGCGCCGGGACAAGGTGGCGCTCGAGGACTTCAGAGATGAGGGCTACCTCTCTGCTGCCATGCGCAACTACCTCATGCTGCTTGGCTGGGCGCCGAAGAACGACCGCGAGATCGTGCCGTGGGACGAGATGGTGGCGGAGTTCCGGCTCGAGGACGTGAACCCGTCGCCTGCCTTCTTCGACGTGAAGAAGCTGCGCGCGTTTAACGGCGATTACATCCGTGCGCTGCCGCCGAACGCGTTCATCGCAGCCTGCGAGCCCTGGCTTGAGCCATCGGCTGCGCCGTGGCCGGCCGACCGGTTTGACCCGGCGGTGTTCGCCGAGCTGGCGCCGCTGGCGCAGACCAGGGTGAGCCTGCTGTCGGAGATCACGGCGATGGTCGACTTCGCGTTCCTTCCCGAGCCGGCGCGCGACGAGGCATCCTGGGCGAAGGCCATGCAAGAGCCCGCCGCTGATGTACTGGCCTCGGTGGCTGCCGCCTACGCCGATGTGCCCTGGCAGGCCGAGGCGCTGCGCGAGCGGCTGGAAGCGGTGGGAGCGTCCTACGGCTTGTCGCTCGGCAAGGCCCAGGCGCCGATCCGGGTCGCGGTCACCGGCCGCACCGTCGGGCTTCCGCTGTTCGAGTCGCTGGTGGTGCTGGGTCGGACCGAGACCCTGCGGCGGATCGAGTCCGCCCGCGAGCGAGTGACCGGACTGGCGTAGCCGCCGTTGTCCGCAGGCCGGCCCGTGCTGCGGCCAGGCTGGCTGCTCGCCGGCGCTGGCCTGGCCGGGCTGGTCGCGGCCGTTGCCGCCAGGCCCGCGGACGCGGCCTCGGCTGCGGCTCAGGACTGGTCGCCGTTCGTCCTCGTCGCGGGTCTCCTGCTGATCGGGCTGGTGGCCGACGCAGATGGGCTGTTCGCTGCCGCCGGGGCTCGGCTCGCGATCGCAACACCGAACGCCCGGTTGCTGTTCGCCGGCTCGATGCTGCTTGTCAGTCTCGTGACCGCAACTCTGAACCTGGACACGTCGGTCGCCTTCCTCACCCCGGTGCTCGTGCACACTGCGCGCAGCCGGGGCGAGGGGGAGCCGGCCTTGCTGTACGGGTGCCTGCTGCTGTCCAACGCGGGCTCGCTACTGCTGCCCGGCTCGAACCTGACGAACCTGATCGTGCTCGGGCACCTGCACCTGACCGGTGGCCAGTTCGCCGCGCGGATGTGGCTGCCATGGCTCGGCGCGCTGATCGTCACCGCTGCGGTCGTGGCCGTCGGGGAGCGCTGGTCACTGCGACAGGTCCACGTCGAGCCCGGGCCGGCGCCGCGCCCGGTCCTCGGCCTCGGCCTGGTGGCGGTCGTCGCGGCAACTGTGCTGGTTGTCGTGATCCGCTCCGCCGCCTTGCCGGTGTTCGTGATCGGCGCTCTCGCCGCGGGCGTGCGGGTGCTGGCTGGCGGCCGGCTCAGCCTCGCGCGGATCTGGCGGGTGCTCGGCGTACCGGTCCTGGTCGGTCTGTTCGGCGCGGCGGTAGCGCTCGGCACGCTCGGCCGGGCCTGGTCAGGCCCGGCGGTGCTGCTCTCGCACCTGTCCGGCTGGTCGACGGCCGCGTTCGCCGCCGTCACGACAGCGGTGGTGAACAACCTGCCGGCCGCGAGCATGCTGGCAGCGCGGACGCCGAGCCACCCGTTCGAGTTGCTGATCGGCCTGAACCTGGGCCCGAACCTGTGTGTCACCGGCTCGCTGGCGTGGCTGCTCTGGCTTCGCTCGGCCCGCGATGCCGGCGCGGAGCCGTCGCTGGCCAGGGCGAGCATGCTCGGCGTGGTCGCTGTCCCGCTCTCGATCGCTGTCGCAGTCGCGGCCCTCGCCGTGACCGGCGGATCCTGATCACCCCGCGGCCGACCTCGCCATCCGGTCATGTGCTTGGCTTGCGGCGTGACTGGAAGCCCTTTGAGCGAGCGTGTGCGCGGTGGCGAGACTGTCTTCGGCGGATGGGCGGTGGCCCCGACCGCGGTGAGTGCCGGGATCCTGGCCACCGGGCTGGACTACGTTGTCGTCGACTTGCAGCACGGCACCGCGACCGAACACGACCTGCCAGCGCTGACGACCGCGATCCGGCTCGCGGGGGCGACTCCGCTCGGCCGGGTCAGGCATGCTCATCCGGCCGATATCGGGCGCGCACTTGACCTCGGGTGCGACGGCGTGATCGTGCCGAACGTCGAGTCTGCTGAGCAGGCTGCCGCGGTGGCCGGTGCGTGCCGGTATCCGCC
>Ga0335073_10012479_pt1 | contig 11928 bp, 9 predicted proteins | sample Lox_Sample_22_FD_207093 | JGI IMG/M metagenome (GOLD analysis project Ga0335073, IMG submission 207093) | Soil microbial communities from Loxahatchee National Wildlife Refuge, Florida, United States - Lox_Sample_2.2 | ecosystem: Environmental > Terrestrial > Soil > Wetlands | place: USA: Florida... | reverse complement strand
CCCCTCAAGGGGGGAGGGGGTATTTCTTTTGTGGGTTCTTTGGTGCGCAGCTGCTAAAGCGGAATCGCGAGCAGGGTGTCGATGCGGCGGCTGTCGAAGATGACGAGTTTTTCGAGGAAGAGGGGGTCGGGGCCGCGGAAGCTGACGCGGTCGAGGTAGCGGCCGGAGCTGAAGAGCGCGGTCGCGCCGTCATGCATGATGCGCACGACCAGGTAGTTGGAGCGCGCGGTGACGATGCCGTCGCTCGCGTCGAGGATCAAGGTCGAGGAGACGAGATGGCGATAGCGCTGCGCCTCGTAGATGTTGGCCTGGCGCAGCGCCGAGACGCGGTCGCTGAGCATGCCGCGGCTATCGGCGAAGAAGACGCCGATCGGCAGATTCTGCTCGTAATTCTCCGCCGAGATGATCTGGTAGCGGCAATCCTCGGTGAAATAGCCTGGCCATTCCTCGAGGCGGTCCTCGTCGAGGCTGGCGACATAGCGCGCCAGCAGCCGCTCCAGCGCCAGCTGAGTGGCGATGTCGGGCGGCATCACACCCCCATCAGCCGGCGATAGACTTGCCAGAAGCCGCGCACCGCCGTCTCGGTGGCGCGCGTATCTGTGGAGGCGACGTCGCCGCCGCCCATCTGCACGATCGAGGCGTCTTCCTCGGCGCCGGGAAGGGCGCGCTGGATGAAGCCGCCGACGGCGCCGTCCTCCATCGAGATATAGCCGCCGGGCCCCACCAGGTTCGATTGCTTCTGCCGCCGCATCAGCATGGCCGCGTCGTCGTCGTCGTAGCCGATATAGGTCCAGAGCAGCTCGGTCTCGCCGGTGCCGCGCGGCACGATCTGACGCAGCGCCAGGCTGTTCTGAATCTGCTGCACGACGCAGGACGGAAAGACGGTGAGGATCTGCAAGGTGATGCCGTCGCCGAACTCGTCGACGCCGTCGAGCATCGAAGGATCGGCAAGGCGATAATCCTCGCGCTTGGCGCGCAAGGCAGCCGCGTCGTAGTCGGCGCTGGCGCGGTCGGTCGCGCGCAGGGAATAGCTGACGTGATGGCCGCCGCTGCCATCGACGATGATGCCGCCCTGCTGCGACAGCCGGTTCATGCGGAAAGTGGTGAAGAAGGCGTGCAGCAGGCTGGCGTGATAGGAATCCTTGTTGTTCTCGACATAGACCTTCCAATTGTTGGGCAGGATCTGGCTGCTGTAGCCGAGCACCTTCACCCGCTTGCGCAGCACGCGGCGGACGCGCGCGGCGATCTCGGCACCCAGATACTGCTCCACCGGCGGCATGCCGGCGGCGAAGCTGCCGAATACCAGCCCGGCGAAGCTTTCGACGCGGAGCCGCCGCAGATCGTGCTCGGCGCGCTTGAAGTCCGCGGGCATGCCGCCCTTGCGATTGACGCCGCGCTCGAAGGTGACGCCGGTCAGCGCGCCGCGCAGATCATAGGTCCAGTTGTGATAGACGCAGCTGATCTCGCGGCCATGGCCGTTGCGCTTGAGGCAGAGCAGCGCGCCGCGATGGGCGCAGCGATTCTCGAACGCATTGAGCTTGCCGTCGAGATCGCGGGTGACCACCACCGGCACATCGCCGACGAAGCTCGCGCGCCAGTCGCCGGGATTCGGCAACTCCGCCTCGAGGCAGAGGAAGTTCCACACCGGCCCCATGAAGATCCGCGCCCGCTCCTCGGCATAGACATCGGCGCGACTGTAAACGGGGTAAGGGACCCGGATCAGCCCCTCGCGCGGCCAGGCGAGGTCCAAGGCGTTGCGCATCGCGTTTCACTCCCCGAGCGTCTGCCCCATCATCGGCCGGTTCGAGGCGGGCCGCAATCGGCTCCTGCCGGTCAGCGCCGCGGCTTCTCATAGAGCAGCGCGACGGAAGCGCTGTCCCTGAGCTCGTTGCCTTGGGCGACATAGCCGGTGTACTGCGTCACCGCCGCCTCGATCACCGGCAGGGCGCAGCCGCGCTCCTGGAGGAAGTGCCGGACATTCTTCAAATCCTTCGCCAGCTGACGGGCATAGCTCCGCGGCGGGTCGAAGGCGCGGGCGCACATCAGCGGGTAGATCCGGCGCAGAAGGGCGCTGTCGGCGAAGCCGCCGGCAAGGCAGTCCGGCAGCTTCGCCGCATCGAGCCCGGCGGCCTCGGCCAGCGCCAGCGCCTCCGCCATGAGCACATAGCCGGTGCCGACGATCGCCTGGTTGAGAATCTTCGCCGTCTGGCCGGCGCCGAGGGTGCCGACATGGGTGAAACGGCCGGCCATGTCCTGCGCCAACGGCCGGATCGCGGCGATATCCGCGGCATCGCCGCCGGCCATCACCGTCATGCTGCCGTCCCGCGCCGCCTCCGGGCCGCCCGAGACCGGCGCGTCGATCCAGCGCATGCCGTTCCGCTGCCGCAGCCGCGCGGCGATGTCGCGCGTGGCGTCGGGATTGATCGTCGAATGGTCGATGACGATCTTGCCTGCGCCGGCTGCCGTGGCGAGCCCCTGGCCGTCGGCGCCGAAGCAGCAATTCTCAACCGCCGCGGCGTCGAGGACGCAGAGCAGCACGATATCGGCCGCCGCCGCCACTGCCGCCGGCGAGGCCGCAATGCGAGCGCCGGCAGGCGCGATGCGGGCGTAGCGGTCGGGCGTCAGATTCCAGACGGTGACCTGCCAGCCCTTGTCGAGCAGGCGCAGCACCATCGCCTCGCCCATGAAGCCGATGCCGAGAAAGCCCAGTCGTGCTTTTTGTGTCATTGCTTTCCTCCTTGGGTGGTTTTCCTGCGGCACCGAGCGTGCGTCAATCTTCACCCGCTCCCTCCCCTCCCCCCTCCAGGGGGAGGGGCCACTTTTGTTTGAAGCACTGAACGGAACCCCCTCAAGCAGAACCCCCTCCCCCCTTGAGGGGGAGGGTTGGGAGGGGGGTGCCGCTAGCTCGGTCACCGATGCTAGGTTCCGCGGCGGAAGGAGCACGCACCATTTCCGGCAACGGGATCGTCGATGTCTTGAGGAGGCCGCGCATCTCGCTGCTGCGGCGGTTGGGGCTGGCCCTCCTGGTGCTGCTGTTCCTGCCCGTGCCGGTGATTGTGCTCTATCGCTTCGTGCCGCCGCCGGTGACGCCGCTGATGCTGATCCGCGCCGCCGAGGGCGAGCCGATGCATCGGGAATGGGTGGCTTATGCGCGGATCGCGCCGGCGCTGCCGCGCGCCGTCATCGCTTCGGAGGATACGCGCTTCTGCTGGCATCACGGCTTCGACTGGATCGAGATCGACAAGGCCTGGGATGCCTACCAAACCGGCGACCGGCTGCGGGGGGCCAGCACCATCAGCCAGCAGCTCGCCCGCAACCTCTTTCTCTGGCCCGGCGGCGGCTATCCGCGCAAGGCCGCGGAAGCCTATATCACCGTGCTGCTCGAAGCGATGCTGAGCAAGGAGCGCATCCTCGAGCTCTATCTCAACGTTGTCGAGTGGGGGAACGGCGTCTATGGCGCCGAAGCGGCGGCACGCGCGCATTTCGACCGTCCGGCGCATGCGCTGACGCTGCGGCAAGCGGCGCTGCTCGCCGCCGTGCTGCCGGCGCCGCAGGAGTGGCGGCCGGAGCATCCGACAAGGTTTCTCGACGAGCGCGCCGATACCATCCTGGCGCGCATGCCCGAGGTCGCGGTACCGGGCCGCGGCGGCTGCCGCTAGCCGCGCCCCGTCACCACTTGTTGCGCAGCTCGCGCAGCTTCAGGAACACCGTCTTCGCATCGGGGTTCTCGGGGAGATCGGGAAAGGCCTCGCGCAGGCGGCGGATCACCGACGGGCTGGTCAGGCGGAAGAAGGTGTTGATGTCCTTCTCGACCGCCAAGGTCGTCACCAGCGCATGGGCCGGATCCTGCCCTTCCATCGCCGGCAGCATCGCCTTGGCCTTGCCATTGTCCGGCTCGCGGTCGAGGGTGAAGGCGAGGTTGCGGGCGATGTAGTCATGCCCGGGATAGACCAGGGTGCTGCCCGGCAAACTCGCGAGCTGGCGGGCGAAGGTGTTGTAGAGCTCTTCGGGATGGCCGCCATTGTGGCAGTTGCCGGCGCCGGCATTGAACAAGGTATCGCCGCAGAAGAGCGCCGGCGTGTCGCCATGCGCCCGGAGACAGATGTGGCACATGGTGTGGCCGGGCGTGTCGAGGCATTCGAGCTCGACCGTCTTGCCGACGCGGATCACATCGCCGGCGCGGAGCCCGCGATCGACCCCCGGGATCCGGTCACGCGCATTGGCATGCGCCAGCAGCTTGGCGCCGGTGGCGGCAACCATCGCGGCATTGCCGCCGGTGTGATCGCCATGCTCGTGGGTGTTGAGGATTTGCGTGATGCGCCAGCCCTTGGCCTTGGCGGCGGCAAGACATTTCGCGTGATCCAGCGGATCGATGGCCAGCGCCTCGCCGGTCGCCGCGCAGGCGATCAGGTAGTTGAAGTTGCGATAGGCGTTCGCGGTCCAGATCTGCTCGACGATCATGGCTTGCCCCTCTCGTCGTTCCAGCTCGGAGTGTAGTGTCGCTACCGGCGCGGCGCCATCCTCCAACGCAGCAGCGCGCCCGCACGCCCTGCGCCACCCTGCGTTGATCCATTCCGGCAGCACGGCCAGGGGTGCTTGCTTTGCGCTGCGTCAATGTCGCCGGCGGCGCGTTTGCTCAGGATGCCCCTCAATTTCCTGAGGAGAGTTCCATGCCCAAAAAGCGCATCACTTGGATCGTCATGGCCGATGGCAGCCGCGCCCGGATCGTCACGCGGCGCGAGGAAGGGCCCGGCTTCGAGGTCGTATCGGTCATGGCCTCGCCGGAGGCACAGGCGCCGTCCCGCGAGATCTGGACCGATCGCCCCGGGCGAACGCAGGAGAGCGGCAATTCGGCTCATCACAGCATGGAGCCCCGCACCGATCCGCATGAGGAGCGCAAGGCCGCTTTCGTGCGCGACCTCGCCGGGCGGCTCAATCGGGCGGCCGGAGAGAAGCGCTTCGATGCGCTGATCCTGTTCGCGCCGCCGCGTTGCCTGAACGAGCTGCGCACCACCCTCGACGAGGCGGCGCGGGGCAAGATCAAGGCCGAGGCGCCGAAAGACCTGACCAAGCTGCCGCTGGAGGAGCTTCCCCGCCATCTCGACGCGCTCGCCGAGCGCTAGCCCGGCGCCGCGCCCCGAGGCCGGTGCATCGGGTTCACCGGCCGGAAAAATGCGGGTTTCTCCCGGTTGCTGGCTCGGGCGGCTCGGTCATCCTTTTCCATCTGCGGTTTTCCCGAGCCCCGAGCTCGCCGATCCACCCCTGCGGGAGGGTCCCATGACTGCCGAACATGTGCGCCTCGACGAGGCGCGCGCGCAGAAAGCGCCCTGGAAGAAATGGGGCCCCTACCTCAGCGAGCGGCAATGGGGCACCGTGCGCGAGGATTACAGCGAGTCGGGCGACGCCTGGAACTACTTCAGCCATGACCAGGCGCGCTCGCGGGCCTATCGCTGGGGCGAGGACGGGCTCGCCGGGATCTCGGACGAGCGCCAACGGCTCTGCTTCGCGCTGACGCTGTGGAACGGCAGGGACCCGATCCTGAAAGAGCGCCTCTTCGGGTTGACCAACAGCGAGGGCAATCACGGCGAAGACGTCAAGGAGTACTACTTCTATCTCGATTCGACGCCGACCCACTCCTACATGAAATACCTCTACAAATATCCGCAGTCGCCCTATCCCTACGCCGACCTCATCGCCACCAATAAGCAGCGCGGCCGCCACGAGCTCGAATATGAGCTGCTCGACACCGGCGTCTTCGAGGACGACCGCTACTTCGACGTGTTCGTCGAATACGCCAAGGCGTCCCCGGAAGACCTCCTCATCCAGATCACCGTCGCGAACCGCGGCCCCGATCCGGCTGCCCTGCATCTGCTGCCGACGCTGTGGTTCCGCAACACCTGGTCATGGGGAGGCGACGTGCCGCGACCGGCACTCCGAGAAGCGGCGGGCGGGTTGATCGCCGCCTCGCATCCCGATCTCGGCGAGCGCTTCCTCGCCTGCGAGGGCGCCCCTGAGCTGCTCTTCACCGAGAACGAGACCAACACGGAGCGGCTGTTCGGCAAGCCCAATCGGACGCCTTATGTCAAGGACGGGATCGACAACTGCATCGTCCAGGGCTGCGGCGATCGGGTGAATCCCGAGCGGGTCGGGACCAAGGCCGCGGCGCATTATGTGCTCACTGTAGAAGCCCGGAAATCGCAGACCGTTCGGCTGCGGCTCCACGATGCTCCGGCGGCGACCCTCTTCGGCAGCGGCTTCGATAGCGTGATGCAGGCTCGCCGCAACGAAGCGGATGAATTCTACGCCACGGTCATCCCGCGGTCGCTGAGCACCGATGCCGCCAATGTGATGCGCCAGGCGCTCGCCGGCATGCTCTGGTCGAAGCAGTTCTACTACTACGATGTCGACCGCTGGCTCGAGGAGCACGGCGCCGATCCCTTCAAGCGAAACCGGCGGCCCGCGCCGCGCAACGAGCATTGGCACCATCTCTACAACGCCGACATCCTGTCGATGCCGGACAAGTGGGAATACCCCTGGTATGCGGCGTGGGACCTCGCCTTTCATGTCCTGGCCTTGACCCTGGTGGACGAGGATTTCGGCAAGCAGCAGCTCGACCTGATGCTGCGCAGCCCTTATCTCCATCCGAGCGGCCAGCTTCCCGCCTATGAATGGAACTTCGGCGACGTCAATCCGCCGGTCCATGCCTGGGCGACGATCTTCACCTACAATCTGGACAAGCTCCGGCGCGACCAGGGCGACGTCGACTGGCTCGAACGCGGGTTCCACAAGCTGACGCTCAACTTCACCTGGTGGGTGAACCGCAAGGATCGCGCCGGCAACAACGCTTTCGAAGGCGGCTTCCTCGGCCTCGACAATATCGGCGTTTTCGACCGCAGCGCGCCGCTGCCGACCGGCGGCTATCTGGAGCAGGCCGACGGTACCGCCTGGATGGCGCTGTTCTGCCAGAACATGATGGAGATCGCCGCCGAGCTGGCGGCAAGCAAGCCCGCCTACGCCGACATGGCCCTCAAATTCACCGAGCACTTCCTGTGGATCGCGACGGGCCTGATACATGCGGGCGGCGACACCGGAATGTGGGACGAGCAGGACGGGTTCTTCTACGACGTCCTCCGCCTGCCCGACGGAAGCGCCCAGCGGCTGAAGGTGCGGTCCATGGTGGGCCTGCTTCCGCTCTGCGCGGTCACCGCCTTCTCAGGGATCGTGATTGAGAAGTTCCCGGAACTGGTCCATCGCTTCAACCGGTTCCTTGCGGCACGACCGGAGCTGACGACCTTCATTCACCATCCATCGAAGCTCGGCCATGCCGGCCGGCGCCTCGCGGCGGTGCTCGACGAGACCAAGCTGCGCCGGGTGCTCGCGATCATGCTCGACGAAAACGAATTCCTGAGCCCCTATGGGATCCGGGCGCTCTCGCGCTATCACGCCGAGCATCCCTACGTCTTCCGCGTCGGCGATCAGGAGTATGGGGTGTCGTACCTGCCGGCGGAGTCCGACACCGGCATGTTCGGCGGCAATTCGAATTGGCGCGGGCCGATCTGGATGCCGGTCAATGCGCTGATCATCCGCGCCCTGCTGCAGTACTACATCTATTACGGCGATGATTTCACCATCGAGTGCCCGACCGGCTCCGGGCGCCGGATGACGCTCTACGCGGTGGCGGAGGAGATTTCGCGCCGGCTCACCAGCATCTTCCTGCCGGACGAGGCGGGAAGGCGGCCGGTCTTTGGCGGCACCCGCAAGTTCCAGGAGGATCCGCACTGGCGCGACTACGTGCTGTTTTACGAGTACTTCCATGGCGACAACGGCGCGGGGCTCGGTGCGAGCCACCAGACCGGCTGGACCGGGATGATCGCGCGCAGCATGCACCTGTTCGCGACCACCACGGCCGAGCAGGCCCTCGAGCTCGGCAAGTCGGCGGTGATCGTGGAAGTGGAGCCCGTGACACGGGCGAAACCACCCGCCCGGCGCGCCGCCGCGCCCATGGCGGATGAAGCGCAGGCTGAGGCCGGGGCCGAGGTCGAGGATGGGTGAACCGCTCTATCCCTCGCTCTATCAGATCAACACGCGCGTCTGGCTGACCGAGCTGGGCCGCGCCCTGAACCGGCCGGCGACGCTCGACGATATTGCCGACGCCGAGCTCGACCGCTTTGCGGCGATGGGCTTCGATTGGGTCTGGTTCCTGAGCGTGTGGCAAACCGGACCGGCGGGCAAGCGCGTGTCGCGCGCCAACGCGCAATGGCGCCGCGAATTCGAGGAGACGCTGCCGGATCTGCGCGAGGGAGATATCGGCGGCTCCGGCTTCGCGATCAGCGGCTACAGCGTGAACGCCGAGCTGGGCGGCGACGCGGCGCTGGCCAGGCTGCGCGAGCGCCTTCGGGCGCGCGGGCTGCGGCTGATGCTCGACTTCGTGCCCAACCACACCGCGCTGGATCATCCCTGGGTGGATGAGCACCCGGAGTACTACATGCCCGGGACCGAGGTCGATCTGGCGCGCGCGCCGGAAAACTACACCTGGGTCAAAGGGGCGCGCGGCGACAGGCTGCTGGCGCATGGCCGCGACCCCTATTTCCCCGGCTGGCCCGACACGCTGCAGCTCGACTATGCCAACCCGGCGACGCAGGAAGCGATGATCGGCGAACTGCTCCGCATCAGCCGCCAATGCGACGGCGTGCGCTGCGACATGGCGATGCTCGTCCTGCCGGACGTGTTCGAGCGGAGCTGGAGCCGCCGGGCGCCGCCGTTCTGGCCGCAAGCGATAGGGCGCGTGCGCGAGCAGGTGCCCGGCTTCCGGTTCATGGCCGAAGTCTACTGGGACCTCGAATGGACGGTGCTGCAGCAGGGCTTCGACGATGCCTATGACAAGCGGCTCTACGACCGGCTGCGTCAAGGAGAGGCGCGGCCCGTGCGCGCGCATCTCGCAGCGGGGCTGGACTACCAGCAGAAGCTCGTGCGCTTCCTCGAAAATCACGATGAGCCGCGGGCCGCGGCGAGTTTCGCGCCGGGCGAGCACCAGGCCGCCGCGATCGTGACCTACCTGTCGCCCGGCCTGCGCTTCTTTCATCAGGGGCAGTTCGAGGGCCGCAAGAAGCGCATCTCGCCCCATCTGGTCCGGGCGCCGCTCGAAGCGAGCGACGCGGCGCTGCGGCAATTCTACGAGCGGCTCCTCGCGGTGCTGCGGCAGCCGATCCTGCGGCAGGGCAGGTGGTGCCTCCTCGATTGCGCGCCGGCCTGGGAAGGCAATTGGACGTGGGATTGCTTCATTGCCGCGATCTGGCTGAGCGCGGAAGGCCAGCGGCGAATGATCGCCGTCAACTATGCCGGGCACCAGAGCCAGTGCTATGTCCGCCTCCCGCCCGACCGAACGGGCGGCATGGTGCGGCTCAGCGACCTCATGGGCCCTGCCAGCTTCGAGCGCGATGGCGGCGATCTGGTCTCCCGCGGGCTCTATCTCGATATGCCGGCGTGGGGCTATCACGTCTTCGAGATGATCGTACTATAAAGTCCATTGGTTGGTCGGGTTGGCGCGGCCGAGTTGATGACCGCGCGCATTGCCACTGCGCGCCGAGGCCGAAGGGCCATGCGCAGGGCAGAAATACAGTATCCACCGGATAGGCGCCTCGCCAGACCGAGGCAAGACTGCTGTTTGTCGACTTGTCCCGCTCTCCCTCCCGAGCGACAGGGCGACATCGGACTGGTGAGGGACGCGCCGGACTGACGCGGCCCGTCCCTCCCTTTTCCGCGGGTTCGCGCGCGCTCGGCTACGCCGCCATCGCGGCTGCCCATTCTCGAATTTCACTTTGCCCGCGAAAGAGCGTGCGAAGAAATCGAAGCGGACGAAGGTGGCGCTTTGAGATCGTATGGATTCCCGCTTTCGCGGGAATGACGGAATAATTTGATTTTGCTTTAGAATTCGTCGCCCCATTTCTGAGCCGCACGATATCAGCGAAAAACGTAGGGATTACGGCGTTTTTCGAGAGATGTGCACGCGCTGACGTTACGCCGGGGGGCTGCCCGGCCCGTCGACGATCCCGGCCAGGACGGCTCGGGCCTGTTCAGGATCGATGGGCAAGCGCAAGAGCAGACCGTCGCCGGGCGCCTCGCGATCGAGCAGCATCATCTCGGGAAGGCTCGTCAGGTAGACGACGCGCAGCTCGGGCCGGTGGCCCTTCGCGCCGATCACCAGCTTTTCCGCTTCGGTCAGCATGATGCACACCAGCAACGCGGCGATCGACGCGTCGCCCTGGATCAGCGCCAAGGCCGTATCGGCATCGCCCGCCGTGGCGATCGCGCAACCCAGAGGGCCGAGCGCCTTGACGGCGCCGGCGCGCTGATTCTCGTCATCGTCGACATACAAGATCGTGCGCGCGCCGCGCTCCATCGCCTGCCTTTCCTCGCTTCGTCCTAAGCCTGTGCGCTCAGGCCAGCCGGTTCATCATTGGCGGGGCCAAGCCGGCTCGGCTCGGCCGGGGCGCGACGCCGATCGGCCATCTGGTCGAGCGTGCCGCCGATGGGCACGCGCGCCCTTATTCTCGTGCCCGACGCCGTCGACGCGATATCGAGCGTGCCGCCCAGCCGCCGGAGCCTGACGCGCATGCCGGATATTCCTACCCCAAGCGACTCCGGGCCCGCGGCATCGATCGATCTCTGTCCGGCGTCAATGCCGCTGCCCCGATCGGCGATGTCCAGAACGATCGCGCGCGGCTCGTGGATCAGCCGCACCTCCGCGGTGAGACTGCCGGAGTGGCGGTGTACGTTGGTCAACGCCTCCTGCACGACGCGAAAGAGAGCGCTTTCGACATCCGTCTGCGGCCGTCTTCCATCGCCGTGGCTGCTGAAGTCGACGGCGATGCCGCTGCGCTTTTCGAAGCCGCGGATGAACCACTTCAATGCCGAGGCCAGGCCGAGCTCCTCCAACAGCGGGGGGTGCAGGAGATAGGAAAGTGTCCTCAGCTCCTGGACCGACCGATCGATCAGGGCGCGCACCTCTTCGATCGCTCCCGCCGTCGGCTCGCGGCCGCGCGGCGGCGGCCGCACGAAGTCGAGATGCATCAGCGCGGCGACGAGATTCTGCGTCGTCGTGTCGTGCAGGTCGCGAGCGATCCGCCGCCGCTCTTCGTCCTGCACCCGAAGCAGGCGCCCCGCCAGCTCGTTCAGCTCGGCTTCTGCCCGCGTGATATCGGTCACGTCCTCCTGCGCGATGACGATATGGCGGCCGCTTTCTTCGAAGCTGGTCGCCCGCAACTGAAACCAGGCCCGGCGCCCGCGCGCGTGCCGGGCGTAGTGCATGCGGAACTCGCGTTGTTTTCCTTCGGCGATCGTGCGCAGCCCCTGGGCCATCGTCTTGAAATCCGACGAAGCGATGCCCGCATGGCACGCCGCGAGGTAGTGTGACCCGAGACGATGGCGCGCGACGGCATGCCCATCCTGTTGGCCGACGCCGCGCCAGGCGGCGTTCGCGGCGGTGATGATTCCGCTCTCGTCGACCACGACAATATGGGCGGACAAGGCATCCATCGTCGCTTGCAACAGCGCTTGCGCGCGACGCAGCCCGTCCTCGGCGGTCTTACGCCGCGTGATGTCGCGAAAGAAAATGCTTTGGCCATCCGCCCAGGGATAGACGTGGACCTCGATCCAACGCCCGGGCTTCGCCGCCGATCTGCGCTCGATGTGAAACGGCGCTTGCCGGTCGATGGCTTGACGAAGCGGTATCGCAACGTCATCCCCGGCGAGGTCGGGCATGACCTCGCCGAGCGTCCGGCCGACGATCGCGGCAGGATCCTGCCCGATCCAGTGCGCCGCCGCCTCATTGACGAAGGTCACGCGGCAGTCATGGTCGATGGTGCAGTAGCACTCGTCGATGCCGGCGAGCACGGCGGCAAGGCGCCGATTCGCCGCCCGGAGCGCGCT
>Ga0335073_10012474_pt1 | contig 11930 bp, 11 predicted proteins | sample Lox_Sample_22_FD_207093 | JGI IMG/M metagenome (GOLD analysis project Ga0335073, IMG submission 207093) | Soil microbial communities from Loxahatchee National Wildlife Refuge, Florida, United States - Lox_Sample_2.2 | ecosystem: Environmental > Terrestrial > Soil > Wetlands | place: USA... | reverse complement strand
GGCGGTCTTGGCGGTCTTGGCGGTCTTGGCGGTCTTGGCGGTCTTGGCGGTCTTAGCGGCCGGCGGCGTAGCCCTGCATGCCGCGCGGGTTCGCGGCGCCGTAGAGCATGCCGCCGCGTTTGGCGACGGCGCTGATGCGGCCGAGCGACCATGGCGCCTGCTCGTGCACCACGTGCCCGCGGTCTTTGAGGTCCTCGATCGTTTCCTCGCCGACGCGTTCTTCGACGTCGAGTTCCGCCGGGTAGGCCTCGCGCGGGTAGAACGAGGACGGCATGTGCCGGGAGTGGAACGCCGGGAAGTCGATCGCCTGCTGCAGGTTCATCCCGAAATGCACGTGGTTGAGGAAGAACCCGAGGGTCCACTGGTCCTGCTGGTCGCCGCCCGGCGTGCCGAACGCCACGTACGGCTCGCCGTCGCGCAGCGCCATCGTCGGGCTCAGCGTGGTCCGCGGCCGCTTGCCGGGCGCGATCGTGGCGGGCAGCCCCGGCTCGAGGGCGAACATCTGCGCCCGCGTGCCGAGGCAGAACCCGAGTTCGGGGATGACCGGCGAGGACGACAGCCAGCCGCCGCTCGGGGTCGCGGTGACCACGTTGCCCCAGCGGTCCGCGACGTCGAGGTGGCAGGTGTCGCCGCGCCGCGCCTGCGCGTGAATCGACTGGTTCAGCGGTTCCCCTGTCGCGGCGTCGATGCCGGGGTCGCCGCTGCCTTTGACGCCACCCTTTTTGCGGTCGGTGCCTTCTGATTCTTTTGTCCGGAACGGGCCCGTGGCGAATCCCGGCAGCCTCGGTTCTCTCCCCCCGGGCGAGCCGGGCAGCAGCTCCGTGCTCGCGGTGTCGCCGATGAGCTTGCGCCGCTCGTCGTTGTAGGTCTTGGAGAGCAGGTCGTCGAGGGGCACGTCGGTGAAGTCGGGATCGCCGTACCAGGCCTCGCGGTCCGCGAAGGCCAGCTTGCCGCACTCGGTCACGGTGTGGATGTACTCGGCGCCGCCGGGCTCCATCGATTCGAGGTCGAAGCCCTCGAGCAGCGCGAGCTGCTGCAGGAACACCGGGCCCTGGCCCCAGGGGCCGGTCTTGCAGACGGTCAGGCCTGCGTAGTCGTACGTTGCCGGGGCTTCCAGGCGGGCGCGCCAGGACGACAGGTCCTGCGCGGTGAGGAATCCGCGGTGCCGTTCCCCGGTGACGTCCATCACCTCGGTGGCCGCGAACTTGCCGATCGCCTCGGCGACGAAGCCGCTATACCAGGCGGTACGGGCCGCCTCAAGCTGGGCTTCGCGGTCCATGCCCGCCGCTTCCGCCGCTTCCAGGACCCTCTTGTACGTCTGGGCCAGCTGTGGGTTGGCGAACCTGCTGCCGGGTGCGGGCACTCCCCCTTGGGGCAGGTAGACGCGGGCCGAGCTGGTCCAGTGCTCGCGGAACAGGTCGGCGACGCTCGCGATGGACCAGCAGATGCTGGGGATCAGCGGGAAGCCTGTTTCGGCGTAGCCGATCGCGTAGCTGAGTATGTCGCGCAGCTTCATGGTGCCGTACTCGCGCAGCAGGAGCAGCCAGCCGCCGAACGCGCCTGGCACGCACGCCGCGAGCAGCCCGCTGCCCGGCACGAGGTCGAGCCCGAGGTTGCGGTAGGCGTCGAGGGTCGCTCCGGCCGGGGCGGTGCCCTGCCCGCACACGACGAACGTCTCGCCGCGCCTTGTGTCGTAGCCGATGACCGGCACCTCGCCACCGGGGCCGTTGAGGTGCGGCTCGACGACCTGCAGCACGAAGCCCGCGGCGGCCGCGGCGTCGAAGGCGTTGCCGCCCTTCTCCAGGACCGCCATCCCGGCGGCCGAGGCCAGCCAGTGCGTGGACCCCACCATCCCGAACGTTCCTGCTAGCTCTGGCCTCGTGGTAAACCCGGGGATGGTTGCCATGACCAACACTGTAACGTCTGCGTTATGGAGGACCTTGACCCACGGGTACGGGCCGTCTGCGACATGGACGTCGCGGAAGCGCGCGAATACGGCGGACGGCACGAGTACGACGGCATCCCGCAGGACCTCTCCCGGGCCGGGGTGACGGCCGGGCTCGCCAAGCTGGAGGCGGCGCGTCGTGCGGGCCAGCCGCAGCCGGATCCGCACGACGAGGCGCACCTGCGCGCGTTCGAGGGGCTGCGCCAGGTGGTGTTCGGCGAGCTGGAGCTGTACCGGCGCAACCCGCTGTTCCACCTGAACGAGCTGGACCTGGCGTGTTACGACAAGGACTACGCGCCCGCCGCTTTGCGGGATGCTGCCCGGACGGCGCATCTGGCGGCCTGGCCGCGGGTGATCGACGCGGCGATCTCGTCGCTAGACCAGGTCAGCGCCCCGGTCGCCGCGGCGCTGCTCGACGCCGTCCGCGGGCTCGCGGCCGGCATACCCGCTGACGCGGACCCCGGTGCGCGGTCGGCGGCGCTCGCTGCGCACTCCCGGCTCGTCGAGCATGTATCGGCGGCGGCCGTTACCGGGTCGCCGGATGCGGCGCTCGGGTCCGCCGGGCTGACCTCGCTGCTCGGCACCGCCGAGGCTCTGGACGTCGACCTCGGCAAGCTCGCGCTCGAGGCGGATGCCGAAAGGGACCGGCTGACCGGGCGGCTCACCGAGTCGTGCGCTCTGGTCGACGCGAGCAGGCCGGCGCTGGACGTGGCCCGCGAACTCGTGAAGGACCATCCCGACGCGGCCGGAGTGCTGACCGCGGCACGGGACTGGACGGCGCGAGCCCTCGATTTCACCCGCTCCCGGGACCTGATGCCCGTGAACGACGGTGTATGCCTGGTCGGCAACGCGCCGGAGTCGCGTCGCTGGGCGATGGCGATGATCTCCACCAACGCGCCCGCCGAGCCGGACGCGCCGTCCTGGTACTGGATCACCCCGCCGGATCCGTCCTGGCCCGCCGCTCAGGCGGACGAATGGCTGGAGGTGTTCAGCGCGACCACGCTGCCGGCCATCACCGTGCACGAAGTGGCGCCCGGGCACTTCTCGCACCACCAGGCGCTGCGGCACGCGGTCGGTGACGTGCGGCGGACGCTGTTCTCGAGCGTGTTCGTGGAGGGCTGGGCGCACTACGCCGAGGAGCTGTCGGTCGAGGAGGGGTTCCTCGCCGACGACCCGCGTCCGGGTGACCCGGCTGGCCTGCGCGCTCGGCGTGCACACGGCTGGGTGGACGGTCGAGGAGGCGGCGGCGCGGTTCGCGACGGACACCCACCTGACGGGGCCTGCGGCGCTGTCGGAGGCGCGGCGGGCGACGTTCGACCCGACCTACGGCCGGTACACGTGGGGCAAGCTGGAGATCATGCGGCGGCGCGAGGAGGCTCGCGCGGCGTGGGGGGCGGGGTTCACGCTGAAGCGCTTCCACAGCGCGCTGCTGGCGCTCGGCTCGCCGCCGCTCGGCCTGCTCGGCACCGCGATCGAGCGCGGGTAAGCGCTTAGTCTCGCGGCCGCGGGCGTTCCTTAACCCAGGCCGCGAGCAGGTCGACCACTTCCGCGATGCGGACCGGGCGCAGGTCCGGGCGGCGGGTCGTCGCGTCGATCCAGCGCAGATACGCCTTGCGGTAGAACTGCGCGAGCGTGTCCCAGAACGCAGCGGCGGCCGGGTTGGCCGCCAGCGCGGTGGCGATGTCTTCGGCGAGGTCACCGCGTTGCGGACCCTCGGGGAACAGTTCGACGGCCACGTCGGTCCCGGCGGGGACGTCAGCGTCGCACATCCACATCGAGGGCAGCGTGAACACCCACTGGCTGTCTGTGGGCGTGACCGTGCCGCGGATCTTCCTGCCGTCGATGCTGCCGCCCACTGGGTGCTGGGACTTGGCGCCCCACACCTCGTCCGGGTCGAACGGAAGCGCGATGACCCCGCGGCCGCGGGGTCCCACGGCGACTTGGGCGGTGAACCGCTGAACGCTCGTCATCCTGGCGACTCTTCCGGGGGCCAGCTCGAGCTGCGCATCGAATCGTCGACCGGGCTTATCAGGCCGACATCGTGGCCGCTCGGGTCGGCCACGATGGCATACCGGCTGCCCCAGAACGCGTCGAAGGGTGCCTGCCGCCCCTGGTAGCCCGCGGCGGTCAGCTCCGTGTAGGCCGCGTCGACCGCGTCCCGCGACGGCAGCGAGAACCCGAGGACGACCCGCCCGCTCGCGGGATCAGTCCGGACCCCCGCGTGCCAGAGCCGGGCAGAGTCCATCGTGTCCAGTTCCAGGCTGAACCCGCCTGGCATGCCCAGCTCTACGTGCGGCTCGTCCTTGTCGGCGGCTGTCGTCACCCCGAGCCGCCGGTAGAAGTCCAGGCTGGCGGCCATGTCGTTGACCAGCAGGTTCAGCTGCGCCAGTTTTGGCGGTTCCTGGCTCATGCTCGCAGTCTCCCACGTGGGTTCTTTTAGGTTTCGTAGACGGTGGGCTTGGTGGTGTAGGTGCGTCCGGATGGTGTGGTCCATCGCATGACGCCGGGTTCGGGTTGTTCGAGTGTCCAGCCGGGGGCTTGCTTGACGCGGTGGTGGCGGCGGCAGGGCGGTCCGAGGTTGCACTCATCGGTGGGGCCGGCGGGGTGCGGGATGGTGTGGTCGAGGTCGTTGTGGTGGGCCTGGGCGCCGCAGCCGGGGGCCGGGCAGGTGGCGGTGCGGGCGCGGATCAGGTGCCCGAGCTTGCGGCTGGGGGTGTAGCGGTCTTCGGCGTTGGCGTGGTCGCAGCTGCCCTTGGCGATGGGGGTGAAGGTGAGGTTCAGGCCGCGCAGGAACTCGGCGAGCGCGGCGGCCTGGGCCGGGTCGGGTCCGTCGCGGGAGGTGGCGGTGGCCGGCGGCGGGATCCAGGGATGCTGGCCGCGGGCGCAGGCGTGGGCGACGGCGGTGCCGTCGGGGCCCAGGAGGGTGGCGCACAGGCGGGTGCGGGGGTGGGCGGTGGCGGCTTGCAGGAGGCGGCGGGTGTCGCCGGGGTCGGTCAGTCCCCAGCCGCCGATCTGGCCGGGCGCGGCGGAAAAGCCGTAGGCGGTGCCGGCCGGGACGGTGAAGTTGATCAGGGCGGGGAATGGTGCGGGCGGCCGGGGCGGGGCCGGGGGGTCGTCGTAGTGGCCGTCGTCTTCGTCGGCGCCGCGGCGTTCGCGCTGCCATTCGGTCTTGTCGGGGTACCCGTCCCAGCTGGCATCATCATCGCCGCCGTGGCCGTTCCCGGCGCCGGTGCCGTTGCCGGCGTGGGTGCCATCGGCGTCGCCGGCGTGGCCACTGTCGCGGCCGCCGCCTGCTGCCGGGCTGCCGTGGCCGGCGTCCGGCCTGGCCTGCCCATCCGGCGTCGGCGCCGGGTCCGCTTCGGGCGGGCGGGGGCTGGTGAGCCGGTCGCGGGGGTCGCGGCCCTGGGTCAGGTCGGTCAGCGCCAGCACCCGCAGCTGGCCCAGCGTGCCGGGCAGCCCGCCGCGGCGCAGCGCGACCGCCAGCGCGTCGATGTAGGACTTGGACGCCAGCGCGTCCTCGATCGCCAGTTCCCGGCCGGACAGGAACGCGTTCCCGGATTCCTCCCGCCCGGCCACCACCCGCTGCCGCTCCCGGCGGGCCTGCTCCTTGCCCCGCGTGAACGCCTCGGGGTCCAGCTTCATCGCCACCGCGACCGCCTTGCCGGCCAGCGCGTCATACCGCAGCCCCGGCGCGAGAGGAGCCAGGATCTCATCGGCGCGGCCGGCATCAGCATCCGACAGGCACCGGGTGGGCCGCCAGATCAGCCGGGCCCGGCCGGCGTCGACCAGCCCCGCGGCCAGCGCGGCGTGCGTGTTCGGCAGACGGGTTTCCAGGTCCACCGCCAGGTCCATGATGTCGCGGGCCGCGACGGAGGAGGTGACCAGCTCATAGCCCAGCTCGGCATCCGGGAACTCGCCGTCCCGCTGGCCGGGCCGCACCCCGCGCGCCTGATCGCCCGCGAACTGGGCCTGGCGGCGCCGGGTGAACTCGGCGATGGCGGCCAGCTCCAGGTATTCCGCGCGGGCCGCCACCCGCCGCGCGGCGGACACCGCGCCGAGCACCTGGTTGTCACTCAGCCGCCCCAGATCCCCGGCGGCCTGCTCGGTCAAAGCGGCCAGCAGCGGCCCGGGCCGCATCGCATCCGCGGACCGGTCCCGGGCGAACACCTCCCCGCCCAGCCCGTCCGGCCCCAGCAGCGCGGCCAGCTGCGCCGGATCCACATCCGCGGCGTCACCCAGGCTGATGGTGGCGGCCGGTCCCTCGATCTCCCATTCCTCGGGGATCCGCGCCCGGCCCGCCTCCAGGTCGGCGATGTAGGCGGCCATCTCCGCGCCGCCGTCCCAGTCATCCTCGTCCCGCGCCGGGACGCCGGGCGGCGGCTGCTCGCCGTCTGGCCCAGGACCGGGGAACGAGGATTCCGACACTGCGACACTCCGTTTGAGTGAGCCTTTTCTTATGGGAACACTTTATCGAGAGGGTCTGACATTCCGGGGCCCTCAGAGCGGCAGTCGGCAAGATTTTTCTGCGCTGTGGTAGTCAGGTGGCGTGCTGACTCCGATCCTGGCGACCGATGATCCGTACGAGGCCGCAGTGGTCTTCGTCCAAGCAGGCTGGTCGCTGGTCTTTCAGACTCCGCGAGATTCCGGTGACCCGCTCGCGGGCGTCGCGCTGGCCGGCGCCCAGGTGATGCTCGGCACGTCGGTGCCGGAGTTCCTGGCCGCGGAAAGCCGGGCGCACAAGGGCGCCGGGGTGGAGTTTCACGTCACCGTGCCCGATGCGGACATCGGCGCGGTGTACGAGGCGCACCGCCGGCACGCTGAGTCGGTCACCGATCTCATCGACCAGCCCTGGGGCGAACAGGCGTTCCACGCGGTCTTGCTTGGCTACCGGTTCCTGATAGCCGCGGGGGGCTAACCGGCATGAGCTACGCGTTCATCGCGGCCCGCGCACGTCGCTTGGCAACGGCCATGCGGACCAGGTACCGGGGGCTCGGCGGAATCCACCCGGCTTGCTGAGCCGTTGCGAGGTCGTCACGGTTCGCCCAGTGCTCGATGATCTTGCCGTCGGCAAGGCGGAACCAGTGGGTGTGCGTCGCGGCGAAGGTTCTGCCAGTCGGCGGCCTGGCTTGGCTGACCGCTCCCGCTTTGTCATAGTGAACGAACGGGCCAGTGTGACGGCCGTGCATCGTGATGTGAACTGCGACAAGATCACCGTCTGCGACTACCTCGTGGATGTCGAAACGCAGATCGGAGAATGCGGCGCGCAACCATAGAGCCGTGGCGTAGAACGCCGCCGGCCCGTTGCCGCGGGAAGCCTTGGGCTCGCGAACCGCCTCCCTGTTGACCGCTTTGGGATGGATCACGGCTTCGAACTCCGGGAGAGCCCCGCCGGCAATGATGTGCAGACTGCGGACGCACACCGCCCTCGGGCCGTTCGCGGATTCCAGATCCTGAGGTAGCGGTGCGGGCATTGATTCTGACGCCGGCATCACGTCATCTCCATCCTCGGCGCGGGCCGGGCGGCGAGCTCCTCACGGCGTTGGGCGGTTTCCCGCGGCTCGTCGATCGTGGTGATCGCCTCTGGGTCAAGATCGGTGTGACGCTCGTGGGTATAGAAGCGGATCTCGTGCCCGTCAGGGTCGTGCAGCTGAGGCAGGATCCAGCCGATAGTGGCCGAGTGCACTCCGGCGTGCCGCTCGCCCAGCGCCGTCAGCCGGGCAGCGAGCTGCTCGATCGCTTCCCTGTCAGGCACGCCGATGGCGAAGTAGTCAAAGCCCGCGGACGCCCTGGCTTGTTCTGGGCTGAGCCGCAGGCCGAGCACCGGGCCCCCGTTGGGGTGCTCGAGGACATACCCCATGAGCTGGCCCTGCTCAACGAACTCGATCACGACCCGGTAGCCCAGCCGGATCTCGTACCAGTCGCGGGCTCGGGCGAGGTCGGTTACCGGCAGCTTCACATGATGGATGCCAGCCAGCCGCGGCGCATCACGCATATCCATAACTCCCCCTCTGGCAGCGCCTCAACCGGAGGCAACCAAGCCCGATTGAAGGACCGGTGCCGGATGTGTGGAGATCATGTGAAGACGGCGCCGCTCCGCCGCCCCCGTTTCGCGGAGGCTAAGTTCAGCCTCCGGCGGGGGCTAGGTCTACCTGGAATTCGGAATCTAGGGCCATCGACCCGGATAGTGCCGGACCGGGACGCTTTTACTCATGGTTGCCGTGGCTGTTGGCCTGGATCAGCCAGCGTCGCCTCCCGCGCCTCCAGGCTTCCTGGAGCGCGTTGAACGTACCGCCTCACCCCGCGCACGTGTCCTGCTTGTCGCGCTGAACCTCGCGGTCGTCGCGTGCTACCTGCTGTCCGTCACGGGACGTGGGGTTGGCTTCGGGCGGTACCGGATCGACCTGGACGTCTACCGGATCGGCAGCCAGGTGTGGCTGCGCCACGGGGCGCTGTACGGTGTCTTGCCGCTGACTGCCAGCGGCGTGCGGCTCCCGTACAGCTATCCCCCGATCGCCGCCGCGGCGCTCGCGCCGCTCTCGCTCATGCCGATGGTCGTCGCCGGCGTCCTGCTCACGCTCGCCAGCGTCGCGCTGACCGCGGTGGTGCTGCGGATGTTCCTGCGGTACGGCGCCGGGGTGCGGTCCTGGTGGGCAGTCGGCTGGCTGCTGCCAGTGGCGCTGCTGCTCGAGCCGGTGCGGAACACGCTGAACTATGGCCAGGTCAACATCCTGCTGATGGCGCTGGTGGCGGCGGACTGCCTGCTCCCGAACACGCGCTGGCCGCGCGGCGCGCTCGTGGGCCTCGCCGCCGCCGTGAAGCTGACGCCCGCGGCGTTCGTGCTGTTCTTCCTGTGCCGCGGCGACCGGCGGGCCGCCGGGACGTCCGCCGTCTCGTTCGCGGCCTGCACCGCGACCGGCTTCGCGCTGGACTGGCACGACTCAGTGCGGTACTGGACGTCCGTCGTGGTGCAGACCGGCAGGCCCGGCAGCCCGCTGTTCGCCGCCAACCAGTCCATCCAGGGCGTCTTCGCCCGCGCCGGGCTCGACCCGCACTCGCGGCTTGGGATAGCCGCCTGGCTGTCGGCCTCCGCGGTGATCCTCGTGCTGGCCTGGCGCGGCATGCGGCGGGCCAGCGCCGCGTCGGACGACGCCTGGGCGCTGTCGCTGAACGCCTTCGCCGCGCTGCTGATATCGCCGATCTCCTGGTCACACCACTGGGTGTGGGCCCCGCCGGCGCTGCTGCTCGTCGCGGTCCGCAGCCTCCAGGACAAGAACCGCGGCCTGCTGGCGGCCGCGCTCGCGGGGCTCGCCCTCTTCGCCGCCGGGCCGCAGTGGTGGTTCCCGCACACGGAGAACCGCGAGTTGCACTGGGCCGCCTGGGAGCAGCTCATCGGCGGCTCCTATGTGATCCTCGCCGCCGTCATCCTAGTGATCGCGGCGTGCCGTCAGCCGGTCGCGCGCACCAGCGGTAGCCGTGCTCCGGCCGCCCGCCGCTTCCGTACCGCAGCCGAATCTCCACCCGGCCGAGTTCGTGCAGGTGGCTGAGGTAGCGCTGCGCGGTGGCGCGGCTCATGCCGGTCCGCTCGGCCACCTCGGCGGCGGACAGGTCGTCCGCGGTCTGGCTGAGCAGCTGTTCCACCGCCTCCAGGGTGTGCACCGAGTGGCCCTTGGCGGCCGACAGCTGGTCAGGGGCGCGCAGCGCGCCGAACACCCGGTCGACGTTGCGCTGGTCGGCCTCCCGCAGCGCACCGAGACGGGTCCGCATCTGCGCGTACGACAGCAGCTTGTCCCGCAGCACCGGGAAGCCGAACGGCTTGAGCAGGTAGTGCAGCGCGCCGCCCTGCATGGCGACCCGGACGGTCTCGGCGTCCTTCGCCGCGGTGATCACGATCACGTCAACCGGCGGGTGTCCCGCGCGAAGCCTGCTGACCAGCTTGAGCCCGTGTTCGTCCGGCAGGTACAGGTCGAGCAGCATCAGGTCGGGGCGCAGCCGGTCGACCGCCTCCACCGCCTCGGCCGCGGAGTGTGCCTCCCCGACGACCTCGAAGCCGCCGACTTTGGCCACGTAGCCGGCGTGGATCGCCGCGACGCGGAAGTCGTCGTCCACGACGAGCGTGCGGATCATGACACCACCGTCTGGTGCGGTACTGGCGGGACGGGCGTCTCGACCTGCAGGCAGCCAGGCAGCATCGCGGTGAAGACCGCGCCATCGTCGTAGCCGACGCTGACCATGCCGCCGCAACCCTCCACGATCTGCCTGACCAGCGCCAGGCCGACGCCGCGGCGCGCGCCGGTCGCCGAGGCCTTCGTGGTGACCCCGTCGGTGAAAATGGCCTCCCGCATGTCGTGCGGGACGCCGGGGCCCGTGTCGCGGACCCGGACCAGCAGGTCCGACTCGGCGGCGACGAGGGTCAGCTCGACCTCGCGCGGGGCCGGTCCGAGCGCGGCCGCGTCGATCGCGTTGTCGATGAGGTTGCCGACGACGGTGAGCACCTGGGTGATGCCGGTGATGCGCTGCCCCACCGTGCTGTCGGGCATCAGCCGGAGACAGACGTCCCGCTCCCCCGCCAGCGACAGCTTGGCCAGGATGAGCGCCGCGAGCTTCGGCTCGCCGATCGCCTCGGTCAGCTGACCGGACAGCTCTTCGCGCGCGGCGGACAGGCCGGTTGCGAACTCGACCGCCTCGTCATAGTGCCCGAGCTCGACGAGACCGACCAGCGTGTGCAGCCGGTTGGCGAACTCGTGCGACTGGGCGCGCAGCGTCTCGGTCAGCCCGGTCGCCTCGTCGAGCGCCCGCTTGAGCGCCTCGGACTCGGTCCGGTCCTGGAAGGTCACCACCCAGCCGAGCTGCTGGTTGTTCCGCTTGATCGGCATCCGGTTGGCGACAAGCACCCGGTCGGCGTGCAGCACGAGCAGGTCGCTGCCTGTCACCTCGCCGGTCACCACGTCGGCGAGCCGGCCGGGCGGCAGCATGAAGCGGAGCTTGCGGCCGGCGAAGTCCGGCGGCAGCCCGAGCAGGTCGCGGGCCGCGTCGTTGGCCAGCAGGATCCGGCCGCCGTTGTCGTAGCCGAGCACCGCCTCCCTGATGCCGTGCAGCATCGCCTCCCGCTCCTGCAGCAGCGCGGCGATCTCACTGAGCTCGAGCCCGAACGTCTGCCGCTTCAGCCGCCGGGCCAGGGCCAGGGCGGCGAGCACGCCCACCGCGAGGACGCCGAGCAGGTAGAGGATGAACGTCAGCAGGGCGCTCGATATCGCGTTGCTCACGTTCGCGGCCGCGTAGCCGACCGAGACCTGGCCGACCAGGCGGCCATTCAGCCACAGCGGCTGCTTGCCCGCGGCGACCAGGCCGAGCGTGCCGCGCTGGATGCCGAGGTAGGGGCGGCCGGTGCGGAACGGCTCGGATGTGTCCGGCTCCGGATCGTCGTACGTGATCGGAGTGCCGATGAGCTTCGGGTTCGGGTGCGTGAGCCGGATCCCCTGGGCATTGGTGATCACCACGAACAGCGCGCCGGTCTCCTGCCGGACCTGGGTGGCGAGCACCTGGAGCTGCCCGCCGGGGCGGCCGTACGCGGCCTGCGCGGCGACGCTCTGCTCGCCGGCCAGCGTCTGCGCGATCGACAGCGCGCGGTGCTCGAACTGGTCGTTGAGCTGCCGGTACATGTTCCGCTGCACCACGTAGAAGCCGCCCGCCATGGTGAGGACCAAGATGGCCACCATCAGCAGGACGACCTGGGTGGACAGCCGCTGCCGCACGTGCTGCCAGAGAGGAATCCGCATCACTTCTCGCCGTGTCGCACTGGGATCGTAAGTTTCCGCAGTGTAACAACTGCGCAATCAGGCAGGAAGCAGTTCGAACGGTGAGCAGAATGCGCAAAACCGTCAGAACGAGCAAGTGAGTAATGCCTGATCAGGGGGCGGAGAAACGTGTCCGTTCCGAATGAACTAAAGGAGCGAAAGGAGCACAGAACGCTTTACCGCGAGGATTG
>Ga0335073_10012472_pt1 | contig 11932 bp, 13 predicted proteins | sample Lox_Sample_22_FD_207093 | JGI IMG/M metagenome (GOLD analysis project Ga0335073, IMG submission 207093) | Soil microbial communities from Loxahatchee National Wildlife Refuge, Florida, United States - Lox_Sample_2.2 | ecosystem: Environmental > Terrestrial > Soil > Wetlands | place: USA... | reverse complement strand
GCCACCGGGACGCCGTCCGTGGTGAGCGAGGCGACCGTGGCCGCATGGTCGGGGGCTCTAAACGACCTGCCGCCCGACGCTGACCACACCGCCATAGTCCGCTGGCTCGACAACCTGCCCACCTCTGCGGGCTAGCGCGGGTGCACGACGGGATTGCTGGGGATGATCTTGCGCGGCGCGCCGCCCGGAACTGCCGCCACGCCCGTCACACCGGCCACATCAGCACATCACCCTGGCTCTCCAGCCAGCGTGGCCAGGCATGAATGTGGATCTGCTGCACACCTGGCAGCACCAGAACCCCATCGATGACCGGCCACCTGCGGGGCCGAGTGGGAGGCGGTGGCTGAGACTCCCGTCTGGCCGGTGTGATCGTGGGCATCAGGACAGGCGGCTGAGCCGCCAGAAGCAGAGCCCGGCCAGGGCCAGCGCGAGGGCGAGGAAGATCGCGGTCTCGGTCCACTGGAAAGCCCAGTAGCGGCTCGTCGGCTGGTAGGTAACCGCGACCTCGATGCCATGGCTGGCCATGCAGGCCATGGGATCGCCGGTGCGCTGGCCGAGGCAGGCAGCCGGGATGATGCTGACCGGCTGCCCAGCGGCGTTGACGGCATGGCTGGCGATGAGCCAGGCGCCGGGCTGGCCGAATATGTAGTCCGGGGTCAGCGTGAACGTGTCGCCGGTGACGCTCTCCTGTCCGCTGAACCGCTGGGCGACAGAGATGGTCGAGTGGACCGGTGAGAACAGGTGCGGGCGGATTCCCAGCGGCATGGCCACCTGGACCACGGCGAAGACGGCCAGGGTGATGGCCATCGCGGGGAGAGGACGGCGCACGAACGTGCCGGTGGTGACGCCGAGGGTGAAGGCGAAGGCCGCGTAGCCGAGCGGAACGATGCCGTGGGCGTCGAAGGCCAGCAGGCTGAACGGGCCCATGCCGACCGGGAAGTTCGCGCCGGGGGCGAGGCGGGCGGCCTCGGTGATCGGCGCCGCCCACCAGCTGTACATCAGGCTGAGCCCCTCGGTCACAGCCATGGCCGCCAGGCCAAGCACCGCGAGCTTGCTGACCAGCCACCGGGCCCGGGTGATGGTCTGGGTCCAGGCCAGCCGGAACGTCCCGGTCTCGATCTCGCGAGCGATCAGCGGGGCGCCCCAGAAGATGCCGATGAGGGCCGGGGCCAGGATGACCGCGGCGACGCCGAGCGTGTACACCAGCGTGTCCGTGCCGGTCACCGTGCCGAGGAAATTCGTGGCCGAATGCGTGCAGGTGGCGCTGCAGCCGGCGACTCTGCTGGCCGCATACAAGCTGGCTAGGTGCGGCCCGGTCACCCCGAGCAGGATCGCGAAGGCTGCCAGGGCCACGATCGCCGTGACCGACTGGGCCCGGAACTGACGCCAGGTCAGCCAGGTCATTTCTGTACCTCCAGATGACGGTTATGGCGGCCGTTGCCGCCGACTGCCTGGCTCATGTACGCAAGGACAAGGTCCTCGAGGTTGACCTCGGACACCGTCCAGGCCGGGTCCATGACCGGGGTGCTGGCCCGCACCAGCAGCGTGGTCTGCCGGTCGGCGTAGCTGGCCGAGATGACCTGCTGCCCGGCTGGCAGCGCGTCAGGATCCCGGCGCGGGCCGGTGAGCACGTGATGCGTGGCCAGCAGCTCGTCGACCGGTCCCGCGACCCGCACCATCGAGCCGACAAGCACAATCAGGTAGTCGCAGACCCGCTCCATGTCGGCGACCAGGTGCGATGACAGCACCACTGACATCTCCTGATCGGCGACGGATTCCATCAGGTCTTGCAGGAACTCACGCCGCGCCAGCGGGTCCAGACTGGCGACCGGCTCATCCAGGATCAGCAGCTCCGGCCGCTTGGCGGCCGCCAGAGTGAGCGCGAGCTGGGCCCGCTGCCCGCCCGACAGCGTCCCTGCCTTCTGGCCCAGGTCCAGGCCCAGCCGCTCGATCCGGCTGCGAGCCAGCTGCTCGTCCCAGCCCGGGTTCAGGCGAGTGCCCAGCTTCAAGTAATCGGCTACGGACAGCCCTCCGTAGACCGGCGCGTCCTGGGCCAGGAAGCCCACCTTGGCGAGCGCCGGGCCTGCCGCAGGCCGCTGACCGAGCACCTCGATCGATCCCGTGCTCGGTGTCAGCAGGCCGACGGCCAGGTTCAGCAGCGTGGACTTCCCGGCGCCGTTGGGGCCGACCAGGCCGACCACATGCCCGGCCGGGACGCTCAGCGTGCACTCGGACAGGGCCCACTTCCGGCCGTACCGCTTGCCCAGCCCGTGGGTTTCTACAACGGCAGTCACGCTATGTCCTCCTCAGCCGGAAAATGGTGCAGTGTTTTCGTGGCAGACAGTGCCAACTGGGGGCAGGGCGCCGTAGCTGATCTCATAGCTGTAAGGCCAGCCGGGCGTCGGCCGTGTAAACGCTCAGGTTGCGCAGGTTCGGGCTGTCCGAGCAAAGGACGGCGAGCTGCTGCTCCTGGCCGGTGTAGACGGGCGGGGCGGCTGACGTGGCGGCGGCAGCCGCACGTGCTTGAGCACCGCGATGTTGATCTTGGTGCCGTCCGGGTGCCGGTAATCCAGCGGCAGCTTCGCCGTCGCGCACTGAAGGCCGTTATCGCACGGGGCCCAGTTCAGCACCGGAACGGAACTAACCGTCGCTGCGCCAGCTTGCGGTGTCAGGTCCGGCGAGGCGGTCGCGACACCGGCCGGAACGGCAAGCGTGATCATCAGCGCTGTCGCGCTCAGCGCGACCGTGGCCCACGCCGCCCGAGCGCCTTGCTTCGCGCCCAGGTACCGCCAGGCGCGTCCTCGGGCATCCCGGACGGCAGTCAGCAGATGCTTTCGAGCCCGGTCACTCACGCTATGTCCGCCTCAGCTGCGGACCGAAACGTGCTCAGGATCAGGGCCTCGATCGACTCGTCGTCCAGCCCGGCCCGGCGCGCCTTGGCCAGCCAGCGCTGCAGGTCACGGCGCAGCGGCCCGTGTGCGGCCAGAGAGGCGCCGACCAGCGTCCCGGTCACGAACGTCCCGACCCCGGGGCGGGCGGCCACCAGGCCATCGCGCTCAAGCTCTCGGTATGCCTTGAGCACCGTGTTTGGGTTGATCGCCAGCTTCGCCACGACGTCCTTGACCGTAGGAAGCTGATCGCCCTCGTTCAGCCGACCCAGCCGCAGCGCCTGCCGTACCTGGTGCACAAGCTGCAGATATGGCGCGACGCCCGACCGGCCGTCCAGGTGGAACTCGATCAGCATGACCACCATCCGAGTCCTTGATTCATCTAGTTAACTAATACTTTAGAAGACTACCCTGATGGTCTGTCAAATCGCGCAGCAGCATCGATACGGTCACGCCACAAGCCGCGGCGATACCTAATGGCACAGTTGCCGCGTCATTAGCGGTGAGGCACCATCCCGCTGTAGCGCCCAAAGGAGTGAGGGTGACTGATCGCGGCGTTGACCCCACGGCGGGTTACCGCGAGTTCGCCAGCGCACGCACCACGCAGCTGTTGCGGATCGCGTTTCTGCTGTGTCACGACTGGCACGAGGCCGAAGACCTGGTGCAGACGACCCTGACGAAGGTCTACCTCGCCTGGGGCCGGCTGCGACGGAGTTCCAGCGCCGACAGCTACGCCCGCAAGGTGCTGCTGAACACGTTCTTGTCGCAGCGCCGGCTGAAGCGGTCGGGCGAGTTGCCCACAGCCGAGTTTCCCGATCTTGCTGCCCCCCATGCGGACGCGGAACTGCGGATGGCGCTGCTAACCGCACTGCGCAGGCTCCCGCCCCGCACCAGGGCGGTGGTAGTGCTGCGGTATCTCGAAGATCACAGCATCGAGTCCGTGAGCACGCTGATAGGAGCAACCCCAGCGGCGGTCAAGAGCCTGAACGCCAGGGGGCTGGCGCAACTGCGCGAGCTCCTGGGCGCCGACCAGGACGTGCTCGGGTCATGACTGGGCCGCCCTACCGAGGAGAGACGTTGACCGAGGAAGAGATCGCCGACATCTTCTACCGGGTAGCCCGGGACCTGGACTCACCCAGGACCGGGGCACTGATTCATGAAGCAGAACGACAAGGCCGACGGCTGCGCCACCGTCACCGGGCATTCCTGGCAGCGGGCAGTGCCCTGACGGCGGCAGCGGTTGTCGTCGCTCTCGCCGCAACCGGCGTCGTCCCGCGGGTATTCGGCAACACCGGGGCCAGCACGCCAGCCAATGGCGCCTCGCCGACACATGGCGTAACCACACCGCGCCCGACAGCCGACTCCACAGCGTCGCCCCGGCCCACCGGTCAGCAGGGACTGGGCGTGTCGCCGCCGCCCGCGCCGTCCGCCACCGGCCCGCTGCATGTGGTCCTGCAGGACTCGCTCCCAGTGACCTACAGTTCCAAATTGCTCGTGATCGCCACCGAGGCTCCGGACGGGAGTGTGTTCGCCGTCTTCGCCGCAAACCAGTCCGGTCAGGCGCTGATGACAGGCTCGCCGCTCGCGTCGGCCGGCTCGGCCGTTTATGTCGTTGACGGCGACCAGCCCATGCAGGTCGCCGAGCACTCTCCGATTGCGGTGACATCGCTGGCGGCCGACGACACTTATCTCTACGTTGGCGGGGACAATCAGATCGTCGCCTATAACCGGGCTACGGGCGGTATCGCCCAGACCTGGAACGTGGCGCAGCCGGTCCGGCTGATGGCGGCCTCGGCGGGCAGGCTGTGGGCCGTCCTTGGCGGCCTGACCGGCGGGCAGGTGATCGAGATCAACCCCAGCACCGGCAGCATGACCACGGTCGGCACCGACAGCGCGAACGTCACAGCGGTCGCCGCCGGGCCGCTCGGGCTGTATTACGTGCAGTCCGGCGGCGCGACGATCGTGCACATCAGCCCGGACGGGACCCGGCAGCAGGCCCCGACCAACCAGACGGTCAACGTCCAGCTGTCCGGGCCGGCAGCAGTCCAGGCGATCAGCGTGATCGGGGACCAGCTGCTCCTTATCCACGACGCCGGGCAGGGCCTCGACTCGTCGTCGCAGACCTACAACGCCTCGACGCTGGCCGGTCCGCTGGCGAACGCGCCGGGAACGGCAGGCGCCAACCGGGCGATCAGCAGCCTGGGCGGTCCGGTCGACCTGAGGGTTGGCGGGGACGTGAACAGCCCCTTGGAGGTCGGCCGCTACAACCTCAGCACCGGTGCTGTCACTGACGCGGTCGTCTTCTCCCACGTCGAGGCGCTCGGCCCGCTGGTGGGACCGTATCCGGCGGTGTTCGTCTTCCCGCAGCAGAGCAGCGGCGCTGGATACCTCGATCGCATTGGCTGACGACGCGGTCAGGCCGCAGTGTCCCAGTCGTGCAGGGCCTGGTCGAGAGCCATGTCCCGGTGGCGGCGCGGCCACAGGCCACCGCCGAGGCCAAGCTCCCGGGCGGTGGCGGGGGCCGGGATCGCCAGGACCGGGCACCGGGCGTGCGCGAGACAGTACCGGCTGACCTTGCCGTGCCAGAGCCGGGATATCAGGCCTCGCCGTCCGGCTCCGACAACCAGCATGTCGTCCGGGGAGTCGGCCACGTCGACCAGCGCCGGGCCCGGCTCGCCGCGGACTACGACCAGGCTGACGCTGACATCGGACTGGACTGTGCCGCAGGCCGCTTCGAGGGCACTCAGCAGGCGCTGCCGGGCGGCGTCGGTCCAGAGCCGCCGCAGCGCCGGAGCGGGATACTGGCGCTCGGCGATGTCACCGCCGGGCGGAAGCCAGGCGGTGACGGCGGTGACCGGCACAGCATTGGCACGCGCCAGCGTCAGTGCGTACCGCAGCGCGCACAGGCTTCCTGGCGATCCGCTGGCGCCGACGACCACGTGGCCCAGACCTGATACCTCGCTAATCAACGAGAACTCCGGCAAACAAGACAGGGATTTAACTTCGTGCCGACCAGAGCTTCCCGGCTCACCCCAAGCAACCCCAAGCCTACCTCCGCAAAATGCCCTGACCGACGCCGGGCGTTAGGCTTCCGCATGCGTCAAGGCGCCGTAGCCACGATGAGGCCCAGGGTTACCAGCACCAGGCCGATCAGCAGGAACACTTCCTCGGACACCCGGCCATCCCCGGGCCGGACACCGCTGGCACGACGGTCGCCCATGCCGTCCGGCCGGCGCCGCACAGCCGGTGCCGCCGGCTCACCCCGCCCAGCCAGGGCAGAACCGCCACCAGACCCGTCAGCGCGAACCAGACACCGATCACGATCGACATCGGAGCCACCTCACAGCCTGGCCCTTACCCGCGGGGCCGGGCGCGGGATCCTCGGCAAGCATGTGCCCGCAGACCCGCTGCCGGGCGAGCACTGTAACCACACCGCGACAGTAAGACAACTGGACCCCGGCCGTCACGGCAGGTCCTCTCTGGCTACGGGCTGCTGCGCAGCGCGACCTGGGCGAGTTCCGGCAGCTTGCGGTCTGCGGCCTGCCCGGCGATACGCACCCCGGCCCAGGCCAGGAACAGGCCGTAGGCAGCGGCGCCGACGACAAGCGCCGGGATCCGCACCGCCGCCGGGTCCGACTCTGTCAGCAGGACCGCGAACAGAACGGGGAGGATCGCGATTCCCGTGGCGATGATGCTGCCGAACGTGGCGCCAATCCGGTAGCCCATGTACCCGTCGGCGGGCCTGGGCGCAGGATTGCCCGGGCGTCTTTCCACCGGGTAGGCAAACATCGCGGTGCAGATGTTGCTCAGGGCCAGGCCCGCGCCGATCGCGGCCAGGCCAAGCGCCATGCCCAGGAACCCGTCGACCGCGTGCCCGGCGACAATGGCCAGGCCGAAGGAGACCGCTGTTATCAGCGGAATGCCGATCACGGCGAGCGCGAGATCCTGACCGGAGAAGTAGGCGCGCAGCGAGCGGCGGCCAGTCAGCGCCGTCGCCTCAAGGCTGAACGCGGGCCCGTTCATCCCGATCGAGTTGGCATGGAACACGCCGATGAACGCACCGCCGATAACCGCGCTGCCGAGCAAGCCCCCGAGATACCTGTCCGTCGCCACCGTCCTGAAGGACACGACGACCATGATGACCGCGGTGAGCGCCCAGTAGACCAGAGAACTGGGCTCCCGGCGCTGGTAGAGCCAGAACCTGGCCATGACCGTGCCCCGCAGGCCCCAGCGGGCGAACGGCAGCGCCGCGCCGCGCACGGCGGCGCCCTGGGTCGTGGTGTCGGCCGTCACCATGGCCCGGCCGAGCGACCGGATCCACAGCCAGCCGAGCACAGCGATCACGGCCGCCAGCACCACCAGGCGCAGCAGCGCTGGGCCAGGATGCCCGGTCGAGGCGTCCTGGACCGCGTGAGCGGCCAGGCCCGGCGGTATCCAGCGCAGCCACGAGTCCACACCAGCGAAGCTCGACGCCGTCAGCTTGCCTGTCGCGGCCATGTGCGGCACGACCTGGGCGAATGCCTCGTAGGCCGCGAAGATCGGGATGATCAGGAGCACCGCGAAGTCCCGGCCGCGCCGCGAGCGAAGCATCCGGGCCAGGCTCGTGGTCACGAACCGGGCCAGCACGATGCAGAACAGCACCTGCAGCAGCACCGCGAGCACCGCGATGATCAAGCCCAGCGCACCACGGGCCAGGCCGACGGTCACCCCGAGCAGGGCGATGACGTTGGCCAGCGGCCAGGCGCCGGTAAACGAGGCAGCCAGCAGCCCGACAGCGAGCTGGCGGGTACGCAGCGGGTAAAGGGCCAGCGTGGCCGGGTCCAGCGTGCTGTCGAGGCTGAAGACGACCAGCGGCAGAATCAGCCAGCCGAATGCGAACACCGTGAACACGACCGTGGTCTCGTCCACCGCCGCACTGTTGCCCCGCAGCGCGGCCAGGCCGGCGAACGTGGCGAAAGCGAGCACCGCGGCGAAGATCGAGCTGGCGATGAACGTGACCTTCGCCGACCCGGACGAGCCGAGCGCGCCGAGCAGGATGCGCAGCTTCAGCTGGACGAGGAGCCGAGCCATGACAATCCCTCCTCGCCTGCCGCCCTGCCACCGACCAGGTCGATGAACGCCTGCTGCAAGGTCTTGCCCCCACGCACCTCGTCCGTCGGGCCTGAAGCCACGATCCGGCCCCGGTCGATGATGGAGACGTGGTCGCAGATCTGCTCGACCAGCTCCATCACGTGGCTGGAGAACAGCACGGTGGAGCCGGAGCCGACGAAGCGGGTCAGCAGCCGGCGGATCACGTCGGCGGATACCGGGTCGACACCCTCCAGCGGCTCGTCAAGGAACAGCATTGACGGGTTGTGGATCAGCGCGCAGCCCAGCGAGGCCTTCTTGCGCATGCCGGTTGAGTAGTCGGCGACCAGCCGTTTGGCATCAGACGTCAGATCGAGCAGGTTCAGCAGCTGGGCGGCGCGCGAGCGCGCCTCGCCGGCCGGCAGGCCGTACAGCCGCCCGGCGTACTCCAGCAGTTCCTCGCCGCTCAGCCGTTCGAACAACCGGACGTCAGCGGGAACAACCCCGATGATGGCCTTGGCGGCGGCCGGGTCCGACCAGACGTTCAGCCCGTTGATCCGGACCTCGCCGGTGTCCGGCCGCAGCAGGCCGGTCATCATCGACAGGGACGTTGTCTTCCCGGCACCATTCGGGCCGACAAGCCCGGCCAGGGACCCGGCAGCGATCTCCAGGTCGATCCCGCCCACGGCGACCTTGTCGCCGAAGCTTTTCCGCAGCCCGCGTACCGCGACGGCTGGTTCGCCCATGCTAGCCTCCTTCGCCAGACCACTGGCTTGGTCGCCATCACCGGCCGGCTGACCTTCCCAATTATGATATCACTTTTGGGTCAGTCAAATCGGAGTCGGCGTCGCCCATCTCCCGGGCGACGGCGACAAGCAGATAGTCGCGGCCATGGGTGAGCACAATGCCCGGCGGCAGCCCGTGCAGGAACGGCCGGTTCCCCAGGAACGGGATCGCTACAACGTCGGCCACCATCGCCGAGAGCATGACGGTGAACATCGCGTCGACGGAGAACTCGCGCAGGATGATCTCGACACCGAAGAACACGCCGGTCACTGGGGCGTTGAACGTGGCCGCGATCCCGCCGGCGGCACCGCAGGCGACCAGAATCCGCATCCGGTTCCTCGGCACTCGCACCTACTGCCCGAACGTGGAGGCAAGCGCCGAGCCAATCTGCACGATCAGGCCCTCGCGGCCCACAGATCCGCCAGTGCCGATGCACAGTGCGGACGCAACCGCCTTGACCACGCTTACCTGGGGCCGGATCCGGCCCTCGTTCTCAGCGACCGCGCATTTGCATAGTGCAATCATAGCGCGACGAACTTATAAGCCACTGCAAGCGATTTGCAGCCAGCTATACGACTGGCAACGGCCTCAGATCGCCGGTAACTCCGTACCGGCCGAGCTATTACCAGGCGTAGTGCTCGGGCGCGGGCTTGTACCCGGGGAAGATGGTGTCCAGGCGCGCCACGGCATCGTCGTCCAGCGACAGCGTCAGAGCGCGCTGAGCATCGTCGAGGTGCGCGAGTGTCCTCGGCCCAACGATCGGAGCGGTCACCGCCTCTTGGCGCAGCAGCCAGGCGAGCGCCACCGTTGCCGGCTCCTCGCCGAGCTCGTCGCAGAAGTCCTCGTAGGCACCGAGCGCCTCGGAATTGCGTTCAAGGGTCTCCCGAATCTGGCTGTGCACGCGGCGGGCACCCTCGCGTTCCTTCCGGAGCACACCGCCGAGCAGCCCGTTGTTCAGTGGCGACCACGGGATGATCCCGACCCCGTACTCCAGTGCGGCTGGCAGCACCTCCAGCTCGACTTCGCGGGTCATCAGGTTGTAGATCGACTGCTCGCTGACCAGCCCGAAGAAGCCCCGGGCCGCGGCCGAGTCGTTGGCCTGCGCGATGTGCCATCCGGCGAAGTTCGACGAGCCGACGTACAGCACCTTGCCCTGGGTGACCAGCACCTCCATCGCCTGCCAGATCTCGTCCCACGGGGTGTCCCGGTCGATGTGGTGCATCTGGTACAGGTCGATGTAGTCGGTGCGCAGCCGCTTCAGCGATGCCTCGCAGGCCCGGCGGATGTTCAGCGCGGACAGCCCGCTTTCGTTGGGCCACTCCCCCATAGCGCCGTACAGCTTGGTCGCGAGCACCGTGCGCTCCCGCCGGCCGCCGCCGGACGCGAACCAGTCGCCGATGATCTCCTCGGTCCAGCCGTAGTGGGACAGCGGGTTGTCGAAGTGCTGGCCGGCCGGGGCAAGCCCGTACCTGTTCGCTGTGTCGAAGAAGTTCATGCCGAGCTCGTGCGCGTGGTCCATGATCACGTGCGATTCGCCCGGGGTGGTCAGCGGACCGAAGTTCATGGTTCCGAGAACGAGGCGGCTCACCGAGAGCCCGGAGCGGCCAAGGTTCGTGTAGTCCATGCCCCTAGCCTTTCAGGTCGCTGCCTGGGCGGGCACCGAGCTTCGGGCTGTCTCTGGCCAGGCGGCAGGCACTAGCGTCGGGGAGCTGATGCGACGTTCGTTCGGTGTCCTCGGCCTGGCCAGCCTCGTGGCGCTGGGCGGGCCCGACGGCATGATCGGCACCGCTTGGCCGTCGATGGGGCAGGCCATCGGGGCGCCAATCGGCGACCTCGGCCTGATCCTGCTGGCCGCGACGGCCGGGTCCGCGCTGGTCAGCGCGTTCGTCAGCGCGCTGATCCGGCGGCTGGGCGTGCCTGCCCTGCTGAGCCATGGCCGGGTCGTGCGGCGCACATGGCGCAGCGGGATTCGCGCTGGCGCCCGGGCTGTGGCTGGTGATCGGGGTCGCCGTCCTGGGCGGGGCCGGCTCGGGGATGCTCAACCTGCTGCACGGCTGCTACGGCATTGGCGCAGCTGGACAGCGGACTGAACACGGCGGTGGGACTGTCGGGCCGACAGCGGCTTTGGCGGCCACCGAGTTGCCCGGCTGATCCCGGCTACCAGGGAACGGACTCTGCCAGCAGTTCGACCTGCTCGAGTCCTCCGGCACAGGGGAACAGCACAAGCTCGTCGCAGCCTGCCGCTGCGAACCGTTCGACCAGGGATGTGACCTCGCCTGGTGTCTTGGGCGTGTTGGCGATCAGCTCCTGCTGGAACGGTGCGTATCCGAAGTAGGATTCGATGAAGCCGCCGACGCTGTCAGCGGCGCCCGCACCGAGCGCGAAGTAGGTAGCCATCAGCCGCTCGGGACGGCCGGGACGGCCGCCCGAAGCCCACACCTCGTCCAGTTGCGCCGCGAGCGCCTTGAACTGATCCGGCCCGCCGTGGCCGCACATCCAGCTGGCCGAATGATCGGTGACCCGCCGCCACGTCGCCGCTGAGAAGCCGCCAAACATCAGCGGGAGCCCGGACGGCCTGGTCGGGTTCGGCCCGATCGGGCCACCGGGCTCCGGCGCACCGGCCCCCCAGGCCGTCACGATCTGCGCAAGCTGGCCGTCCAGGATCGCGCCGCGACGGTGGAAGTCGACGCCGGCCACCTTGTAGTCGTCGGGCCGGGCACCCACGCCCAGTCCCAGCTCGAACCGGCCTTCACTGAGCTGGTCCAGGCTCAGGGCCGACTTCGCTATCAGGCCTGCTGGCCGCAACGGCGCCAGCAGCACCGCTGTGCGCAGCACCACCCGGCTGGTGACCTCGGCCGCGGCCGCCAGCGCGGCGAAGGCGTCATAGGTGCAGTAGGCAAACCGGTCGGTACACGACAGCGACGCGAATCCGGCCGCCTCGGCGTGCCGTGACCACTCGGCCAGCCGCCAGCCCGGAACTCCGGGGATCATCGTGGGCAACCCGATGCCGATGCGCAACTGGTGTCTCCTCACCCGCCGGGGGTCGCCGGCTACACAGCAGACCGGTGGGCCTGGGGTCGCCGGGATGCAGACTTCTGGACGTGCTTGCTGAAATGCCGCCGGGGCGGAGGCGGTACCGGGCCGAGGCGGCGCAGCAGCCAGGCAAGCGTCCTGGATTGCCGCATGGCATC
>Ga0335073_10012470_pt1 | contig 11933 bp, 9 predicted proteins | sample Lox_Sample_22_FD_207093 | JGI IMG/M metagenome (GOLD analysis project Ga0335073, IMG submission 207093) | Soil microbial communities from Loxahatchee National Wildlife Refuge, Florida, United States - Lox_Sample_2.2 | ecosystem: Environmental > Terrestrial > Soil > Wetlands | place: USA: Florida... | reverse complement strand
GAAGCTTCGCCGATGCCGCCGGGCTGATTGTCCGTGGCAACCGCGACGATTTCGATCTCCGGCATGTCGTTGATCCGCAGCACCTGATAATCGTTGAAGTTATTTTGCACCACGCGCCCACGGTCGATCGTAATCGCGCCGGTAAGCGTCGCGGAAAGCCCATACACGACGCCGCTCTCCAGCTGCTGCCGCACAATCGACGGATTTACGATGGGGCCCGAGTCGGACGCGCAAACCACGCGCTCGACGCGCACTTTACCCTTTTCCATCGAGATTTCCGCCACGGCCGCAAAGTAGCTGCCAATATGATTGCAAACAGCAACGCCTTGAAAACGCCCGGCCGGCGCCTTGCCCCAGTTGGCTTTGGCCGCAGCTTCATTCAGAACCGCCAGCAGCCGTGGCGAGTTCGCCAGCAGACGCCGGCGAAGCTCAACGGGATCTTTGCCTCCGGCCGCCGCAAGTTCATCGACGAAGCATTCGCAAAAAAACGTGTTCTGCGAATAGCCGACCGACCGCCAGTATGATGTGGGAATGCTGGCATTGGCCCGCCGCCAGTCGACGAGCACATTCGGAATGTCGTATTCGAACGTCGAAAGGCCCTCAACGGCCACGCCATCGGGGTGATCGCCTCCGCCGAAGCCGCTGTCTTCGGCTGTCCCGTTGCCAAATGACGGGCAAGCCATATTCGCCACGAACACGGTTGGCCAGCCATCGGCGCCGACTCCCCCGGAGAACTTCACATAAGCCGCCGGGCGATAAGTATCGTGCTGCATATCATCCTCGCGCGTCCAAGTAAGCTTCACGGGCGTCCCGGGAACGGCTTGCGCGATTTCCACCGTTTCACGAACGTAATCGACGCCACCTCGCCGGCCAAAACCACCGCCCATATACATCGTATTCACCTGCACCTTTTCCGGCGGCAAGCCGGTCGTTTGCGCCGCGATCGCGCGCGAGCCGGTTTGCATTTGCGTCGAAGCCCAAATCTCGCAACTTACGTTCGGATGCACCACGGCTGTGCAGTTGAGTGGCTCCATGGTCGAGTGCGCTAGGTACGGTACCTCGTAAACCGCTTCGATCTTTTTCGAAGTAGCGGAGAGCTCTTGCTGCGCGTTTCCATTCGATTTGCCCACGAGCCCCGGCTGTTGCGCTCGCTCCGCAAAAAGCTGGCTGATTTTCGCGCTAGTTTGCGCGGCGTTCGGCCCTTCGTCCCACTTGATTTCGAGCGCCTTGCGTCCCTGAATGGCGTTCCACGTGTTGTCTGCGATCACGGCGACACCCGTGGAAATCTGGACCACATTTTTTACGCCGGGCACGGCTTTCGTTTTGGTTGCGTCAAAGCTAGCGACTTTCCCGCCAAACACAGGGCACCGCGCTACGACCGCATAAACCAGACCGTCCGGGCGCGCATCGATGCCGAATTGCGCGCGGCCGCAGATTTTGTCGTGCGTATCGAGCCTTTTCACGGGCTTACCAATCAGCATGAATTGCTGCGGATTTTTCAGCGGCACGCCGGACGGGATCGGCAATGCAGCGGCAGCTTCGGCCACGCTGCCATAGCTAATCTTTCCCGGTGGCCCGACGATCGAGCCGTTTTCCGTACGCAGTTGCGATTTGTCGACGGCCCATTTCCGTGCGGCGGCTTCCAGCAGCATCGCGCGCGCCGTCGCACCAACCGTCCGCAGCGGCGTCCAGGTAGACCGAATACTCGAGCTGCCGTAAACGCCCTGGTTGCCATAAAGCGACGGATCGACCGGCGCGAACTGCGTCCGAATCTTCTGCCAATCGCAATCCAGTTCTTCGGCCAGCAACATCGAAAGCGACGTGACCGTTCCCTGCCCCATTTCGCCTTTAACGATTTCGAAAGTGATGGAATCGTCCGGCGCGATGTGCAGATACGCGTTCGGGCGCGGCTCGGATTCGCCACCGCCTCGGCCATACTGCGGGCGTGCTGGTTGTGCGGCGCGGATAAGTCCTTCCGGCCACGTGACGCTTAGAACGAGCCCGGCGGCGCCGGTGCGCAGAAAACTGCGGCGAGAGAGTAGAGTCGCGGTGCTCATGCCTTTGCTCCTTGCGCCTTGATTTCGGCGGCGCGATGGATCGCGCGGCGAATATCCTGATACGTGCCGCAGCGGCAGATATTGCCCATCATCAATTCGTCGATGTCCGCATCGGTCGGATTGGGATTGCGCGCGAGCAGATTCGCGGCGCTCATGATCTGCCCGGACTGGCAATAGCCGCATTGCGGCACGTCGAGTTCGAGCCACGCAAGCTGGACGGGATGCGTCACGTCCGGCGAAAGGCCTTCGATTGTGGTGATCTGTTTTCCGGCCACGGCCGAAATGGGCAGCATGCAGGAGCGCGAGGCAATGCCGTCCACGTGAACGGTACATGCGCCGCACAGCGCCATCCCGCAGCCGAATTTTGTGCCGGTCATGCCGAGCGTGTCGCGCAGGACCCAGAGCAGCGGCATCTGGGGGTTGACGTCGACGTCCTGCTCTTTCCCATTTAGCATGAATTTGATTGCCATCGAACCTCCTCGCGGGAACGACCCGGACTACGCGCCTAGCAGCATTCTAAATTTACGAAGATTGTAGTCCAAATCACCGTCGGCGGGGATACGAAATCAAGGTGACTGCCTGCGACAACGCGTCTTAAAAGTCACGAAGACGATTTGCGAACCCAGATGCGTTCAGACGCAGGCTTGCCAAGATGAACTTCTTTCGCGGTGCCTTCGACGGTAATCGAGATCGTCTCGTCATATTCACGCTTGTGGATGCGAAGATGAGCGGCGGGACGAAGATTGCGCTCGTTGAGAAACTCCAGAAACTTGGGATCGCGTTCGTAGACGCGCAGAATTTCGTAAGACGCTCCCGTACCGGCCTCGGAAAGGCGCACCGCGCCGAATTTTTTGCGCAGCTCGGATATCCCACCCAGCAGCGGCATACCGTGCGGGCAGCGGCTGTCGCGTCCGAAGCGATGAACGAGAAGCTCGGCAACTTCGGCGGAGATGCCGTGCTCGAGTTTCTCCGCCTCTTCATGCGCGCGCGCCCAAGGAAGGCCGATCACGTCCGTAAGAAGCTTTTCGGCAAGGCGATGCCGAAGGACAAGATCTCCCGCGATCTTTTGGCCTTTTGGCGAAAGCGAGATATGGCCGTTGCGCTGGACGCGAACGTAGCCGTCGCGCGCCATGCGTTTTAGAGCAGCGGTCACCGCGGGCGGCGTGACGCCGAGTTCTTCGGCTAGGCGTGCGCCAATCGGTTCCTGCTCTTCCTGCACAAGCTCCCAAATCGCCTTCAGATAGTCTTCCTGTGAGACGCTGGTCTTTTCGCGCCGCATGAGTCTCCAGGCCGCAGACGGCTAGGCGCCTGCGGAAATTTGCTTGTTTTCGTCGATGAAGCGCGCGGCCAGTGCCTTGATGCGCGCCTCGATATCATCGCAAATGCGCCGGTGCGTGTCCAAATCTTCGCCGAAAGGATCGGCAATGGCCCAGTCTTCAAAGGTGCGGCCGTGGAACACTTTGGCGCCGGGCACGCCAGACATATTGACGATAAGGTCGGGCGATTCGAGACAATGATTGTGCAGGCCCTTCGAAAATTGACCTTCCATGCTCACGCCGCGCTCTTCCACAGCCGCGCGCGCCGTGGGATCGATGAACCCGAGCGGATGAAGCCCGGCGCTCTCCGCAACAATAATCTCCCCGAAATGATGGCGCGCGAGCGCTTCGGCCATCTGGCTGCGCACGCAATTGCCCATGCAAACGAATAGGATCTTCACCTTGGCCATGGAAATTATCATCCTCGATGGGTGGCAACCGCGCAAGAGGCCGCAGGGCCGCGGGCGCGATCCCGCCGTGGCGCGCTTCCCTGTTCACGATCGGCCACTCGGCGCATACCGCGCCGCAGCAAAATCAGTCACCCTCTTCCGCTGTCACATGGCTGTTATAATCTTCGACTCAGCTTTCCTAAAGGAGCCACGTGTATAAGGTCGTCGAGGAGCGGATTCGCAAAGCGCTGCGCCATCACATTCACGAGCGCTATAAGGTGGACGTGCCCATCGTGCTCGAGCGCCCGCCGAAGCTCGCGATGGGCGAAGTCGCTTCGCCCGTGTGCTTCGATCTGGCCAAGCGACTGAGAAAACCGCCACGCGTGCTTGCGCAGGAAATCTCCAATTCGCTGAAGCCGATCGAAGGCGTCGCGCGCGTCGAGGTCGCGGGCGGCGGCTACCTGAATGCGTACTTCGCGCGGGCTGGGTTCTTTCGCGCCGCGTGCGAAGAGGCCGCGGCGTCGCGCCACCCGGCAGGTGGGCGCGAAGGCCGCGGCGGCAAGATCATTGTCGAACACACGAGCATCAACCCCAATAAGGCGGCGCACATCGGCCATTTGCGCAACGCCGTTCTCGGCGACACGTTCGTTCATCTCCTTCGCGGGGCTGGGCACGACGTTGAAGTTCAGAATTATATCGACAATACGGGCGTGCAGGTGGCGGATGTGGTGCTCGCTTTTTTGCGCATCGAAGGCAAATCGCTTGATCAAGTGCGCGCACTGGCGGCCGCTCCAAAGTTCGATTACTACTGCTGGGATCTCTACACGCGCGTCACCCAATTCCTCGCCGAAGACAAATCGCGCCTCGAACTGCGCGCGCAGGTGCTGAAGGATATTGAAGAGGGCCATGGCGAGCCTGCGAAAATGGCGGAGATCATTTCCGACGCGATCGTTGGGTGCCATCTGCGCACGCTCGACCGCCTTGGCATCGGCTACGACCTGCTCACGCGCGAAAGCGAAATCCTGCACATGAAGTTTTGGGACGCCGCATTCGACTTGCTGAGAGAGAAGGGCGCGATCCAATTTGCCACATCAGGAAAGAATGCTGGCTGCTGGGTGATGCAATTGCCGTCAGCCAAAGAAGAACAAGCAGACAATGCGAACACGACAGCCGATGCCGCACCGACGGAAGAAAACCCCGAAGAGGCCGAGGCGAAGATTATCGTTCGCTCCAACGGCACGGTGACGTACGTCGGCAAAGACATCGCCTATCATCTCTGGAAATTCGGGCTGCTGGGACGCGATTTTCGTTATCAGATTTTCAAAGACTCCCTTGGAGGCCCGGAGCCGTGGTCCACTACCAGTGCTGTCGGTGTCCCGAACCCTCCCGCTTTCGGCCACGCCGGCGAAGTCTACAACGTGATCGACGATCGCCAGGCTTATCCGCAGCGCGTGGTCGCGGCGGGCCTCCGCGCTCTCGGATACACCGAGCAGGCCGATCACCTGAAACATTTCGCTTACAACGTCGTCGCGCTCACGCCGCGCTGTGCCCAGGAGATGGGCTACGAAATTCCGGAGGAGGACAAAAAGAAACCCTATATAGAAGTCAGCGGCCGCAAAGGCCAGGGTGTCAAGGCCGACGACCTGATCAACCAGCTCGAAGCCGCCACGCGTGTTGAAGTCGATTCGCGCCACCCCTCGGCGCCGGAATCCGAGCGCATCGCCATCGCACACGCCATTGCCATCGGTGCGCTGCGATACTTTCTGTTGCGTTTCACGCGCTCCACGGTGATTGCATTCGATTTTAATGACGCTCTTAGCTTCGAAGGCGAAACCGGGCCCTACGCACAATACGCCGTGGTCCGCGTGAATGGCATCTTGCGCAAAGGCGCCGAAGGCGATCCCGCTGCTGCAGCCGCGAACGAAGCAAGTTACGCACGCATCGCGAGCGGCAACCTGGACGTTGCGCCCTACATCGCGGCAGGCGCCGGCGATGATTTATGGGATTTGGCGCTGCTCGCGGGCTCGCTCGACGCACGCATCGAGCAGGCGCTGAGCGCGCAGGAACCTGCGTTTATTGCGAGGTACGCGTTTGAAATCGCGCAGGCTTTCAACGCGTTTTATCACAAGCACCACATTCTTTCGGAGGAAGACGCCGATAAGCGGGCGTTTTTGCTGCGCCTTACGCTGCTCGTGCGCGATCAACTTGTCCGTGCTCTGGATTTGCTGGGCATCAGCGCCCCGGAAAAGATGTGACGAGACGCCTCCAGCGAGACGCCTGAAAAGGCTGGAGCGAAACTCCGCCCGGCAGCATCAAAAAGAACGAGCGTGATTTCGTGAAACGAATGATTATCTACGCCTACGAGAGGCTCTGGGAAGCGACCCGGAGCTGGACTCAACCCCGAGGCGGCGCGCTTTTCGCGTATTACAAAAAGCTCGACGCGAAATACAATCGCTGATGTTTATTACGAAAGTTTCCGCGCAAAGTCGATAATCGACCGGATCGCCACGCCGCTTGGCCCCTTTGCCAGCCACGGGCGTCCTTCGTCGATCCAGCACGTCGACGCAATGTCCAGGTGCACCCACGGAGTGTCATCTACAAATTCCTTGATGAACCACGCGCCGATGGTGGCACCGCCGCCTTTTCCGCTGCCCGTATTGCGAATATCCGCGATCTCGCTTTTGATGTACTGCTCGTAGTCATCATCGATCGGCAAGGGCCACATTTTCTCGCCCTGCGTCTTCGCGCTCTCCAGAAATTTATCGAGATACTCACGCGGCGTGCCAAACGCGCCCACGTGCACATTCCCCAGCGCCACTTCGACCGCGCCCGTCAGCGTCGCCGCATCGATCAGATGCGTCGCGCCCAATTTCCGTGCGTAGAAGACCGCATCCGCCAGGATCAGCCGGCCTTCGGCGTCCGTGTTGATTACTTCAATCGTTTTTCCGGACATCGCCGTCTGCACATCTCCCGGCTTCTGCGCGCGGCCGCCGGGCATATTTTCCGTCGCGGGAATCACCGCGATAACGGGCACGGACGGCTTCAGAAACGCCAGCGCGCGCATCACGCCGAGCATCGTCCCGCCACCGCCCATGTCGTACTTCATCTTTTCCATGTTGTTCGATGGCTTGATGGAAATTCCGCCCGTGTCAAACGTCACCGCCTTGCCCACCAGTCCCAGCACCGGTGCGCCCGCCTTCGGATTGTCCGGCTTGTAGCGCACAATAATCACGCGCGGGGGCTCGTGGCTTCCCTGCGCGACTCCGATCAGCGCGCCCATCTTCAACTCGGCAATTTTGCGCTCGTCCAGAATCTCAATCCCGAGCCCGACGTCCTTGGCCATCGCTTCGGCGCGCGCGGCCAGCATACGTGGCGTCAGCCGGTTCGAAGGCTCATTGATCAGGTCGCGCGCGAAATTCGCGGATTCACCGATCACGCGGCCTTCTTCAACCGCGGCTTTCAACGCTTCGCCCAGGCTTTCGTCAAATCCAACCAGCGCAACTGAATCGACCAGGCGTGGCGGTTTTTTTTCCGTGCGATATTTGTCCGATTCGTAGTCCGCCCAGAGCACGCCTTCGGTAATCGCTTGCGCACCCGCCGTGCCGCGCTCGCCTTCGGCTGCCAGAAACGCAATCTTCTTCACGCCGCGCGATTTCAAGTAGCGGAGCGCCGCGCCCGCCAACTTTCGCAGGTCCGCGGCCACAAATTTTTCGCGCTTTCCCGCGCCGACCAACAGCAGCCGTTGCGCCGCCAGTCCCTCCGGAAAATGGATGAGCACGAGTTCGAGCGGCTTGCCGCTCAATTCTCCGCTGTCGACCAGCTTCTTGAGCGCGCCCTTCATTCGCTGATCGATTTCGCCCAGCGTGCCTTCGAAGCGGCTCTCATCATCAAACCCAAAAGCGACCAGCGCATCGGCTGCGACTGCCGCGTACGACTGCGAATCAAGTTGAATCTGCATGTTTACCTTTCTATAAATACCAACGATTACCGGTGCCGCGAGCGCCGGATGGCTTCGTCCGCCTCGCGTTTCGCCTCTTTGCGCCGCTCCGATTCGCGCCGGTCGTGAAATTTCTTGCCCTTGCCAAGAGCGAGCTCGCACTTCGCCAATCCGCCCCGAAAATAAATCTTCAGCGGCACGATCGTCATGCCCTTCTGCTGCGTGGCCGCCACCAGCTTCAGTATCTCGCGCTGATGCAACAATAGTTTGCGCTTTCGCAACGGCTCATGATTCCGGTAGCCGCCGGGCTGATACTCCGGAATGTGGCAGTTGATCAACCACACTTCCCCGTTTTTCACGTCCGCGTACGACTCGCGCAGCCCGCCCTTGCCCTCGCGCAGCGCCTTCACTTCGGTGCCGACGAGGACGATGCCGGCCTCGTACTTTTCGCCGAGTGTGTAGTTGTACGACGCCGAGCGGTTCTGCGCCACAATCTTCACGCCATCCCGCTCGCTCTTTTTTCCGCCCGATTTCACGAGCCAACATGATAGCGACCGAGCGCAGCCCCCGCAAGCAGCAGCGAGACGCCCGCGACTGATTGCGCCTTTCGCTTTTGATTCGTTTTTTGTGTTTTCGAGTACCCCTTTACGCGACGATTAGAGATTGAGTTTTCATTGAGAGCGAAGGAGTTACGGCGATTTCTAATCGACCAGTGTCGATTAGAAATTTGGGCCCGGCCGGAAACAGCCGCGGCCCCCATGACTCGGGATTCGCTCCTTTCTCCTTTTCTACGCTTTCGGCCAGTTCAGAGTCCCTGTTTTTCTATCGATTAGAAATTTGTAAGTGGCGGAAATAAGCGACTTACGGCGATTTCTAATCGTAAATACTATCGATTAGAATTTGGCCTGTTTTTACCCATTGGGAGGGGGCCTGGGCGCGGGCATACTTATGCCTGCTGCTCTGAAGCTGGCACCTGCGGCCACGGTTGGCATGATCTAAAATTGAGCACGTAGTTTACCACAGGTTGACGTCTCCTGTCAATGCATAAAAGTGTGGCGAATTTACCACACTCGACGGGACGGGGGTTTAGTACGAAGTGGGGTTGCTGCGGCGGGCGCCTTGTTGAGTGCAAATTTGGACGCTTAAAAGGGCTTATTTGGCGCCAATTTGACGCGTTTTGCACGCTAAATGCGGCTATTTTGCGGGTTTGTTTTTGCCGGGCGCCGATGGGCGGCAGGCCGGGTCGGTTCCGCGTTTCAATGGTTCTGGACGTACTGGAACGATGATGGCTGGGCCACCGAGACACAGAGGAGCGGAGAAGACTTTCCCTAGGCGATGATTCCGAGGCTGATTTGGATGGCGCGTTCGACGCGGCTCATGGTATCCGCGCGGATGGCGCCGAGGCGGCGGACGATTCTCCGCTTGTCAATTGTGCGGATCTGGTTGAGAAGAACCACCGAATTTTTGGTTAGGCCGCCTTCTCCGACACGCAAAAGGACTTCCGTGGGATAGAGCGGCTCTTCGAATTGAGAACTTATGGCGGCGACGATTGTGACGGGGCTATGGCGGTTGGCAACGTCGTTCTGGAGGATTAGTGCGGGGCGCGTCTTCCTGATCTCGGAGCCGATGACCGGGTCGAAATTCACGAGGTAGACCTCGCCGCGATGCGGTTGGATCATCTCGCGCCGGCTTGCGAAGCTTCTTCTTCCAGGAGGAACGACTCTTCGGCCAACTGCAGATCGCGCTTCGCGCGGCGCAACGCCCCCTCCTTCAATTGCTTCTTGAGTTTTGCGCGGCGCGACTGCGCGACGTAGCGCTTGACGGCTCTATCGATCAGTGCGCTCCGATCGCCCCTGGCAGATACACGATCAATCAGACGAATCGTCTCTTCGGGGAGGGTGATGTTAATTCGGCGATGCATGCCAGCCTCCAAGCGGCAGGATACACATCATTTGTGTGTATTTCAAGGGCGCCTCGCCTTAGGCGGAGAGGCGGTGGGAATCTTTGGCGGCGATGGAGAGCTCGAGATCGGCTTTGGCGGCGTGGAGGTTGGTGAGGCGTTCTTCGAGGATTTGGATGTGCGGGGCGGAGGAACGAAGGGCGTTGCGGGCGCTGGAATAGACGGTGCGATAGGCGGGCTTCAGTTCTTCGCTTACGCTTGCGCCGGTTCCCCAGTTGACGCGCTCGCCGAGCATCGCCGCAACGCGGTATGCCTGGAACGGCGAGATTTCGCGTTCCAAGCCGCGATTAATGGATTCCTGCAACGAGCCGATGTGTGCGATAGCGGCGTCTTTTTCCGCGTCGGCCAACGCGGCATTAGCGATGATTTCGGTGATGGCCTGCTCGAAAGCTTTGTCGATCACGTCTTCGCGATCGATCTTTGCTTTCGACTCGAACAGGATCGATTCGAGCTTGATGCTGTATTCGCTAATCTTGCGGTGAACCACGGCCAACTGACCGCCGGCGGCAAGGGCCGCCTCGATGACCGATCTTCCCTGCTGCTGCGCCGTCTTGTACAAAGCAAAATCGCCCGGGGCCATGTTCCAGATGGCTTCGTCAACGAGCGCCTTGGCTGCATTGCCATAAATCAGGTCGCGCGCGGGAGTACGGCCGGGACGTTCGGTTGCGCGGACCAAGCGGATGCTCTTGGGCTTCGCCGGAATGGGCGCGGGCTTGGGTGAAGGCGGTTCGACCTTCGCGACGGGAAGATTATCTGCGGCGGATGTTTCGGTTGTGTGTGCTTGCTCCGGGTTCGCTTCGCCTGCGACGAGGCGCACGTCTGCCAGACCCTGACTTGATGGGCGCGCCTGGATTTCGCCGATATGATTCCCGCAGAGGTAAATTGCGTCACTGCCATCGCCAATCTTATAAAGCGCCATCATTTGGGTGCCGTAGTCGCAATCGAGTTTGTAGTGTTCGGAGAGACGGACGGACGGTCTTCCGGGCACAAGTCTCCATTCGGCACGCTGGATGCATTGGCGTTTGGGCACGGATTCATTGTATGCAAAGGCGTCGATGGCGTAATTCCCTTCGTCAATGCGGTGTTGCGGAATAGGAAACGGGTTGCGGGATGGCGGTTTCGGTGAATTTTCGCCAGGGAAAAGGGGCGAGGACGCAGGGAGGCAAGGAAGCGCGAGGGCGACTGGGGCCGGGCATCACGCGGGACTTCTTGTGCTGGCGGCGGAGGAGAACAAAGAGGTGAAGGAGGTAGAGGAGAAAACCTCGTGATGCATGGGCCGCAAATACTTAGGATACTTCCGTCCCTCGCGGAGATGTACAATGCGGGCACGGCATCAGTTCGAGCGCCGTTTTAGCAGATAGAACGGGGGGAATTATGACGATCGAACGTCGCGAATTTCTGAAAGCAACCGGGGCAGCGATGACGGTGGGAGCAGCCACGCTGGCGATGGGCGGCAGAGTGCTGGGCGCAAACGACCGCGTCCGCGTAGCCATTTGCGGCGTGCGCGGCCGGGGAAACGATCACATCAAGGGCTACGCAAAGGTGCCGCAGGCGGAAATCGCCGCGCTCTGCGACGTCGACGAAAACGTGCTCAACGCGCGGCTGGACGAGATCGACAAAATGGGCTTGCCGAAACCGGAATCGTACGGCGACGTCCGCCAACTGCTGGAGAACAAGGATATCGATGCGATCTCGATTGCGACGCCGAATCATTGGCATTCGCTGATTGCGATCTGGGCGATGCAGGCGGGCAAAGACGTCTATGTGGAAAAACCGTGTTCGCACAATTTGTATGAGTCGAAGCAACTGATCGCCGCGACGGAAAAGTACAAGCGGATCGTGCAGCACGGAAGCCAGTCGCGGTCGAATCCGGGGATGATCGAGGCGATCGGGCACGTGAACGACGGGACGATCGGCGACGCGTATATGGCGCGCGCGATTTGTTTCAAGTGGCGGCCATCGATCGGGCATGCGCCCGAGGAGCCGGTTCCCGCGGGAGTGAACTACGATTTGTGGACCGGACCGGCGCCGCTGAAACCATTTACGCGCAACCGGTTTCATTACAACTGGCACTGGATTTGGGATACGGGGAACGGCGAGATCGGGAATCAGGCGATTCATGAAATCGATATTGCGCGGTGGGGACTCGGCGTGGATTTCCCCACGTACGTCGCGGCCAGCGGCAGCCATTTCATGTTTGACGACGATCAGCAAACGCCGAATTTGCTGAACGCCGTCTTTTATTTCGATTCGCCTATCGCGGGAAAACGCAAG
>Ga0335073_10012469_pt1 | contig 11934 bp, 10 predicted proteins | sample Lox_Sample_22_FD_207093 | JGI IMG/M metagenome (GOLD analysis project Ga0335073, IMG submission 207093) | Soil microbial communities from Loxahatchee National Wildlife Refuge, Florida, United States - Lox_Sample_2.2 | ecosystem: Environmental > Terrestrial > Soil > Wetlands | place: USA... | reverse complement strand
GACTCTGCCCAGGATGGTGCTCAGCACTGAATTCTTGTCGCTGACAACCAGCCCGGTGAAGATCACACCGACCGTGTTCCGGTCCCTGTACCAGCCAACCACATCGGTTTCGCGTGTGGAGCACTGCATGGCCGCAACGATGCCCGTCAGCGTCTTGTCGGGAGCGTCGCCGTTCTGCGTTGCACCTGCTTCGAGCAGCATCAGCAGGAAGGGTTCTCTGGAGCGTTCCGTGCGCTTTCGCTCAATCGCGATCCGTCGCCTGAACGCTTCCTCGACAAGAACCTCGCGGTCTCCATAAGCGGCCCCATCGAAGATGGGGTCCACAATATCTGTAATTTTGTTCATCCTTGGCAGAGTCACAACTCGCTCCTCCTTCGAGCATCGATGAATGTTCGAACATCAGGTGCGAAATCAATCAGCTTGTTTGAACTTATTGCGTCAGTCGCTGCAGCTTGTTTCTTATAGGTGCAACCATCCCCGGTTTCCGAGTATCCGGTTGTTCCGGCACAGATCGAGTCATACAGCCCGACCTGTGCTGTTAAAGGCTTTCCGCTCAGCTTGAACTGCTGCTGCTGGATCGCGAACTGTAGTAGTAGTCGCTGTGCGGCGCGTTGCTGGAGGAGTTAAGAATCGCTCCGATCAGCTTCTGCGGTTCAATCGCATCCACGCCTCTTTTCAATTGCCGTTTCTCGCTGGTTCCCTGCCGGGCGACCAGCAAAACGCCGTCGCACAAACGCGACCAGATACTGGTGTCGGCCAGGGGCAGAATCGGAGGCGAATCGACAATCACCCAGTCAAACATTTCCGACAGCTGATCCATCAGCTGCGAAACCTTCGCCGATTGCAGCAGTTCCAGCGGATTGGCCGACGAGCTTCCCGCCGGCATAAACCACAGCCCGGGCCCCTCCAGGAAGTAAATGCTGTCCTTCAGTTCCCTTTCGCCACGCAGCCATTCGCAGAATCCAGGCCGCGGAGCCAGCCCGAACATCGGCGCCAGAGAGGGCCGCCGAATATCGCCTTCCAGCAGCAGGGTTCTCTGCGGCCCCCGCAGCGCCAGGGAGCAGGCCAGATTTGCTGAGCACATGCTCTTCCCTTCCTGCGGAATTGTGCTGGTCAGAAGAATCTTCCTGAGCGGACGATCCCGGCGCAGGTGGCGCAGGCGCACCGCCAGCAGGCGAAATGCTTCCGCAGCCGCACCGTCCTTGTCTGAAACGCTCACCAGCCGGCCCTGAGCAGGAGCGGAAACACGCAGCAACTGAAACTGATCGAAAAGCGCCGGGCGTTCCTGGGACTGGGTCTCTTCCGCCGCTTCCGGCGCACGCTTGCGCAGGCTCTTCCCTGCTGCCGCAGCTGTGCCGTTGGAGTGCTTCGTGTGGCCATTGCGCTCCACTGCGCGCTCCACAGGTGCGGGCGCCTTTTCGGGTTCCGTCGCGACGCTCGACCACTCCGAAACGGCGCGGCTTTCAGCATGGCGCAGCAGTTCGTTCGCGTCCGCTGCCGAAGATCCATTGCTGCCCGATCGCTCGGCTTCCGACCTTTGCAGTGCATCAAATATTCGGCTCATACTCACTCGTTTCAAGAGAAACAGGCAAATTCAGCTCAGCACTTCGCGGTACCGGTTTTCGCAGCGCTGAATATAAGTCGCGAAGGACCTTCGCGGCCTGCTGTACATCCATTTCGTTCTGGGTCCCGCTCCCTCCCGCATCGCTGAATTCGCGGTCGAGGCGGAACTCTCTTGCTACATCGTCGACAACATCGGCGGTAATGGACGGAATCTGCCGCGCGTAGGCGGTGATCAGGGAGTTTTCACAGACCGTGTTGATCAAACGCGGGAAACCCCGCGAGTGACGGAAGACGGCTTCCACTGCATCCGGCGGAAAGATGCGTTTGGAATCCCCTTCCACTCCTGCTACGTGCAGCCGATGGTCGATGTATTCGCGCGTCTCTTCGACATCGAGCGGTCCAAGCTGCGCGCGCAGTGCAATTCGCTGTTTGAGCTGCCGCAGCCCGATCGAATCCAGCTTCTCATCCAGTTCCGGCTGGCCGACAAGGACGATCTGCAGCAGCTTGTCGTCCGTCGTTTCCAGATTCGACAGCAGCCTGACTTCCTCCAGCAACTCCTCGGACAGATGGTGCGCCTCGTCGATGATCAGCACGGTCGTCAGCCCCTTCGAGCCGCGTGATACCAGAAACTGGCCCAGATCCAGCAGCAGCTCGCTTTTGTTCTTACCCGAGGCCGGAAGTCCGAAGTCGGCCAGGATGTACTGCAGGAATTCGGTTGGCGTCAGCCGGCTGTTGAACAAGTAGGCGTACGAGATGTCCCGGCTTTCCTTGAGCAGCCGCAGCAGGCAGCGCAGCAGCAGCGTTTTCCCGGTGCCAACTTCCCCGGTTACGACCACGAATCCCTTGTGACGTCGAATACCGTAATGCAGTGCGGCCAGGGCTTCATTATGCCGCCGGGTCGACACAAAGTACGCGGGATCCGGCGTCAGATCGAACGGGTTACGGGCGAGCTTAAAGAAAGCCTTATACATGAATGACGGCGCCTAGCCGTGCAGGTAACTGATGGCTGACCCTGTCAGAATAACTACGGCGACGACCGTCGCGGTCGCCCACCCGATAAACGCCCTCCGCTTATTCACCTGCTCATCGACCGGATTGTTGACCTCCGGAATCTCGCAAATCACCGGAACCGACAGAATGTCGCTGATCTCAGATTCATAATGCAGCCGGTCATCGGTAAACTCGAAGGCAGCTATCGTTGCTACTCCAAATACTATGCCGACAGCCAGACCGGCGCCGCAAAACAGCAGCCGATTCGGAAAATCGGGTTTGCCGGGCAGGCTCGGTGGATCGAGCATCTTGAACCGCTCGCCCTGCTGCATCTGCTCCATATTGGTGGCCATTTCCGACTCCTGCATCTTTTTCAGGAGGTCGTTGTAGTTGGCCTGAGACTGTTCGTAGCCGCGCTGCAGATCCGCCAGCCCCTGCGCCGATCCCGGCTCGGCATTGACGCGAGCCTCATACTCAGCAATCTTCGCCTGCAGCGAGGCAATCGATTTCTGGCGGTTCTGAATTTCGACGTTGTCCGCCTGCACCTGCGCCTCAAGCTGCGCCTCAGTCACGCTCTCGGCACTTCTCTGGCCCTTCGACTTCTCCGATGCCACCGCCGCTTTTCGCTGCGACTCCACCTGCGCAATCTGTGATTTCAGCCGGACAACGTCCGGATAACTGTCCGTATAGCGCGACGTCAGATCGGTCAGCTGGTCGCGCAGTTTGGCCAGCTGCATATCGATCGCCTCAACGCTGTTGGGGTCGATCATCTGGCCAGCTGGTACTACCGGCAGCGGATTGGATCGCAGCTGCTGGATCTCGGCCTCGTGCAGCGCCTTCTGCTGGCCGGCATTGTTCAGTGCGCTCTGCTCGGTCGTCAGCTGCGACTGGAACCCGCCAAGGATTGCAAGGTTGTCGCTCGCCTGCGAAGGCAGGGACCCGATATGTGCCGCCTGAAAGTCCTTAACTTTACTCTCCTGCTGCACCAGAACCTGGCGTGCTACCTCCAGCTGGGACTGCAGGAATTTCGTCGTGTCGGCCGACTGCTGCACCTGCGTTCGCTGATTCTCGTTAATAAACAACTCCGCCAGCTGTCCTGTCACCGCCTGAGCCACGCGGCCGTTCTGCGAGGAATAGGTGATCTTGAACCCGGTGACGCTGTTGTGCGTGTCCCGCACCAGGTCGATGTCGATGGCCTTGGTCATGGTCGCGACCTTGTCGTCGTCCGACATCGGCTTGCGGCTGTCGTCGTACAGGTGCATCCCATGGATGATCGTCAGCAGGCGCGTGCGGCTCAGGATCTCCTGCTGCATGGTCTGGAGCCTCGCCTGAAGTTGCTCCTGGTCCACCGCGATATCGCCGAGGTTCTTGGGCAGATTGGGCTCTTCGACGAGGATCTGCGTCGTCGATTTGTAGCGAGGCGGAAGAACCCAGCTCACACACCATACCAGGAGCCAGCCGGCCAGCAGCGGAATCAGGAACTGCATATGCCGCCGCCGCGCGATATCCAGATAGCGCTGAAGATCGAATTTTTTTGTTTGTTCTTCTTCAAAAACTTCGGACATTCTATCTTCCTAAAGGCCGGTTTATCTCGTACGTGACCGCAAAGTACTCACGGTTGCTGATCGGAATCGGGTTCAGCGAAACGACGGACTTGTAACTCTGGTCCATCCAGTTATAACCAAAAGAAATCTTAAGATTCCTGCTGATCATATGGTTCGCCGACGCCCCCGCGCCAATCGTATGACCGCCGGGGACGGAAAATTCATACTCCGGAGTCACGCTCTTGTTCAGGGAGTACGACGCGGACACGTTCACATCCCACGTGGGCCGGAGCTGCCGGCGATACACAGCCTGAGCGCCGTCCTCCTCATAGGCACCAGGAAGGCCGCCGCCGCCGGTGATGGCGCGGGAAATACTTGCCGAGGCGCTGGACAAGTGCCCCTGCCATCCCAGAGAGGCCGTACCCGACGGCACCCATTTGGTAAGTACCGCCTGCGGGTACTGCGCGATGCTGTAGTGTTCGGGCCCGGCGGTAATCGAAAACGAAAGCGTGCTCTGCTGCACGTTGCGCAGGTAGATCGTGTAGAACCCAAAAATGTTGTCCCGCTGCATCACGTTGTCGGTGCCGCCGCTCAGATAGCTCACGATCCTGGCGTGCTGCGCATTGGCACCCAGATACTGGCGCCGGCTTATCCGCTGCGTGACGAAGGCGCCCCCTTCCCAGGTCGTCGCATTGTAAAGTCCGGTCACCTGTTTGGGGTCCGGATAGTCAAGGTTGCTGTAAGTGGCCGACAAGCCGAACTTTCCGTTGTCACCCGCCTGGTTGGTAAGCTGCAGATCGGCGGTATTCAGAATGCGATCCGCAAAAGGAGCAACCGCCCCGCTGGTCTGCGTCGGTACCCCTCCTGACACCGTTCCCTGCGTCGATGAAAAGGGCTGACTGAACAGGCTCGAGCTGCGGTCGAAGTTGTCCTGCACGACCAGGTTTGTATGCGTCCCCATCAGGTACTGCAGGTTCACCGTTGCGCTCTGGTCCGCGGCGTTGAAGACGGTGCTGGGCTGGTAGATCGTGAACCCCGGGCTGTAATTGATAACCTCACGAAGCCGGGCCGAACTCCGGTTCAGGCTGATCGCCGGCCAGATCGAATAGATCGTGTCGCCTCGGGATACCCCGGTGTAACCGCCTTCGACGTTGTCGTCGTAAGCGACGTTTGCCGTCACTCCGAGGTTCAGATAGTTCATACGCTCTTCGGCGCCGGTCAGGATCGGATAGGCCTGACCGCTTACGGGTGGAGGCGTGAGCATCCCGTCGTTGGCCAAAGGCTGATCGGGTTGTTCGTCGGTACCGGGAGTGCTGCCGTTACCGCCTCCCGTGGTCTGCGACCAGCCAGGAACGGCTGCCAGCAGAGCGAGCATGAAGAGAATTCGCGTAGTCATAGTCGTTCTCACGGAACCACGACTGTATCTCCCGGCTGCAGGTGAACATTCTGTTTTGCGTCCTTGCCCTTCACGAACTGGTTGTAGTTGAACGAAAGACGCGACTCTGTACCGTCAGGATTCTGATGGAGGACGTAAACCGACTTCTTTCTGGCAAAGTCACGGAAGCCACCCGCGGTGGCAATGGCGTCCACCACGGTGGTGGTGGTGGTGAGCGGATAAGAACCCGGCCGGATCACCTCGCCCATGACATTGAACTTGAGGCTGTTGATCTTGGTGACCATGACCGTCACCGCGGGCTCGGTAATGAAATTGCGCAGCCTGCTGGTGATGTCGTCTTCCAGCTGTATCGGGGTTTTGCCGGCAGCCTGCAGCTCGCCAGCCAGCGGCAGTGAGATCTTGCCGTCAGAGCGCACGGGAATCGTCTTGCTGAGTTCCGGCTCCTTCCAGACGTTGATCTCCAGCTGATCGTCGGCGCCAATCATATAGGTGCTGTTATGAATGCGATTTACGGGCGAAGGAGTGACCTGATCGGGAGAGGCTCCGGCCGTCGAAGCGGCATCCGGAGCGGGGGAAGTCGACGCGACTGTCTGCGCCGTTATACCAGCAGCAGAGAACAACAACGTTCCTGCCACAACCAGGGCGAAATCAGTTCTGCATTTCATTACCGCAAGGACCTTCTGAAGGAACGTCGGTGGGCTTGGCCGCCCTCCGCGCCCTCCTGTTGCACTACAAATGTGAGCTTGTTGGGCTCTGAGGATAAATCGACTTTAACGGGTGCTGCTTAATGTTGCATCGTAAATCTGACCGGTGGAAGCAAATTCCTCTGGAAATTTCCGCTGGTCAAATCCGAATCTCCCGGCGACAGGCTTTTGGGGCCCGCCACGCTGACCGGCTCCACGTCCGAAACTGCGACCTCGACTCCTACGGACTGGGCCAGCATGTCCACGGAAAGGACCAGGCGATAAAGGTTCTTCTTGCGAACCAGAATGCCCTCCACGCCCTCCAGTGAACCGCGCGTCACCCGTACTCGTTCTCCGATCTTCAGAAACGGATGGGGCTCGATCTTCCAGGAACCCTGCACGGCTCTGCGGATCGCATCGATCTCCCCCTCAGGAACCACCTGAATCTGCTCCCCGCGAGAGAGAATCATATGAATACCCGGAGTGGTTGCCACCTGAAGCCGGCGGTCCAGAACTCCCCGGACAAACACGTAGCATGGGAACAGGGGCAGAGAGAGGACCTTCTGCCGGTCCTTCCAGCGCCGCATGGAATCGTGCAGCGGCAGGAAGACTTCGAATCCTTTGCCGGTCAGCATCTCCGCGACGGTCTTCTCATGCTGATGACGGGTGTAAACCGCCCACCAGCCCGAGGGCGTTCCTGCGTGAGTTTCAGTGCCCGAATCAGTCAGCATTTTCCCTCAGCTCTCCACGTGCATCGATCACAGCCAGGGCATAGCTCCGCCCTGTGAGCTACATGAGCCCGTTTTCCACAACAAAAGTCAAACTCCAAAACTCCCTGCGCCGGGACGTCATACCCGGTGCTTCCTGTCGTCTGCAACATCCGGATTTAACAGGAGAACTCGATCAAACGACCAACCGTCGATGGCTACCCGGAGAATCCTTGGCGACATAATCTCTGCTGCTCATTTGGCGAAGAAAACGAGAATGCATAATCTTGGCAGCAATGGTGTAGGTACCGGCCGGGATCCTGCACTTCGACGATCTGATCACGAACCCTCGGCAGAAAACTTCCGCGGCGCATTCGCCGTCCAGCTCTACGGGAAGAAAAAAACGCATTTCAATCGCTGTCCTGGGGTCCAGCGCTTTCACGGATCGAATCAGCAAACCCGACACGCTGATGTTCTCCGTCAGTCCTTCATGCCATTCCCGTTCCCCACGTACACGAAAACGGATGGCGGTGCCAATTTCATAGCGCCGAGCCCGGGGGATTTCTGGCTGGGTCGTACAGACCGGATCCGAATCCATCCCCTCTCCTTGCCCTCGTTTCACTGCGCTTACGCGCAGCATCGCCATGCCGACTTGCGATGTTCAGGTTAGGGCAGTTCCCAGGGGACAGCAATGGCCCGACAGTACTATCGTCATATGACTGCATAGTGCTACCAAAGTGGAACCATGGGGTGTTACCGAGGTGCCCTCACCGCAGTTTGCCTGGCACTCAGTGGTGTGCGGCGCCGCCTCAGCGTTTCTCCGGGAGGAGAAAAAGTGATTAGCTGGCAGCTGCCGTGAGTCGATGATTCACGGCGAACAACGCCAGCTCCAGCCGGTTCGACACACCCAGTTTGTCGAACACGTTGCTGATATGGTGCTTCACGGTTTGCTCGCTGATCGAGCACCGCTGGGCGATGTCCGGATTGGAATAACCAGCCACAACCAGAGTTACAATTTCCAGCTCGCGGGTCGTCAGACCGTAGTCCCGGGCCCGCGGTCCGTTGTCCGCCGGTGAGACGCTGCGCAGAGCCCGCACCAGATCAGTGACGCTCTCGCGCCCTACCCAGTACTGTCCGGCCATGACACACTGAATGCTGTCAAACAGCCTCTGGGTGGTCGATTCCTTCATGATGACCCCGTACGCTCCCAGCTTCAGAGCCTGCACAATCTGCGATTTTTCGATTGACGCAGTCAGCAGCAGGGTTCGAACCGGAAGCCGCGAGGCGGAAAGCTCGCGCAACACTTCCATACCGTTCTGGCGCGGCATGGCCAGGTCGAGCAGCAGAATATCCGGCTTGGTCTTCCGTGCCAGTTCGACAAGCACGTCTCCGTCTGAGGCCTCACCGACCACCTCAAAGCCAGGCTCCGCCTGCAAAAGCCTCCGCAGACCGTCGCGGAACAAAGGATGATCGTCGGCAATCAGAATCCGGATGGGAGATGGAAGACCATTCACTACAGCAACCATGGCGCCTGCTCGCGGGACGGTCTCGAACTCCTGGCCTTCCAGGAAACCTGCCACGCACTGGATTGAGAATCCGGCCTCCCACCGAGTGCCCGCCTCGGCTGAAATCCACGTGAGGAGAAACCGGTTAAAACAGAAGTCGAGAGCTGAGTCGGCAGAGCCTGATCCGCGGCTTTCGCGAACGGCCTGGATTCCATTATATCGTTGGTTCGGTGCCATCTCTTGCGTGAATTCTTCGTTGCAATCTCACGTCGTCCCGCACATGAATGTGGTCCGGTCGCGGCCGGCCCTGCAATATCGCACAAGCTCTTTGGGGCTTCCGGCAAACCCGGGTTTTCATGCCTCGGCACCGCGGGCACCTCTTCAGGGAATGGCGACGCTGAACATATTCGACGGCGCGCTTTCGAATCCGGCGCTGTCGACGGCAGTCACGTAGTAGACGCAGGACTGGCCGCTGGCAACAGTGACATCCGTAAACGCTGTTATCGGGTTGACACTCGAGTTGAGGCGCAGCCAGGACTGACTCCCGTTCAGCGCGCGGTAGATGTTGTAGCCGACAACCGGATCAGCCGAACCGGCGGGGGCGTCCCAGGTCAGATCGACGGAGTAAGAACCCGGTGTGCCCAGCTGCAGCGTAAACGACTGCGAAACTCCACTCATACTGGCAGTGAGAATCACCGACTGGGGGGCTGACACGGCCGCGACGTTCGCCTGGAAACCCACGCTGGTGGCGTTGGCTGGAACTGTCACCGTGGCAGGCACAATAACCGCGGTACTGCTGCTGGCCAGACTAACCATAGCTCCACCGGTGGCAGCCGGTCCGTTCAGGGCGACATTGCAGTTCGCGGTTCCAGCACCGACCATCAACGAACTGGTGCACGAAATGGCGCTCAGCAGCCCGCCGGATGAACCGCCTGATGCATTCACTCCAAGACCGGCCAGACTCACCGTCGGCGGCGTGGCTGCCGCATTGTTCTGCACGGTTATGGCGCCGCTCGCCTGACCCGCTGCCGAAGGGTTGAACTGCACCTGCAGGGTGTACGTCGACCCGGCCGCGATCAGGACAGGAAACTGCTCCGCGGCCCCCAGTTTGAAGGGCCCCGTTACTGTAATCCCGATTACCTGGACGGCGCCGGGACCGCTGTTCTGGAAGGAAATCGTCCGGCTTCCGATCTGACCTACCGTTACCGTTCCGAAGTCAACTCCATTGGAAACTGCAATCAGTCTTGCCGATCCTTCAATCGAACCGCATCCGGCGAACGCCAGAAGCGCGCAGAAACCAACCAGCAGTCCTGCATACAGGAGGAAACGCGTTCTCCGTACCCGGGGATGCACCTTCCCATTTCTCTTTCCGAACCGGCGATCCGACCATAAGCGGCGCCGATCCGATTCAAATTCTGTTGAGACACGCTCGGGAACCTGGTACATCCACCTCACCTCAAGTCGTCTTACGCAATCGTTCCTGCGACCTGACGCGCGCCAGGCCTGGCTTTCCATAGGGGGTGGGAAGACTGGAAATCCACACGAGAGTCGACGAGCCAGCAAAACGCGGTCGACACCCGCTGCAGAATCTTGCTCAGAACTGTTGCCAGTACTTGCGAGATTTTAACCAGGGGCGTTGCACGCCGATATCCCAAGTTTGGTGACTCGACTGTTACTTTCGTGCCATGCGTGCATCACTGCGATCAGAGCCGACCGTTTCAATTGGTGTTGAAGAATTTCCACATCGAGCCGAATTGCGTCATGCAACGTTTGCGGTAAAAACGGAAGCGCGGCGGGAACATTCTGCCGCATGGAATTTCTGTCGCAGGTTCTGTGACGAAAGACCCACTCCGTCGAACGCCTGAATCGTGCGAGCCGCATTCGACCACCGAAGTTACATTCCCTCGTACCGCGACATCGGTCACGTTCGATCGTCGCGAAGGGGCAAATCATGCGCCGCTCGAGCGATCCCCACTAAAATCAGATCATGGACCATCGCGATGTTGCGATCGCAGGTGCCGGCATCATTGGGCTCACGACTGCATTGGAGCTCGCAGCGAGCGGGCGCACCGCAATCGTCTTCGATCAGGGAGAAGCCATGTCGGAGGCCTCGCGCGCTGCGGCTGGCATGCTCGCCGGCGCCGACCCCGAGAATCCGCCGGAATTGCGAGAACTCGCCGGCCTCAGCCTCTCGCTTTATCCGCAATTCCTCGCGCGCGTCGAGTCCCTGACAGGAAAACAGATTCCGATCCGCACCAGGAGCACTGTCCAGGGAGTCCACCGGGCGCCCGATGGGGCAAAGATTCTGAGTGAATCCGAGGTTCTCGAACGCGCACCGTGGGCGCGCGCCGACGGCTGGCAATTCCTGCTCCTCGAGGAGACCAGTTTCGATGCATGGGATCTCGCCGAGGCTCTTCCCGCCGCGGCGCGCGCCGCCGGCATCGACCTGCGCGAGCATACGCCGGTGCTCAGCACCACATGCGACCATCGCGGCGCCGAAATTGTAACTGATCACGGCACTTTTTCTGCTGGCCGATTTCTCAACGCGACAGGGGCGTGGGCTCCGTCGCTTGAACCCGCGCTGCCGGTGATGCCGCGCAAGGGCCACATGCTGACCGCCGAGCTGCCCGGATCTCTGCAGATGGCGTGCGTCCTCCGTACACCTGATGTCTACATCATTCCCCGAGGGGGGAACCGCTACACCATCGGCTCCACCGTCGAAGATGCGGGATTCGACCGCACCGTCGACCAGGTGCGCATTCACGAGCTCTTCAGCCGTGCAGCCGATCTTTGGCCGCCCCTCCGCGATGCCTCTGTCGCAGAAACCTGGATCGGCTTCCGGCCCGGCTCGGGTGATGGCCTGCCCATCATCGATCAGACGGGAACCAATCGCTGGATCGGAACCGGCCACTTCAAAAATGGGATCCTGCTTGGTCCCGGCACTGGGCGCGTTCTGAGCCAGTGGATCCAGGGCCAAACCCCGGCGATCGATCTGTCTCCGTTCCGCTGCAGTCGATTCGCCGCAGTGTCTGCCTGAATACTGGCGAGCGCAGGGCTTTTCATCGATCCCCGGCGAGGCCGGGAGTACAATTCCTGGAAATCGCGAAAGCCAGCAAAACCAGCACTCAGAATTCTTCCGGGAGGATTGTTTATGGCCGATGCCGTTGCACCTGAAGCCTCTGTGCAGCCGTTAGGCGAGGTCACGCGTGTTATCGATACATTTGTCGCGCCGTCAAAGACTTTTATCGACGTCAGGCGCAGCGCAAGCTGGTGGCTGCCCTGGCTCATCGGCGTCGTCGTCACCATCGCGTTCGGCGTCGTCGTCCAGCAGAAGATTGGTTGGGACAAGGCGACCGAGAACGTAATGAAGCAGAGCCCGAAACAAATGGAGCAGCTGCAGCAGTTGCCGGCCGATCAGCAGGCACAGCGGATGAAGGCGATCACGAACTTCACGAAGTACATCTTCTACGCGACTCCCGTATTCGCGCTGATTATCGCCCTCATCTCTGCGGCGGTGCTGATGGCGACGATCAATTTCGGATTCGG
>Ga0335073_10012468_pt1 | contig 11935 bp, 10 predicted proteins | sample Lox_Sample_22_FD_207093 | JGI IMG/M metagenome (GOLD analysis project Ga0335073, IMG submission 207093) | Soil microbial communities from Loxahatchee National Wildlife Refuge, Florida, United States - Lox_Sample_2.2 | ecosystem: Environmental > Terrestrial > Soil > Wetlands | place: USA... | reverse complement strand
CCGGGTGACTTGCCGCCGGCGGACGGCCGCGTCCGCGGCTTGCTGTTGGCAACATGGAAAAATTGTGCCACGCGGGGCACGCCTGCGGGCCGGACCGGGTCAGCCACCTGACAGCAATTGGGGGTGCTGCGCTGGGCGGCACGCCGAGCCTGGTGTGCACCAGCCCTACGCTGTGGGCATGACCCAAACGGCGCGCCTCACCGGGTACGCGCACGGCGGCGGCTGCGCCTGCAAGATCCCGCCCGGTGAGCTCGAAGAAGCGGTCCGGGGCCTGATGGCGCAGTCAGGCGACCCGAAATTCCCGGTGCTTGTCGGGCTCGACGACGGCGACGACGCGGCCGCGGTGCAGGTCGGCGATCTGGCGGTGTTGTCGACGGCGGACTTCTTCACACCGGTCGTCGACGACGCCTACGACTGGGGCCGAATCGCCGCGGCCAACGCGCTGTCGGACGTCTATGCGATGGGCGGACGCCCGGTCGTCGCGATCAACCTGGTCGGCTGGCCGCGCGATGTGCTGCCACTGGAGCTGATGACCGAGGTGCTGCGCGGCGGCCTGGCGGTGGCGTCGGAGGCCGGCTGCCCGGTGATCGGCGGCCACTCCATCGACGACCCGGAGCCGAAGTACGGGATGGCCGTCACCGGTGTCGCCGACCCGTCCCGGCTACTGCGCAACGACGCCGCCGAACCCGGTCTGCCGCTCACCCTGACCAAACCGCTCGGCGTCGGGCTGCTCAACAATCGGCACAAGCAGACCGGTGAGGTGTTCGCCGAAGCGATCGCCACGATGACAGCGCTCAACCGCGACGCAGCCGAGGCCGCCGTGGCCGGCGGTGTGCGCGCGGCCACCGACGTCACCGGCTTCGGTCTGCTGGGGCACCTGTACAAGATGTGCCGGGCCTCCAAGGTCGGCGCGGTCGTCGACCTCGCCGCCGTGCCGGTGATCGATAGCGCACGCGACGCGTTGCGCGACGGGTTCGTCTCGGGCGGGACTCGCCGCAACCTCGATTGGGTGCGGGAGCATCTGCGGGCTGCGCCGCACGTGAGCGACGATGACCTGCTGCTGCTCGCCGACGCGCAAACCTCCGGCGGCCTGCTGGTGGTCGGCGAGCTACCGGGTCACCCGGTGATCGGACATACCGTGGCGGGCAATGGGATTGAGGTCCGCTAACCGGACGTCGTGATGGAATCGTCGGTGATGCCGGCCGCCCGACGCTCGGCAAGCCTGCGCTTCTGCGGCTCGATCGTGTACCGGGGATCCCGCGCGGATTCCTTGCCGGCCTCGAAGAAACCGAACCTCAACAGTGCCGACGCCGCCAGCAGCATCAGACCGGACAATGCGGCAGTTCCGCGGCGATGCCCGCCGAGCAATGCACCCAAACCGCCTGCGGCGGCGAGCCGTTCGCTCCACTGCAGCATCCGGCCGGGCGTGCCCTCGTGCAGGGGTTCTCTGGTCACCGGGTCCATCAGGTGCTCGGTGACCCTGGCGGAGATCAGGTCGCTGACCGCGCCGATGACGGCCAGGCTGCGGGCCGGGCCGGCTTCGGCGACGGGGGTGGTGATCATCGCCAGCCCCGACGCGGCCAGGCTGGCCGAGCTGACGAAGACGAACGGCAGGCCCTTGTACGCGGCGTTCCATGTCGGTGTCGCGGTGTCGTTGAGCAAGACCGCGGTGTAGACCGCCAGTGGCGGTGCCATCACGCCGGCCGCCAGTCCCGCTGGGGATTCCACCGAACGCAGCACAGGTCGCAACGGGCCCAACGGAATTCGCTTGCCGGTCATCCGGTCGATCTCTGACGCCGCGGCAATTCCGATGCCGCCGCTGAACGCGCTGAGGATCCACGAGCCGACGCTCATCGGCGACGTCAGCTTGAAGGTTCGCATCATGTTGACGAAGCGCTCGGGCCGCCCGAGGTCCTTCACCAGCGCGACCGCGCCCAGCAGCACCGCGACGAGCGCCGACACCCGCGTGTTGCGGCGCAGCTTGGGGCGACCGGTGAGCTGCGCGCCGGCCGCCAGCAGACCGGACCCACCGGCCACTCCGCCCAGGAACAGGTACGCCGCAACCTCGTGACCCCAGGGCGCCGGCTTGACCACCGGACGCCCGTAGTAGGAGCCGAATTCGGCTTTGGGCACCACCGGTATTTCGCGTGAACCCTCGCCACCGCGCCCCCTGCGGCCCCGCTTACCGACCACCGGTTCCGGCGGCCGCAGGCTGTCATACTCCGAGGTACTCACCGGCTGCTCCAGAACGCCACCGCCGCCGCGCCGACCATGCCGGCCGCGGCGAGGCCGGCCCGCTTGAACATCGACATCAAGTCGGCCGTGCACACCCGCGGGTCGGGAGGCAAGCCGTAAACCTCCGGTTCGTCGAGCAACAGGAAAACCGAACCGATGCCGCCGACACCGTCGCGCTCGTTAGCGCCGTAAAGCCTTGCCTCCGTGCGGCCTTGGGCATGCAGTTCGGCGACGCGTTCTCGGGCTTTCACCACCAGCTCGTCGTGATCACCGAACTTGATGGACGTGGTGGGGCAGGTCTTGGCGCATGCCGGGATCTCGTCTTCGACCAGCCGGTCGTAGCAGAGGGTGCATTTCTGCGCCACGCCAGTTACGAATTCGTGGGCCAGCCGGTCGGATTGCCGCTCCCCCGTCGCGTACGTGCCGTCGCTGCGGCGCTCGACGACACCGAACGGGCACCCGGCCACGCAGGTGCCGCAGCCGTTGCAGACGTCGTGTTGCACGACGACCGTGCCGAACTCGGTGCGGAACAACGCTCCCGTCGGGCAGACGTCCAGACACCCCGCATGCGTGCAGTGCTTGCACACATCGGACGACATCAGCCAGCGGAACTCGGGGGTGTCCGGCGGCGTGACATCCGGAGGGCGCGGGAGTGCAGGCATCCCCAAATCGATGAGCGCACGGCCGGATTCGCGCGCTTCTTCGATGCGCTCGCGGTCCTGCTCGATGAAAGCGACGTGCCGCCAGGTGCTGGCGCCCAGCTGGCCGGTGTTGTCGTAGGACGAACCCAGCAGTTCGAGATCGCCGTCGCGCGGGTTGCGGTTCCACTCCTTGCACGCCACTTCACACGCCTTGCACCCGATGCAGATCGAGGTGTCGGTGAAAAAACCCTTGCGCGGCTTGGGTTCTGCCCAGCCCGCGTCGGCGGCCGGGTCACTCGGTCCGGTTAGCTGGCCCATCGGCTCCCCTGGTCTCCGGCCGGTCGATTATCTCCCGCACGGCGTCACTGATTCGTTGATTATCCGTCTCCACGGTGGCACCCGCGCGGGACTGGTACTCGGCGACCAGACGCAGCAGTTCCTTGCCGCGCGGGCGACGGCCGGGCTGGATGTCACAAGACGCGACCTTGGACTCCTGGATCTGCACGTTCGGGTCAAGCGTGACACCGAGCAGGTCGTTGGCGGCGTCGCCGCTGACCACCGCGTCGCTGCCGACACCCCAGTGGTAGGGCAGCCCGATCTGGTGCACGGTGTGACCGCCGACAGTCAGCGGCGTCATCCGCTCGGTGACCAACACCCGCGCCTCGATCGCCGCGCGGGGCGAGATGATGGTGGCCCACCCGTAGGGCTCCAGACCTCGCTCGGCGGCCAGTTCCGGCGAGACCTCACAGAACATCTCCGGCTGCAGTTCCGACAGGTAGGGCAGCCACCGGCTCATGCCGCCGGCGGTGTGATGCTCGGTGAGCCGGTAGGTGGTGAACACGTAGGGGTACACGTCGGCGCCGGGATCGCCGGCGCTCGGCGCGCTCAGATTGTCCTTGCGCGGGAAGATCATTCGCGCGGGATTCTGCTGCTGGGGATACAGCGGATTCGCGACGGGCGATTCCTGTGGTTCGTAGTGCGTGGGCAGCGGCCCGTCCACGACACCCTTCGGCGCGAACAGCCAGCCCTTGCCGTCTGCCTGCATGATGAACGGGTCGTCGCCGGCCAGCGCGTCCGGACCACCGAGTTCGGGATCGGGCCGGCTGCCCGGCGCGCGGTCCACGACGAAGTCCGGCACGTCGTCTCCGACCCACCGCTGTTGGTCGGCATCCCACCAGATGAGTTTCTTGCGCTCGCTCCAGGGCTTGCCGTCCGGGTCGGCCGAGGCGCGGTTGTACAGGATCCGCCGGTCGGCGGGCCACGCCCAGCCCCACTCCGACTGGGTCGGCGATGGACCGCCATGCGGCACCCGGCGGGCTGCCTTGTTCACACCGCCCTCGTACACGCCGGCGTAGATCCAGCAGCCGGCCGACGTGGACCCGTCGGCACGCAGCTCGGTGAACGACGACACCGGCTGACCGGCGTCGGGACCGGTGAGGTGATAGCCGTTGTATTCGGCCAGCACCGCCTCGCCGTCGATCTCGCCGTGCTCGTCGGTTGGGTAGTTCCAGGTGAGGTCTTGCAGCGGCCGGTCCCGCTGGTCGGTCGAACCCGCCACCCGTTGCTTGATGCGCTTGCCCAGCTCGAAGAAGAACTGGCATTCGCTCTGGCAGTCACCCGGCGGCTCCACGGCCTTGTGCCGCCATTGGATCAGTCGCTGGGTCTGGGTGAAGGTCCCGGCCTTCTCCACATGCGTTGCGGCGGGGAAGAAGAACACCTCGGTCTCGATGTCCTCGGTTTTCAATTCCCCAGAGGCAATCTCGGGTCCGTCCTTCCACCAGGTGGCCGACTCGATGAGGTTCAGATCGCGCACCACGAGCCACTTCAGGTGGGCCATGCCCAGCCGCTGCATCCGGCCGTGCGCCGATCCGACCGCCGGATTCTGGCCCAACAGGAAGTAACCCTCCACCTCGTCGGCCAGCATCCCCATGACGGTCTGATACGTCCCGTGCGGTCCGGTCAGACGCGGCAGATAGTCGTAGGCCCAGTCGTTGTCCTCGCGGGCCGCATCGCCGAACCACGCTTTGAGCAGGCTGACCGTGTAGGCATCGGCGTTGACCCAGAAGCCTTTCTGCGTCTTCGGCGCGATCGCGTCGAGGTAAGCCTGCAAGGTGTCATGGCTGCCCGCCTTGGGCATCGGCAGGTAGCCGGGCAGCAGATTGAACAGCGTCGGAATGTCGGTGGAGCCTTGGATGCTCGCATGCCCGCGCAGCGCCATGATGCCGCTGCCCGGACGCCCCACGTTGCCCAGCAAGAGCTGCAAAATCGTTGAGGTGCGGATGAATTGGACCCCGAGGGTGTGCTGCGTCCAGCCCAGCGCGTAGACGAAGCAGGTGGTGCGCTCGCGACCGGAGTTCTCGACGATGGAACGGGCGAGATAGTCGAAGTCTTCGCGACTGATGCCGCAGACGTCGCGCACCATCTCCGGGGTGTAGCGCGAGTAGTGCCGCTTGAGGATCTGGAACACCGTGCGGGGATGCTGCAGGGTCTCGTCGCGCTGCACTCGGGCGTGCGGCAGCGGCGGACCGGAGGCCCCGTGCTCGTCACCGGCAGCGCGGGCTGCGGCACTCGAGCCGTGCTCGTGGTCTTCGCCTTCTTGCTCTGCGTAAGCCCACGTCGACGGGTCGTACTGACCGGTTTCGGGGTCGTAGCCGGAGAACAGGCCGCCGAGATCTTCGGTGTCCCTGAAGTCTTCGTTGATCAGAGTGGCCGCGTTGGTGTAGGCGACGACGTACTCCTTGAACCACAGGTCGTTGGTGAGGACATGGTTGATCAGTGCGCCGAGCAGCACCACATCCGAGCCCGCCCGGATCGGGATGTGCTTGTCCGACACCGCCGAGGTCCGGGTGAAGCGGGGGTCGACGTGGATCAGCCGAGCACCCCGGGCCTTGGCCTCCTCGACCCACTGGAAGCCGACCGGATGGCATTCGGCCATGTTCGAGCCCTCGATGACGATGCAGTCGGCGTTGGCCATGTCTTGGAGGGATTGGGTGGCGCCGCCGCGCCCGAAGGAGGTTCCCAGACCGGGAACCGTGGAGGAGTGTCAAATACGGGCTTGGTTCTCGATCTGGATCGCGCCCGCGGCGGTGAAAAGCTTCTTGATGAGATAGTTCTCTTCGTTGTCGAGCGTCGCGCCGCCCAGCGAAGCGATACCCATAGTGCGGCGCAGCAGGTTGCCCTTCGTGTCGATGTCCTGCCAACTATTGCGGCGGGACTCCACGAAGCGGTCGGCGATCATGTCGATGGCGGTGTCGAGGTCCAGAGACTGCCATTCGGTGGCGCGCGGCGCGCGGTAGAGCATCGTGATCTGCCGGCCCGGGGAGTTGACCAGTTGCTCGCTGGCCGACCCCTTGGGGCACAGCCGGCCCCGCGAGATCGGCGAGTCCGGGTCACCCTCGATCTGGACGACCTTCTCGTCTTTGACGTACACCCGCTGCCCGCAGCCGACCGCGCAGTAGGGGCACACGCTCTGCACCACGCGATCGGCCGTTGTGGTCCGAGGGGTGATGGCGCGGGTCTGCTTGGAGGTCACCGCCGTCCCGCGGCCGAACGGGTCCCCCGAGCGCAACTGACGCACGACGGGCCATTCCAGGAAGAGCTTAGGCGAGGGCAGCTTCGGGGCCATACCCGAAAGATTAGTGCGCTTTAGGCTCGCACGCAGCGGCGGTTACGTCAGCGACGCGGCGTAGATCTGCTCGATGTTCGACCCGAGCTTCTCGTCGAATTCCGCGTCGGTCTGCTGGGCGGTCAGCCCCTCGGTCAACGCCCGCGAGAAGCTCGCGATGAGCCCGTGATTGCGGGCCAGGATCTCACAGCTCTCCGCGAGGCTGTAGCCGCCGGACAGCGCGACCACCCGCAGCACACGGGGGTGATCGATCAGCGGCGCATAGAGGTTGTCTTCGTCGGGCAACGTCAGCTTGAGCATGACCTGACCGTCGCTGGGCAGCTGGTCGAGTTTCGCGCTCAGCGCGGCCACCAGGAGGCTGTCCGCCGTCGGCTTGTCGGGGCTTTTGATGCTCACCTCGGGCTCGATGATCGGCATCAGCCCAGCCGCGGCGATGGTGTCCGCATACTCGAATTGCTGGTCGACGATGGCCTTGATGCCCTGCTCGTTGGGCTCCTGGATGAACGAGCGCATCTTGGTGCCGAAAATGCCCTTGTCGACGGCCCGTTCCAGCAGGGAGTCCAGCTTCGTCATGGGTTTCATCAGCTGTACACCGTTCTCGGCGTCGCTGAGACCCTGGTCGACTTTCACAAATGGCACAATGTGCTTCTGCTTCCACAGAAACGCGGCGGATTCCTCGCCGTCGATGGCGCGGTCCATGGTCTGCTCGAACAGGATCGTCGCGATGACCTTGTCGCCGGTGAAGCCCGGGCTGGAGATCAGCCGGGCCCGCATCTGGTGCATGAGGTCGAACATCTGCTCGTCCCCGCTGTATTCGCTTTCCTCAATCCCGTACAGTTTCAAGGCTTTTGGCGTGCTGCCGCCGCTTTGGTCCAGCGCGGCGATGAAGCCCCGTCCCGACGCCATGACGTGGCGTTGCTCGTCGTTCACTGTGGTCCTTCCGTCGTTGGCGAACCTCACGCAGGATCTAGCATCGCGCACCGCGACCCTATCCGGCTACCACCCGGGAAAGCTTGAAACCCGCTAACCGGCTAACCGGCTAACCCGCCATCGAACGCCGGATCGCCCCCGCGACGGCCGCGGGTGCCTCGGATTGCGGGTAATGGCCGGCGCCGGGGATTTCGGTTACCGCGGCGCGCGGCAGGACCTTGATCGCCTGCTCGAGGACGTGGCGACCCGAGACGGGATCCTCCGGCCCCCAGACCAGCTGCAACGGCCCGTCCCAGGCGGCCAGCGCCCTCTCCCAGCGGCGGTGATGGGCGGCGCGCTCGGCGTTGTAGCGGATGTGCAGATGCGCCAGCTTGTGGCCGTCGTGCAGGGCCATCCCGTACCAGAGGTTGTCGAACTCGGCGTCGGTCAGCTTCGGTCCACGGATCGCGTCCAAGGCTGAGCGGACGCGGTTCGCGCTCACCCGGCCGGCGATCAGCTTCCCGACGACCGGCAAAATCAGCAGTCTCTGCAGGCGCGTCGGCCGGTAGGCGCTGTAGACGATGCCGGAGTTCAGCAAGTCCACACTGGAGATTTGGAATCCGAGTTGGCCGGCCAGTGCCCGGTCGATCAGCTCCTGGCCGACGATGCCCCCGTAGTCGTGCACGACCAAGTGCAGCGACTCCAACCCCAGGTGGGCGACCAGATCCTCGACCGTGTCGGCCGATTCGGCGACGAAGTAGTCGTAGGGGTTGGGTTTGTCAGACGCACCGTAGCCGAGGAAATCCAGCGTGATCACGTCGTGGTCGGCGGCCAAGTCGGTCGCGACCTCGGCGTAGTCGTACGACCAGGTCGGGAATCCGTGCAGGAGAAGAACAGTCGGTCCCTGTCCCCGTCTGCGAAAGGCGATGCGATGTCCCCTGCGGCTGATCAGGTTCTCACACTGATCGATCCACTCCTGCGCGCCCGGAACTTCGCTCATGGGTTTCACGCTAGCCCCGCCGGCGCACCAGTCGGTGCTCGAGCGCGCCGAGCGCCCAGTCGCTGAGCTTGCCCAACGCGGCGAGCAGGACGATCGCCAACAGCATCACGTCGGTGCGCCCGGTGTTCTGGCTGTCGATCAGCAGAAAGCCGAGACCCTTGGACGAGGCGATCAGCTCGGCCGCGACCAGAAACAGCCAGGCATTGGCCATGCCCAGCCTGAGTCCGTTCACCAACTCCGGGGCCGCGGCGGGCAGCATCACCGTGGTCAACAACGAAACTCCCCGCCGGCCGTAGGCCCGGCCCACCTCCACAAGCTGCGCGTCGACATGCGACAGCGCCGAGGCCGTCGTCGTGTAGATCGGGAAGAACGCGCCGATGGCGACCAACAACACCTTGGGCGTCTCGTCGATCCCAAACCACAAGAGCAACAACGGAACCCAGGCCAGCGAGGGCACGGTCCGAACCGCCGCAACCGTCGGCGCCAGCAGCCTGCGCGCGATCGCCGACAACCCGACCAGTGACCCCAATCCAAGAGCAACGGCCGCACCGGCCAGATAGCCGATCAGCACCCTGGTGATACTCGCCTGCAGATGCGTCCACAGCTCGCCGCGCCGAAGCAGCCCGCCCAGCGCGGCAACCACATCGGCGGGCGGCGGCAGTTGGCTGGCGGAGAACAATCCCTTCGCCGTGACGAACTGCCAGACGGCCAGCAGCACAACGGGGACGATCAGCCCCGCCAACGGGGCGGCACGAAACCTCAGCGGGCTTGCTGGGCGTACTTCGGTTCGATGATCGTGTTCAGTGCGCCCTGGCCGGCCTCGTCGGATTTGATATCGGCGTCGGCCACCGCGATCGGGACGATGTTGGTCAGCACCGCGCGCTGCGGATTGCCCGGTGCCGGGTCGATGTTCAATGCCGTCCGCTGCAGTTCCTCCTGGGCCACACTCGGTGCCACCTTCGCCTGCGAGGCCAGCAATGCCGCCAGTTCGTCCGGATGCGCCTTCGCCCATGCGCGGGCCTCCTCATAGCTGTTGACCACCGCCTGCACGGCAACCGGATTCGCGGCGACAAAATCCTCGCGGACGTTCAGTACGCCATAGGAATTGAAATCCGGGTTGCGGTACACCAAGCGGGAGCCTTGTTGTTGAACGGTCTGGGCCATGAAAGGGTCCAGACCGGACCACGCATCGACGTCACCGCGTTCCAAAGCGGTCTTGCCGTCGGCGTGCTGCAGATTGATGATCTCGACGTCGGCGGGCGAAAGTCCTTCCGTGCCAAGCGATTGCAATAGGAAGAAATACGGATCCGTGCCCTTGGTGACGGCGATCTTCTTGCCCTTGAGGTCGGCCACCGAGTTGATCGGCGAGTTCTTGCCGACTACCAGAGCCGTCCACTCCGGCTTGCTGTACACGTCGACGATCTTGATCGCGCTGCCGTTGGCGCGGGCCACCAATGCGGCCGAGCCCGCGGTGGACCCGAAGTCCAGCGCCTTGGAACGCAGACCCTCGTTGGCCTTGTTGCTGCCCGCGGACAGCACCCAGGTGACGTTGTAGCCGCGGTTTTCCAGCAGGTGCTGGTCGCGCACTACCAGGCTCAGCGGGTTGTAGTAGGCGTAATCCAGGTGCAGGTCCTTGGACGCCCCGGGGTCGCTGTGCAAACCGCAGGCCGACACCGTGGCGACGGTGGCGACTGTGGTGACGGTGGCCAAAATTGTTCTCAGATATCGGCCTTTCAGCACGGTCTCGCCTCCTCAACGACATCCGCTCGGCGCGGCACGCCGAGTTCGTCCAGCAACTGATCGCGCAGCGCGGTGACGCGCGGGTCACCACGGTCGCGGGGTTTGGGGATTGCAACGTCGAAAGCCGCGGCGATGCTGGCGGCGCCGGTCTGATTCGCGCGCAAGATCAGGACCCTGTCCGCCAGGATTACCGCCTCGTCCACATCGTGCGTCACCAACACCGTCGTGGTGCCGGCCTCTTGCTGCACCATGTCGAGCAGGTCTTGCATCCGCAGTCGGGTCAGCGCGTCGAGCGCAGCCAGCGGCTCGTCGAGCAGCAGCACACGCGGCCGGCGCGCGAGGGCGCGGGCGAGGCCCGCGCGTTGGGCCATGCCGCCAGATACTTGGCGCGGGTAATGGCGGCCGAATTCGGATAACCCGACGACGTCCAGCCAATGCTGCACTGTCGCTGCGCCTTTCGAGCGGCCGGTGCCGGGTGGAAGACCGTACTCGACGTTGGCCGACAGGGTTCGCCACGGCAGCAGCCGGGGTTCCTGGAAGACCACGGCGCAGCGCGGGTCAATGCCGCGGACGGCCTCATCGTCGATGGCGATCCGGCCGCCGGTGGGACGGTCGAGGCCGGCGATCAGGCGCAGCAGTGTCGACTTGCCGCTGCCGGACGATCCGAGCAGCGCGACCACCTGACCCGGGTCGATCTCGATGTCGACGTCGCGCAGGACGGTGTGCGTTCCGAACATCCGGTCGACATTAGTAAGTGACACCCGAGCCGGCGCCGGGCTGGTCGATGTCATTGCGCCCGAACGAATCCCACGCCGGTTGCCGTGTTGACGCCCGCGTCGCGCAGGACCGCGCTCGCGGTGTCCGGCTGGACGGCCCCGTCAGGGAGGGCGGCGGCGGGTATTGCCTTGATGCGGAACAGGAAGTCGGTGGCCGTCTTGATCAGGTCGGCGCTTTCGCCGGTGGGCACGAATGGCAGTTGCAGCCGGATTCCGTCGGCGTTGCCGCCCTGGTCGACGGGCCACTTGCGGTACAGCGCATCGCGCAGGTCGGCCGCGGAGAAGCCCTCGGTTTGGCTTTGCGCGATCCGCACGATTTCATCCGCGTTGGCGGGGTCGGCGAGGAAGCGCTGCGCGTCCAATTCTGCCTTCAGCCAGCTCTTGGCGATGTCCGGATGTTTGTCGGTGAATTCCTTGTCCATCACCAGAAATCCGGCGTCGTGCTGGTTGGTCAGCGCGTCGCTGGCGACGCGCTTGGCCAGCCCGGCGTTGACCAGTTTGGAGGCGGTGGGTTCCCAGACGATGGCGCCGTCGATGGTGTGGTTCTGGAAGCTGGAGGTGATCACCTCGATGCTCTGGTTGAGGTACGCAGAGGGCTTGACGTTCAGAGCGTCGAAGGTGGATTGCGCGATGCGGTCGGTGCAACTTCCCTGCGGCGTCGCGACCGTCTTGCCGTCGAACCAGGCGAGCGCGTCGCGTTGGCTGGAGAAGTTCGGCGCGTCCGGCCGCACGAGAAAGACGCCGCACTGGTCCTGGGAGAGCGCGAGCGTTGCGACAATTCGCAGATCGCGCGTGCTTCGTTTACTGACGCCGACGATCGACGGCATGTCGCCGGCGTAGCCGATCTGCTGCTTGCCGGCCAGCATCTGGCTCACGATGATCGACCCCTGCAGGCCCACCTGAAAATCTACCGTCGAGCCGCTCGGCAGATATTTCTTCCAGAATTCCTTGCCCCGCATGACAAGTCCGGACCAGGCCTCGGTGTAGTACGGCTGATAGCCGACGGTGA
>Ga0335073_10012467_pt1 | contig 11935 bp, 2 predicted proteins | sample Lox_Sample_22_FD_207093 | JGI IMG/M metagenome (GOLD analysis project Ga0335073, IMG submission 207093) | Soil microbial communities from Loxahatchee National Wildlife Refuge, Florida, United States - Lox_Sample_2.2 | ecosystem: Environmental > Terrestrial > Soil > Wetlands | place: USA: Florida... | reverse complement strand
GGGCTGGATAACTCGGCAACGGCGACGGTCAACTATTTCTCCACGCCGGTGCCGCAGCCGCTGATCACCTCGCAGCTGTCACAGAACGGCACGGGCCCAGGGTTCGATCCGCAGACCGGGAACTGGACGACGTCGGCGACGGACGCGGATGTCGCGACGGTCGGCCCGGCGCTGGAGATCACCCGGGACTACAACAGCGAGGATCCGCGGCTCAGCGGGGCGTTCGGGGCCGGGTGGTCGTCGGTGCTGGACATGAAGGTCAGCCCCGGGCAGTCCAGTTCCTCAGGGGCGTCGACCGAGGTGGTGACCTACCCCGACGGGGAGGACGTCGCCTTCGGCCTGATCAGCGGCAGCCCTGTGACCTACGCGGCGCCGCCGGGCCGGTATTCGACCCTCGCCACGGTATCGGCGGGCGGGTTCACGCTGACGGACAAGAACGACACCGTGTACACGTTCACTCAGGCGCTGGGCGCTGGCGTGTACGGGATCACGTCGATCACCGACGCGCTCGGCCGCACCGAGACGTTCGGCTACAACGGCAGCAACCAGATCACGACTATCACGTCAGCGTCCGGCCGGGCGCTGGCGGTTACCTGGACCTCTCCGTCCGGGGCGGCGTACCCGCACGTGCAGTCCGTGGTCACGGACGACGCGACAGCCGGGAACCCGTCGACGGCGCAGACCTGGTCCTACACCTACTCCGGGGATAAGCTGGCCGCCGCGTGCCCGCCGGCGTCCACGACCGCCTGCATGGCCTACACCTACACGTCCGGGTCGGACTATCCCGCCGCGGTCCTCGACTCAGGACCGCAGTCGTACTGGCGGCTGGACGAGACGACGGGCACGACAGCCGCCAGTTCGGTGCTGCTGAACGAGGGCACGGACAACGCGGCGTACTCGGGCACGACGATCGGCAGCGTCTCCGGCCCGCTGGCGGGGTCGGCGGCGACGTCGGCCGGGTTCAACGGCGCGTCGTCGGAAGTAACACTGCAGCAGCGGCTGGTGGAGGGATCGTCCTACCAGACCATCTCACTGTGGTTCAAGTCCACGACCCCGAACGGGGTCCTGTTCTCCTACCAGGCGGCGGCGCTGTCCGCGGGCTCGACGACGGCCAATTACGTACCCGCGCTGTACATCGGCAGCGACGGAAAGCTGAACGCCGAGTACTGGACCGGCACGACCGCGCCGATCACGACCTCCTCGCCCGTCGATGACGGCAACTGGCACCTGGCCACGCTGTCGGTCGCCGGGACCACCCAGACGCTGTACCTGGATGGCGCGCAGGTCGGTTCGCTGTCCGGCAAGGTCAACGTGCTCGGAATGCCCAACAACTACGTGGGCACCGGATTCATCGGCGGCCCGTGGCCAGACGAGCCTAACCAGGGCACCACCGTCGTCCCGATGTACTTCACCGGCCACATCTCCGACGTGGCGTTCTGGACCCGGCCGCTGACGGCAGCCGAAGTGCAGGCGATGTACACGGCCGGGACACACCCGGCGGCCCTTCTGACCAAGGTGACCCGCCCCACCGGGAGCGTGTACGCCCAAGCGTCGTATGACCCGTTGTCTGGCCGGGTCACCAGCGTCACCGACGACAAGGGCGGGACCTGGCAGCTGGCTCCGCCGGCGGCGCAGGGCTCCAGCCAGGTGTACGTGGCCTCGGTGCTCGGCGCCGCGCCGCAGGACTACTGGCGGCTGAACGACACCGGTGTGTCGGAAGCGATGAACCTGATGAACTGCAGCTGCGCCGCGGCCGCCTACTACAGCAACGTGACCGAGGGGGTGAGCGGCGGCCCGTTCGCCGACCAGACGGTTGCCGGGTTCAACGGGACTAGCTCGTACCTGTCACTGCCGTCGCTGGTGAGGGCGACGGGCAATGAGACCGTCTCGCTGTGGTTCAAGACGACGACGGCGGGCGGCGTGCTGCTGTCGTCCTCGGCCACGGCGCTGCCCGCCGGGTCCACCCCGACCGATTATGCGCCGGAGCTGTACATCGGCTCGGACGGGTACCTGCAGGCTGAGTTCTGGAACGGCAAGGTCGACCCGGTGGCGTCGGCGGGGGTGGTGGACGACGGGAAATGGCACAACGTCGTGCTGGCAGCCGGAACCAGCAGCCAGGTGCTGTACGTCGACGGGACCGCCGCTCATACCCTGTCAGGCACGGTGGCGCAGCAGAACAGCGACCAGGCCAACGACTATGTCGGTGCCGGGTACCTGGGCGGCGGCTGGCCCGACGAGCCGAACCACAGCACGTCATCGAACACCGGGTATGCCTCCTACTTCACCGGGGACATCGCCGAAGTGGCCTGGTATCCCGCTCAGCTGACCGCCGCGCAGGTGACCGCCCAGTGGAACACGTCGAAGTACTCCTCCGGCCTGACCCCAGCCCAGACAACGAACGTCACCGACCCGGGGTCGAACACCCTCAGCTGGACGTATGACCTGCTGAATGGCGGCCGGGTGCTCTCGCACACCGACGCGAACGGGTACGTCACTACCTACGGATACGACACCGGCGGGTTCCAGGACGAGACCACCGAAGACGCGCTGCTAGTGACCGAGACGGGTTATGACGTACGCGGCAACATGGTGTCCAGGACGACCTGTCAGGACCAGGCCGCCAACGAGTGCTCGACGTCCTACTGGACCTACTACCCCGACGACACGTCGACCTCGCTGAGTCCTGACGCGCGCAACGACGTGGTGCTCACCTACGCCGACGGCCGTTCGGCGTCCTCCACCGACACGACGTACCAGACAAAGTACGCCTACAACTCGGGCGGCGAGCTGACCGGCGTGACGACTCCGCCGGTGACAGGGTTCCCGAGCGGGCGGACGACGAGCTATACGTACACCGACGGCACGACGACGACCGGCGGGTACAACGGGGCCGTACCCCCGAAGGGGCTGCCCTACCAGGTGACCACCCCGGGCGGCGCGGTGACCACGACGCTCTATTACGCGGACGGCGACGTTGCGCAGGTGACCGGCCCGGACGGGCAGCGCACGGTCTACGCTTACGACGGGCTCGGCAGGAAGACCAGCCAGACCGTCTACTCCGACTCCTTCTCAAACGGGCTGACCACCACCTACGCCTACGACGCGAACGGTGACCTGGTCACGCAGACCGACCCCGCGGTGCTCAACCGGGTCACCAGCGCGACCCATACCGCGCAGACCACTACCGGCTACGACGCCGACGGGAACGTGACTTCCCAGGAGGTCACCGACCTGACCGGCGGGGACGCGTCGCGCACGGTAACCAAGACTTACAACGCCTATGACGAGCTCGCCTCGGTCACCGACGCGGCCGGCGCGAAAACCAGCTACACCTACGACGGATACGGGAACGTCGCCTCGAAGACCGACCCGGACGGGAACGTCACCGACTACACCTATGACGGCGACGGGAACCTGCTGACCACCACGCTGGAGAACTACACCGGCTCCCCGCCAGGCTCCGAGCCAGCCGCTCCGCTGGTAGAGGAGTCCCGGTCCTACGATCAGGCCGACCGGCTCGCCTCCGTGACCGACGCGATGGGCAACGTAACCGGGTACGCCTACACCGACAACGGCCTGGTCTCCGCGATCAGCATCGGCGACCCGACGCAGACCAACTGGTTCAGCACCGACTGGTACTCCTACGACGGCGCCGGCAACATGACCGGCCACTGGACCAACAACGGCGCCACCTACACGACGTATGGGGTCGACGCCGCCGACCGGGTGACCCAGCAGGTGACAGACCCGTCCGGCCTGAACAGGGTCACCAGCATCTCCTACACCCCCGACGACCAGCAGGCCAGCGTCGCCCAGTCCGGGCCGGATGGCACCTCCCAGCAGACGTCTTACACCTATGACCCGGCCGGGAACATGCTCTCCCAGACGGTCACCGACCCTGGCGCGGGCGGCCCGGCGGCGTGGTTCCCGCTAACACAGTCGTCCGGCACCAGCGTGCCCGACTCGGCGGCCGGCGGGCAGCCGGCTACCGCGGCAGGGGTGACCTGGAGCGGCAGCGCGGCGCAGTTCGCCGGCACGTCCGGTCAGCAGGTCGCCACCGCCGGGCCGGTGGTGGACACCACCGGATCGTTCACCGTGGCCGCGTGGGTGAACCTGGCCGGGAACACCTCGTCCGACCAGGCCGTGGCCGCGCAGGCGGCGGGGGTCGCGTCAGGGTTCTCGCTGAAGTACTCGGCGGCCACCGGCGGGTGGGAGTTCACCCGCCCGCTGTCGGACGCGGCGAGCCCGTCCGGCTGGGCGACGGCTGCGTCCGCGTCGGCGGCGGCGACCGGGACGTGGACCTTTCTGACCGGCACGTACGACGCGAACACCGGCACGGTGACGCTGTACGTAAACGGCGCCGCCTCCGGCAGCGCCGCGACCGACACCAGCCCCATCCCTGCGCACGGACCGCTGCTGGTCGGCGCGGACAAGACGGGCGGGTCGGCAGCGGACTTCCTGGAGGGGCAGGTCGCCAACGTGCAGGTGTACCCGCGTGCCCTGTCGGCGGGCGAGGTGTCGACCCTGTACGGGCTGGGCCAGGGCGGCAGCGACGTGACCACCGGGAAGCTGGTCACCACCTGGACTCGCGACCAGCGCGGCCTGCCCACCTCGATGACCGACCCGGACGGCGCGGTCACGGGCTACTCCTACGACGAGGCCGGGCAGCTGACACTCACCACCGACCCGACGGTCACCACCGAGACCTACGGCGGCACCCCGGTCACCGCCCACCCGCTCACCATGACCGGGTACGACACGTTCGGCGATGTCACCGAGACCAAGGACGCCGACGGCAACGTCACCACCTACGGGTATGACGCTGACGGCCGGCAGGTGTCCAAGACGCTGCCGCCGTACACCCCGCCGACCCCACCCGGCGGCCCTCCTGTCACCGCCATCGAAACCACCGGATATGACGGCGACGGCAACGTCACCTCCACGTCCGACGGCATCGGCAACACCACCACGTACGGGTATGACCAGCTCGGTGACCAGGTGACGGCAACCGCGCCGGACAGTAGCGTCACCACCACCGCCTACGACGCGGACCGGGAGCCGCTGTCGGTGACCGGGCCGACCGGCGCGCAGACCCAGACGACCTGGGATTACCTGGGCCGCATGGCGACCAGCACCCAGGTCGAGCGGGACACCGGATCCGGGACCGCCGCCTACACCACCGGCTACACCTACGACGACAGCAACTCCGGCGGCGGGTTCCTGTCGAAGGTCACCAGCCCGGACGGGGTGACCGCCCAGTACGCCTACGACGCAACCGGCGCGGTCACATCTGTCACCGACGGGGCCGGGAACGTCACGAACTACTCCTACGACGGCTTGGGCCGGCAGGCGGCGATCACCTATCCCGATGGCACCTCCGAGGTGACCGGGTACGACGGGGCCGGGAACGTCACCTCCGTCAAGCAGCTGGACGCCTCGGGCCACACGCTGACTGCCACGTCGGCGACGTTCGACGGCGAAGGCGACCAGCTGTCGGCCACCGACGCCAACGGGAATACGACTTCGTTCACCTATGACCCGACCGGCATGGGGTCGCAGGAGGTGCAGCCGGTCTCGGCGTCGTCGGGGATCACCACGTCGTTCGGGTACGACGCGGCGGGGAACCAGACCCGCTACACCGACGGGAACGGGAACTCCTGGTGGGATACCTACAACAGCTGGGGCCTGCAGGAATCCCGGGTCGACCCCGCGACCTCCCAGTACTCGTCGTCGATCGATTCCACGTTCACGACGGTGTATGACGGCGACGGCAACCCGGTGACGGTGCTCGAGCCCGGCGGGGTGACGGTCACCGACAGCTACAACAATCTCGAGGAGCTGACCGGCCAGTCCGGCGCCGGGGCGGACGCGGCGACCCCCACCCGGTCGTTCGGGTATGACGCGGCCGGGAACCTGACGTCCGCGGGCACCAGCGGGACGAACGCGACCAGCGACTCGTTCACCTACAACGACCGCGGCGAGGTCCTGACCGCGTCGGGGTCGGCCGGGTCGACGTCGTATGGCTATAACGGGGACGGGCAGGTCACGTCGGTGGCGGACGCGGCGGGCACCACGTCCTACGGCTATGACTCCGCGGGCCGGCTAGCGTCGCTGGCCGACCCGGCCACCGGCAGCACCGCGGCCTACTCCTACAACACCGACGACCAGGTAAGCGGGATCTCCTATGGGTCAGGCGGTGACGCCCAGGCGTTCGGCTATGACAGCTTGCACCGGCTGACGTCCGACACCCTGAAGACCGCCTCGGGGACGACAGTGGCGTCGGTGAACTACGGCTACAACCCCGACGGGCAGGTCACCTCCCAGACGACTACCGGCCTGGCCGGCCCGTCGTCGAGCACGTACACCTATGACGAGGCGGGTCGGCTGGCCTCGTGGAACAACGGCGCCACCACGACCCAGTACGGGTACGACGCCAACGGCAACCTGACCCGGGATGGCTCGAAGACCTACACCTATGACTCCCGTGACGAGCTGACCAGCGACGGGTCGAACTCCTACTCCTACACCGCGCGCGGCACCCCGTCGTCGGAGTCCACCCCGGGCGGCAGCGTGACCGTCGCCTTCGACGCCTACGGGGACCAGGCGAGCGCCGGATCTATGTCCTACGGCTACGACGCGCTCGGCCGGCTGACCTCCGACCAGCCGACCGGGTCAGGCACCGGATACACCTTCTCCTACATGGGGCAAACCGGCGCGATCGCCTCCGACAGCGCCTCGACGTACACATGGGATCCGTCTGGCACAGTGCTGACCGGGATCGGCACCGCCGGCGGGTCATCGGGGGCGCTAGCATTCACCGATCCGCACGGGGACGTGCTGGGCCAGTTCGCTGCCGCAGGCACGGCGATGGCGGGATCGCAGGCCTTCGACCCGTGGGGCACGGTGACCGCCGCGACCGGGACCTTGCTGGGCGGCCTGGGGTTCCAGTCGGCGTGGAGGGACCCGGGCACCGGCAAGAACCTGATGGGCGCCCGCTGGTACAGCCCGGCGACCGGGGGCTTCACCTCCGCCGACACGGTGCAGATGCCTCCGGTGCCGGACCCTGCCGCGGGCAACCCGTTCGCGTACGCCGGCGATGACCCGCTGGACGCTACTGATCCGACTGGGCACTGCCTGCTGCTGAACACGGGATTCGGAACTATATGCGCGGGCGGGACCCCGGTCTCGGTCGGCGCCGCAGCTAAGCAACCCACGATCAGTCCTCGGACGAACAGCACTCAGGATCCGAACCCCGGGCTGGGATTGAAGCCTGGGACTTTCGCCGGTGGCCAGCAGCCGGTCGAGAACCAAACCGGCAGCGGGATCATGGGCGCGCTGTCGCAGCTGATGTATCAGGCGTGGCAGCAGCAGCTGTACAAGCAGCAGCAAGCATCCCGTCCCGAGCCCAAGAAGGTGTCCGACGGATCCGGTTCGGGCGGCAACGCGACCAACGGGCCGATCAAGAGTGTGACCTCGGGCGGCTCCACCTCGGGCGGCTCCAAGGACTCCGGCGGCAGCACCGCAGGTCCCTCAGCCATTCCTCCCTGGCTCCCGCACCACGTCTCAGGCCCGGCGAACCCGGTGCTCACCCCGGGGCCGGACGAGCTGTCGGTCCTGGCGGCGGTCACCGCGACGATCGCGGCGCTGTCGACGTCGGACAGCACGGGCGGGCTGGGCAGCCAACTGGCCCGGCAGGCTTCAAGTGAGGTTGCCGGGTGGATCGAGGACTACGGTCCCCAGATCCTCGGCGCTCTCGCCGGGCTGGGAGTGCTCGCCACCTGCGAGGGGCTGACCGCCGGAGCCGCCACCCCGGCCTGCTCCGCCATCGGCGGCGCCACCTCGAGTGGATTGTCCTATCTCCTGGGCGCCAGCCAGAGCGGCACCGTCACAGGTGGCGGTCTTCTCAGCGCCGCCCTACAAGGCGGAGCCCAATGGGCTGCCGGAGGCATCCTAGGCGACATCGTGGCCCCAGCCGTCGATACCGCAGGCGGCATTAGTGCAGTCACAAAAGACGTCAGCCTGCCTGGAGCTGCTGCAGCCTCTTGCGGCGGGATGAGCTTTAGCGCCGGGACAAAGGTCCTACTCGCTGACGGGAAGAAGGCGCCTATCGCTAGCCTGAAACCCGGCAACAAGGTTCTTGCGACCAATATCAAGACCGGCAAGACATCGGCCGAGCGGGTGACAGCCGTCCTAGTCCACCGTGACACCGACCTGTATGACCTGATAGTCAAGACCGCAGCCGGTACCCAGGTCGTCCACACCACTGCAAACCATCTCTTCTGGGACATGGCCACCCGGCAGTGGGTTAAAGCTGCCGCACTGAAGATCGGCACCCATCTTCGGACATCATCAGGCGCGCAGGCTGTCGTAGAGGGCGGTTACACTACTGGCCAGAAGAGCGGCTGGATGTGGGATCTCTCGGTTCAAGCGGACCATGACTTCTATGTCGGCACCGCAGGCGCCTCAATCCTGGTCCACAATTGCCCGGATTGGCTAATTCCACTCCGAAAGACTTATCAAACCTACACGAAAGTCAACTCTGAGACAGGTGAGGTTTATGCAGGAATGACCAGCGGCTATGGCACGCCGCTCGAGAATGTCGCTCAGCGCGATGCCAGCCATGAGTACACTGACCTAGGATTCGGACCGGCTCAACTTGATAAGAGTTCTGAAAGCTACACTGCAATTCGCGGGCGAGAACAGATGCTGATCGAGTACTACCGAGCTCAAGGCATTTCGCCTAACAAGATCAATTCGATCAACCCGAACGGCCCAAAGTATGGACCGTCTATACAGGCAGCGATTAACGAGTTCGGACCGTTGCCATGAGGCGTCGTAAACCGCCTCTGGGTGACGTGATTCAGTTCGTGCTGCCAAGCGGTTGCTATGCCTACGGCCGCGTTCTGCGAGATGCTAGTGTCGCGTTCTACACCGAGACCACGACAGAGCCCGGACTGCCGCCGATCGGCAGCCGCAATTATCAGTTCGTGGTAGGGGTTCATGATGACGTCTTCAACTCGGAAAGCGTTGCTGTGGTTGGCCATGACCCAAGCCAGGCACCTGAGGACGACTGGCCCCCTCCGTACTGTGTTAGGGATCCGATTTCTGGGGAAATGAAGATCTATCACCACGGAATGTTGCGCGCCGCGACACCTAGGGAATGTGAAGGTCTCGAGCCGGCCGCAGTGTGGGAGCTGCATCATCTGATAGACCGGCTGATGGGTCTACGTCAGGGACCGTGAATAGAAGCCGTAGAAGGAGTCCCTACGCGTGGCGTGACGTTCTTCGATGAATCTACGGCCGAGTACTATCAACGCGACGCTGGGCCGACCGGGTGGAAGCACGTTCTTCATTTCGGAGGAGGACTCAGCCCTTGTGACCAACAGCTCGAATGCAGCTCGATACTCTGGCCGCCGGGATTGGCGTGCAGCGTCTTTCCAGCCGAGCCGATGGTGCCGAACAGGGCCAAGCCCAATTCGGCGGCCCGATATCGTCACGTGAGCGCCGATCCGGTCGAACCCAGTCAACGCCTCGATCGGTGGTGACCCGAGGTCGCGGATGGTACTGTCCCGCCCAGGCATGAGGCGCGGCGCCCGCCGCTGGGCGAGAGCTGAGCCGGTCCCGGAGGCTGGTTATGAGAAACCTAATGGTCTTCGGGATGTTCCGGTTGCTCTGGCGAGTCGGTCGGCATCGCTGGCGGGGGACTCGCGGCGGCTACGGCACCTGCGGTGGCGGTGGCGTGGTCATTCCTCCCTGGCTTCCGCACCACGTGTCAGGCCCCGCGAACCCGGTGCTGACCCCGGGCCCGGACGAGTCGGCGGTACTTGCCGCGGTCAAGTCCACGATCGCGGCCGACTCGGCCCAGATTCTCACCACCCCCGAAGCGCCAGACCTCGGGGCTGGTACCGAAATCTTCCCCGTCTGGGATCTGGGCTTCGAAGTCCTGATCTTCCCGGAAGGGGACCAGGGGCCTGAGATGCTGATCACCCCGGTCGGAGACCAGGGGCCCGAGGTATTGAAGACCCCGGTGGCGCCTCAAGGCCGGACGATCAATGCATCTGACAGCGGCGACTCACCCGTCGAGGAAGAAGGCTCCGCCGGTGACGAGCAGTTGCCGCTCTTTGACGAAGGCCCCTATCGTGCTGTTGCAGGCGAAGGCATGCTCGCCCGGCTGCCCATCTATACCCGCGGTGGCAAGACATCCGGGATTCTCGTCAGCGGAGGTGACGAGACTTCGTTGTCCAGTGGTTACGGCGGCCCTACCGCCAGCATTCCGCGAGGGACACCTGGCTTCAACCTCATCACTCGGGGCCACGTTGAAGGTCAGGCGGCAGCGATAATGCGGCAACAAGGATTGCAGGAAGCAACGCTGTATATCAATAACCCCAGTGGCCCCTGCCCCGGTGCTCAAGGCTGTGACTATCTGCTTCCCCGGATGCTGCCGGAAGGCTCTCAACTTAGGGTCGTAGCTCCTGGAGGCTTCAACCAGACCTATTTCGGCTTGCAAGACGATGTCTTCGTAAGGTCGTAGTTATGACAGTTCAGGGGACGATCCAGTGGGGACGGGGCGACATCGCAGTCGTTGACTCAGCTGATGCCTTCGCAGAACTCCTCACGCGACTCGAAGCAGACGCGCACCGTTGCCCAATCATGATAGATGTCATTTCCGGTGACGGGCGCAGCCTTGCGCTGGGATTGGGGCGGAACAAGACGGTGCTCAGTCTCACCGGACCTGACGGATCACCACCATACTTTGCAAGCGCTGGCGACGAGAATGTTGAAGGTGAAATCTCGTTCGAATACCATGGCGAAGCGACCTTCTTTCCGCTGCGTCATGCTGTACCAATCTCCTCAGCCCGTACAGCCGCTGCGCAATTTCTCAGCGAACCTGGATTGCCGCACGCTGTGCGATGGGAGGAGGTCTGACCCGGGGCCAAAGGTCGTCGCCGCGGCCGAACCCGGGGAAGCTAGCAAGTGCTGACTGGCGCGCTGCGCGGCGGGGTTGCAGGCGGCTGACTACCGGTGGCGAGCCGCAATGGCGCGCATCCGGCCCGCGCACACGACCGTTGGTGGGAGCCTAGTGGTCTTCGGGGCCTTTCGGTTGCTCTGGCGAGTCAGTTGGCGCCCCTTGCGGGGGAGTCGCGGCGCCCACCTGAGGCGGGGCGGGGCGGCGGACTGATACGCGGGTGATCGCGACGACGCAGGCTAGGGCCAGGACGGCCAGGCCGGCCGCCTGCGCGCCGAGCGGGAAGGTGCCTTTCGCGGGCGCGGATGTGTCAGCGAGCTGCCTGAAGGTTCCCGGTTCCGTCTGCGGCGACTGCGGGGCGAGAGTGGGGAACAGGCTGGAGGCGTTGCCTCCCGGGCTCAGCATGAGGTTTTGCGGTGATGATCCGGTTAGCGTGCCGAGCGGCAGCGACGTGGTGACCCCAGCCAGGGCCGCCGACGGGAGGACGGCGATGGACGCGGACGCCTTCGGGTCCGTGTGCAGGTTCGCCGCACTGGCGGTTGCGGTCAGACTGACCGACGAGACGTCCGCTGTGAGGGGAACGGCTGCCTGCGCCTGGAGTTGCCGCTGTGCGGAAGTGGCGTCCACCGCGCCCAGGTCGCACGAGGGCGTCCTGTCGCTGTTGCCGCAGCCGAAGCTGAAGCTCGCCGATCCGGTGACTGAGTTGGTTGCCAGCAGTTGGATCTTGACGTCCGGCACATTGCCGCCCGTCACCCAGGCCGCGACGGCCCACTGGGCCGCCTGGCCCGGCTGGAGGCTCTGCTCCATGGGCTGGACCTCGACGCACACGCTTACCGTCGCGGTGCTCGCCGGGACGATGGCCGCCGTCAAGACCGCGGCACGACTGGACGCGGTACCCGCAGTGGTGGTACCCGCCGTAGTAGCGGTGACCACCGGGGTCGGTGTAGGCGTAGGCGTCGCCGTCGTGGC
>Ga0335073_10012466_pt1 | contig 11935 bp, 9 predicted proteins | sample Lox_Sample_22_FD_207093 | JGI IMG/M metagenome (GOLD analysis project Ga0335073, IMG submission 207093) | Soil microbial communities from Loxahatchee National Wildlife Refuge, Florida, United States - Lox_Sample_2.2 | ecosystem: Environmental > Terrestrial > Soil > Wetlands | place: USA: Florida... | reverse complement strand
TGGCCGGCCCGACCGGCACCTGCACCACGAGCACGGCGATCAACGCCAGCGCGGTGAGCACCCGGCTGCGCCAGCCGATGAAGGCGGCCGCGACCGGGAGCGCGAACAGCAGCGCGAGCCGGTCGGAGTTCGACCCGACCGGCGTCGGCAGCACGAAGGCGGTCAGCACCAGCACGATGCCCAGCAGCGCGCCGAGCCGGATCGGGCGGCACCGGACCGGCACCGTGGCGAGCACGATCGCCAGCGCGGTGAGGGACTTCAGGCAGTCCCAGAAGGTGAACGGCTGCTGGCCGCCGTCGCCGAAGATGATCGAGATGATGCCCACCGCGATGCCGGACGGCAGCATCAGCACGACCGCGGCGAGCGGGCGGCGCAGCAGGATCGCGACCGCCCCGGCGATCCACAGCAGCAGCCCGGCGACGGGGCTGGCGCCGCCGCACAGCAGGCTGAAGGCGGCGGCCAGCGTGACGGCCAGCCAGCGGGGCAGCCGCCGGGTGGTCAGCAGCGTGATCGCGACCAGGCCGCAGGTCAGGCCGCAGGCGAAGGTGATGCGCCCCTCGACCACGTTGGCGACCTGGGTCACCGCGGCGGCGATGCCGCCGAGCAGCGGCCGGGAGGGCTGCATCCGGTTGAGCAGGCGGGTGGTGTACCAGGTGCCGATCACGGCGGCGAGCGCGCCGGTGACCTTGGTGCCCAGGTGCGCCATCAGCGCGGAGGCCCACAGCGTGTAGCCGTACTCGACGGTGCCGCCGAACCACCGGAAGTCGATGATCGAGACCGGGTAGCGGTTGGCGAAGTCGGCCCGGGCCAGCTGGGCGGCCAGGTCGGAGTCCATCGGCGGCAGCAGCAGGAAGCCCCAGGCCAGCAGGGCTGCGACGACGGTCGCGATCAGCGCCGCGCGATAGCTGGAGTGCCAGAGCCGGCGGGGGAGCGCGACGCGGCCGGGCGTTGCGGAGCCGGCCGCCGCGGGCCTGTCTCTCGCTGACTGCACCGACACAGTCGCCCAGTCTGTCATCCACAGGGCGCGGGCGCCGTCCACATATTGGCTCGGGCACAGCCGGGCGGGTCGCCGGCTCCCTAGCGTCGGCCAGGTGCACAGGGGAACAGAGAGTCGATCTGGACGAATTCGGGCGTCGGAGCTGGCTGCGCGGCTCGGCGGTTCCGGCCGGCGCTGGGATCCGGGCCGGGGCGGTCTGCTTGCCATCGCGGCGGTGGCGGTGGTCGTCGCGGTGTTGGTGGGCGGCTGGGTGCTGGCGTCCCGCCCGCACCGGATACCGGTGGCCGCCTCGGTGGCGCTGCCGGGCGGGCCGCCCACGGCATCCGGCGGTGTGCCGCCGGTCGCGAGTGGTGCGGTCCCGGGTCCGGCCGCCGATGCGACGTCGGCAGCTGCCGCGGCCCGTGCCCCGGGCCCGGTGGTGGACGTCGCCGGCAAGGTGCGGCATCCCGGCGTCTACCGGCTGGCGGCCGGGGCGCGGGTGCAGGACGCGGTGACCGCGGCCGGCGGCATGCTGCCCGGTGTCGACCCGGTCTCGGTCAACCTGGCCCGCAAGGTCAGCGACGGGGAACAGGTGGTCGTCGGGGTAGCGGCGCCGGCTGCCGGCGGCTCACCTGGCGCCACCGCCGGCCCGGCCGCGAGCGCTGCCACCGGCCCGGTGGACCTCAACACCGCCACCGCCGAGCAGCTGGACGCGCTGCCCGGCGTGGGCCCGGTGCTCGCCCAGCACATCGTGGACTGTGGATCAGCTCAACGCCGTGTCGGGTATCGGGGACAGCAAGTACGCGGATCTGCGCCCGCTGGTCACGGTCTCGTGAGCCGGGAGCAGGCCCCGGCGCTGGACCTGCGGCTGGTCACGCCCACGCTGCTCGGCTGGCTCGCGGTGCTGTGGGGGCTGCGCCAGCCGGCCGGGCAGGTCTTCGCGGCCGCCCTGCTCGCGCTGCTGCTGACCGTCGCCGCGGCGGTCCGGGCCCGGCGCGACCACCGCTGGTACGGCGTCGCGTTCGCCACCTGCACCCTGCTCGTGGTGCTGCTGCCGCTGGCGGCCCGACTGCACCGCAGCCGCGACTCGCCGCTGGCCCGGCTCGCCCGGACCGGCCCGGAGCTGACCGCCGAGCTCACCGTGCGCGGTGACCCGCGACCGCTCGCCGCACACGGCACCTCGGGCGCGCCGCGCGCGGCGGTGGACGCCCAGGTGCACGCGGTGGTGGTGGCCGGCCGCCGGGTGCCGGCCTCGGGCGCGGTGCTGGTGCTGGGCCCGGCCGCGGCCTGGCGCGGGGTGCTGCCGGGGCAACGGGTACGGCTGGACGGCCGGCTCTCCCCGCCGCTGTCGGACGACCTGCTCACCGCGGTGCTGTCGGCACACACCGAGCCGGTGCTGCTCGGCCGGCCGCCGCCGTGGCAGCGGGTGGCCGGGCGGGTGCGTGCCGGGCTGCAGCGGGCCTCCGCCGGGTTACCGGCGTTGCCCGGCGGCCTGCTGCCCGGGCTGATCGACGGCGACACCAGCCGGCTCGATCCGGTGCTGGCGAACCGCTTCCAGGTCGCCGGGCTCACCCACCTGACCGCCGTCAGCGGGGCGAATTGCGCAATCTTGATCGGGGCGGTGGCGATGCTGCTGCGCCGGTTCGGCGCCTCGCCGCGGACCACCGCGCTGATCGGCCTGCTGGTGCTCGCCGCGTTCGTGGTGATCGCCCGGCCGTCGCCGAGTGTGCTGCGGGCCGCGGTGATGGCGACCATCGCCCTGCTGGCGCTCGCCACGGGCCGGCAGCGATCGGCGGTCCCGGCGCTGGCCGCGACCGCGCTCGCGTTGCTGGTCTGGCAGCCCAGCCTGGCGGTGAACCTGGGGTTCGCACTCTCGGTGGCCGCGACCGGTGCCCTGTTGCTGGTGGCACCGGGCTGGGTGCGGGCGTTGCGTGCCCGCGGCGTGCCACCCGGCATCGCCGAGGCCGTCGCCATCGCCGCGGCCGCGCACCTGGTCACCGTGCCGCTGATCGCCGGCATCAGCGGTTCCATCAGCCTGGTGGCGATCCCGGCGAACGTGCTGGCCGAGCCGGTGGTGGGGGTTGCCACGATCCTCGGCTTCCTCGCCGCGCTGGCCTCGCTGCTCTGGCTGCCGGCCGCGGTGGCCTTCGCCGAGCTGGCCGGCTGGCCGTGCCGCTGGCTGGTCTGGGTTGCCGACTACTTCGGGACGCTGCCCGGGGCGGCCATCCCGTGGCCGGCCGGCGTCGGCGGCGGCCTGCTGCTGGCCGCCGTCAGCGGTGGGCTCTGGTGGCTGGCCCGGCGGCCCGCGGCACGGGCCCTGCTCGCGACCGCCGCGCTGGTGGCGGTGCTGGTCCAGATCCCGGTCCGGGCGGTCGTGGTGGGCTGGCCGCCGCCGGGTTGGCTGCTGGCCGCCTGCTCGGTCGGTCAGGGGGACGCGCTCGCGCTGAACGCCGGCGGCGGCTCGGCGGTGGTGGTCGATGCCGGCCCGGACCCGGTGCCGGTCGACCGCTGCCTGCGCGATCTCGGCATCGCCCGGGTGCCGCTGCTGGTGCTGACCCACGCCCACCTGGATCACGTCGGTGGGCTGGCCGGAGTGTTGCATCAGCGGCAGATCGGGCGGGTGATCACCTCGCCGCTGGCCGAGCCGGTGAGCGGGCATCGGCTGGTGGTCGACCAGTTGGCCGCGCGCGGGCTCTCACTCGAGCAGGTCGGTGCCGGCGCGGCCCTGGTCGTCGGTCCGATCCGGCTGGACGTGCTCGGCCCGCGCCGTGTCTATCGGGGCACCCGGTCGGACCCGAACAATTCCTCGGTGGTGCTGCGCGCGACGGTGGCGGGGGAGCGGATCCTGCTGCCCGGCGACGCGGAGGTGGAGGCGCAGGACGACCTGCTCGACTCCGGGGCGGACCTGCGCGCGGACATCCTCAAGGTCCCCCATCACGGCAGCGCCTACTCCGACCCGCGCTTCCTGGCGGCGGTGCACGCCAAGCTGGCGGTGATCACCGTCGGCCTGCACAACGACTACGGGCATCCGGCTCCCGTGCTGCTCGCCGAGTTGGCGCACCTCGGCGTGCCGGTCCGGCGTACCGACCTGGACGGGGACGTGGCCGTGGTGGTTCGGGACGGCCAGCCGGCCGCGGTGGTGCATGCGATGGCCCTGGCCGCGGCAGCCCGGCGCCCGGCCGGGACCGGCCGCCGGTCGCACCGGCTGACCGTGCGTCCGCCGGACGGGGACCCCCGAGCGCCGCCCCGTAAGGCTGTCGGTAGGCCATGAAAGCATGCAGGCATGCCATCTGCGCCCACCCCGCCCGCGCCGCTGACCCTGGTGGTCGGTGACGAGGAGTTCCTGGTCAGCCGGGCGCTGGACGACCTCCGCGGCGCGGCGCTGGCGGCCGACGCCGAGACCGAGGTGCACGAGCGGGAAGCGTCCGCGATCGATGCCACCGACCTGCTGCAACTGCTCAGCCCGTCGCTGTTCGGCGGCCGGCGGCTGGTCGTCGTCCGCTCGGCGCAGGACCTGCCGGCCACGCAGGTGGCTGGTGTGCTGCCGATGCTGCTCGCCCCGGACCCGGAGTGTGCGGTGGTCATCCAGCACCTCGGCGGGGCGAAGGGCAAGGCCGTGCTGGAGGCGGTGCGCAAGGCCAAGCCGGCCGAGATCGGTTGCGCGAAGCTCACCCGGGCCGACGAGCGGCAGGAGTTCCTGCGTTCGGAGGTGCGCCGATTCCGCGGCCGGATCACCGCCGACGGGGCCGCGGCGCTGCTGGAGGCGGTCGGCAGCGATCTGCGGGAGATCTCGGCGGTGACCGCCCAGCTGGTGGGTGACACCGGCGGCTCGATCGACGCGGCGGCGGTGACCGCCTACCACCGGGGCCGGGCCGAGGTGACCGGTTTCGCGGTGGCCGATCAGGCCGTGGTCGGCAATGTCTCCGCGGCGCTGACCAACCTGCGCTGGGCGTTGAACGTCGGGGTGCCGGCGGTGGTCATCGCAGACGCGCTGGCCGACGGGGTCCGGACAGTCGCCCGCGTGCTCGGGGCCGGGCCGGGGGACCCGTTCCGGCTGGCCCCCGCGCTGGGCATGCCGCCGTGGAAGGTGAAACGTGCCAGGACCCAGTCCCGAGGGTGGGCCGAGCCCGGCCTGCGGCAGGCCCTGGCGGTGGTGGCGGCGCTCAACGCCGACGTCAAGGGCAACGCCGCCGACGCCGAGTACGCGCTGGAATCTGCCGTGCGCAAGGTTGCCTCGGCTCGCGGCCTGAAGTAAGAAGGCTGCCGCGGCCTGAAGGCTGGGATCGCGGACAGCACAACAGCCCGCTCGCCGTTTCCGGCGAGCGGGCTGTTGTCAGGTGGTGCTTAGAGGCTGCTGGCGCGCTGGGCCATCGCCGACTTCTTGTTGGCGGCCTGGTTGGCGTGAATGACACCCTTGCTCACGGCCTTGTCCAGCTGTCGCGAAGCGTGCCGCAGCGCGGTGACCGCGGTGTCCTTGTCGCCGGCCTCGGCCGCCTCGCGGAACGAGCGGATGGCGGTCTTCAGCGAGCTCTTGACGCTCTTGTTGCGCAGCCGAGCCGCCTCGTTGGTGCGGATCCGCTTGATCTGGGACTTGATGTTCGCCACGAAGTTGCCTCAATGCGTTCGGTGAAGAATGGTCTGATCGCCCACGGCGCCGGTAGGCACTCGGGCAACCTCGCCAGGCTATCAGCGGGACTGCAACCGTCCCAAATCCAGCCCCTGGCAGGTAGCGCGCCGGCCGGTCGGTCTACCACCAGCCGTAGTTGACCTCGTGCGACCACGCGTTCGCCGGCGAGCCGTACCGCTCCTTGCAGTACCGCAGCGCGGCCAGCAGCTGGTAGTAGCCGATGTGGTGGTCGGCCGAGCCGTTCCAGTAGTGGTCCCAGGAGACGTTCTCCGAGGCGATGAGGCTCTTGCTCATCTGGCCCAGGCCGTAGTAGCTGCCGTTCTCGGCGTGCACCTGGTAGCTGCTCTCGAAGCAGGCGATCCGGGCCATGTCGTAGGAGGTACCCCAGCTGTTCGGGATGCTGGAGTCGTCGTTCGCGGCGTTGGTCAGGCGGTTGTAGAACCACGACGGCGGCGTGGTGTCGCTGCACCGGGTCGCGGCGCTGGCGGAGCCGGGCAGGCTGACCAGCGAGGCGGCGACGAGCGCGGCCGCGGCCAGCGAGAGACTTCGGAACTTGCGCATTCAATGTCCCCGTTCGTCCAGAAGATGGAGACCGGACGTTAGCGGATGACTCGGGGGCTCGTGGCCGGATCGCGAAAGTTGCTCCGCGCAATGCTCGCACCGGGCTGGAGTCGGCTGCCCGGCCGCCCGAGCAGCCGACACGAGTCGCCTTCCGAACGCGAACCCGGCCAGCCCGGCTACAAGGCCGAGCGGCCCGCCTACCGGGCCCGGACGGTGACCAGTTCGAACCGGGTGTAGACGAACGTCCGGACCGAACCGGCCTCGGTCAGCACCTCGGCGACCGGGGAGTCGTCCGCGCCGTCCATGCCGTAGGCCAGCGCGACGCCGCCGGCGAAGTACACCGGCGCGTCCACCGGGGCGACGTCGGTCATCCGGACCACCACGTACCGGTCGCCGATCTCGCCGACCAGCGCGGCCGCGTGCGGATCGGTGCCGGCGCCCGGATCCTCCTGGGTGTGCACCGACAGCACCTGCTGCCAGTCCTCGTCCGCCCCCGGCGAGGTGTTGATCAGGTCCCCGGCCCGCAGCGAGGGAGCGGGAATCCGGTATTCGGCCACGGCGCGCGGGTCGGTGGAGGTCATGGGCCCATCCTCGCATCCGGCCGGCGGCCCGATCGTCGACACCGTCCAACCCGGCCGAACCTGGCGCCGGGACGTGGGAGAATGCAGGGCGACGTCCAGATCGGCGCCGGCAGACCGACCGCGGCCAGCCGAAGTAGACCGAGACTCCCGACGAAGAAAGCAGCCCGTGCCCGCTATCGCCAGCCCCGCCGGCAACACGCCGCCGGACCGCATCCGCAACTTCTCGATCATCGCGCACATCGACCACGGCAAGTCGACGCTGGCCGACCGGATGCTGCAGCTGACCGGCGTGGTGGACGCGCGCCAGGCCCGGGCCCAGTACCTCGACCGGATGGACATCGAGCGCGAGCGTGGCATCACCATCAAGGCGCAGAACGTCCGGATGCCGTGGCGCTCGCAGCTGGACGAGACCGACTACACGCTGCACATGATCGACACCCCGGGCCACGTCGACTTCACCTACGAGGTGTCGCGCAGCCTGGCCGCCTGCGAGGGCGCGGTGCTGCTGGTGGACGCTGCGCAGGGCATCGAGGCGCAGACGCTGGCCAACCTCTACCTGGCGCTGGAGAACGATCTGACGATCATCCCGGTGCTGAACAAGATTGACCTGCCGGCCGCCCAGCCGGACCTCTACGCCGCCGAGATCTCGCACATCATCGGCTGCGACCCGGATGACGTGCTGCGGGTCAGCGCCAAGACCGGCCAGGGCGTCGACCAGCTGCTCGACGTCATCTGCCGCGACATCCAGCCGCCGGTCGGCGAGGCCGACAGCGCCGCCCGGGCGATGATCTTCGACTCCGTCTACGACATCTACCGCGGCGTGATCACCTACATCCGGGTGGTGGACGGCCACATCTCGCCGCGCCAGCGGATCAAGATGATGTCCACCGGCGCCACCCACGAGCTGCTCGAGGTCGGGGTCATCTCGCCGGAGCCGGTGCCCAGCCAGGGCTTGGGGGTCGGCGAGGTCGGCTACCTGATCACGGGGGTGAAGGACGTCCGGCAGTCCCGGGTCGGCGACACCGTGACCGACGCTGCCAAGCCCGCCAGGGCACCGCTCGGCGGCTACCGCGACCCGAAGCCGATGGTCTACTCCGGGCTGTACCCGATCGACGGCTCGGACTTCCCGCTGCTGCGCGACGCGCTGGACAAGCTGCGCCTCAACGACGCGGCCCTGGTCTACGAGCCGGAGTCGTCCGCCGCGCTCGGCTTCGGCTTCCGCTGCGGCTTCCTCGGCCTGCTCCACCTGGAGATCACCCGGGATCGCCTCGAACGGGAGTTCGGCCTCGACCTGATCTCCACCGCGCCGAACGTGGTCAACCGGGTGATCCTGGAGGACAAGCGCGAGTTCGTGGTGACCAACCCCTCCGACTGGCCGTCCGGGCAGAAGATCGCCGAGGTGTACGAGCCGATCGTGAAGTCGATGATCATCGCGCCGAGCGAGTACATCGGCGCGATCATGGAGCTGTGCCAGGCCCGCCGGGGCGTGCTGCTCGGCATGGACTACCTCTCCGAGACCCGGGTCGAGCTGCGCTACACGCTGCCGCTGGCCGAGATCATCTTCGACTTCTTCGACGCGCTGAAGTCGCGCACCCGCGGCTACGCCAGCCTCGACTACGAGGAGGCCGGCGAGCAGCAGGCCGACCTGGTCAAGGTCGACATCCTGCTGCAGGGCGAGGCGGTGGACGCGTTCTCGGCGATCGTCCACAAGGACAAGGCCTATCCGTACGGCGTGATGATGACGACCAAGCTGCGCGAGCTGATTCCGCGGCAGCAGTTCGAGGTGCCGATCCAGGCCGCGGTCGGCTCCCGGGTGATCGCCCGCGAATCCATCCGCGCGATCCGCAAGGACGTGCTGGCCAAGTGCTACGGCGGTGACATCACCCGCAAGCGCAAGCTGCTGGAGAAGCAGAAGGAGGGCAAGAAGCGGATGAAGATGGTCGGCCGGGTGGAGGTGCCGCAGGAGGCGTTCATCGCCGCCCTGTCCACCTCGGAATCGCCCGACGCGGCCGGCAAGAAGTGACCGACCACACCGGCCTGATCGTCCCGCTGCCCGAGCTGGAGCCGGTCGTCGGCGCCTGGCGCGCCCGGTACGACACCCAGTTCGAGAACGTCCCGGCGCACGTCACGGTGCTGTTCCCGTGGCTGCCGCCGGACGAGCTCACCGAGGCCGACCTCGACGCGGTCGCCCAGCTCGCCAAGGAGTGGCGGCCGTTCGAGGTGACCTTCGCGCGGTTCGGCGCGTTCGAGCAAGCCGGCGTGCACTACCTGGCCCCGGAGCCGGGGGACGAGTTCCTGGCGCTTACCGAGGACCTGAGCACGGTGTGGCCGGAGTGCCCGCCGTACGGCGGCGAATTCGCCGAGGTGGTGCCCCACCTGACCGTCGCCGACGGGATCGACGCGGAGCAGGCCGCGGAGGTCAGGGCGGCGATCGAACCGTCCCTGCCGGTGCGCGCCACCGCGCGCGAGCTGCTGGCGGTCGAGGTGCGCGACGGCCGGTGCGCGCCCCGGCGATCGATCCGGCTGGGTGGCAAGAAGGGCTGAGACAGACCTTTGCCCCTGGCCCGAGCCGGTTCGGTGCGGTCTACTCGGGCAATGCCGAACTGTGCGAGCACGGGACCATGCCGGTGACGGGCGACGGAGCCGCCCAGGCGCGCAAGCTGCGGACCAGGAACGGCAAGCTCGACCGCACCGTCTACGAGCGGGAGCTGTACCGGTTGCAGGCCGAGCTGGTCAGCATGCAGGAGTGGGTGCGGGCCGAGGGCGCCCGGCTGCTGGTGATCTTCGAGGGCCGGGACGCCGCCGGCAAGGGCAGCGCGATCCAGCGCGTCACCCAGTACCTGAACCCGCGGGTGGCCCGGATCGTGGCGCTGCCGGTGCCCACCGAGCGCGAGCGCGGCCAGTGGTACTTCCAGCGTTACGTCGGGCACCTGCCCGCCGCCGGCGAGATCGTGCTGATGGACCGCTCCTGGTACAACCGGGCCGGGGTGGAGCGGGTGATGGGCTTCTGCACGCCCGCCGAGTACCGGCGGTTCCTGGCCCAGTGCCCGGTCTTCGAACGGCTGCTGGTCGAGGACGGCATCCTGCTGCGCAAGTACTGGTTCTCGGTCAGCGACGCCGAGCAGGAGAAGCGGTTCAAGGCCCGGCGCAACGACCCGATGCGGCGCTGGAAGCTGTCACCGATGGACCTGGAGTCGATCGTCCGGTGGGAGGACTACTCCCGGGCCAAGGACGAGATGTTCGTGCACACCGACATCGACGAGGCGCCCTGGTGGGTGGTGGAGGCCGACGACAAGCGCAGCGCCCGGATCAACCTGATCGCGCACCTGCTGGCCAGCGTCCCGTACACCCAGGTGCCGGAGCCGAGCATCGAGATCCCGAAGCTGCCGGCCGCCGCCAACTACACCCGGCCGCCGCGCGAGCTGTTCCGCTCGGTGCCCGACCACGCCGCCACCCTGGGGTGACGGCCGGGCCTCAGCGCAGGCCGGCGAACAGGTCGTCCTCGGGCAGCGCCGCACCGGTCCGGTCGGCCACCCGGACGAAGGTCTCGGTGCCCATCAGCTCGCCGAACCGGTCCCGGCCCATCCGCAGGAAGATGATGTTCTCGCCCTGGCTGGCGTGCGCGGCCAGCGCGTCGTACTTCTGGTCGCTGTAACCGCGGATGTCCACCCAGGTGGTGACCTCCTCGTCCGGCACCCCGATGTCGGGCACCGCGCCGTCGGCCGGCTCCTCCCAGTCGGCGCCGAGCTCGCGCATCACCCGGCCGAACTCGGCGAACGCCGACCGGGGCACCGTGGTCCAGTAGACCTTGGCGGGCAGGTCGGTGGCCTCGATCGCGGCCATCGTGATCCGGTGCGCCTGGATGTGGTCGGGGTGGCCGTAGAAGCCGTTCTCGTCGTAGGTGACGACCACATCGGGCTCGTACTGGCGCATCAGCTCGGCCAGCCGCTCGGCGGCCTCGGCCACCGGGGTGGTCCAGAACGAGCCCGGCGCATCGTTGGCGTCCCAGCCCATCATCCCGGAATCGGCATAGCCCAGCAGCTCCAGGTGGTCGACGCCGAGCACCGCGCAGCTCTTGGCCAGCTCGGCCTCGCGCAGCTGGATCACGGCCGTCTCGTCGTGGCCGTCCTCGCCGGGCTTGGTGCCGTCCGGGGCGTCGCCGCAGCGGCCGTCGGTGCAGGTCACCAGCACCGTCCTGATGCCTTCGGCGGCGGCCTTGGCCAGCACGCCACCGGTGCCGGTTGCCTCGTCGTCCGGGTGTGCGTGCACGGCCATCAGGGTCAGCGGGCGTTCGGTCATACCCCGACCCTAACCGCAGCCCGTGTCCCGGGCCCGAACCCGGTGGACAGCGCTGCCAGGATGGCCGGGTGGACGACTACAGCGCGCTGAACCTGGCCAACTGGAACGAACGAGCCCCGGCGCACGCCGCCTCGGCGGACTACGCCCTGCAGCGGTTCCGCGACGATCCGGGCTTCCTCTCCGAGGTGGTCCGCTTCGATCGGGAACGCCTCGGCGACATCAGCGGATTGCGCGGCCTGCACCTGCAGTGCCACATCGGCACCGACACGCTCTCGCTGCACCGGCTGGGCGCCCGGATGAGCGGGCTGGACTTCTCCGACCGGTCGCTGGCCGAGGCCCGGGCGCTGGCGGCGCGGACCGGGGCCGAGATCGACTTCGTCGAGGCAGACGCCTACCAGGCGGTCGAGCGGTTCGGCGCCGGCACGTTCGACCTGCTCTACACCGGGGTCGGCGCGCTGTGCTGGCTGCCCGACATCGCCCGCTGGGGGCGGCTGGTCGCGGAGCTGCTGGCGCCCGGCGGCCGGCTGTTCCTCCGCGAGGGCCACCCGGCGCTGTGGACGATCGACGAGCGCCGCGACGATCGCCTGCTGGCCGCCACCTACCCGTACTTCGAGACGCCGGAACCGCTGATCTGGGACGAGGACGGCACCTACGTCGAGACCGAGGTCGAGTTCCGCAACACCCGGACGGCCAGCTGGAGCCACGGCATCGGCGAGCTGCTCACCGCGGTGCTCGACGCCGGGCTGCGGATCACCCAGTTCGTGGAGCACCGCTCGGTGCCGTGGGAGGCGCTGCCCGGCGCGATGGTGCGCGACGAGCACGGGGAGTGGTCGCTGGCCGAGGGCCGGGACCGGCTGCCGCTGAGCTACACCCTGCAGGCGGTCAAGGGCT
>Ga0335073_10012465_pt1 | contig 11937 bp, 14 predicted proteins | sample Lox_Sample_22_FD_207093 | JGI IMG/M metagenome (GOLD analysis project Ga0335073, IMG submission 207093) | Soil microbial communities from Loxahatchee National Wildlife Refuge, Florida, United States - Lox_Sample_2.2 | ecosystem: Environmental > Terrestrial > Soil > Wetlands | place: USA... | reverse complement strand
AGCTCCACGCGCGCGGGAACTTCCACCGCATCGCCCGCGAGTGGTTCTACGGCGACCCGCCGGCGACCGAGCTCGGCGAGCAGGAAGCCGAGTTCTACGACCGCGCCGTGGTCTGAGGGTGGGCCAACCCCGCACTCGGCGCCGGCGCTCCGGCCGAGATCGGAGTTGGCAACACAGGAGGTGGCCGAATACGCATTCGGCGCCGGGCGGGGGTCGAGTGTGGAGTTGGCCACATGCGGATGGGCCTCGCTCCGCCCGGCCCCACGGACGCCGAGCGGAGCGAGGCCCAGTTACACGCGCTGGATCTGCATCAGGCTGGTGGTCCCCGGGCGACCGCTGGGCAGCCCCGCGGTGATCCCGACGCGCGCGCCCGGCTTGACCCAGCCGAGCTCGACGACGCGGCGCGCGGAGTCGGCGATCAGCGCCTCGGTGACCTCGTGCCGGCGCATCGAGGAGGCCTGGACGCCCCACATCAGGCTGCACCGCCGGACGGTCTCCTTGCCCGGCGACAGCGCGTAGATCGGGACCTGCGGGCGGTGGGCCGAGATCAGCCGGGCCGACCGCCCCGACAGCGTGGGGACGACGAGCGCCGCCAGGTGCAGGTCCCGGGCGGCGGCGCAGGCGCTGTAGGCGACCGTGTAGGCCGGATCGCGGGCGTCGCGCCGGACCCGCTCCTCGTTCCAGGTCCGGTACGGAAGCGTGTGCTCGGTCCGCTCGGCGATCGAGGCCATCATCGCCACCGCGCCGACCGGATAGGACCCGATCGCGGTCTCCTGGGAGAGCATCACCGCGTCGGTGCCGTCGAGGATCGCGTTGGCCACGTCGGCGACCTCGGCGCGCGTGGGGCGCGAGGAGTTGACCATCGAATCGAGCATCTGCGTGGCCGTGATCGAGGGGCGGGCGAGCTTGCCGGCGATCCGGAGCAGCTGCTTCTGGACGATCGGGACGTCCTCGATCGGGAGCTCGATGCCGAGGTCGCCGCGGGCCACCATCACGCAGTCGGCGGCGCGGATGATCTCCTCGGCGGCGTCGACGGCCTGGGGCTTCTCGATCTTGGCGATCAGCGGCAGGCGCGTGTGCCGGCGGACGCTGGTCACGTCCTCCGCGGTTCGCACGAACGACAGCGCCACCAGGTCGACCCCGATCGACTCGCCGAACCGCAGCATGTCGAGGTCCTCCTCGGGGACGGCGGGCAGCCCGCGCGTCGATCCGGGGATGTTGAGGCCCTGGCGGGAGGCGACCGTCCCGCCGATCTCGACCGCGGTCTCGACCTCGCCGTCGCCCTCGCGCACGGCCTTGACCCGCAGGCGGATCGCGCCGTCGGCCAGGTAGATGATGTCCTCGGGGTCGACGGCGCTGGCCAGCCCGCCCCACGAGACCGCCATCCGCTCGCCGTTGCCGACGGTGTTGTTGCCGCACAGCAGGATCAGGTTCTCTCCCGGCTTCAGCTCGGCGATGTCGTCCTCGAGCCTGCCGATCCTGATCTTCGGGCCGGGGAGATCCTGGAGGATCGCGACCTGCCGGCCCGCGGCCGACGCCGCCCGGCGCACGAGCTCGGCGTTCTCGGCGTGCATCTCGCGGTTGCCGTGGGAGAAGTTGAGGCGCGCGACGTCCATCCCGGCCTCGGCCATACGCGTCAGCGTCTCGAGGTCACGGCAGGCGGGTCCGATGGTGGCGACGATCTTGGTCCGGCGCATCTCGCTCTCCGAAGTTACAAGACGCCGGGCCGGCGCTCGTTACGCCCGTGTAGGCTCGACCGGCTCGCCGTCGGCGGTGAGGCGTCCGCCGGCCCGGAGGTCGCAGAGCAGGTCCCAGTGCAGGGCGCTCGAGTTCCGGCCGCCGGTCTCGGGGTAGGAGCGGCCGAGCGCGAGGTGGACGGTGCCGGCCATCTTCTCGTCGAGCAGGATCGAGCCGGTGGCGCGGTCGATGCCGGCGTTCGTGCCGATCCCGATCTCGCCGAGGAAGCGCGCGCCGTCGTCGGTGGCGAGCGCAGCGTCGAGATAATCCTGACCGCGTGCTGCGGTGGCACTCGTGACCTTGCCGTCCTCGAACGTGAGCGTCACGTCCTCGACGAGGACGCCGCGCGGACTCGAGGGGATCGTGAAGCGGATCGTCCCGTCGGCCGAGTTCTCGATCGGGCCGGTGAAGACCTCGCCGCTCGGCATGTTGCGCCGGCCGTTGGAGTTGATCCACGTCCGCCCGTCGACGCTGAGGGTCAGGTCGGTGCCCGGCGCTTCGATGTGGATCTCGCTTGCCGTGTTGAGCTGATCGACAAGGCGTTGCTGGCCGTTGCTGAGCTCCTGCCAGGCGGCCACCGGGTCGGGGCGGTCGAGGAACAGGGCGCGCTCCACGAACGCGGCGTAGTCGTCGTCGCTCATCCCTGCATCCTGGGCGAGCGCCGGCGTCGGCCAGATCGTGCCGCACCATCGCTTGCCCATCCGCACCTCGTGGATCGGCTGGCGGGCGCGGCCGGCGCGCGCAACGATCGCCGGGTCGATCCCGGTCAGGGCCCGGGTGTTCTCGGGCGCGTCGATCCGGAGGTAGGCGTCGGTCCGCTCCATCTCGGCCAGGTCCTGCGGCGCGTAGTCGTCGAGCAGGTCCTCGGGGGCGTGGCGGTAGAAGTCCTCGGCCACTCCCGGAATCCCGATCCGCACGCCAGGCGGCCATGCGCCGCGGGTGATCATCGCGCGGTTCAGCGCACGGACCAGCGGCGCCGCCTGCGGGGTGGTGAACACGAGCACGTAGTCGCGCTCGTGAACGTCCAGGCACCAGTCGCACAGGAGCTCGGCGAAAGCTTCGGGATCGGGACCGGTCATGGTGCTTGCACCTCCGGGAAGTTTTCTGCGACGTGCTCGCGGAGCGCGTCGCGGACGAACTGGCGCTCGTCGGTTGTCGCGATCCGGTAGCGGCCGAGCAGCTCCTTCTGGCGCGCGATCTCGAGCCCCGAGATAGTCCACGACACCGCGAGGCGCTCGAACAGCAGCTCGGTGGCGCGCTGCCATGCATCCTCGCGGTCCAGACCGCCGGCGAGGATGTCGGCGTACTGCTTCCGCGAGCCGGGAGTCAGCGAGCCGCGCAGCGTCAGGACGTTGCCATCCGCGTCGCGGTAGTCGGACGTGGGCGCCGTGAGCTTGTCGCGCTTGCGCTGCTTGGCCATCACGAGCGCGCGGCCGACTCGAGCTGGCGCGCGACGTCACCGGTGACGGGGTCGGCGTGGCCCGCCCAGACGGTCGCCGGGTCGAGGGCCGCGAGCTTGCGGATCGAGGCCCTTGCCTGCTCGGTGTCCTGGTTGAACGCGGGGTGGGGCACCTGCGCCGGCCGGCGGCGGCCTGATTGCGGATCGAGTGTGTACACAGTGTCCGAGGCGAGCGCGAGCCGGTCGGACTCGCGGAACAGCCCGATCAGCCCGGGCGCGTGGCCGGGCAGGTGGACCACCCGGAAGCCGGCGATTTCGTCCCCCTCGCTCAGGGTGCCGGCGATCGGGACCGGGCCGCCGTCCCAGCTCGCGATCAGCCGCCAGAGCACGGTGCGGCCGCGGGCATCGAGCTTCGCACGGTCGAAGTAGTCGCGGTAGTGGGCTGCGGACTCGGCGGCCGCCCGCTCGGCGGGGTGGCAGTAGACCGGCGCGTTCAGGCCGGGCGCGGCGCCGCGGTGGTCGGCGTCGGCATGGCCGAGCACGACCCGCCTGATCCCGCCGAGCCGCGCGCCGGCAGCGGCCAACGGCGATGCCATGTCGGACACGCCGGCGTCGAATACGGTGACGCCACCCTCGTCCTCGATCAAGTAGACGTTCATGGTCTTCGGGATGCCGCCGCGGACGAGCCACACGCCGTCGGCGATCCGCTCGGGCCCGCCGCCCTGGATCCAGGAGAGCGCCCGCGTTCTGGCGTTGGCGAGCTTGGTCAGGTTTTCCTCGGCGCGCGAGCCCGACGGCGGAAGCACGCCGAGTTGCCGCGCCACGTCGCCGCTGTCGAGGTAGGCGTCGAGCCGCTCGATCTTGTCCTCGGCGTTGATCGTGAGGACGTCGCAGCCCTCCATCTCGAGGTGCGCGCCGTTGGCCACGAACCCCTGGAAGTTGCCAGGGCCGGCAAACGTGCCCCGTGCCCGCCAGCGCACTGCGACTCGTTCGCCGGCGGCTGACCCGATCACGTCGAGCACCTCCCACGCGAGATCGGGAAACGCGCCGTTCAGCTCGTTCTGGAGCTCGCGGACGCCGTCGGGCGCGGCGATCTCGCGCTGTCCGACGATGCGCTCGACCCCTCCGGGAGCCCACAGGGCGAGCGCGGCGTCGAGATCGCGCGCGGCTACCGCCTCGAAGTAGCGCCTGGCCACGTCTTCGCTCGGCATCTCGCGGCAGTCTAGGTGGTCTCTTTCGTAGGTACGGCGACACCGAGAGTGGTCACCGGCGGATGCCTGGCAAGGACGCAGCGAGCGTGGTGTGGCTCTGCCACATGAGCGAGCGAGGACGCCGCCAGGGGGCCGGCGGGGGCCGCTCGAATGTCGTCGTACTTGCGAAAGCGACCACTGGGCGCGGGAGGAACAAATATCGTGCACGACCATGCCGCGCAGACGCGAGCTCGGGCGCGGGGAGCGCGTGATACCGGGGCTGTGGCGCCTCCGGCTGGCGCTGCCGTTTCCCGGCGTGCCGCACTGCAACGCGTGGGCGATCGCGGCCGGGGACGGGATCGTGCTGGTCGACACCGGGATGCACGAGCCCGGGTCGATGGTGGAGTTGGAGCGGTCGATGGACCAGGTGGGGTTGAGCGTCGATCAGGTGCGGCTGCTCGTTTGCACCCATGCCCACATCGACCACTGGGGACAGGCGGCGACGATCCGGGACCGTGCCGGATGCGAGTTCTGGATGAACCCCAACCACCGCCACGGCTTTGCGGCGGCGACGGACCCGGAGGGCGCGCTCGCGCGCCGGCTCGAGATCGGGCGCCAGAGCGGGGTGCCGGAAGCGACTCTGGAGCGATATGCCGAGCGCTCCCGGGGAATGGGATCGGGGATCGCGCGCGTGATCGAGCCCGACCGGCCGCTGGTCGGCGGCGTCGAGATCGACACCGACCTTGGCACCTGGACGGCGTTCGAGACCCCGGGGCACGCCCCGTCGCACGTCTGCCTGTTCCAGCCCGAGCGGCGGCTTCTGATCTCCGGGGACCACCTGCTTGGGCGGATCTCGCTGTACTTCGACTACGGCTGGACGCCCGACCCGATCGGCGAGTTCCTCGGCTCGCTCGACGTCGTCGAATCGCTGGGGGCACGGCTCGCGCTGTCCGGCCACGGCAAACCGTTCATCGACGTCCCCGGCCACATCGAGGCCAATCGCAGCCTCGTCCGCGAACGTAGCGATCTCGCGCTCGGCGCGCTGGGGCGCGGGCCCAAGACCGCGATCGAGATCGCCGCGAACGTGTTCGGTGCCGAGATGATCGCGACCGAGACGGGTTGGCGGCTCCAGGAGACGCTCTGCTACCTGCGTCATCTCGAACTCGAGGGGGCAGTCTTCAGCGAATCGGAGGCCGACCTGGTCCGTTGGGCAGTATCTTCGAGCTAAACCTTGACACGATCTTGTCAAGGTTGGTACAGTGCCGCCACCATGCGAATCGATCACCTCCTAGCCACCGCCGACGAGCCCATCTTCTCGTTCGAGTTCTTTCCTCCCAAGACCAACGAAGGCGAGCGGAATCTCCGCGAGGCGCTGTGGGCGCTGCGCGAGCTGGCGCCCGATTTCGTCTCGGTGACGTACGGCGCGGCCGGATCGACCCGCGGCCTGACGCTCGAGCTCACGAAGTGGATCAAGCAGGAGCTCGGGATCGAGGCGATGGCACATCTGAGCTGCGTCGGCGCGACCAGCGACGAGCTGTGCGTGATCCTCGACAGCCTCGACGACGCGGGGATCGAGAACGTGCTCGCGCTGCGCGGCGACCCGCCCCGCGGCGATGCCGAGTGGCGCCCGCATCCGGGCGGTCTTCGCTACTCGAGCGAGCTCGCGGCGCTGATCTCGGACCGTTATTCGATGAGCGTGGGAGCCGCCTGCTTCCCGGAGGTCCATCCCGAGGCGCCCGACATGACGAGCGATCTGCGCTTCCTCAAGCAGAAGGTCGAGAACGGTGCCACGTTCCTGATCACCCAGCTGTTCTTCGACAACGACGCCTACTTCCAGTTCGTCGAGGAGGCGCGGGCGGCCGGGATCGACGTCCCGATCATCCCCGGGATCATGCCGATCACCGACGTGGCCCAGATCAAGCGGTTCACGGACATGTGCGGCGCCTCGATCCCGGAGCCGTTGCTCCGCGAGCTCGAGCAGCGCGCTCCGTTCCCGAGCGAGGTGCTCCAGCTCGGCGTCTCGTACTCCACGCTCCAGTGCGCGGAGCTGCTCGCGCGCGGGGCGCCGGGAATCCACTTCTACACGCTGAACCGCTCGCCGGCGACGCGCGCGATCCTGGCGGCGCTGCGGCTGATGCGCCCGTGGGTCCGGCGCGAAGTCATCCGCACGGCCGACCGTTAAGCGAAGCCGGAGGCGGAGCACCCAGGTCAGACCGCGGGTCCCGATGACCCCCGGAGCAACCCTCAGCTCGGCGGAATGACCTCGAGCCCCTGGGCGACCCGAGGCTGCCCGTCAACCTCGTAGCGAACGTCGATCTCGTCGTTGCGCTTGTAGGTCCCGATCCCCCAGAAGCCCATGAACCACGCCCACCCGCTCAGCTTCTGGCGGACGAGCTCACGCTCGAACAGCAGCTCGCCTTCGGAGATCCGATAATCGGCCCCCAGCTCTTGAGGCACGCCGTTGACGTACACCTGAAACGGCGACCGGATCCCGGGGGGAAGCTTCACGCGCCAGTACCGCATCGTTCTAGAGGTCGGCTGTGACAACGGACATTACGACCACGTCGACGCCTTTACCCCGCCGGCGCAGATACTCGCGCAGGACGCCCTCGCGGACGAAGCCGGCGTCCTCGGCGGCGCGGATCACCGGCGCGTTGTCCGGCTCGGCGAAGAGCTCGATGCGGGCGAGGCCGCAGGGTCCGAGCAGCCACTGCACCGCGAGCCTCAGCGCCCCGGGCCCGAGTCCCCGCCCCCTGACCTGCGGCGCGAGCCAGATCCCGACCTCGGCGCGTGACTGGTCCCAGTCGATCGGATACGCGCGGACCTGACCCCGACAGGTGTCCTCGCCTGGCTCCACGATCGTCAGTGTCGCTCGCTCTCCGGCGGCCCGCTCGAGCGCCTCGCGTTCGGCCGCGCGCCCGAGCTCGGCGCCGCTCGGCGGCCGGTCCTCGCCGGTGAGCACGTGCATGCGCGGGTCGTCCTGGTGGGCGATCAGGATCTCGGGAATGTCGCGCTCGGCGTAGTCGCGCAGTACGACCTGGCCGTCGGTCAGCGGCTCGGCAAGTAGCGGAAGGGAGCTCATCGGTTTGTGCGGGGTGTCAGCCTGCCGTCGGAAACGGACCGTACCCTGTCTCGTCATGGAACCGGTCGTGTATCAGGTGCGGCGCTCGGATCGAGCACGGCGAGTCCGCGTGACCGTCGATCCGGCGCGCGGCGTCGAGGTCGTGCTGCCGCGCCGCGCGCCCGAACGGGAGGCCGCGGCCGCGATCCGCGAGCTGCGTCCGTGGATCGAGCGGCGGATGGCTGAGCTCGAGGGCGTACGTGCCGCGGTCGCGGCCCGCGGCGACACCGTTCCGTATCTAGGTCAGACGCTGACGTTGCAGTCTCAGTCCGGCCGGACGCGAGTGACGCGGCGAGAAGATGTGCTGCTCGTGCCGCTCGGCGACGCGCGGGCGCCGGCGCTTGAGCGCTGGTACCGGCGCGCGGCTCGCTCGGAGATCGAGCCCCGGCTCAAGCGGGCGTGCGCGCTGGCCGGCACGTCCTACTCGGAGCTCACGATCCGCGGACAGCGGACTCGCTGGGCCAGCTGCTCGCGGACCGGGTCGATGAGCTTCAACTGGCGGCTGTTGCTGGCGCCCGAGGCGGTGCTCGAGTACGTCGTCTGGCATGAGGTCTGCCATCTCGAGGTGATGGACCACTCGCCCCGGTTCTGGCGCCTGGTGGCGGCGCGGAGCCCGGGCTATCGCGAGCACGTGCGGTGGCTGCGCACTAACGGCGCGACCCTCGTGCTGTAACCGGACGCCAATGGTCGAGCGTTGCCCGGCCTCGCGGGCGCTGGTACGCTCGCGCATCGCCGTCGAGACAGCCGTGGACGGGTGGCGATCGAGTGCCGGGGTGGCGACCGAGTGACGATTTCGGCTCAGAGCAGAGAAATAAGCCGGACCGAGGACCTCGCTCAGACTTTCGTCTGTGACCCCCTGCGAGGTCTGAGGTCTCGGTCCGGTGAGTCCCTAGCGCCTGCCTGCCGGTCTATCGCCTGCGCCAGGGGGGCGCCGCTGGTAAGTGAGGCTTGCCTGCGACGTCAGTGTTAGGTAACCTACCAAGCGATAGGCGGCGCTGTCAAGCTTTCGGCAGCGTCACAGCTGGGGAGGGCTGTACCCTCCGGGAGGAGACACAGGACCTTCGATGACATCTCCAAGCACCAAACCCTTCGGAGAGTCGCTTCGCGCGTTGATGGATGCGCGCTCGCTCACGTATCGCGGGCTGGCCGAGGCGACGCGAAAGCTCGACGGCAAGGGCATCACGCACGCCCACATCAACATGCTCGCCAACGGGCACGACAAGCCGTCGATGCGCGCGATGGAGCTGATCGCGGCCGCGTGCGACGTGGACCCGGACTATTTCGCCGAGTACCGGCTAGCCGCGGCAATGCGCGAGCTCGACCCGGCCGAAGTCGGCCTCGAGCAGGCGCTCGAGAACCTCAACGCTCGACTCGGCGCCCGACGACAGTCCGGCGCCAGAGGACGGCCATCGCCGCTGCCCCAAGCACAACCTCGTCCCACGGGGTAGCGAGCGGGTCTAGCGGCGGCAGCGCGATCAAGAACGCGACTGCCCACACGACCCACGCCATCTGGACGCCCTTGCGGGTGACCTCCGGATAGCGCCAGAGCATGGCGGCCAGTCGGTCCGAGAAGTAGCCGAGCTCGTCCTTGTCCCCGAGCAGCTTGGCGGCCGCGGAAAGCGATGCCAGCGCCAGGACGAAGGCGAGGTAACCGAACGGGCGGAGAGCGAAGCGCACGGCTTTGCCCACGAAGCTGAGATCAAGCTTCATCATTCGGTTCTAAAGGGTATCTCACGCTTTCAGCAACGCCTTGCGGAGAGCCGAAATTCCGTCTTCGCCCGATTCCGGCGCTAGCGCTCGGCGGCGGACGCGGCCGACGTAGGCCTCGGTCGAGCCGTCCCCGTGGACGTCGACGCCGCCGTGCGTGCTGGCCAGCCTTTTCTGGGGACCAGCCAGCTCGAGCCTGGCCACGACCTGCTCGTCGGGGGTGTAGCGCTTCAGTTCGGTTTTCGCCGGGTGTTCGGCGGTGTCCGTCGCGATCTTCGCTGCGCGGTCTTGGAGGGCGTCGAGCGCCGGCTCCAGCGCGCCGTACCGCTCATGGTCGACGCGTGCGCCGGAGCGGATCGTCAACGTCCAGGTCTCGGTGGCCAGCTGGTTCCTACCGCTTGTCCATCGTGACGTACTCGCGGCCGCGCGCGCCGGTGTAGATCTGGCGCGGACGCGCGATCTTCTGCTCGGAGTCGTCGATCATCTCGAGCCACTGGGCGATCCAGCCGCTCGTGCGCCCGATCGCGAACAGCACCGGGAACATCTCCATCGGCATCCCGAGCGCCTCGTAGATCAGCCCCGAGTAGAAGTCGACGTTCGGGTAGAGCTTGCGATCGATGAAGTACTCGTCCTCGAGCGCGATCTTCTCGAGCTCGAGCGCGATGTCGAGGAGCGGGTTCGTCCCGGTGACCTCGAGCACCTCGTCGACCGCCTTCTTGATGATCTTGGCGCGCGGGTCGTAGTTCTTGTAGACCCGGTGTCCGAAGCCCATCAGGCGTTCCTTGCCGTCCTTGACGCCCTTGACGAAGTCGGGGATGTTGTCCTTGGTCTCGATTCGCCGAAGCATCCGCAGCGCGGCCTCGTTGGCGCCGCCGTGGAGCGGTCCGTACAGCGCGGCGACACCGGCGGCGACCGCCGAGTACGGATCGACCTGCGATGACCCGACGCTGCGTACGGCGCTGGTCGAGCAGTTCTGCTCGTGATCGGCGTGGAGGATGAAGAGGACGTCGAGCGCGTGCTCGAGCCGCGGGTCGGGCTCGTAGCGGATCTCGGTCATCTTGTAGATCATCGAGAGGAAGTTGCCGGGGTAGGACAGCTCGTTGTCGGGATAGACGTAGGGCTTGCCCTGGTTGTGGCGGAAGGCAAACGCCGCCAGCGTCGGCATCTTCGCCAGCAGCCGGATCACCTGGATGTAGCGGGTGTCCTGATCCTTGATTGCGCTCGCCTCGGGATAGAACGTCGATAGCGCGCCGACGGAGGCCAGCAGCATCCCCATCGGGTGGGCGTCATAGCGGAAGCCCTGCATGAACTCCTTGACGTTTTCGTGCACGAACGTGTGGATCGTGATGTGGTGGGTCCAGTCCTCGAGCTGCTGCTTGTTGGGGAGCTCGCCGTGGATCAACAGGTAGGCGACCTCGAGGTAGCTCGACTGCTCGGCGAGCTGCTCGATCGGATAGCCGCGGTACTCGAGGATGCCCTTCTCGCCGTCGATGAACGTGATCGCCGATCGGCACGACGCCGTCGCCATGTAGGCGGGGTCGTAAGACATCAGGCCGAAGTCGTCCTCGTCGACCTTGATCTTCCGCAGTTCGGTCGCGCGGATTGTGTTGTCCTCGATCGGGATCTCGTACTGCTTCCCGGTCCGGTTGTCGGTGACCGTCAGGGTCTCAGTCGACGTCGTTGCGCCGGCGCCGTCTCGTGTCTGCGTCTCAGTCGTCATGGCGCTCCTTCTTCGCGCGAATTACCAAGTCCGGGGATCTTCCGCGCCCTGGGTGAGCGGAATACCAGCATTCAATTTAGTACCCAGACGGTGGGGGCGGGACGCTAGCGACCCGTGTGTACGGCGCCCGTCTGGTTGGGGGCGTGACGCTCGGTTGGTCGGGCGGCTACTTCGGGAACGCGCTCGTGAGGATGGCCGTCGCCATTGCGGCGACCATCAGCACGAATGTGCCCGCCATCACGAGGCGCGAACCCCGCTGGCCGTTCGGGAACGCCGGGTGGGTCAGCCCGACCGCGGCCAGGGCAAGAGCCCACACAACGAGCAGCCCGCCGGCGATGTAGAACGGGACCTTCGAGGGCTCGCCGGCGGCGATGAGCAGCGTCGTCATCCGTCGCGGAGCCTACTCGATGGGGGTGCGGTCAGCGCTGCGGGTTGCGCGTGCCCTCGTAGCGGCTTTCGGTGGCGGCCCGCTGGCCCTGGTAATGGCTGCCGAGCTCGGGACTTCCGTACGGCCTGAGGGCCGGCCGGTCGAGCGCCATGAACGAAAGCTGGGCGATCGGCAGCCCGGGGTACAGCTTGATCGGGATACGGGTGAGGTTGTTGAGCTCGAGCGTGAGCGTGCCCTGCCAGCCGGGATCGCAGAAGCCGGCGGTGGCGTGGACGATGAGGCCCAGGCGGCCGATCGAGCTGTTGTGGGTCGGGATGAATGAGTGGCTTACGAGGAACACGCCGTCCGGGTCACCGACCTCGATGCAGCGCACCGGTACGCTGTCGCACGGCCGAACGGCGGTGATCGCGCGTCCCATGTGGAAGCGTTGTGTGAGCTTCTGCCGTGCGAGCTTCCGAGGAAGGCGGAAGACGTAGTCGTGAGGCGTGAACTGCACCTCGTAGCGGGCCCCGCAGTCCCGCCCGTAGAGCTTCGCCCGCTTCTCAGCTACGACGGGCTTGTACCCGAGGCTCGCGATCAACTCGCGGTAGCCCTCGGCGAGCCGGGCGTTGACCGTCGTGACGTCACAGCGGCTGTAGACGTCGACGTAACCGTCCGTGTCCATGATCCCTTCGA
>Ga0335073_10012462_pt1 | contig 11938 bp, 9 predicted proteins | sample Lox_Sample_22_FD_207093 | JGI IMG/M metagenome (GOLD analysis project Ga0335073, IMG submission 207093) | Soil microbial communities from Loxahatchee National Wildlife Refuge, Florida, United States - Lox_Sample_2.2 | ecosystem: Environmental > Terrestrial > Soil > Wetlands | place: USA: Florida... | reverse complement strand
GGTGATGGGCTGGACGAACATTCCAAAGCCGCCGCGGATCACGGTCTTGTTGTGCAGGGCATCGGGACTCCAGGCGAGACCCAGCCGTGGGCTCACCAGGTGTGAAGTGCTTTGATAGACGCCAGGATTGCCGGAGCTGGCGAACTCCAGTCCGCCCGGGACGTTGAACTGGCCCACGGGAATCTGCGCGATGGGCGCCTTGGCATAGGCAGCCACTGCGGCCGCGGCGATCGGATTGGGCGCGGTGTAGTTGAAGCCGTCCACCGTGCGGCCGTACTTCTCGCTAACCGGCGCGTCGTGATCGAAATGCAAACCAACGTTGACGGTCAGGTTGCGCGTAACGCGCCAGTCGTCCTGAAGAAACACCGCCGTGTAATACGAATAGAAAGACGCAAAGCTGTTCAGGTCGTAGGAGCCGCTGGCTGGAAGACCGAGCAGGAGCGACGCAAGGTCCTGACCCTGAGCCACCGTGCTCGATGCGCTGCTGGACGCGCGGTCCCACGAATTGTTGAAGGAGAAGGTACCGGTGGAGTTGCCGTAGGTGATGAAGTTCATGCGGTACTGCCGCGCATCGACGCCGAACTTGATGGTGTGGTTCCGCCAGATCTTCACTACGTCGCCGAAGGCCTGCAGCGATTGCGACGGCCAGTTGCTGCCGCCGCTGGCGCCCAGGCTCTGATACGTGCTCAGCGAAACGATGGGTAGCTGAAGATACTCCGAATCGCCGGCGACATAGGACGGGAAGCCCAGGCTGGTGGGATTGAAACCGCTGCTCGGCAATGCGTGCACTTCGCCAAGGCGCGAGAAATTGAAGCGGACATCGGCCACCGTGGTCGGCGTGAACGTGTAGACTTCGTCAATCGTGGACCCGATGGGATTGCGGTGGAGCAGAGAACCTTCCGCGATGTTGCCGAAGTAGTTGTTCTTCTGCTGCGTTTCGGCCGCATTGCGGACGTCGAAGAACAAGCGGCTGCGCTCCGTCATATTCCAATCCAGGCGGCCCAGCTCGTTGTTGTAGTTGTCCACCGTCGTGGCGCTCGACGAGAAATTATTCACGCCCAGCGCGGAGACGCCGACGGTGACGTTCGGCTCCGGATAGAACTTGAGATAGTTCTGCGCGATCGGGTTGAGTTGGTTGGCGGGAATAACGTTTCCGGGGAATGGCGTCCGCGTGATGGTGGTCCCGTTGAGCACGGCGGAGTTGGGATCGTAGAGGGTGTATTGCGAGCCCTGTGCGAGAAGCGCCGAAAAGTTGCCTTGCCGCTCGGCATCGGTCGGCACGGTCACGATCGCCGGACTCGGCTGGCCGTCTTTCAAACCTTCGTACGCGAAAAACCAGAACAGCTTGTTGCGCCCGTTGACCTTCGGCAGCACCACCGGCCCGCCCGCCGTCACCCCGAACTGGTTGAAGTGGGTGATCTGCAGCGGCTGGCCTGAGCGGTTGCGGAAGAAATCGTTAGCCACCATGTCGGAAGGCTGATTGAACTCCCAGGCCGATCCGTGGAGGCCGTTGGTGCCGGTTTTCAAAACCTGGTTCATGGTGCCGCCACCGGTATGGCCGAACGACGCGTCCGAATCGAAAGCCTTCACGCGAACTTCCTGCACGGCGTCCTGCGGCGGATTGTAAGCCGCGCGGCCGTCCCAGGTCGCATCCGGAACGCCGTCCACCAGCAACTCGCTGGTCTGCGACGGAGTGCCCGCCACACTAAACGCCGCCGGCGCGCCCAGATCGAACGGGTGAACCAGCGTCGGCGTGCCGGTCGGAGTGACGCCGATTGCCAGTTCCGCCATCATCAGCGGGGTTCGGCCGTTCAGCGGAAGGTCTTCGACTTCTTTTGTCGAAATAGCCTGCCCGACGGATCCGTTTTCGGTATTGAGCAACGGCGCGTCGGCGGTCACTTCCACGGACTGCGAAGTGTCGCCCACATCCAGCCGGATATCGATTACCGGATGGTCGCCGGCGCCCAGATTGAGATCTTTGCGAACGAATGTCTTGAAGCCGTGCAAGCTGGCGCTGATTTCGTATTGTCCGGGCGCCAGAAAGGGCAGGTTGTATTGGCCGGCGGTGTCGGACGTCGTCTCCGTCTTCACACCGGTCCGGACTTCCGTGGCAACAATCTTTGCGCCTGCCGCTCCGGCGCCCGTAGGGTCGGTGACCGCGCCGCTGATCGTGCCGCGAAACTCCTGGCCAATACACACCAGGGGAAGAAGAACACCTAGAACAGCTACCAGGCTGCGTTTCATGGAAATTGACTCCTTCATCGTGCGAGGGCGTGCGAAGCCCCAAGACTAACCTAGCTAGTCGCTACTATATCGAGCCGCACGACGGCCGTCAAGCGTTCTATGAATCGGTGAAATGCTGTGAAATGGGTGAGAAGAGGGCCTGGCTCGAAATCCTGTTGGCGGGCCTCAAGGCCCGCGCGGTATGAATCCGCCCTCCGGTCACTTCGTCAACAGCTTGAACGCGTGAGACCACTGGTTGTGTTGGAACCCGCGGAGGCACCATAGGATGCAGAGCGGCTCGATCGCTCGCGCCGCGATGATGCCGCCGCAATCGAAGGGCTCCCACCCGAACATGCGGATGATGTCCGCCACCTGTTCTTTTGCCTTGGCGTCGTTTCCGCAGAAGAACATCGTCGGCGTCCCCTGTTCGTAGTGCGGATTGACCATGTTTCCCGCTCCCACGCTGTTGTACGCCTTCACGAAGTGGCTCCGTGGGAATTTCTCCTGTAGTTTCTCCGCCAGGGACTCGTTCGGCCCGGTGGTGAATTGCAGGATTCCATCCACGGGTGGCTTGTCGGCAATCGGATTGGTGGCGTCCAGAATGGTCTTCCCCGCCAGATTCCCGGCGCCCGCCATTTCCAGCGCGCTTTCCGCCGCGGTGCCCTTGGTAGCCAGAACCACCAGTTCTCCGAACGTCGCCGCCTCGGCGAACGTGCCCGTCTGCGCTCCAGGAGTCTCGCCGAGCCATTTCCGCACATCCGGTTTTTCCGGATCCCGCGTTCCCAGCATGGCTTCATGCCCGTGCTTTAAAAAGCCTTTCGCCAGTGTCTGCCCGACTGTTCCCGAACCCAAAACCCCGATTCTCATGCGGCGTCTCGCCCTCCCGGTTCAGAGATGCAGCTTGCCGCCGGCCGGATTCACACCCCGCGAGATTCGTGTAACGCTCAATCTGATACCCTCGTCTATCGGATATTCATTGCTTCAGTTCCTTTCGAGGAGGTTAGTTGTGTCCTGGCGTCATTTTCCCGGGCGCGAAGTCTGCCCGGCCGTTTTGTCCGTTTTGTTTCTGTCGTCCTTCGTTCCGATCCCGGCGATCGCGCAACCGGCCGCCTACACCATCACGACCATCGCCGGCAACGGCACTGCGGGCTCGACGGGTGACACCGGCGCGGCTACCAGCGCGGAGCTGAGCGGACCCACTTACATAGGCCTGGATGCATCCAAGAACCTCTTTATCGCCGACAGCATCAACAACAAGATCCGCAAAGTGACCGGCACTACCATTTCCACCGTCGCGGGCAACAGCAAGAACACCGCCGGTTACGGCGGCGACGGCGGATCGGCAACGGCCTCCACGGTGCTCATGAACAGCCCTTATGGGGTCAAGGTCGACAGCTCCGGCAATATCTACATCGCCGACCTGCTGAACCACGTGGTGCGCGAGGTCTCCGGAGGGAACATCTCCACGATCGCCGGTAACAATCAGTTCGGCTTCCAGGGCGACGGCGGTCCCGCAGCTCAGGCGGAGTTTAACCAGCCGTTCGGGCTGGCGCTCGATTCCAATCACAACCTTTTTATCTCCGACAGCCAGAACAATCGCGTCCGCAAGATCGACACCAACGGTATCGTCACCACGGTCGCCGGCGATGGTTTCACGCAGATCAACGATGGCGGTCCCGCGCTCAATGCCGGACTGAGCCTGCCGTACGGCATCGCCGTGGATGCGGCCGGCAATCTCTATATCGCCGACAGCAGCAACCACCGCATCCGCAAGGTCGATACCAACGGCAACATCAGCACCGTCGCCGGCACCGGAACCAAGGGCTTCACGGGGGACGGAGGACTGGCCACGCAGGCTGAAATCAATCGCCCCTTCGACGTGGCGGTGGACCAGTTCGGCGACCTCTTCATCGTGGATTCCAATAACAACCGCATCCGCGAGGTGACGCCGGACGGCAATATCCGCACTATCGCCGGCAATAGCATCGCCGGATATACCGGAGATGGATTCATTGCCACCAACGCGCGAATCAACTTCCCCAGCGGCGTGGCGGTCGATAATTCCACCGGCAAAATCTATATCGGCGACACTGGCAATAACGTCATCCGCCTGCTCACTCCGTATCCGCCGGCAGTCAACTCCAGCGGCGTGGTGAGCGCCTCCGCGTTTGGCGCGTTTCCCGCTGTCGCGCCGGGATCGTGGATCGAGATCTATGGCTCCAGCCTGTCGTTTGATGCGCGCGGCTGGAACGGCGCGGATTTCCAGGGCAACAACGCGCCGACCAGCCTGGACGGGACCACGGTGACCATCGGCGGGGTGCCCGCGTACGTTGATTACATCAGCGGCGGACAGGTCAACGTGCAGGTTCCCGCGGGTGTGGCGACCGGACAACAGCAACTGGTGGTGAAGACACCCGCCGGTTCCAGTTCTTCCTACACGGTGACGGTAAACGCCACCGAGCCGGGTCTCTTCGCGCCGGGCGCATTCAACGTCGGTGGGACGCAATATGGCGCGTTGATGAGCGATCTGACCACGTACGTCATGCCGGCCGGTTCGGTTTCTGGCGTTACATCGGCGCCGGTGAAGGCCGGTAGCACGATTGTTTTCTACGGAGTCGGCTTTGGGAACGTCACCCCATCGACGCCGCCGGGACAAATCGCGCCGGCCGCCACGACCCTCAACCAGCAGGTGAGCTTCACCATCGGCGGCGCGCCCGCTACCGTGGCGTATCAGGGTCTGGTGCCCGGCCTCGTCGGTCTGTACCAGTTCAACGTGGTCGTGCCCAGCGTGGCTTCCGGTAATAAGGTCCCGGTGACGTTCACGCAAAACGGCGCGACCAGCACGCAGGCCATGTACATCGCGGTGCAGTAAGATTCATCCTGCGCAGGCCTTGATGCCGCTCGCCGGCGAATTTCGAGACTAAAGTCTCGATCGGGATGAATCCCGCCCTCTGCTTACCCCAGAATCGGGAACGCCGCGGCGTCCGCAGCTTTCCGCGTCCACTGAATCTGCGACCAACTGAACCGCTGGCGGTCATCCGCCGGCCACCCTGAATCGGCGGCCTCCTCGATGGTTTCGAAGATTCCATGATCGAACGGCTCGCCCGGCGCTCGCTCCCGCAGCACCAGCCGTTCGCGAATTCCACGACGTGCCTGCGCCAGCGCCCGATGGTGGCAATACGGATTGTTCCCGCGACGTCCGAAGAACACGTGGGCGGTCCACGAGCAGCCGCCGCGGCAGAGCTGCCCATATTCGCACTCCCGGCAAAATCCCCAGAGGTGCTGCCACGCCGTCTCCGTTCCCTGGCCGGCGTTGATCGACAATTCCGGCGCGCGATCGAGAATTTCGGCCAGCGAATGCTCGCGAATATTTCCACCCGAATACGCCGCGGTCGGCAGAGACGGACAACCCTTGATGACGCCGTCCGCTTCAATGCCCAGCGTGTTGATGCCCGCCTGGCAACCGTCCCAAATCCCCTGCGACCTCCGCAGCCGCCGTTCGTAGGGGCCGTAGTAACCGATATTGTTGCCCGGAAACAGCAGCAAACTGTCGCGCTGGGCCCAGCCCGCCAATTCGTTCAGCAGGGGAAACAGGTCGAGCAGTTCGGATGGCTGCAGCAGAATCTCCGGACGATCGGCGGCGCGTCCCATCGGCACAGTCATCGCAAGCTGCCAGGCGCGGCATCCGGCTTCGACGATGTCGGCGTAGATCAGCGGCAGTTCCGGCGCAGAGAGCCGATTGATCTGGCTATTGCACGTGACCGGAAGTCCGGCGGCGCGAAGGTGGCGCAGCGACGCAAATGCCGCGTTCCAGGATCCCGGCTTTCCCCGTTGAAAATCGTGAGTCTCGCGGCAGCCGTCGATCGAGACAGACACCTGTTGCAGGCCGGCTTGCCGCATATTACACGCGGCATCCGCCGAGATGCCGTAGCCGCCGGTGGTCAACGTGCAGTTCATGCCGGCGCGGCGGATGGCTTCCACGATCGTCAGCCAGTCGGCTCGCAGATACGCCTCACCGCCGATCAGCGTGACTTCTCCAATGCCGGCGTCGCGAAGCTGGCGCACCAGATCGAGCGCTTCCGCGGTGGAAAGCTCGGATGCGCGAGCCGACGCGGCGCGCGACCCGCAATGCACACATCCCAGGTTGCATTGCAGCGTGAGCTCCCAGACGGCGTAGGTATAACGGGCGGCCATGAAAACGGCCCGCTACTTCTTGCCGGGAGGTGGAGTGACTTCTGGCGGCGGACCGCCATACACGGCCGCGGGAGGAGTCGGTGTGGGCGGCGGAGGTCCGCCATAGACGGGCGTCGTCATCTTCTCATAGCCGAAGATTGCCGCGGCCAGCGCCGCCAGCGCACCGGCAATCATCAACAGGATCCCCTGCAGCGTCCAGCGCCGGGTGGGCGGTGGACCTCCATAAACTGGCGCCGGGGGACCACCATAGACGGTCGAGGATTCGCGACGCATTCGTTCCGCGGCCTGCTCGCGCAATCGCCGCAGATTCTCTTCATCCCCAGGCGGTCTCGGGAGGGGCGGCTGTTCCATGGCTCCTCAGTATATAACGGGCCGTCACCGCCGACGCGGGCATCTATTCCGACCGGACGACGCCTCCGAATTCCGCGCTGGCCGCCGCCCAGGCCGGACCGGCGGCTCCGATTGCGGCCACGATCAGAAGGAAGACCGCGGACGATGCGAGAATCAACGGGTCGCCGGCCGAAACTCCGTATAGCAAGTCCGCCGCAAGCCTGCCCAGCGCGGCTGCGCCCGCCATGCCGGCGATGTCGCCGGCCACTACCCACGCCAAGGTTTGTCCCGCGATATCCCGCAGGAGCCGCGGTCTCGCCGCGCCCAGCACCGCGCGAATGGCGATCTCGCGGCGGCGCGCGCCGACGCTTTCGGAGATGACGCTATACACCGCGGCCGCGGCCAGCAAAAGCGCGCATCCGCCGAACCACAGGAGCATGATCATATCGAACCGATGGCGCGCCACGTTGCCATCGATCAGGTTTCCCAGCGTGGCCACCGACGCGACCGCCTGGCTGGGATCGAGCTGCGCCACCGTTTGACGGACCAGTGCGGCCATCTCGCCCGGCGCACGCGTTCCGCGGATCACGACATAATTGGTCGGGGCGGTCGATTGGCGATACGGCAAATAAATGTCGTCTTCCGGCAGCGTAACACTGCGGTATCGCGCAGCCGCGCAAACTCCGATCACCTTGAGCCAGCCCCCGCCCTGTCCGCGTCCCAGCTTCAATCGCGACCCCACAGGTTCGATTCCCGCCCGCCGGATGCGTTGCGCGATCGAATTGCCGATGATGGCAACGCTCTCCGAATGTTCGTCATCGTGAGCCGAGAAATCGCGGCCTTCCTCGATCCGGGTGCCCGCAGTCTGAAAATATCCGGGCGTCACGACTTCGAAATTGGCTTGCGGCGGCTCGCGGTTGATGTACCGCCCACCTTCAAATTCAAGCTGGTATTGCGCGTCCCAGCCAACCGTTCCTTCAAACGGCCGAAGCAGGACCGCAGCCGCGGAACTGACGCCCGGCGACTGGCGCAGCCGCTCGAGCAACTGCGAGTAAAACGCGCGCCGTGAGTTCACGTCGTAGGCCTGTCCTCCGAAGAGTCCCGGACCGCGCAGCGCCACGTTCATCGATACCGCGTCGCGATTGGCGAAGCCGGTATCCACCGCCATCATGGACCGATAGCTGGTCACCAGCAGCGCGGCCGACACCAGCAGCACTAACGTGGCCGCGGTTTGCGCAAACACAAACAGGCTCCGCGTCCGCGCGCCGCTTCGCGATCCCGCGATGCGCCCGCTGCTTCTCAGCGCGGCGTCGAGATTGGCGCGCGCCACGGACCATCCGGGCAGGATCGAGCAGGCTACCGCGGCCAGCAAACCAGCGACGGCTGCAAACACGAAACTCCCGACATGCAGCATCGCTTCCTGCAACCGCGGAATATCCGCCGGCGACCAGCGCACCAGCACCCGAATGGCCGCTTCCGCGAGCGCCAGTCCGGCTGTCGCGGCAATGCCTCCCGCCGCAAGCCCTTCAACCGCGAATTGCGCCAGGATCTGCCGCATCCCGGCGCCCAACGCGGCGCGTGTGGCAATTTCCCTCCGCCGCGCCAAGGCTCGCGAGAGAAACAAATTTCCGGCGCTCACCATGGCCGCGAGCAGCAGCAGCGCCGACGCCGCCAGCATCAGCCACAGGTGGGGCCGCGCCGATCCGGTCCAATACTCCGGGAGCGGCGTGACGACGCCTTGCTGGGAGCGCGAATACGCCTCCGGATGGTCGGCCGCCAGACGCGCAAACAGCGCGTTGACCTGGGTCTTCAAGGTCCGGCCCGGCGTGCCTCGATCCACCCGTGCGATCGCCTGCAGAAATGTCGCCGTGCGCCGTTCGATCACGCGCGGATCGATGCCCAGCGGCGTCCACATCCCGGCCCCGCGGGGAAACTCCACTCCCGGCGCCATCACACCGATCACCGTCGCGCCCTGTCCGTTCAAGCGGATCATTCTGCCGGCGATGTTTCGGTCAGCCCCCAGGTATTGCCGCCACACCCAATCGGCCAGAATCACGACCGGCGCCGCGCCCGGGTGCTCGTCGGAATCGGAGAAATCGCGGCCGATCCGCGGCGCGACACCGAGCACGCGGAAGAAATCATGCGATACCGGCGCGCTCTCAATCTGCACCGGCTCCGCCGAGCCGGCTTGCAGGACCCGGCCGTAACCGTAAAGCGTGGTCGGCATCACGGCCACGTAGCGGAACGCGCGGATATTCCGCTGCAGATCGCGCAACTCGGGATAAGCCAGTTCGACGAATGGAGCCTGCGCATCGGTCTTCCAGATCACTTGAATTGAGTCCTGATCCGGAAAAGGCAAGGGGCGGAACAAAACCGCGTCCAGCAGCGAGAACATGGCGACGCTGACGCCGATGCCCAGCGCCAGAATCGCAGTCGCGGGGACGGAAATACGGCGGGCAAACTTCACAAGTATTACCGGGCGAGGCTTCATCAGCACCTTATAATTCTCTTATGTCTCTCGACCTCGCCGCCGCTCTCGAAGAAACCGTCAAACGGGAAGAACCGCTCCTGCGCCAGGTCTCCGATCAAACGGCTGGAACGCCGCCGGCGCCTGGAAAATGGTCGCAGAAAGAGGAACTGGGGCACCTCATCGACTCCGCGACCAATAACCATGTGCGGTTCGTGGCTGCGTCGCTGCAAGAGGAGTTTCAGGGCCCCGGTTACCAGCAGAACGGCTGGGTCGACCGGCACGGCTATCAGGAAATGGCCTGGAGCGACATACTCGGCTTCTGGCAGCGATACAACCATCTGCTGGCCGCGGTGGTGCGGCGGATTCCCGAGGACCGGCTGCAAACGCCGTGCGTCGTAGGCCGTGGCCCCGCGGTTACGCTGCGATTTCTGATTGAGGATTACACACTCCACATGCAGCATCATCTCGATCACATCCTGCAGCGGGAAACGATCACGCAATATCCCGGGGCAGCCGCCGGCGTCTAGCGCTACCCCGTGTAGACCGTGCCTTCTTCCACGAAACAGAGCGGGTTCTTCCACGGATCTTCCGCGTAGAAGGATCGCTCGCCCCAGGGGCGAACCACGATGCCGCCGCCCGGCGCGTCGTGCACACTCTCTGGCGACAGACAGTTCAGGGCTCTCGCGCGTTCGAAGACCGCCTCCAGATCGTTGACAGCGAAATACAGTGACTTGGCAGCCGGATGCGGCGGGTGCGAGGACGATACATCCAGTACTTGCAGAGTCACAGCGCCGCACCTGAAGTAACACCGCGCGCCGGCTTGTCTGCGTCCTTCGATACCCAGCAGTTTGCTGTAGAACGAAACAGCCGCCTCCAGGCCGCCGACTTCGATGTTGAGACGAAAGAACTGCGGGACATCATCGGGAACGGCGCGCTTAGCGGCTTTGGGCTTCTCTGCGCGCGGTTTCGCTTTACTTGCCATGAGTGCCTCCTCGTTTCGGCTTGTGTGTTTTGGAAAAGTGATCGAGCCACTCCTTCACCAGCTCGAGCCGTTTAGTTTGGATTCGATAGACGCGGCTGCGGCCTTTCCTCTCATGACTCAGAAGACCAGCCGTCTCCAGAACCTGCAGGTGGCGCGTGGTCGTCGGCCAGGACTGCTCGAAGATTGCAGCGATATCGCCCGCCGTCATGGAGCCCCCGTTGAAGTAGATCGTCAGCAGCACGCGCCGCCTGGCGGGGTGCGCCAGAGCGCTGAAGACCAGTTCGTAGGTATCGGCGCCGGTATTCGGATGCTCGCTGCCCACTGGATAACATTAAGCCACAATGCTAAATGATGCGTCAAGGATTATTTCGCCGTCTGGCTAAATATTTCCAGGCGGTCCCATGGACCCCACCGCGCCGGAACGGATCAGCCTAGTTTTTCCAGGTCAATACCGGATTCCCAGCGCTCGTTCGATCGCAGGAAGTGGTCCCACATAATTTCCCGCCCGCTATAGGCCGCTTGGCGGCCGAGCATTGCCGTGAGCGCGGAATCCGCGCCCTGCGCCGCCTGATTATGGAAATTCCCGCTGGTGATGGCCGCGATGAAGCCCTTCTGCTTTTCGGAATCGGCTTCGGCCAGGTTGTCGCTGAACGATCCGGATGCCGAAAACTCGCCGTTCTGCTGCCGTTCGCTGCCGGACCAGGTCCAGGACTCGTCGGCGTCGATGCCGAGCCTGCCGGAGTAGGGCGACACCGACCAGCCTTTCGTCCCGAAGAACCGCTGGCTGACGTCGAACTTACCCTTGCCGAATTGCGCCGAGCTGAAACTCACGTGAACGCCGTTGGGATATTCGAACACCACATCGAAATGCGAATAGACATCGCCGCCGGTTTCGCCGCGGCCCTGCCGCCCGCCGCGCCCGATGGCCCGTAGCGGCGTCGCCTGGAGCACCCAGTTGCAGATATCCAGGGCGTGTATGTTCTGCTCCACGATGATGTCCCCGGAGAGGGCGCGATCGCGCAGCCAGTTCCGCAACCGCAGCGTCTGCGGGCCGGCTCCGGGATATTCCGGGTAGTTGGGCAGCCCGGCATAGTAGTGTGCCTCCACCGCCGCAATCGTGCCCAGGGCGCCGCCATGGATCCGGCGCACCAGTTCGACAAACGGAGGCGCCGAGCGGATCTGAAACCCGACATCGAGATTCAGCTTGCCCTGCACGCGATCGCCGATTTCGCGCACCCGCCTCGCGCCGGGCGCATCGATGGCCACCGGTTTCTCCAGGTACACGTGCTTGCCGCCCGCCACCGCGCCCGCCAGGTGTCCCGGATGGAACCAGGCCGGAGTCGCGATCACCACCGCGTCCACTTCCTTCGATTGGAAAAGCTGCTCCGACGACGCCGGCCCCACGAACATCTGCGCGATTCCGGCATAGCCTTTCGATTCCGCCACCTTGTCGAAGCGCTGCTTCGCCCGGTCGATCCGGTCCTGAAAGAGGTCGGCAATCGCCACGATACGGGCATCGGTATGTTGCGCGATATTGTTGGCGTCGGTCGATCCCCGATTGCCGCAGCCCAACAGGCCCACCCGCACCGCCGAGTTGGCCGCGCTGCCTCGCACCAGCGCCGGCTTGAGGATGGTCAACGCTCCGGCCGCGGTTCCCAAGCCGGCTTTCAGAAAGCCTCTGCGATCCGGATCATTCGTCACAACAGATTCTCCAGGTATGCTTTGGCCTCAAGTATATA
>Ga0335073_10012459_pt1 | contig 11938 bp, 10 predicted proteins | sample Lox_Sample_22_FD_207093 | JGI IMG/M metagenome (GOLD analysis project Ga0335073, IMG submission 207093) | Soil microbial communities from Loxahatchee National Wildlife Refuge, Florida, United States - Lox_Sample_2.2 | ecosystem: Environmental > Terrestrial > Soil > Wetlands | place: USA... | reverse complement strand
TGACCCGCTGCAGGTCCGCGTTGTCGCGCGCGACCACGCGGCAGAGCATGTCGCCGGCCCCGGTGATCGTGTGCGCCTCCAGCACCTCCGCGATCAGCGCGAGCCGGTCCGCGACCGGGTCGTGTCCACCGGCTTGGCGGATCTCCAGCGTCACGAACGCGGTGACCCGGTACCCGAGCGCGGCGGGCTCGACATCGGGCCCGAACCCGGTGATGATGCCGCGAGACCGCAGCCGGTCGAGCCGGGCCTGAACCGTGCCCCGGGCCACGCCGAGCCGCCGGGACGCGTCGAGCACGCCGATCCGCGGCCTAGCCGCGAGCAGGTCGATCAGCCGAGCATCGAGCCCATCGATCATTCGTACCTCCTTTCCGGCAGCAGGGTGCCCAGTTACTCGCTGGTTTTCGGACTAGAACTCTGCAAAATGCGTAGCAATCCAAGTCACAGTTGCACATCTTGACCTCCCTGATCGATGCTTTTCGGGAACTCGATGGCGAGGGCAGGGAGGGTGACATGGCAGCGCCCGTGCAGCAAGAACCAGCGCAGCACGAACCAGGACAGCAGGAAGCGGTGGCCGCAGCGGACGAGTTTCCTGTCACCGGCATGGACGCGGTGGTCTTCGCGGTCGGCAACGCGCGGCAGGCCGCGCATTTCTACTCGACGGCGTTCGGCATGCGGTGCGTCGCCTATCGCGGCCCGGAGACCGGCTGCCGCGACGAGTCCGCCTATGTGCTCGAATCCGGCGACGCGCGGTTCGTGTTCCGCGGGCCGGTGCGGGCCGGCACGGCTCTGGGCCAGCACGTGGCCGCGCACGGCGACGGGGTGACCGACCTGGCCATCACCGTCCCGTCGGCCGAGGCCGCCTACGATTACGCGGTCTCCCGCGGCGCAACGGGCCTGGCCGAGCCCGAGGTGGTCGAGGACGCCCACGGCAAGGTGGTGCTGGCCGCGATCGCCACGTTCGGCGACACCCGGCACACCCTGGTGGAGCGCGCCAACTACAGCGGGCCCTACCTGCCCGGCTACGTGACCGCCGCCCCGCTCGCCTCGCTCCGGTCCCGGCCGTTCTTCACCCAGGTCGACCACTGCGTCGGCAACGTCGAGCTCGGCAAGATGGACGAGTGGGTGGGCTTCTACCAGCGGGTCATGGGCTTCACCAACATGAAGGAATTCGTGGGCGACGACATCGCCACCGAGTACTCGGCGCTGATGAGCAAGGTGGTCGCCGACGGCACCCGCAAGGTCAAGTTCCCGATCAACGAGCCGGCCGTCGGCCAGAGGAAATCGCAGATCGACGAGTACCTGGAGTTCTACGGCGGCCCGGGCGTCCAGCACATCGCGGTGGCCACCGACGACATCGTGGCCGCGGTCCGCGGCATGCGCGCCGCGGGGCTGGACTTCCTCGACACGCCCGACAGCTACTACGAGACGCTCGGCGAGTGGGTCGGCGACACCCGGGTTCCGCTGGACGAGCTGTGCGAGCTCAAGATCCTCGCGGACCGGGACGAGGACGGCTACCTGCTGCAGATCTTCACCAAGCCGGTCCAGGACCGGCCCACCATGTTCTTCGAGCTGATCGAGCGGCACGGGTCACAGGGGTTCGGCAAGGGCAACTTCAAGGCGCTGTTCGAGGCCATAGAGCGGGAACAGGCGCGCCGCGGAAATCTCTGAAACCCGGAGATACATAGCACATACACCAGGGCATCCCGCGCGGGCGGTCTGCGCGTTCAGCTGAACATCAGCTTATAGCCGGACTCGCGCAGCCGTCGGATGACACTGTCGCAGTGCTCCGGGGTCCGGGTCTCCGCCTGCAGCAGCACCTCGACCTCGTCCACGTGCAGCCCCGGCGTGTTTCGCTCGTGCATCACGTCGAGCACGTTGGCGCCGAGCGCCGCCACCTCAGCCAGCAGCGTGGCTAGCGCGCCGGGCCGGTCGGGCAGCGAACAGCGGAAGGTCAGGAAGCGGCCGGCCGCGGCCAGGCCGTAGCGCAGCACCTTGGCCAGCAGCGGGTCGATGTTGCCGCCGACCGGGACCACGATCGTGCGCACGCCCGGACACTGCTCGATGATCTCCAGGCCGACGGTGCCCTGGCCGGCCAGGACGTCCGGGTGCTCGAAGGGATGGATGAAGGTCGACCCGTGCCCGGCCGCGAGCTCCCGGGCCCGGGCCGGGGGACGGGCTGGCCGGGGATGGTTCAGCCGCCGGTCCAGTAGCGGTCGCCGGCCAGGACGAGCGCGGCGGCGCCGACGAGCCCGGCGCTCTGGCCGAGCGCGGCGGGCACCACGCGGAGCCGGCGCGTGAACGCGAGCTTGGCGTGCGCGTGCAGCGACTCTTCCAGCGGCTCGAACAGCAGGGCTCCCGCCTGCGAGAGCCCGCCGCCGATCGCCGCCACCTCGAGATCGCACAGGTGGGTCGCGGAGGAGATGGCGATGCCCAGCGCCCGTCCCGCCCGGCGCATCGCGGCCAGGCCGACCGGGTGGCCGTGCGCGCCGTCGTCGGCCAGGTCCTTGGCCGTGGCGTCCGGCTGGCCCGGGCGCCAGCCCTGGCCCTGGGCCCAGGCCACGAGCGCGGGCCCGCGCGCGATCGCCTCGAGGCAGCCGCGCCCGCCGCAGGCGCACTCGGGGCCGCCTTCCGGGTCGACCACGACGTGCCCGATATGGCCGGCGTTGCCCGAGGCGCCCTCGATGACCCGCGAGTCCAGGATCAGCCCGCCGCCCACCCCGGTCGAGACGACCATGCCGAGCACATTGCCGGCGCCCCGGCCCGCGCCGCGCCAGTGCTCGCCCGCCACCAGGCAGATCGCGTCGTTGTGCACCCGGACCGGGATCGGCCCGAACCGCTGGCGCAGCCGGTCGCGGAGCGGGAACGACCGCCACGCCGGGATGTTGAGCGGCGAGACCACCCCGGCCGGCCATTCCATCGGGCCGCCGCACCCGGCCCCGACACCGGCCAGTTCGGCGGGCGAGCAGATCCCGGCGCTGGCCAGCACCTGGTCCAGCAGCGCGTCCAGGGTGCGCCACAGCGGCTCGGAGTCCAGGTCACGCGGGGTGGGGACCTGGGCCCAGGTGACCAGACGGCCCCCGGGTTCGACCACGGCCGCGGCCAGCTTGGTGCCGCCGACGTCGATGGCCAGCGCCGGTTCGCGCTCAGCCAAACCCAGCCTCCCGGGATGCGGATCTCGCCAACATGCACATAGTGTCGAAGGGTGACGCCAAAGAGCCAGCCCCAGTCGGCGACAGCAGAGTCAGCTCCCCCAGCGGCCCGGACCGTCGGTGAACTACGCGCGAGCGGTCACGAGTTCTCCACGGTCAAGGAGGAAATGCGGCGGAACCTGCTGGCCCGGATGCGCGCGCGGCAGGACGCCTTCCCCGGGATCATCGGCTTCGGCCAGACGGTCCTGCCCCACCTGGAGCGCGCGATCATCGCCGGGCACGACGTGATCCTGCTCGGCGAGCGCGGCCAGGGCAAGACGCGCCTGATCCGCACGCTCACCGGCCTGCTCGACGAGTGGACCCCGGCGGTCGCCGGGTGCGAGATCAACGACCATCCGTTCGCCCCGGCGTGCGCGCGCTGCCGCCGCCTGGCCGCCGAGCAGGCCGACGACCTGCCGGTCACCTGGCGCCACCGGGACGAGCGCTACGGCGAGAAGCTGGCCACCCCGGACACCAGCGTGGGCGACCTGATCGGCGACATCGACCCGGTCAAGGTGGCCGAGGGCCGGACGCTCGGCGACCCGGAGACCATCCACTTCGGCCTGGTGCCGCGGACCAACCGCGGCGTCTTCTGCCTGAACGAGCTGCCGGACCTGGCCGAGCGCATCCAGGTGGCGCTGCTCAACGTCCTGGAGGAGCGCGACATCGGCGTCCGCGGGTACGCGCTGCGGCTGCCGCTCGACCTGGTCCTGGTGGCCAGCGCGAACCCGGAGGACTACACCAACCGGGGCCGGATCATCACGCCGCTCAAGGACCGGTTCGGCGCCGAGATCCGCACCCACTACCCGGTGTCGCTCGATGCCGAGCTGGCCCTGATCCGCCAGGAGTCGCAGGTGACCTGGGACGATCAGGACCCCGGCGCCGTGCTGCCCGATCACCTGGTGCAGGTGATCGCGAGATTCACCCGGCTGGTGCGCGCCTCGCCGGCGGTGGACGCGCGATCCGGCGTGTCGGCCAGGTTCGCGATCGCGGCCGCCGAGGCCGTGGCCGCCTCCGCGGTGCGCCGGGCCGCGATCACCGGCGAGCGGCAGCCGGTGGCCCGGGTCTGCGACCTGCCCAGCGTGGTGAGCACGCTCCGCGGCAAGGTCGAGTTCGAGGTCAGCGAGGAGGGCCGGGAGCAGGAGGTGCTCGACCACCTGCTGCGCCGGGCGATAGCCGAGACCTTCCGCTCGGCCCTGGGCAGCGCGGACCTGAGCGGCCTGCTGGCGAAGTTCTCCAGCGGCGGCAGCGTGGAGACGGGGGACCTGATCCCCGCCGACGACCTGCTGCGCCGGATCGGGGACGTCCCGGGCCTGGCCCGGATCATGGACCGCCTGGCCATGGACGGCAGCGAGTCCTTCGGGCAGGCCGCGGCCGCGCTCGAGTTCGCGCTGGAGGGCCTGTACCTGATGCGCAGGCTGTCCAAGGACGTGGTCGACGGCGGCGCGGTCTACCGCACCTGAGGGAGGCAGCATCGATGAGCGGTTACCGGTACGGGCCCTACCACGACGGGCCGGACCCGCTCGAGCCGCCCTACGACGTGCGCGGCGCGGTCGATGCCCTGGGCGAGTCGGTGCTCGACGGATCGGATCCCGCCAGCGCGCTGCGGGATCTGCTCCGCCGGGGGCTGTCCGGCCACCAGGGCCTCGACGACCTGCTCCGGCGGGTCCGCGACCAGCAGCGGGAGCTGCGGGACCGGGGCCGCCTGGACGGCATCCTGGAGCAGGCGCGCGCGCTGCTGGACACCGCGATCGGGCAGGAGCGGGCCGAGCTGTTCCCCGACCCCGATGACGAGGCCAGGCTGCGGGAGGCCGAGCTCGACGCGCTGCCGGGCGACACCGCGCAGGCCATCCGGCAGCTCGCCGACTACGACTGGCGCTCCCCGGCCGCCCGGCAGACCTTCTCCAAGCTCAAGGACCTGCTGCGCCGCGAGGTGCTCGACAGCCAGTTCCGCGGCATGAAGCAGACCCTGCAGCAACCCGACCCCGAGGCCATGCAACGGGTCAAGGACATGATGGCCGCGCTCAACGAGATGCTCGAGGCCGATGCCCAGGGCACCCACACCCAGCAGGACTTCGATGACTTCATGGAGCAGTACGGGGACCTGTTCCCCGACTCGCCCCGCAACCTCGAGGAGCTGGTCGACTCGCTGGTCCGCCGGATGTCCGCGGCGCAGCGGCTGCTGAACTCGCTGACCGACGAGCAGCGAGAAGAGCTGGCCGGACTGATGGCGCAGACGCTGGAGGACGCCGGGCTGGCCGCCGAGATGTCCCGGCTGGCCGACGCGCTGCGGGCCCGCCGGCCGGACATGGATCTCGACGGGTGGCCGGGCGAGCAGATGACCGGCCAGGACCCGCTGGGCCTGAGCGAGGCGACCACGGCGCTGTCCGAGCTGGCCGACCTGGCCGACCTGGAGGACGCGCTGCGCCAGGACTACCCGGGCGCCCGGCTCGATGACATCGACGAGGAGGCCGTGCGGCGCGCGCTCGGCCGCCAGGCCGTCGACGACATGGAGGCGCTGCGCCAGATCGAGCGGGAACTCGAGCGCCAGGGATACCTGCAGCGCACCGACGGCAAGCTGGAGCTGACCCCGAAGGCCGTGCGCAGGCTGGGCGAGACCGCGCTGCGCCGGGTGTTCGCAGACCTCCCCGAGCGCGGCAGCGGCGACCACGACCAGCGCGACGCCGGGCAGGCCGGCGAGTACACGGGCAGCACGCGGGCGTGGACCTTCGGCGATGAGCAGGCGATCGACACCCCGACCACGGTGCGCAACGCGCTGCTGCGCGGCGGCCTGCCCGACCTCGACGGCCCGGTCCGGCTGGAGGTCAGCGATTTCGAGATCGGCGAGACCGAACGGCGGACGTCGGCGGCGGTCTGCCTGCTGGTCGACCTGTCGTACTCGATGGCGCTGCGCGGCACCTGGGGGGTGGCCAAGCAGACCGCGCTGGCGCTGCACGCCCTGGTCCGCAGCAAGTACCCGCAGGACTCGATCCAGGTGGTCGGCTTCTCGAACTACGCGCGCGAACTTCGCGAGACCGACCTGGCCGGGCTGGGCTGGGACATGGTGCAGGGCACCAACCTGCATCACGCGCTGATCCTGGCCGGGCGTTTCCTGGACCGCCGGCCCGAGCAGAACCCCGTCGTGCTGGTGGTGACCGACGGCGAGCCCACCGCGCACCTGCGCCGCGACGGGCAGTCCTGGTTCGACTGGCCGCCGTCGCCGGAGACGCTGGAACTCACGCTGGCCGAGGTGGACAAGATGACCAGGCGCCGGGCGACCCTGAACGTCTTCATGCTCGCCGAGGACGTGCGACTCACCGCGTTCGTCGAGGAAGTGGCCCGCCGCAACGGCGGCCGGGTGCTTCGCGCGATGCCGGAGAACCTGGGCGAGTACGTGGTCAGGGACTTCTTGCGATCACGCAGGAATGGCCGGAGATAGATTTTACTTTCGTCGCTTTTGGGAAGCCCTCCGCGCTGGGGCCCGCCCGTAGTACCGTGCCGCAGGTAGTCAACCCTTTTCATCCGCCAGCCTCGCACTCGTCGGAACGCGGGCAGCCGTGGGGAGGATGAAAGGTCCTGTCATCGAGGACGGCATGAAGACGGCCCGTGGCGCGTGACGTTGTGGCCTTCTAGGAGGAAACCTGTGAGTAGTGCAAGCGTGTCTGGTGGCACCTCGACCAGCAAGAAGCCGCTGGTCATCACCTTGACGGTGATCGGGGTGCTGGCGCTCATCGTCGGAATCCTGTACATGGTCGCCGGGACCTCGCTGCCCAGCTTCCTGACGGCGGGCAGCCACGTCCACAAGGGCAACCATCTCGCCCGGGGCGGCGTCGCCCTGGTCGTGGGCGTGGCCTGCCTGATCGGCGCCTGGTTCAGCAGCAAGACGAAGTCCAGCAGCTAGGTGCCCGCGGCGGGCCCGGGCCGGGGGACATCCCGGCCCGGGCCCGCGGATCTGGCGCGACGGCGACCAGGTCAGCGCCCCGCCCGCTCAGTAAGCTCATCCTGGTTGTCCGGACCTAAAGTGGGCCCAGCCCATCTTCTAGGAGGAGCACGTGAGTTCTGCAAGCACGTCGGGGGCATCATCGGGGGCGTCGTCGGGGGCATCATCGGGCCGCGGGGCGCTGGTGATCATCCTGACCGTTATCGGGATCCTGGCCATCATCGCGGGGATCCTCTACGTATCCGGCGCGGCGAACTCGATCCATTTCATGGTCAGCGTTCACCACGGCCACCACCAGGTCCGCGCCATCGTCGCGTTCGTCATCGGCATCGCCTGCCTGATCGGGGCCTACATCGCCCACACGAGGCCGGCGGCCGCTGCCAGCGCGAGCGGGACCGGCAACGCCAGCACCAGCGCGAGCGGGACCGGGAGCGCCAGCCCGAGCGAGAGCGGCAGCGTCGGCCCGAGCGATACCGGCAGCGCCAGCCCGAGCGGGACCGATAGCGCCAGCGCGAGCGGGACCGGCAGCGACGGCACCGGCAGTACGAGCCCGAGCGAGAGCGGGAGCTAGGCATCGGCGGAAAGCCAGCGGGCCCGCCGCGATCCGGCGGGCCGCCGGAAGCCCGGCCCTAGGCTCATCACATGTCCTTCAACGACCGGCTGGTGCTCTGGCTGCACATCGGGTTCGCCATCTTCACGATCGGCCCGGTCACGGTGGCGATCATGTCGACCCCCCGCTCCATCAGGCAGCGCAATCTGGTGGTCGTCAGGTACCTGTACCGGACCACGCGCCTATTCGCGATTCTCTCCCTGGGCGTGCTGATCGCCGGCCTGATCCTGGCCAAGCTGAAGAACGACTTCAGCAAGCCGTGGCTGACCGCCTCGCTGACCCTCTTCGTCGTCTCGCTGGTGCTGCTCGTGCTGATCCTGCGCGACCAGCACCGCGCCATCGTCAGCCTCGAGGACGCGCAGGCGACGGCCGTCGAAGCCGCCGCCGCGCCCCAGGCCGTCGGCCAGGGCGGTGCAGACGCGGCGGCGGCCGCCCCGGGCGAGAGTCCGGGGCCGGCCCAGCTCACCGGCGATCCGCCCGTTGCGGCTGTGTACCTCGGGCACGTGGAGCGCGGCCGGATCGCCTCGCTGGGCGGCGTGACCGCCCTGATCTGGCTGGTGATCCTGGTCTTGATGGTCTGGAACGGCTGAGGCGGCCGGCTCAGCCGAGGGCGGAGCGGAGGTCCTCGAGCAGGTCCTCGGCGGTCTCGATCCCGACCGACAGGCGCACCAGGTCGCCGGGTACCTCGAGCTCCGACCCCGCCACCGATGCGTGGGTCATCCGCGCCGGGTGCTCGATCAGCGACTCCACCCCGCCGAGTGACTCCCCCAAGGTGAACAGCCGGGTCCGGCCGCACACCGCCACCGCCTCGGCTTCCCCGCCGGCCGACCGGAACGACACGATCCCGCCGAACCCGCGCATCTGCTTGGCCGCCACCTCGTGGCCCGGGTGTGACGCCAGCCCGGGGTAGAACACCTCGGCCACCTTCGGGTGCGCGGCCAGCATGTCGGCCACCCGGCCCGCGTTCTCGCAGTGCCGGTCCATCCGCACCCCGAGCGTCTTGACCCCGCGCAGCGTGAGCCAGGCGTCGAACGGGCCGGCTACCGCTCCGGTGGCGTTCTGCAGGTAGGCGATCTTCTCCCCCAGGCCGGCATCCGCAACGACCAGCGCGCCGCCGACCACGTCGGAATGCCCGCCGATGTACTTGGTGGTGGAGTGCACCACCACGTCGGCGCCGAGCGCGAGCGGCTGCTGCAGGTAGGGCGAGGCGAACGTGTTGTCGACCACGAACAGCGCGCCCGCCTCGTGCGCGATGGCCGCGAGCGCCGTGATGTCGGCCACGGACAGCAGCGGGTTCGTGGGCGTCTCCACCCAGATCACCCGCGCGGGCTGGTCGCGCAGCGCGCCGCGCACCGACGCCGGCTCCGACATCGGCACCGGACGGTAGCTCACGCCCCAGTCCCGGAGGACCTTGTCAGCCAGCCGGTACGTCCCGCCGTAGGCGTCGTGCGGGATCAGCACGTGATCCCCGGGTCGGCACACCGTGCGCAGCAGGCCGTCCTCGGCGGCCATCCCGGACGCGAACGCGAGCCCGCGGGCGCCGCCCTCCAGCGCGGCCAGGCACTCCTCCAGCGCGCCCCGGGTCGGGTTCGCCGACCGGGAGTACTCGTAGCCCTCGATCCAGCGCCCCGGCCCGTCGACGGCCCCGCGCTCCCGGCCCCCGCGCACGCCGCCGACCCCGTCCTGCTTGTAGGTGGATACCTGGTAGATCGGCGGGACGACGGCCCCGGTCACCGGGTCCGGCTCCTGGCCGGCGTGGATCGCCAGCGTCTCGAATCCGTCCGTGCTCACCTGCGTCCCCCTTCCCGCCCGGGCCGCGGTCATCCGTTCTTGCCGCCGGCCGCCAGGTACGTCAGCACATCTTGCCGTGTGATCATCCCGGCCGGCTTGCCTTCGACCAGAACCACCGCGGCGCCCGCCTTCTCCATGGCCCGGACCGCGCTGCTGACCGGCTCGCCGGAGCCCACCATCGGCAGCGGGGCGGACATGTGGCCGCCCACCGGGTCCTGCGGCTCGGCCCGGCCGGAGACCAGCGCCTCGAGCAGGTCGCGCTCCACGACCGAGCCGATCACCTCGGCCGCCATCACCGGCGGCTCGGCGCTCAGCACCGGTAGCTGGGACACCTCGTACTCGCGCAGGCTCTCGATGGCCGCCGCCACGGTCTCGTCGGGGTGAGCGTGCACGAACGGCGGCAGGCCGCCCTGCTTGCCCTCCAGGACGTCCGCGACCCGCGGCTCGGCCGTCTCCGCGGTGAGGAAGCCGTAGTCGGCCATCCAGTCGTCGTTGAAGATCTTCGCCAGGTAGCCCCGGCCGCCGTCGGGCAGCAGCACCACGATCACGTCGCGACGCCGGGCGGCCTGCGCGACCCGCAGCGCGGCGGCCACGGCCAGCCCGCTGGACCCGCCGACCAGCAGCGCTTCCTCGCGGGCCAGCCGGCGGGTCATCCGGAACGACTCGCCGTCGCTGACCGCGATGATCTGGTCGCAGATGTCCTTGTCGTAGGTCTGTGGCCAGATGTCCTCGCCGACCCCCTCGACCAGGTACGGGCGGCCGGTCCCGCCGGAGTACACCGAGCCCTCGGGGTCGGCGCCGATGACCCGCACCCGGCCGCCGGACACTTCCTTCAGGTACCGGCCGGCGCCCGAGATCGTGCCGCCGGTGCCGATCCCCGCCACGAAGTGGGTGATCTGCCCCTCGGTCTGCGCCCAGATCTCCGGGCCGGTGGTGTGGTAGTGCGAGGCCGGGTTTTCCGGATTGGTGTACTGGTCGGGCTTCCAGCCGCCCTCGATCTCCCGGGCCAGCCGGTCCGACACCGAGTAGTAGGAGTCCGGGTGGTCCGGGGAGACGGTGGCGGGGCACACGACCACCTCGGCGCCGTAGGCCCGCAGCACGCTGATCTTGTCCTGGCCGACCTTGTCCGGGCAGACGAACAGGCACCGGTAGCCCTTTTCCATCGCGACGATGGCCAGGCCGATCCCGGTGTTGCCCGACGTGGGCTCGACGATCGTGCCGCCCGGGCGCAGCGCGCCGGACGCCTCGGCCGCCTCGATCATGCGCAGCGCGATCCGGTCCTTCACCGAACCGCCGGGGTTGAGGTACTCGACCTTGGCCAGGACCTGGGGCCCGTCCCCGCGGTTCACCCGCTTGAGCCGGACCAGCGGCGTGTGGCCGAAAAGCTCGATCAGGGAATCGTGTACCTGCATGCCAACCACCTTGCTCTCAGGCCAACGACGGTATCCCACCGGGCCGGGTCACCGGGTCGGCAGGTGAATTAGCGTCCGGCGCGGCATAAGCTACTTACGGGTTAACCACCAGTTTGGGGGATCGTCATGCCCGACGCCGTTGTTGTCGCCACCGCCCGCTCGCCGATAGGCCGGGCGTTCAAGGGCTCGCTGACCAGCATCCGCGGCGATGACCTGACCGCGCAGATGATCACCGCGGCGCTGGCCAAGGTGCCGCAGCTGGACTCGGCTGAGCTCGGTGACCTGATCCTCGGCTGCGGGCTGCCCGGCGGCGAGCAGGGCTTCAACATGGCGCGCGTGATCGCGGTCATGCTCGGGCACGACCACCTGCCGGGAACCACGGTCACCCGGTACTGCTCGTCGTCGCTGCAGACCACCCGGATGGCATACCACGCGATCAAGGCGGGCGAGGGCGACGCGTTCATCTCCGCGGGCGTCGAGTGCGTGAGCCGGTTCAGCAAGGGCAGCAGTGACAGCTGGCCGGACACCAAGAATTCCGTCTTCGACGCCGCCGAGGAGCGCAGCGCCAAGCTGGCCGACGGCGGCGTGCCGGTCTGGCACGACCCGCGGCGCGACGGCGAGGTCCCCGACGTCTACATCGCGATGGGCCAGACCGCGGAGAACGTGGCGGGGCTGCGCGGCATCACCCGCCTGGAGCAGGACGAGTTCGGCGTCCGGTCGCAGAACATGGCCGAGAAGGCGCTGGCCAACGGGTTCTGGCAGCGGGACATCACCCCGGCCACGCTGCCGGACGGCACCGTGGTGTCCGCCGACGACGGGCCGCGCCCGGGCACCACGCTGGAGAAGGTGGCCGCCCTGAAGCCGGTGTTCCGGCCGGACGGGACGGTCACCGCGGGCAACTGCTGCCCGCTGAACGACGGCGCCGCGGCGGTGGTCGTAATGAGCGACACCCGCGCCGCCGAGCTCGGGATCACGCCGCTGGCCCGGATCGTGTCCA
>Ga0335073_10012457_pt1 | contig 11939 bp, 11 predicted proteins | sample Lox_Sample_22_FD_207093 | JGI IMG/M metagenome (GOLD analysis project Ga0335073, IMG submission 207093) | Soil microbial communities from Loxahatchee National Wildlife Refuge, Florida, United States - Lox_Sample_2.2 | ecosystem: Environmental > Terrestrial > Soil > Wetlands | place: USA... | reverse complement strand
GGGTACAGGCACTAGTCCTTGAGCCGCCTGACGAAGCGGTTGCAGTGGGGTTCGAGCTGGTGACAGTGCTTGTGCTGGAACCGGAACTGCTACTGCCGGCAACGAAAGGATTGGCGTCGGATCCTCCCTTCGCGCTAGAACTGAAGCTGAAGGTGCCGTACGTGTTTGTGTGCTGCGTAATCGTCTCGGAAAGGCTGTCCGAGTTCAACTCGCTGCCAGATTTGGCCGCGAAGATGAAGCCAAACGAGGAAGCTGTCAGATCCATTGAACCACCACTCCACGAGTTGCAGCTGGAGCACTTGAAATTTGCTGTCATCTGTCCGTTTGACACTCCGGAACCGTCCAGGAGGGTGACCTGGGCGTTTGAGTTGTAAGTTGGCATGACATGGCCGCCTCCTCCCAGCCGAGGAGAAAGCGTCACGTTGCTGCCACTGCCATCTGTATACATGACGAAGATTTGTGCTCCCGCCATCTGGCTACCCTGGCCGAGTCCAATCCAACTATATGAAGTCGGCCCTGAGATTTGTAGGTAGATATCGCCACTACCGGAAGATGCAGTTGCATCGGGAATGTTCAAGCTGTAGCAGATATCGCCTTGACATTTCTGCTGCGTGCCAGCATAGGCCACCGAACCTGGAAACAATGTTAAACGTCTTTACTTCTCTCCAGATAATGACGTGTGCCAAATTACCCAGTCCGAGTAATACCACCACTACGTCTGCTCGCATCTTGCAGTACATTTGCCGTGATTGGCCAGCTTATTCAGGGGTTGCAGTAGATTGCCGCAATGTGCTGTTTGGCAGTAAACTCTTAGTGGAAGAGTTAATACGGAGTAAGAATGAGAGCCACGGCAAGATAGAGGGTATAGATGCACTTTGCAAAGACTTGAGAAAGTCGCCTATCTTATTATCTATTGTGGGTCGAAGGGGCGGGCGCCAGGTTAGAGGAATGCCGGGAGGCTGAGGTCAACCCGAGTATAAACTTAGATCAAGCCCTTGGCTCGCGCGGCTGGAAGTAGCGTAGTAGAGAGTCAAGCCACCAGCACAATGCAACGTACGAGCAAGCTTTATTTCAATCCCGTCAAAAGGCCCAAATGGGGCTTGAAATATTCATGGCTGGGGCAACCACCGACTGGCGACCCGTTGTAATAAGCCTGCGTCTATGGCTGATCTGTGAGGGCCTTCCGCGACCACAAATGCAAAATGGGCTGCCCAGCGCGGGGAGCCGAGCTTTGGCTTTGTCGGTGAGCTCCTGATCCCTTCGCAATCTTCGTCGCACTTAGTCTCGAAATCCTGCACATTCCTTGACATAGCCCTTTTTCCGACACGCGTTCTTTGCCCCGATGTGCATGGCGGAGAGCCTGAAAGATCGGACGTCGGAGTGAGTTTTCACGTTGAAGCCGACGACATTGCGTTGCTATTGCAGCCCGCGAATCAAAGCGTTGGCAGTGACGGGAAGTCGTAGCAAGCAAATCGACATGTACATTCAGGTTCTTTCGACAGTACATTGGTACAGCATTCGGTCCTTTTTCTGAGTCTGAGAGCGCTTCTCGTCTGATGATTTTGGCTGGTCACACTACTCTACACTAAGAGACAATCACTGTGGTGCAAAGCGGAGCTCGCTCATCATTCCACTTCGACGTCCAACTACCAGCCTTCTAATCCCAACCACCACAGCTCCCGCCGAAAGCACTCGCAGAGTCCGAAACACAGAACCCACTGATCTTCCAACGAACTGTCTGAACGCTTCACCGATAGAGATTATCGTCATTGTCTGACGGTAAGCTAATAACGTGGCACATGTCTGTTCTCTGGGTCGCGGACCTAGTTTCCCTTACCAGCCCTATTCAGCGAGTATGCTCACGTGCAGAACTCTTCCAAGAGTAAACAATACACGATGCCTTGGAGATATTGAACTAAAGTTGATTATTCTGACCATTTATGTATATACGTATTGTCAATCCGCGGAGATCGGCACCGATTTGCCATCCCCGCAATGTCATGTTATCCCCGATGAGGAATTTACATCCATGCGAATGATTATCAATTCAAACCTCAACTTGCTACAAACGTCAATTTTCTACTTCGTTTCAGTTAGCAAAAGCATCCACGCCAAGACCTTTCCTTCTAACCACGCTGTCCATCCACAGCCGCAGCACTTCTTATCTACACCTTATTACTACCACCGTAGCGATGCTGGAAATCGAGTGCGCCGGCACACCCTACGAAATCGGACGCCAACACGGCGCCGGCGCCGCCTCCAAGGTACACGGCAGCATCGCGTTCTACAGCGGCTACTTCGCCTCGATGTCAGGGCTGAGCTGGGAGCGGGCCCGCAGCATCGCGACGTCGCAATTCGCGCCGACCATCGCAGCGAAGTGGCCCGCGTACCTGGCGGAGATGCGGGGGTTGGCGGACGGCGCGCGCGTCTCGCTGCCGGACGTGCTGGCGCTCAACGTGCGCACCGAGGTCGCGTTTGGGCTGATGCGCGAGGACTCGCCGATGGACGGGTGCACGATGGGGGCGTGGCGCGCGCGCGGCGCGTCGTGGCTGGCGCAGAATTGGGACTGGAGCGAGCCGCAGCGCGCGAATCTGGTGTGCTTGACGGTGCGCGGCTGCGGCGTGCCGGCGCTCAAGATGGTCACGGAGGCGGGCATCGTGGGCAAGATTGGGATGAATGAGCGCGGCGTGGGGTGCTGCTTGAATGCGATTAGGGCGAGGGGCATCGATGGCGAGCGCTTGCCTGTTCATCTTGCGCTTAGGATGGTGCTGGAGTCGTCGAGTGCGAAGGAGGCGGAAGCCAGGTTGAGAGAGGTGGGAGTTGCGAGTGCTTGCAGCATTGGCATTGCCGATTCGGAGGAAGGTGGGTTTGCACTCGAGTGTAGCCACAAGGGATTTGGGAAAGTCGAAAGGGATCAGAAGGGTAGAATGTTCCATTCCAATCACTGGCTCATAAAGCAGGATGGCATTGAGGATATCGATCATGGAGATACGCTGAGAAGGGTGGTGAGAATTGAGGAATTGGCTGATAAAATCCAGGGAGAACCGAGCTTCGAGAAGTTATTCGAAATCTTCAAGGATGAACAGGACTATCCAGGGAGTATTTGCAGATCTGTAGGTGAGGGGAGCACGAGCGCCAGTCTGTTCAACATCATCATGGAGCTGAAATCGAGAAGAGCGATGGTAACCTTGGGCAAACCGATCAACCCTGAAGAGACATTGTGGTTGGAATTTACACCGAACCAGCTGTAGACTTCAATGAAACATCTGATGTTTCATGCTTGTTGAACTTTTCGTCTTCACAAACCAAGGTCAAAGGAGTCGACGGCACAAACCGTCCGAAAAGCTTCGAGGAGGTCGTCTCGTACTCAACGTGCGAATTGCTTCAGACCATCAACCTGACTTCCGGATGTCGATGCTCTTCCTGCCACGTCATGACCATACTCTTTCTGCAAGGTTTCCAACCAAAGAAACTTTAATATACCGTTGCTTGTCTTCCAGTGACAGATCGAATCCCAGAATTCAAGTTTTGCGAGGGTCTAATGCTCTTTCATTTCCCACAATCCCACACACTCATGCACCGAAATTCAGTTGTTATCTGGGTGGTAAGCTTATTGTTCACGTATCGTATTGCATATTCGCCGATGTATTGCATATTCGCCGATGTCACGAGCCACTTCCATATTTCCCTGGTAGTGATCCGTCTCTATGGTTGTAGATGTTGCTTTTCTACATAGTGCCAAACGTAACGCGGTGACAAAGAAGGTCTTAGGCCGCAGTCATGGGGTGATGGTCGCCAAGTCACCACTATATGGTAGGCCCTTCCAAATGCGGAAACAACAACTCTTTTCGGTATTCTTGGCCGTTGATACACATATTTCTTGGAGTTTGACTAGTCTCTTAGGCGTATGAGATCACTGTGAAGACCAACAGAGGCTGAAACGGTGGATACATTTACGGTCACCGAGTCTAAATATGCAATGAGCGTAAGGCGAACAAGATACCATCCGAAGGTCAACGACACAACAAACTCACGCGCCTGGTATCTGTTAGCATGTCACTGAAGAAGAACGACGGGAAAGCCGCCCACGTGGCTCGTATCTCGTCAAGCGCCATCGATGGGAGACCATGGCGTCCTATCGCGCGATAAAACGCCATTGAACCGCGCCTCGTGGGGTTGAACTGGTTGGGCTGGAGTCATTTCAAATTGCGAGACGAGCACAGGAAAAAAAATCTTTCTTTCGGCATGTCGCCAGGGCTGCCGGGCGAACGGGATGGACCTCGCGGGATGGCTGTACACACAGTCCCCAACGATGCGCCCTGGCATTCGATGAGCCAAGTAGTGACATGCTGGCCGCTGACCTCACGCGTTTCGACACAGCACGAGCCAAGCATGAATCACAAGTCCCTTGACGTTGCGGCTGAGGCACAATTGCAGTTTGTTATTTCGACGTTGTCAGATCTCGGACCGACTTTGGGGTTGTTTTGGGAGCTGAGTGGGAGCGGCTTTGCTTGGCAACTGTATTGAGACTGTCGCACAGCGCAATCAATTGGCCCCCCTTGAGAGATATCAACTGCCCGACAGATACGTTCCTGATCGGCCGGACATCAGCGACGAATGTTGGGCAACCATGGCCTCACCTGTCAGCAGCCAGACGTCAGACCATAATAGCGGGAGGGCTTGTCTCGAACAGAAAGGAGTGGCTGTCTGCATGACAAGTCGTCATGACAACGCTTTTACAGTGGCGAACGTAATCAATTGACTGCAGAGGATGGGTGAAAGTCAGTGGTCGAAAAAATGGCCACATCTAGATTTCACGGTGGAAAAGCTTGACATTGTGCCTCAGGTTTTTCCGACGAACGGGACCTTGCATCACTAATAGAGAATGGTGATGGATGATTTGATCCTCGGTAGGACAAGGATGAGGAACCGGTGCATTTTCGCAATGGATGGTCGAGGTAGAGAACGGGAAGAGTGGGCGTGGTTGGGTCGCGATGTGAGAAAGATGGAGAAGCCATATGCGGCATTTGGCGTTCGCTTTTTCGGAAAGGCTTAGCAGCATCCCGTCGGCCAGATAAGTCATGGCTTTGACAGACGGATTGCGAGCCAGCAGCGTGGTCCGGCGCGGGATACGAGGATCTGCCGGCTGAGTACCGCGCGACACTTCAGCGAAAAATGCTGACCGTCTCAGCCCGCGCGTAGCAGGAAAGAGGCAAAAGGTGCAGCGATGCTGATGATCTGTCGCTGCAGCCGTGAGTGACTGGCTGGCCACAGAAATACCTAATGCTGGATGCAGTAATTATCTGTACTCGACAACCAGCAAATGAACGAGTTGTACGGGTCGGAAAGCCGTGGTGGTGCAATATATTACAGCGTGCCTGTTGTGCCTACTGCGGTGCCGCCGTCCATTCGGGTGAGCGTCCGTGATTTTCCTGGGTCTAGCAAAGAGCCGCCACGCTGCCACGCCCGAACTCCGTGTCCCCCCAAAAAGCACGCTCCCACCTCGATCCTGCGTTACGTTGCGCTTCATTAGACATAGCAACGGCAGCAGGACGAGCCAGAGCGAGCCAGTGAAGGCTTCACATCACATGGCACGCTCGACTCTCAGGGCCGCGCTCGGTGCATGGTAACTGATGTACACACCTGCATTTGTACCGTGTGGGGGATTATTTTTTTGCCACCTGGAAAGTTTGGCGGTGTCGGTGGCTAGGGTTCTGGGTCGCGGCGCCCAAAGCGCCGGGAAGGCGTGTTGATAAGAGGTTTGGCCATTGAGCGCTTTTGACGTACGGTACTGGGTAGAGTAGCCACTCTGCAGCGTTGCCTACGGCGGCTGCGGCCAGCGGGTCCCCCCCCCCCCCCCTGGAACACAGCGCACAACGGAAAAAGGGAGCGTCCCAAGTCCCAACTGCCGTACCACGGGCTGATGTGGGAGGCTAAGCTCTGTTCAGCCTTCAGCCCTGCCTGTCCGGCTTTAAAAGGCGTGTGCGTGGACGAGGCGCGATGCCTATCTTTGCCATGCGCACGCTTCTGGCTGTTCGAACGACCTCCACGCTTCCTTATCTCTCCCCTGGGCGGCGAATAACCTCGCTCCAACTCCAGCTCCAGCTCCAGCGCCTCGCTCTGGCAACGAGCGAAAAGAACAAGCATCCTTCAGACAATCGTCTTGGCCAGTCAGGAACCCCACATTCCCCCCATAGCCAGAACCCGTCTCCGTGTGAGTGTCCGAGTGCCGCCGCCGCCTAGCTCCCGTTTCTGCGTTTCCTTCGTCTCGACTGACATTCACTACGACCTGGACCAATTTTTTCTTCTCCAATTTGTGTGCTGGTCGGTATTGGCCTGACTGACCACTTTCACTTACCCGCGCTCCATCCCGTTCTCCTTTCAAAAAGCATTTCATCCTCCTGCAGCCGTGCGCATCCATCTGATCTCACTCCCGATCACTCTTTCACCCATTCGTATGCACGTATCCTCGACCTTATCTACAAGAGGTCACCACTCCAGTCTACCGGTGCGACCCTGTCCACTTTTACATTTGATATCGTCTTTTGCGCCTTCTGACGCTTCTGTCAGGGTCAACCACACCGGTCCTCCATTTAAGCCCAAGGGCGGATTTTCGTCCTTGCCTTACTTCTTTTGCTGCTTCTGGCATTCCGTCAAATGCCCCTACTTCCTAACAAACACTCGAACGTCCCCGGCGAGGCTCACGTCTCGCTATTCCTAGATGTTCAGTAACAATACTCCACAAAGCTTGCCTCTTCTACCTCGCCCACGCTCGGCGGCGCCAAAGGAACCTCAACTACCGCGCGGAGAATGCCGTTTCATATTGCCCGAAGTTGATTCGGACGGATCGCGGCAACGATGTTCTTGCGTGTCTTTCAGTTTGAACGGTTCCGTCCCGGGAGCGCAATGCGGATGTGGCCATCAAGCCTGGCACCACATTCCCGAGCCGGCCGAAAATTATGTTCCCATGGACGAGCATCTGGCCCTTATGGACAAAGCGAAGCGGCTTGAAGATTCCATCCGGCGCTTGCAAGAGGAGCTATCGAGGGAAAAGCGTGAGCGCGAGAGGGCCGAGAGCAACATGGCCGAGCTCACGCGCGGCAGCTACAAGAATATGGTTCTGCTGCGGTACTACGTCGACGAAAAGGTCGAGGCTTTACGTATCACGCAAGACGATAAGCTTGAAGGCATTCTCGATAAGGCTCAAGGCGCATCCGACGAAATCGACAAACTAAAATCCAGATTCTCCGACCTTGATGAGGCAACAATCCGCTTGGAGGAAAAGGTCGAAGCCAGACAATGGCATTCGAGGTCTCTTACCCCAGTCCACGAAACGTCACAGCCGGAAGCGTCTTCGTCAACTCCAATACCGGCCGTACTTCCCATCCGATCAACTTCGGACGAAAAGCATGCCGACGGGTGGAGCTGCCGTGTGATCCTGGTTCTTTCAAAAACTCAACCTTTTGCCTTCGAAGTTGAGTCGATAGCATATAGACGGTGTCAATCTCGTGGCCTGCATCAGGATGTGCACATGCAGGACCATGGTTCGGAAGCCTTCACCCGATGTGTTGAATCTGCCTTTGGAACCATCCTCCGTGGCAGACCCTGGATGCCTTTGCAATGCCTTCGCTCCGAAGATGGATCCCTCGCCGCGCTTCCAAGAAGCAGAATCAACCCTCTCTATTGGGATTACGTCTTACTGGAAGAGTTTTGTCTCGCCCATGTCAAGTTGGAAGGCGACGTCATCTATATTGCGCTTTGCGAAGAGGAACTTTCGTGGCAGGATGTCAGCTCTTTACCGAAGGTCTTTGGTTCCGACGAATCCGTGTGGGAGTACGACGAAGGTTTAGACTCCCGCAGCAACAGCATGGAAAGCCAAATGGATTTCCAAATGACGCCGAACAAGCCAGCGCGCGGCTTCGTCAAGCCGATCGACTCGGACAGTATCTACGAGTACTCGCCACCACCGTACTCATCACGGCACCCATCAGTCGTCCCCGGCGCTTTCCCCTCGGCTCTGGATGTGCTCGCAGGAACAGCCTCGTACATGCGGGACAACCGGTCGAACCACACGAACGGCAGCTCGGAGCAGCTGTCGTCGCACGGCGGCGGCGACTCCAGCGACGACGAGCACCGGGACAAGCGGACGAAGCGGACGGGGCTCGGCGCGCTCGCGGCCGGCGCGCCGGCCGGCCCCGCCGCCGACCCCGCCAAGCAGCAGTTCATCTACAGCGGCCGCACCAAGCGCAAGATCCCGTCGGGCAAGCAGAAGGAGCCGCTCGACTGGCGCCCCTCCGAAATGAAGTTCCCGAACCCCATGAAGGGCTTCATGCACAAGGGCCACGGCCACGCCCAGAACCACGGCCACGCCCACGACCCCAAGGGCAAGGGCCATGCGTCCGCCGCCGCTGCTGCCGACCACCAGGGCTCGCCTTCCGCCGCGGCAACGCCGCAGGACGGCCCGCCGGGCCAGGCGTAAGGCGGTTCGGGTGGGTGCGCGGCTGGCGGCGGCGGCGGCGGACGGCCGGCCGTGGCGTGGCGATCCTTGTGGGGAGTGGGAGGGCGGGCGGGCGCGTGGGTTGGGCGGGCGTGCCGCGCGGAAAATAGGGGCAGTGTGGCATCAAAAAGCATTGTATCGGGATACCCATCGGGCCGTTTTCGCTTCGCGCCTGGTAGAGATTATAGAGCATTTTCCGGGCGTTTTTTTTTCTTCTTCTGCGCGTCTGCCAAACATAGCTGCTGTATGCGTGCCGCAAATGCATTGCAGCGAGCTCTGGGAGATGCTAGGCCCCCCCCTTTGTGTCGTCGGCTGAATGGGTCGGCCGGACTGCCGTTACGATATTGTACACATACTAGCTACGCATCACTCGTCATGCCAATGTTTCACTTCTCTCTCTCCGTACACGCTTCGCGACTTTGGGAGCCGAATGAAGTACCGTCTGATAGCATAGATTGCCCAAACTTTTCCCAAGTGATGTGTCTTTGTCCTTGCGTTTACGTGAATGACCGATATGAGCGAGATAAGTGAAACCATTGAGTACGAAGCAGTGACATCGTATTATTTGATGATATTGTCCAAAGACGTCGAATCACTCGGTACACGTAATTCATATATTCGAAACAGCAATATATTTCTCTGACATACCAGTCACCGGACAATCTAGAGTTCCGTCCTCACACGGTTTTTGAATCACCTCTCATCATGCCTTTCAGAAAGTGACGGATCAAAGCGCACCTGCCTCCTTCAACAGCTCCGGCAACTGGGCCTTTCGGAACTGCAGGTCGGAATTGCCGCCGATGTGCTGCTTGCCGATGAAGATGTTCGGCACGGTGCGCTGCGACGTCAGCTCCTCGAGCGCGTCCTGGATCGCCGCGCCATCCTCCACCTGGTCCAGCTCCACCGTGTAGTACTTTGCGCCCAGCTCCGACAGTGTTGTTTTCGCCGCGCGGCAGTACGGGCACCACGACTTGGAGAACACGGCTGTTGACGCTTCTGTTAGTGACATTTTGCTGTAAATATGCGCATGGCGCTATGGTAACTACGTACCGACGGGGTTCTCGTCGATGATTGATTGAGTTTTGGTCTTTGCGGCCATGATGACACTGGGACTTGGCGGGCGTGCGAAAGCGAAGACGGAACGGAGGAAGTTAATGGTGGGCAACGGATGCTCCTTGAGCTGATGCGTACAGAATGGGGTTATCGGTAGGTATTTGATGGCTTTCGGAATGGAAATGTTTGAAGCAATGCGCGGGGTTCAGCAGCGATTGCGTATGGGAAGAAGTGCTTATATAGCAGTCGAGGATGAAAGCGGATTCCAAATGTCGTGATTAGAGATCGTTTTTTGCCCGCACGTTCGGCCGCGGCTCAGGCAAGAGATGGAAGGAGCATTCAAAGTAATAACTCAGTAGCCGATTGGATTGGATTGCATCATAGAAATCGAATGCAAAAGAATGAAAGAAACTTGGAGATTTATGCCTTGTTGCCACATCCGCCGCGTTGTGCATCTTTCAAAGGCTGAATCAACGATACCTTAAGTAGCTAACTAGCACTTAACCACAGCTACGTTGTTATTCTGTGCCTGCTTAGGCGACAACAAATTACTCTTCCTTCCTTTCCTCATGCGCTCGAGCATGACTGCCATCTTACTTTATATGCCTTTCGCTACTTGAAGTTACCAACATTCCACAGGATGAACTCAATTCCATCGGAAGAGAAACTCCCACATTTCACCACCATGGCCACCGCTGTTGGCTCTTCTATCTTCTTCGCAGTATCTTTAATAGTTATCTGTTTGCTGGTCCTCCTACTTCTGAGATACTATTTACCGCTGCGAACCACACCGGCCCACGTCCTCATACCTGTCTTCCTAGCCGTCGCCCTCCCATCGAGTATCATCTTGCTGGTTCCCATCGACCTCGCATCAAGCGCCCAATCCTCTCCAGATGGAGTAGCAGGCATATTCCTTGGCAGAAGGGTTCTTCTGGTGTCGTGGAGGATAAGCTACTGGCTGACATTCGTCTTGACTTGGGTTTCTTTGCCCATCCTCGGCGAGTACGTTGACTCGGGACATCGCGATATCAAAGGTCGTTTGTTGTATTCGCTGAAGAGCAATGCAACGTACCATTTAATCGTACTTGCTGCGGGAGTACTTGGGGCCATCTACTTCTTCATCACCAAGGGCTTTAGCTACACGAGCTTAAAGGGCCTAGTTATGGCTCTGGCTTACGCATGGGGTTTAATATTGGCAATCTACCTCATGGGTCATGGCCTTGTTGCAATTCCTAGGAAGCTCTTCCGAGATGCCAGTATCAGTGGACGACTACGACGGCTACAGATGTACGCTCCAAAGATACACGAAAACCTCATGGATGCAACCGACGAGCTCGATTCGTATGAACAGCAAGTGCAGGAGCTTAAAAGACGAAAGAATGCTACTTCAAGGGATTTCCAAGACTGGATAGACGAGTTGGTAGATATGATCAGCGTACCGGATGCACGAATTGTCACTGCAGCCACTCTACCTACATCAAGACCTAATGTCCCGGATGTCATAACAGAACGCTACCTCGCCGATCTCTCAAGGCGTCTCAAACGTGCTCGCCACAAGAAGATTCGCTACGTTGCAGAATGGGATTATCTTGTTCAGAAAGCCACCCGTACCCAGACCATTCTGGATTCCGCAACCACCAAGCAGCTCTCCTTTGGCGCTACACCTCCTTATGCGCCGTGGTACGAGAAGATTTCGCTTCTGACGCCCCGATTACGGTATCATCTGTACATGCATGTGATGCCTGCTTGTTACTACTTCATGAGCGCAATACTGGCGATGGCGTCGGTGTGCATCATCTGGTCGGAACTGGTCAAAGGCGCAAACGGAAAGCTGTGCGTGGTAGGACTGACGGTAGTTCACCCGTACGAAGAGAAGTACAAGATTGGGTTTGCATCACAGTTTCTTGCGGCGCTATGGCTCAGTTACATGTGCCTGAGCGCACTGTGGTCCATCTCAGAGGTCAAAGTCTGGGGAAATCGTGCGCTCGTCCGCCGCAACACCTACCTAGAGAGTGCATGCTGGTATGCCGCGCAGGTCGCCAAGCTGACCGTCCCGCTCGCATACAACTTCCTCGAGTTCACACCGTCGGACGTACAAACGAGAACTGTCTTCTATACATTCCTCGGTGAGCTGATTAACCTTACACCGCTTGGCATAGGCTTCACGAACTTCTTTCCCGCCTTCGTGCTCATTCCGGTTCTAGCTAGCCTGTTCAATTTGTACAGCCGAGTCAAGACCATCTCTGGCTTTGGAGACCTTATGGATGAAGAAGATGAGCTTGGTGGGTGGCGAGAAGGTAGATCACTCATTGAGCGCGAAGTGAGAGCCGGACGCTCAGGAGCAGTTGGTCTACGGAGTTCGCTAGACTTGATGAATGACGGTTCAAGG
>Ga0335073_10012456_pt1 | contig 11940 bp, 9 predicted proteins | sample Lox_Sample_22_FD_207093 | JGI IMG/M metagenome (GOLD analysis project Ga0335073, IMG submission 207093) | Soil microbial communities from Loxahatchee National Wildlife Refuge, Florida, United States - Lox_Sample_2.2 | ecosystem: Environmental > Terrestrial > Soil > Wetlands | place: USA: Florida... | reverse complement strand
GCGTCGCTGGTCCTCACCGAGGACTACCCGCTGTACTACTCCTTGATGCGACGCTACCCGGAGTCCATGTCGCGTTCGTGGGGGATCCAAGGGGTTCGAGCCGCGAAATACCTCCACGCGCACGGTACGCTAAGGAAGAGGATCCTTACAGAGCTGCGGAAGGGTCCGCGAACGCTTGGAGAGTTCTCGGACCACGTTCGGACCAAGCGAGACGACGGCGAGTGGACACCGACCAGCGACGTGTCGCACATGCTGTGGCACCTGACCATGAGCGGCGACGTGATGGTCGTGGGACACACCGGGGCTCAGAATCTCTGGGGGCTCACGAAGGACTTCTTGCCCCGTTGGGCGAAGCGCGAGTTGCTGCCCGAGTCGAAGTTCGAAGAGCTCTCCGCGGAGAGGTCGTTGCTCGCGCAGGGCGTCGCGACGCCGCGCGAGATCCAGTTCTACTTTGTCCGCGGTCGCTACGTCACCCTGGACCGGACCCTGGAGCGACTCGAGGAGCGGTCGAAGATCTTCCGGATTCAAATCGCGGGCCTGGACGACCGGAAACACCGATACATTCACGCCCGTGATCTGCCGCTCTTGGAGTCCCTGGCCGAGGGAAAGGGATGGCAGCCCCGGCTTTCGCTGCTGCCGCCCTTTGACAATCTCGTCGGCAACCAGGATCGTCTCCGCCGGCTCTTCGAGTTCGACTACGTTCGAGAGCAGTTTTTCCCCGCGGAGAGGCGGCGGTTCGGATTCTACGTCCTCCCCGTCCTGCGAGGGGACCGTTTCATCGGCCGAATCGACCCTCGGGTCGACCGAGAGTCGAAGACCCTGGTCGTCAACTCCGTCCACGCCGAGAAGGGCGCACCGTCGGACCGGTCGATCGGTCGAGAGCTCGGCGAGGCCATCGACGATCTGGCGACCTTCGTGGGTGTGAACCGGGTGAAGTACACGTCGAAGGTTCCCAGTCAGTGGCAGAGCGCCCTAAACTGACACGCTGCCGGACCCGTTGATCCTGATGGTCGCAATCAGCGTTTCACCCTCCGACAGGAGAGATTGGCGGTGAACTAGGCAGTCACTCGCTTCCCGGCCGACTCCAATCGTGGAACGCGTCCTTATACGGCGGCGTGACGAGTATCTCGGCCGGGCCCGGGAGTCAGCCGCATGTGCTCGAGAGGACCGCCGGGGTTCCGTCGAGCGATTCGAAGCGGTCCCACGCCCATCCCGGTCCTCGTGACGATCGCCGTTGTCGCCGTTCTCCTTTCGGGCCTCACCTCGGTGAAACCCGCCGAGTCCGCCGCGAGTCACCCGGCTGGACTCAAGGGCTCGACGACATCCGTCACCGGCTCTGTAGGAGCGCGGAGGGGGCCTACGCTGATCAGCGCAGCCTCGCAGAACGTCGCATCGATTCCGGTCGGCCAGTCCCCGGGGGGCGTGGTCGTCGACCCCCTCAATGGCTACGTTTACGTCTCCAACGAGCTGTCCGATAACGTCTCGGTCATATCGGGGGTTACCGACATGGCCTCGATCTCGGTCGGCGACTTTCCGTCTGGAACTCCCGCGTACGATCCGGCCGATGGGGAGCTCTACGTGCCCGAGTACGCAGGAGTTGCGGTGATCCAGGGACTGACACTAGTCGCGACGGTAACCGCCGGTACCAACCCCTGCGCGGCCGTATATGATCCCGCGAGCGGCGATGTGTACGTTGCAAACTGCATGTCGAACAATGTCTCGGTGATCAATGGCACGACGGTCCTCGATACGATCGCGGTCGGGGCTTCGCCTACCGGGCTCGCCGTCGACCCAGCGAACGGGTACCTCTACGTCAGCAACGGCGGCGATGCCGTCGAGGAAGGATCGGTGTACAACATCTCGGTCATCGACGGCTCGACGAATCAAGTGGTCGAGTCGATCGCGCTGAACTTCAGTCCCGGGCCCCCCGCCTGGGACCCCGCGAACGGATACCTGTACGTCCCCGGCGGGCAGGGCGAGGCCATCTCCGTCCTCAACGGGTCCAGAGTCATCGCGAATGTGACCGACGCCGGAGTTCCTCTCGGTACGATCTTCGACCCCGCGAACGAGTATGTGTACGCCCTGAACGGAGGGGCCTACGCGCACCTTTACACGAATGACGTGTCGGCAATCAACGGCACGGTCAACGTTCAGTCCATTCCGACCGGCAAGGCCCCCGATGCAGCGGCGTTCGACTCGGCGAATGGGTTCCTCTATGTTGCCAATTCTCTCTCCGACAACGTGACGGTGATCGACGGGACCCTGCAGTACGCATTCCCCGCCATCTCGGCGACCGCGACCGCTTCCCCGAATCCGACGGACGTGAACCTCTCCGTGAACTTCACCTCGAGCTCGGTCGGCGGTCAAGGAGCGATTTCGTATCTCTGGGAGTTTGGGGACGGCGTCGCTTCCACGATGCAAAATCCCCAGCACACGTACGTCTCCGCCGGTGTCTACACCGCTCGACTATGGGTCAACACCACCTACGGAGCCTCGGATAATCGGACGGTGACCATCTCTGTAGCCCCGGCTTTGACAGCGGCATTGACGGTGTCGAGCGCCTCCGTAGCCCTCGGGCAGTCCATGGCGCTCCGGGCTTCGGGGCAAGGTGGGTGGTCGCCGTATACCTACCTGTATGGTGGGCTACCCCCCGGTTGCACGTCGGTGAGCGTTTCGACCATCACGTGCGTCCCATCGCAGTTGGGCACCTTTCACATCTTCGTGGAGGTGACCGATCTGATAGGCAATACGGCGACCAGTCAGGTCACGGTGGTTGTTCTCAATGGCACGTCTTCGTCGATATGGCAGACCTTGGACTCCCCGGTCGTGCTCGGCGCGTTCGTCGTGGTGGGGGCGGTGGTTCTGTTGTCCGTATGCCTCCTATACTACCGGCGCAAGCATCCCCCCGGTCCAGCCTGAAGCCGTGGGCTGGGTCATCGCTGCCTGCGTCCCGTCCATGCGGAGACCAGTTGACAGCCCAGACTGGGGGGGTAATCCTGCCAATGCGAGCCGGGAGGCGCGATCATACGTCTCGAAGGGGCCGTGAACTACCGCCCTCGCTGAACGCGCCCCATTCGTTCCCGCCCCGTGTTCTAGAAGCGCGGGACCGCGGGCGGGTCCGCCGGGCTCCCGACGTACCGAGGGTCGGGGGTCTATCGTGACCGGGGCCGGTTCCGGACAGGGACGTCCGCCGGAGGACCCGAGGATCGCGCTTATGCGCCCGAGTCAACGCGTACCGCCTCGCGCACGAGTTGGGCCAGGACGGGGCGCCGCGCGTCGGCCACCGAGCGAACTTTGACGTGGCGCAGCGACTTGCCGGTCCCCTCGATCTCTTTGTGGCTCTTCCCCAAGGTCGACCCCTGGAAGAACCCTAAGTTCACGTGGTCGGGATAGAGCATGAGACAGACGACGTTCTTCCGGCCGATCCAAACCGGGACACCCCACTTCACGGACTCTCGAAGCTGAGGGGCCGCGCGGTGAACCAATCGACGGAGTTCTTCCGCAATGAGCCTGATCGAGCGATCGAGGTCGCGGAGCAGGGCATCGACCTGCGGATCCATGGAAGTTTCCGAAAGCGCGGATTTCGGCAAGGTTCGGTTCGCCTCCGCCTCACAAGGCGGCCGAACGAGCCGATCCCGAAGTCGGGTCAAAACGGTTGGGTGTCGTCCGATGGACCGGCCGGGTAATTGTCGGGAAGCACCCCGAGTGCTCGCGGTCCAGGCATGTAGGGATGCGCCGTTTCCCACCGGTTAGCGTGCATGCGACCCCTTGCCGACTCGGCGTGATCAGCGAGGTATGTGTTCCTCCGTGCGCTCCGTGGGCCACCAGTCGGTGGGCCGCTTTTCGGCGTTTCCTTTCGTGGACATTCGGTCCTCGCTGGACCATACGAAGGACCGAATGGTTCTCCTCGACCGGAGGCGCGGCGACGATGTCGGCGTCTCCATAGGGCAAGGTAGAAACTCGCCGGAGGACGTGACCCGCCGGGGTCACAGGTCGGGCCATTATGGCGGCGCGCGCGGTGTTCTTCGATTTCGGAGGGACCCTGGCCCGTGGGGAAGAGCTGCTTCACGAGCCGTGGAGGCCTTGGGTCAGGGCCGCGAGGAACCTCGGAATCGATCTCGGGGAAGCCGAGATACGACGGGTGAACGCGGAAGCCGACGCGCTCTACCTCGGCGAGATCTATCGGTATCACGGTCGGACCGAGGAATTCTGGAAGCTGCGCGACATGTGGGCGATCGATCGGCTGGGCGTGACCTCGCAGCGGCAGGAGCTCTTCGACGCGGTGCAGGCGATCTTCAACGACTACTCGCTCATTCACGTCTATCCCGAGACGGTCGGCGTTCTACGCGAGGCGAAGTCCCGGGGCCACCATCTCGGCGTTATCTCGAACTTCAACGACACGCTGCTCAAGGTCCTCCGGTTCCATGGTCTGGACGCGTTCTTCGACAGCGTGACCTACAGCCAGGCCGTGGGGGTGCCGAAGCCGGACCCGAAGATCTTCGAGACCGCTCTCTCGGAGGCAGGGATCCCGGCCGATCGCTCGCTGCACGTCGGCGACTCCTGGGAGTGCGATTATCTCGGGGCGATCGGATGCGGAATGCACGCCGTGTGGCTGAACCGCGGTCGGGACGCACCGCCCTCCCCCTGTCGGGAGATCCGGGACCTAACGGGCTTGCTGCCCTTGATCTAGCTCCGGTCGAGGTGTCCGGCTCGGCCGGCGGCCTCCGTGGGTCGTGAGGGCACGCAGGGGCGGGCTTCTCGAAATCCGGGCCGAATCAGGAACCCCTCTTTTGTATCCGCTTCCGTTGACGATCTCGTGACTGGCCCCCGGCTCATCCTGGCCAGCGCCGTCGTCACCCTGGTGGTCCTGCTTCTTGGCTCGTCCCTGGCCGGCGCGGCTCCCGCCACCGCCCCGATCGCCTCCGCTCCCGTTCCTTCGCCGGCAGGTTCGTCCCTCTCGGCCGCGACTCCTTCCTCCGCCTCCTCGAACCCGAACTCCAGCTCGTTTGGCACGGACGCCCGACTCGCGGGGACCGTGGCGAGCGACGAACGGTCGATGGCCGCGGACGGACGGAGCGCGTCCGGTCTCCATCCTCCGAACCTTCACCAGGCGCCCTCGCTGTCCTCCACGGGCGGACATGTCACTCCGCTGTACTCGATCGCGCCGGCCCCGATGGGCGTCGGATACTACGGGCTCAGTAACACGACCGGGCGGACCGTTGCGACAACGGTCGACACGACGAGCCTGGCCGGTACCTACTCGACAAGCGATCCGACCGGGACGCAGACCGAGGAGTTTGACGTTCCCACGGGACCGAGCTACAACGACATCCAGCCGTCCTTCGACTCGTACGGCGCCCAGCTGAACGCCGTGATCACGAACGTAACCATCTTCGGGCAGACTTCGTTCTACAACACGAGCGACCCCGATGCGCCGAGCGGTTGCCCCGGCTACGGCGGCAATCCGGCGACCGGACCCGCGCCGTGTCCGAACGAGTTCTGGCTCCAGAACTACATCGAGTACGTCCCGGCGACCGGCATTATGCAGATCGGGGACGAGATCTGGAACTTCTCGAACCCGACCGGGAGCTGGGGCGTCTACAACGGGAGCACGGTCGACCAGAACTCGGCCGTGGGCTTTGGGTCCATCTCGTACGGTCTCTACTATCTGACGAACACGGCGAGCGAATACGGGCCCACGATCCACATCTCGTATCCGTTCACGCTCGTGCTCTACCTCAATGTGACCCGGGGTCCGTGCCACACCGACGTCGTTCCCGGGACCGGGGTGCCGAGCTGCACCGTCGACGGGACCACCGTCAGCATGACGCAGCCCGTGAACGAGATCTTCTTCAACTACAGCGTGTGGAAGACGCCGAGCCAGCCGTGCCCCTCGGGGGACGTCTGTCAGGGCCAGCACGTCTGCCCCGCGGTCGAGCCGTATCCGGGGATCGTGTGCGGCGAATACGATGACATCTTCTTCAACTCCGTGCGGCCGAGCAACCCCACGGTCGGGGTCCCGGAGCACGGGCCGCACGGGCGGATCGGGTCCGCCGCGATCGAGGCGAACGGCAGTGCGTACGACCCGGTCGGCCTGACCAACGATTTCGAGTTCGACTACGGGATCGGCTCGGATGACGGGGACACGAACCAGGTCGCCTATGCCAACGGCACCGTGGGCGTCGACTACTGCGCTCGGGCGCATACGCTTCCGAGCGGCGCGTGCGCATCGTACAGCGCGACGCCCGCGGCGATGGATTTCGGCGGGGAAACCGGGGAGACGAGCGCCGGCGAGGTCGACTATTGGGCCCCCCAGGCCACGCCCACGGGCGCCGGTTTCCTGACCGGGAGCGGCGCGCCCCTCGCGCATGAGGTGACGGGTCCCTCGCTGCTTGAGGGCCTTTGGAACATGTCGGGGCTGCCCTATCCCAGTGGGGCCGGCGCCCAGGCCCTGAGCTACGCGCACATCGCTCCCGCGAATGCCTGGGTCGGCATCGCGTCCGGTTCCGGAGTGCGCAGCCAATCCGACTTCCAGGCCGCGCCCACGTTCGGATGGTTCTCCTACTGGTCCGGGTCCGGCGGATCGCCCGTACCGACCGAGCTGGGTTCCAACCTCTACCTGCCGGTCGGGAACTATACGATCGAAGTGCTCCTCAGCGGATACGCACCGTACATCGGAAACGTGGACCTGACCGCGCACGGACAGGCGCCGAGGATCTCGCTGACGTCCGATCCGAGCACCGGTGTCTATACTCCGCTGTGGGCCTTCTCCAGCTCCGATCTCGCCAACCTCTCGGTCAACGCGAGAAGCCCCGGCGTGGGGACCTCCGGAAACCCGTACCGGCTCGAGAGTGGGCCCCCGACCGTCGGCGCCCCGTTCGGGAAGGCGGGCTCGCTCTCCTGGCTCTTCTCCACGCTCAACGACTACCTGTTCCCGGTCTGGTACGGCGAGTTCCTGAACGGCACGACCGCGTTCGCGGAGTCCGACCCGGCCCCGTCGTTCGAGATGGTCTACCCGACGTGGCAGTTGCCGAGCCTCCACTTCTTCGGCGACCCGTCGGTCGACGACCTCCAGTTCTACTTCTCCCATGTCCGCGACTTTTCGCTCGCAGCCACCTCGGGGATCACGACCTGGGGCACGTTCGCGGCCGTACCAGTGGCGGCCGTCACGTTCTACGACGGGGCGCACGATCTCGTGGCGAACAACTCGTTCGAGGTGTCGGATGAGGGCCTCGCGTTCCTCGGGGGATCGCAGACCGCTGCGCTCCGAGGATTCCCGGACGGCGTCCGCAACATCGTGTGGGGCAACACCTTCACGCCCGACCCGCAGTACCGCTCGTTCCCCGGGCTGTACGGTCCGTCGACCTCGCTCATCGTGCACGAGAGCTTCGATCGGATCTACAACAACGCGTTCGACTCGTTCGGCAGCAGCCTGGTCGCCTTCGCCAGCTCTCCCAGCCGGTTCTCCAACTGGTGGAACGTCACGTGCCAGGCCACGTACGAACCCTTGAACTCGCCGGTGTATCCGGGTTCGAGCCTCTGCGAGCCGCTATCCTACGCCGCGCACGCGAACGGCTTCGACCTCACCGGCAGCATCGTCGCGAGCCACTATCAGGGCGGGAACTATTGGGCCGCGTTCGGATCCTCCGAGAACCCGTACGGCGTCCTTCCCTTCCACGACGTCCGACCGTCGGGCGTGGCGGGGATCGGCAGCACGCTGCCCTCGTTCGCCGGCGATTATGCTCCGCTGATCACGTACTCGGTCCACCGGGTCACGTTCTCCGAGTGGGGGCTGCCCGACTCGAGCACCTCGACCGCGTTCCAGGTCGAGGTGTCGGGCACCTCGGCCGGCAGCGTCTCGTGGTCGAATGGAACGTCAACGCTCGGCCCGGTCGCAGGCTGTGCGGCCGGATCCGTCTGCGTGACGTTCTACGTCCCCTCGGGGGCCTACGAGTTCCGTGTCTCGAAGTACCACGAGCGGGGCGCGACCTATCTCCCGGATCCGGGGAGCGGACACTTCGGCATCCATGGGTCCGGCGCATCGTCCTTCGAGATCGGGTTCCTGCGCGACCCCCTGATCGGCTCGCGAACTTCGGTGGGGCCGGTGACGGTTCGGCGCGCGTCGTCCTAAGCGCGGTCGGACGGCGCGCGTTGCCGCCCTGACGGGGCGGATCCTGCCCACGGGACCGGGCGCTCGGCGCCCTCCGTTCCGGACCAGCAGGGTCGCCGCATCTCTTGGAGCGACGCCATTCCTCGCGGCCCCACGCCGACCGATCCGCGTTCTCGGACGACGGCGCGGGGTGCCCAACGGTTACAAGACCCGCGTCCTTCGGGAGCGGCGTGCCCGGGTCGCGGCCCTTGCGGCTTCGCATTCACGCGACGAGCACCGGCGCGCTCTTCGTCGACTCGGGCGCCCCAGCGTTCCCGTACACCGGTCGATCCCTCGACGAGCGGACCGGGGACTACCTCGAGAAGGTCGTCCGTATCCATCCCCACGTGGCGGCGGCCGAGATCGAGGTCGCCTTGCCCGCGGCTCCGGGCGGCTCGGAAGAAACCGACGCGGCACGGCGCGATCTCGCGTCGTACTTCCGAACGAAACGGCGGCTTGCCGAACTCAGCCTCCGGGTCAACCAGCGGGAGGGCTGGGGATTCCTTCGGCGGTCGTTCCCCCTGCTCATCGCGGCGCTCGCGGTCGCCGGAGTTCTCCTTGTGTTCGGGCCGGACATACCCGCCGGGGCGATCGGGGATCTCGTCACGACCCTCTTCTATCTGGTCTTCATCACGATCGTCTGGGTTCTCCTCTGGGACCCGATCGAGAAGCTGCTCTTCGACGCGTATCTGCTCCGAGCGAGGGTCGCGGCGTTCGACAAGTTGAGCCGAGCCGAGGTCCGTTTCATCGTCGCGCCCGCGACGGACGAGGATCCGGCCTGACGGCCCCGCCCGGAGATTCACGTCGACGCGGCCGCGTCACCGTTGAGTTGCCCTCGCGGCCGGTGGTTCGCGCGTGAGGGTCCATGGGGTCCCTCCCGCCCGGCCCCGCCGGCTCCCTAAAGGACGACCTCGTAGGCCGAACCCGCGGCGCGCCCGGGCCCGCCCTCGGCCTTCTCGTGGGCCTGGCGGAAGGCCGGGCTGTTGACCCACGCTTCGAAGTCCGCCTTCCCGCGCCAACGGGTCGAGACCACCACTTCCCTACCTTCCTCTTCCCGCCAGAGCTCGAATCCGAGGAACCCCGGTTGCTGATCGACCTTCCCCGCCCGGTGCCGGAACGCCTCCACGATGCGGTCGGCGTCTGCGGCAGAGTCGACGGAGATCCGATTGACGAGCACCCACGGCATGCGGGGCCGGACGGGCCACGGACGGATAGGCGTATGCTCGAAGAAAGGAACCCGGCCCGGTTCTCCCCCGGACGGCGGTGAGCGAAGGTGGTCGCCTCGAGGGCCCCGAGGTTCGACGCCGTGGCGCGCACCGAAGTGAAGTAGGCGGGGGCGATGCGCCGCTGAGGGGGGCGAACCCTCGACCCACGGGAGCGCATGCGCGGGAAGGACTACTCGATCTCGATCCTCGTGAACCAAACGCCCCGGCAGGTCTACGACGCCGTCAACAATGTCCGGGGGTGGTGGTCGGGAGAGATCACCGGGACCACCGATCGTCTCGGGTCCCAGTGGTCCTACCGGTACCAAGACTTGCACCGGAGCACCCAGAAGATCACCGAGATGGTGCCGGGCAAGCGGGTCGTCTGGCACGTCGTCGACAGCTACCTCGGTTTCGTCAAGGACCCGAACGAGTGGAACGGCACCGACATCGTGTTCGAGATCGCGAAGCGGGGCGACAAGACCGAGCTGCGCTTCACCCACGTCGGTCTCGCCCCCGCGGTCGAGTGCTACGACAATTGCTCTGATGCGTGGCGGTTCTACATCCGCGACAGTCTGAGGAAGCTCATCACGACCGGTCAGGGTCAGCCGAACGCGACCGAGTGAGCTGAGTCGGCGGTCCGCGCGGTCTCCGAGGGCCACGCGGAATTGCCGTGTACCGGGCCGGTCGGGACCGAGCGGGAACTCTGATTAGTCGCGCGCCCTCGCGGGCCCCATGAAGCTGCGTCGGCTCGGGAACTCGGGCGTCCTGGTGAGCGATCTCTGCCTCGGGACCATGACGTTCGGATGGCTGGCCGACGAGGCCACGAGCCACCGCATCCTGGATCAGTTCCTCAAGGAGGGCGGGAACTTCGTCGACACGGCCAACGTCTATTCGGACGGGAAGTCCGAGGAGATCATCGGACTCTGGTTGAAGGATCGCAATCGCTCCGAGGTCGTCCTCGCGACCAAGGCACGATTCCGGACCACGGAGGGTCCGAACGACGTCGGACTGTCGCGCAAGCACCTCTGGCATGCGGTCCGGGAGAGCCTTCAGCGGCTGCGGACCGACTACATCGACCTATTGCAGGTCCACGCCTGGGATCCGCTGACCCCGCTCGAAGAGACGTTCGGAACGCTCGATGAGATGGTGCGGCAGGGGCTGATCCGGTACGTCGGGGTGAGCAACTTCCGCGGATGGCAATTCGAGAAGGCGCTCCAGCTCTGCCGGCGCCGGGGATGGAGCGAGCCGGTGACGATCCAGTCCCAGTACAGCCTCTACGCCCGGGCGACGGAGTTCGAGATCCTGCCGATGTGCGACGCCGAGCACATCGGGATCCTGCCCTGGAGCCCCCTCGCCGGCGGATTCCTGTCGGGAAAGTACCGGGACGGCGTCAGGAACGCACCGGCCGGGACCCGGATCGCGGACTCGGAGATGAAGGACCTGTACGTCCAGCGATTCGAGACCGAGCGGGCCGCCCGCATCTCCCGCGCGATCGAGTCGGTGGCGCGTGAAACCGGCAAGACAATGGCCCAGGTATCGCTCAACTGGCTCCTCTCCCACGCGGCCGTGACCGCCCCGATCCTGGGCGTACGGAGCCCGGAGCAGCTCACGGAGAACCTCGGCGCGACCGGCTGGTCGCTCACGACGGGCCAGGTGGGGACCCTCGACCAGGCGAGCGCTCTCGACGTGACCTATCCGTACGACAGCCGGGCCGAGGAACAGCAGACCCGGGACCGTCGGCTCGACGCCGGTACCTGAGCTTCCCCGCCTCAGCGGAGGGAGACCGGCTGCGCTGCGGTGAGATCCGGCTCGACCACCACGGCGGTGCCGTAGGCGATGACCTCCGTCATGACCTCGCTCATCTCGGACGTGTCGAATCCGACCGCGAGGACCGCGTTCGCCCCCAGGCTCTTGGCATGCGCGACGAGACGCTCGATCACCTGGTGACGCACCTGCTCGAGCAGTTGCGTGTACTCGGTGATCTCGCCCCCCCCGAGTGCACGGAAGCCCGCGACGATGTTGCGACCGAGGCCCCGTGACCTCACGATCAGCCCGAACGTCAGCCCGATCACCTTCGTGACCCGGAATCCCGGGACGAACGGCGTCGTGACCACCATCAGGTCGGTCGGGGGGGCATAGTTCACCGCGGACGGAAGCGGGGTCTCAGGCATATGCCGGAGTGGGCAGGAGGAGTCATCCCTCCGTCGTACGCACCCGGCCCCGTCGCCGGGGCCCCCCGACCTTGGCCATGGCGCGGGCCACCTCTCGCCGGCCCGAGACCTGAAGTGCTCGTTCCGCTCGGGAGCGCCGGTTCGCCCGAGTGGCCCCGAAGGACGATGGCGAGTAGAACCCGAACCCGTGTGAACCTGCCGCGTTCGCGCCCTCGACGAGGTCGGGAGTCCTACCGGGCCCCCACGGTGTTCCGGCCCGACCGCGATCGACCCGCCGGCCGCTATCCGTTGCTCGAGATCTTCCGGGGGCTCGACCGGACGGTTCCGTTCCGAAAATATCCGGGTGACGATCGGGAGATCGCTCGGATCGCCCGCGGTACCTCGATCGTCCTGAACGACGGCCCCGGTTTCATGT
>Ga0335073_10012455_pt1 | contig 11940 bp, 14 predicted proteins | sample Lox_Sample_22_FD_207093 | JGI IMG/M metagenome (GOLD analysis project Ga0335073, IMG submission 207093) | Soil microbial communities from Loxahatchee National Wildlife Refuge, Florida, United States - Lox_Sample_2.2 | ecosystem: Environmental > Terrestrial > Soil > Wetlands | place: USA... | reverse complement strand
AGCGACATGTTCCTGGGCTGGACCAGCTATCGCGGCCACGACTACTACGTCCGCCAGTTCAAGGACATGAAGCGCTCAGTCAACCTCGACATGATGACCCCGGCCGGCTTCGCGAGCTACGCCGAGGTGTGCGGCCGGACCCTGGCCCGGGCCCACGCCCGGACCGGCGACGCGGCGGCCATCTCGGGCTACCTGGGCAGCGGGACCGCTTTCGACCAGGCCATCGCCAGGTTCGCGGGCAGCTACGCCGGGCAGGTGACGGCCGACTACGAGGCGCTGGCCGGGGCAGCCAGGGCTGGCCGCGTCCCGGTGGTGCAGGAGGCACCCAGGGCGGCGTAGCCGGACACAGGCCGAGCAGGGTGAGTGCCGCGCGCCATGTGCCCGATCAAACGCGTGGGCGATCCGGGAGACCCTCGCCGCCTGCGACAGCGCTTGGGGATGATCATGGGACGACCAGAGCGGCGGTCACTTGACGACGAAGGACTGCCCCGGCCGACCCCGGTGCGGGGCAAGGCTCCCCGCTGGTTGCTCCGGACTCTCGTACGCGGCGAGAGCATTATGTTCATGGCGATCGCCGTCGCGCTGCTCGCGATCGCGGTCTGGGTGTTTGTCCGTGGTATCCACGACCTGGTCGTGATCCCGCACGGCGAGCCGTTCGCGATCACGATAACGAGGGCGGTCAACAGCGCGCTGTTCATCGTGGTGGTGCTCGAACTCATCAGGACTATCGTGGCGCGGCTGGAAGGCGGCGGTTTTCAGCTCCAGCCGTTCCTAGTGATCGGGATCATCTCGGCCACCCGCGACATCCTGACCGTGGGTGCCGAGCTGTCCCTTACCGGTCAGCAGACACCGCTGATCCGCACGATGACCGAGCTAGGCGTCAACGCCGGCGTCGTTCTCGCGCTGTCGATCGCGCTGGTTCTGGTGCGGCGTTTTGCCGGGCTCGACCGCGACTGACCAAGCGTTCGTGTGGCGAGTGGTCGGCATGCAGCGCGGTCGGCCGGCGGTCTCGCGCTCCTACCCGCCTCGGGGATGTGTGCTGCCTCGGGGATGACCGACGCTGGAAACCAAGGTGCTCGTGAGCCGGGAGGACCTCATGGTCTTGATCAGCACCACGGTCGACGGCCTCTCTCATCAGGAAGACGTGGAGCCGCGCCTGCTCCTCGTTCACTATCTTCGCCGCTCGCTGGGCCGGACAGGAACGGTGATCGGCTGCGATACCTCTAACTGCGGCGCGTGCACCGTGCTGCTGGACGGACTGAGCGTGAAGAGCTGCACGGTCCTGGCCATTCAGGCGGACGGGTCCGATATCACGACTATCCAGGGCCTGGCCGACGGCGGGCTGCACCCAGTGCAGAAGGCGTTCCGGGAGAACCACGGGCTCCAGTGCGGTTACTGCACCGCTGGCATGATCATGTCCACGGTTGACCTGCTGCTAGAGAACCCTGATCCCTCCGATCAGCAGATACGGGACGGGCTAGAGGGGAACCTCTGCCGTTGCACCGGCTACCACAACATCGTCAAGGCAGTACACGCCGCCGCCGCCGAGCTACGAACGACAGCCGAAGTGGCAGCCCAGGGGGCTCCGGCGGGTCATCCCGAGGAGCCCGGGCGCGATCGCCCCGAGGATTCGCTCATGCGCGATGTCGCCTCCTCGGGATCCGACGTCACGCTGTCCGCAGACCAGCCGAGGCCAGGCGAAAGGTACCGATCGTGAGCACCGATACTGCATCGCGGGCTGCCCGCGTCGTGGGCCAGCCGCTGCGCCGTAAGGAGGACGCGCACCTAATCACCGGCCAGGCCCGGTGGACCGACAACCTCATAGTCCCGGGTCTGCTGCACATGGCCATCGCCCGCAGCCCGACGGCGCACGCCCGCATCAAGAGCGCTGACGTCTCGGCCGCCCTGGAACAGCCGGGCGTGGTGGCCGCGTTCACCGGCGCCGACCTCGCCGCGGACTACGGCTCGCTGCCGACGGCGTGGCACGTGAGCGACGACCTCATCGTCCCTGACCACCGCCCGATCGCGACCGACGAGGTGCGTTACCTCGGTGACGCGGTAGCCGTCGTAGTCGCGGACGACGCTTATCACGCCGCGGACGCGCTTGAGGCCGTCGAGGTCGACTACGAGCACCTGCCCGCGGTCATCGACATAGAAGCGGCACTGCGCGACGGCGCACCGCTGGTGCACGCCGACAAGGGAACCAACCGGGCCTTCACGTGGGGATTCGCCGCCGGCGACTACGAGGCAGCCAGACAACATGCCGACGTCGTGCTGTCGCGCCGATTCGTCCAGCAGCGGGTCATGCCCGTCGCGATGGAGCCGCGCGCGGTCATGGCGGAGCCGACTCCGGCCACCCAGAAGTTCACGCTCTGGACGTCGACTCAGGTACCGCACTTCGTGCGCATCTTGATGTCCACGATGTGCGGTATCCCAGAGCAGAAGCTGCGCGTGATCGCGCCGGACGTCGGCGGAGGCTTCGGCGGGAAGCTCAACGTCTACGCCGAGGAGGCCATCGCACTCGCGGTCGCGCGCCGACTGGGCCGGCCGGTGAAGTGGACCGCCTCGCGGGGTGAGGACTTGCAGGCCACCACCCACGGTCGCGACATGATCCAGGATGTCGAGATCGCCGCCACTCGCGACGGCCGGGTACTCGGGCTGAAGGTCCGCCTCACCTCCGACTTGGGGGCGTATCTCCAGTTGCTCACGCCGGCCGTTCCGCTGCTCGGGCGCTACGTGTACCCCGGCATCTACAAGTTCGAGGCCCACGACTTCTTCTGCGAGGGAGTTTTCACGACCAAGACTCCGACCGACTCTTACCGCGGAGCCGGCCGCCCTGAGGCTACGTTCGCCATCGAACGGATCATGGACGAGCTTGCCGCCGAGCTCGGCCTGGACCCGCTGACGCTGCGTGCGCGGAACTGGATCACGCACTCCGAGTTCCCCTACACGACGATCGCCGGGCTGACCTACGACAGCGGCAACTACGAGGCCGCCACAGATCGGGCCGCGGAACTGTTCGGCTATGACGACCTTCGGCGCGAGCAGGCCGAGCGGCGGCAGCGTCAGGACCGTGTACAGCTCGGGATCGGGGTGTCCACGTACACCGAGATGGCCGGGCTCGGGCCCTCGCGCTGGTTCGGCGAACACGGCTACAGCGTCGGCGGGTGGGAGACCGCCACCGTGCGCCTGCTGCCCACGGGCCGGGTGGAGGCCATCGTCGGCACCTCGCCGCACGGCCAGGGCCACGTCACATCGTTTAGCCAGATCGTCGCAGACGCCATGGGCGTGTCCTTCGACGACGTCGGCGTCCTGCACGGCGACACCGAGGTCGCCACCTGGGGGCTGGACACCTACGGCTCGCGGTCGCTCTTGCTCGGAGGCGCGGCGGTGGCGGAGGCAGCCCGGCAGGTGGTGGATCAGGCGCGCGTGGTCGCCGCGCGCCTCCTCGAGGCCAGCCCGGACGACCTAGAGTTCGCCAACGGCCGGTTCTCGGTGCGCGGGGATCCTGAGGCGGCAAAGACAATCCGGGACGTCGCCGTCGCGGCGTTCACCGCGCACGACCTGCCGCAGGGAGCCGATCCGGTGCTCATGGCCGAGGCCACCTTCGACCCGGACGCGTTCTCCTTTCCGAGCGGCACCCACCTGTGCGCGGCCGAGGTCGACACGAAGACCGGGTTCGTGAAGGTGCGGTCCTACGCGGCCGTCGACGACGTCGGAACGGTGGTCAACCCGATGATCGTGGAGGGCCAGATCCACGGCGGAGTCACCCAGGGCCTCGCCCAGGCCCTCTATGAGCAGGCGGTCTACGACGCCGCCGGCAACCTGGTCACCGGCTCGCTGGTCGATTACCTCGTGCCGTCCGCTGCCGATGTGCTCCCGTACGTCACCGACCGCACCGAGACCCCGGCCATGACCAACCCGCTCGGCGCGAAGGGCGCCGGGGAAGCCGGGACCATCGCGTCCACTCCGGCCGTGGTCAACGCGGTGGTGGACGCGCTGCGCCCCTACGGGGTAACCGACGTGTCCATGCCCTGCACGCCGGAGCGGGTATGGAGGGCGATTCACCGAACTCCGGCAGCCGCAGGGGGGTGACCGGTGATCCCGCCGCAGTTTGACTGCGTCCGGCCCAGAACCGTCGAGGAGGCGGTGGCGACGCTCGGCGAGAACGAGGATGCGAAGCTCCTCGCGGGCGGACAGAGCCTGCTGCCCATTCTCCGGCTCCGGCTGGCCTACCCAGAGGTGGTCGTGGACCTTAGCCGCACCGCGGGAATGTGGGGCATCCGCGACGACGGTGACGAACTTGTCATCGGCGCCATGACCACGCACTACGAGGTCATGACCTCGGACCTGGTGCGGCAGCACTGCGGGCTGCTGGCCGAGGCCGTGTCGACGGTCGCCGACCCCCCGGTACGGCACCGCGGCACGTTCGGCGGTGCGCTCGCGCATGCCGATCCGGCAGGCGACCTGCCGGCCGTGGCGCTCGTGTTCGGCGCCACCATGGTGGCGGCAGGGCCGAGCGGGCGGCGCCACGTTCCGGCGTCTGAGTTCTTCGTCGATTACCTGCAGACCGCTCTCGAACCCACGGAGGTGCTCGTCGAGGTGCGGATACCAAAGCTGGGCAATGGCAGCGGGTGGGGGTACCGCTACGAGAAGTTCCAGCGCGTCGCGCAGGCCTGGGCCATTGTTGGCGTGGCCGCACTCGTGCGCCGCTCCGGCGACCTGATCGAGGAAGCACGAGTCGGCCTCACCAACATGGGCGCCACTCCGGTACGGGCCAGCGCGACGGACGCCGCGCTGACCGGGGCAGGGGCCACGGCTGCCGCGGTCGCGGACGCAGCCGCGCTGGCCGCCGAGGGGACCAGCCCCACCAGTGACCTCAGCGGGAATGCGGACTATCGCCAGCACCTCGCCCGGGTTCTGACCGACAGCGCGCTTCAAGCGGCAGCAGGGATATAGCCATGCGCGCGTCGGTTGGTTCCTCGAGACGTGTTCAGCCGGACTGCCCGCCGATTCGGAGGTGAGTTGCATGGAGTTGCAGAATGAGTTCACGGTTCCCGCGCCCGTGTCCGAGGTGTGGAAGACGCTGCTCGACGTGCAGGGGATCGCGCCGTGCATACCCGGGGCGACGGTTGACCGCGTGGAGGGTGACGAGGTGGCGGGCCGGGTGAAGGTCAAGGTGGGGCCGATCACGGCGAGCTACGCCGGAACCGCCCGCTTCGTCACCAAGGACGAGTCCGCGCACCGGTTCGTCCTCGAGGCCAGCGGCCGGGAAACCCGGGGCAGCGGCAGCGCGTCGGCGACCGTCGAGACCACGATGTCCGAGCAGAGATCCGCCACCCAGGTGACGGTCCTCACCACGCTGGAGATAACCGGAAAGCAGGCGCAGTTCGGCAGGGGCGTCATGGCCGATGTCGCCTCCAAGCTGACCGATCAGTTCGCGGCGTGCCTCGCACAACGGGTCCGTGAGCCAGGCACGGTCACCTCCATCGGAACGTCGGCAGAGGCAGCCGCCGAAACTACGCCGCATGCAGAGGAAAGCGCCCTGATGCCGCGAGCAGCCGCATCGCAGGCCTCCGATGCCCTCGACCTCGGCAGCACGGTCCTCATGCCCGTAGCGAAACAGCTCGCTCCCGCGGCGGGCGGCCTGGCGTTCGGGCTCCTCCTCGGGCTGCTCCTGGGGCATCGCCGCCAGCCTCCGGTAGTGGTCGTGCCGACGACGCGGCGGACGTTCGCGCGCCCGGGGCCAGCGTTTTGAGGGCACGCCATGAGCGACCTGATCGTTATCGGGTACCCGGACGAGACCACCGCGCAACGCGTCTGGGCCAAACTGACCAAGCTAGAGCACGACTACCTGGTCGACCTGGACGACGCGGCCATCATCAGCCGCGACCGGAAGGGCAAGCTGCGCGTGACGACCCCCCGCCCATCACGCGGTGCCGTGGGGAGCGCTGAGCGGGCTGTTCTGGGGCGCACTGGTCGGCTTGCTGTTCCTGTTCCCGCTCGCCCCGCTGGTCGGCGCCGCAACCGGCATAGCGGGCGCGGCGCTTGGCGCGGCCGCAGACCTCGGGGTCAAGGACGACTTCACGCAACGAGTGCAGGACCTGGTGCGGCCCGGAACCTCAGCCATCCTGGTCATCGTGCGGAGGGCGACTCCGGACAAGTTCCCGGAGGCCTGCTGATCATGGGCGCTGATCATGGGCCAGGCCACCACGAAGGCGAACGTCCGCGACGTTATCTTGCCCCCGCATCCTCCATCCGGCTAATGCTGGCCATCCCCCGATCAGGGGGGCGCGCGCAGAGAGATCTATCACAGCTTTATGTGGATCCGAAGAGTTGCGCCCGCGATCTGGGAACGAAGAGCGCGGGAGCTTGAACGTCCAAGCGGGCAGCGACAGCCGTTACCGCACTTGCCGTCCATCCGCTCCGCACCGACCGTAACCTCTGTGGCCTACCTGGCTGGCATAAGCGCCTGCCGGGGCGGGCCAGATCGAGCCCTGCGCGAAGAGAGGGCCCCAATGGCGGATCTACCCCTCGCATGGCGAGGCGGGACGCGTGGCAGCGACGCTGGAATGGAGGCCGGGCCTGTACGCGGTCGCGAGCCGGAGCTGCGGGCAGTCGTTGAGCTGGTACGAGGTGCCGCGAAGGGCCGCGGTGACACGTTGCTCATAGAGGGAGGCCTGGGAGCGGGGAAGTCGCTGCTGCTCAGGTATGCCGCCAGCGCAGCGAGGGCCGAGGGCGTGTCGGTAGCGGCGGCCTCCGCGGACGAACTCAGCAGGTTCATGCCGCTGGGGCCGGTGCTTCGCAAGCTGGGCGTGCGGCGTCGGCACTGGGCAGTCGAGATCAGGCCGACCACCGGCTGGCTCAGTCTCACCGGCACCGAATGTGCAGTGTCGGAGCTGGTCGCCGAGGGGCTGACGAACCAGCAGGTGGCCGAACAGATGTTCATCAGCGTGCACACGGTTGCCTTCCGCCTGCGCCAGGTCTTCCGCAAGCTCGGCATCTCCTCACGGGTCGAGCTGGCCCGCGGGGCAGCAGCGGCCCGCGCCGCAATAGCCGGGCCGCACTCGTTAATGCCCGGCTGACGCCGCGGTCCCCGGCCGAGGAAGGAGCGGCTATGGCCCGCGCCATCTGGTCCGGGGTGCCGTCGTTCGGCCTGGTGTCAATTCCGGTGCGCCTGTATTCGGCGACCGAGGAATGTCCCAGCAGGAGCTGCAGATGGCCGGCCAGCTTGTCGGCGCGACGAGCGGGCCCTGCCACCCGTCGGACTACCAAGATACCTACGCCGACCGGGTCAACGAGCTCATCGAAGCGAAGCGGACCAAGAAGCAGTTCCGGGCCGAGAACCAAGCGCCGACTGAAACGAACGTGTCGACCTGACGGAGGCGCTGCAGGCCAGCCTGGACGCGGCCAGGAACCCACCAGCCAAGAAGACATCCCGCGCGTCCAAACGGCGCAGGGCCTGACGCCGCCAGACCGCGACAGAAAACTCGCCAGAGGCATGCGCCGCGCTCCCGCCCGCCCCAAACACCTCGCCGCCCGCACCATCACGGGCTGCCGGTGCTGTGAAGACTGCGCGATCTGATGGTATGTCGGCCCGGCAGTTCGGCAATGCTTGGTCCGGTTAGTGCAACAGCGAGAGTGCGGGAACAGAGGGGACGACGTCATGAAGGCACAGGTCGGCGACGAGCTGATCATCGAAAGCCCGGAGCCAGGCACGCCAGGCAGGATCGGCACAATCGTCGCACTGCCAGATACCGATGGTTCGCCGCCCTATCTCGTCCACTGGCTTGTCGGCGACTACGCCTCGTTGATTGAGCCCGGCCCCAACTCCCGGATTGAACCGCGTCGACCCGCATCAAGGACTTCATGAGAGCTGGAGCAGTGGGCGATGGGCTGCTACGCCGGGTCCGGTTAAGAAGCTTGCGGCTGCGATCCAGAAGGAGAACGACTGCAGATCCCGCCGAGACGACTCTTCCTGATGCCCGCAGGCCCCCGCACTTGCCCGGGCGCTTCGGACTAATGGATCGGGGGATGTGGCCGGCCGACGGCCCGGGGCAGGCTATAAATACGGCCCCAGGCATGGATCGTACGCAGCGATACCGGGGCCCCGAACCGGCGGGCGAAATGCCTGCCCGCCGGTTCTCTCAGACCGGTGGCCTCGGAGCCGACCACGGCTGCGAGTGCGTCGGCCGGCAAGGGCCGGGAGCCAACCTCCCGGGAACGGACCAGAGCAACGGGAGAACAATGGCTCACGACCTCAAGGACATGCGGATCGCGATCATGGCCGCGGACGGAGTCGAGCGGGTCGAACTCGAGCAACCGCGCGGTGCCCTCTACGGCGCCGACGCCCGGAGCGACCTGCTGTCGATCCATCCCGGCGAGATTCAGGCCCGGCAGTTCGACCTGGTTTCCGCGGGAACCTTCCCAGTGGACCGGCTGGTCTCAGACGCGTCCCCCGGCCAGTACGACGCGCTGCTTCTGCCGGGCGGCGTCGTTAACCCGGATAAGCTGCGGACCAGCGCCGACGCTGTCGGCTTCGTCAAGGCGTTCGTCGGCGCCGGCAAGCCGGTCGCGGCGATCTGCCACGGCCCGTGGACCCTCATCGAGGCCGACGTCGTTCGCGGCCACCGACTCACATCCTGGCCCAGCCTGTGGACCGACCTGCGCAACGCCGGCGCCGAGGCCATCGACCAGGACGTAGTCATCGACGGCCAGTTCACTACAAGCCGCTCCCCGGCCGACCTGCCCGCCTTCTGCGCCGCAATCATCTCCCAGTTCGCCAGCGCAGGCGCGGCCCGCTAAACATGTGCCGGCGCGCGGGGCGGCTGGGTTAGCCAGCAGCCGGCTCGGCCCGCGAGCCATGGAGACGATTTCAGACTTCGCCTATGTCTACGCGACCTGGTGGTTTCAGGACGCCCTCCCGGCGCCTACGTCGGCCAGCTCCTCTGGGCTGCACCAGCTGTCGGATGGTGTGCAGGCAGGGCTGGGCGCCAACGCCGTGCCGAACGCGCGCGCAGCGACGAGGAAGGCCACCACGATGATGGCGGCCAGAAGCCCGGAAACGTAGGCGCTGGCGTCGACCGACCCCACGGCCAGCGAGATCACGCCGATGAGGATGGCCGGCAGGGCCATGCCGATGTAGGCGGCGACGAAGAACGTCGACACCACGGCGGCCCGGCGCTGCGGCTCGGCGAGCCTGTTCAGCTCGCTGAGGCCGCCGCGGAAGATCAAGCCGACCGCCACGCCACCCGCGATGGTGCCCACGATGAACAGCCAAAGGGCCTTGGCGAACAGCGCGGCTTCGAGCATGGCCAGGCACACCAGCAGCAGCGGTAGCCCGGCGGTCATGGCGCGGCGGCTGGGCTGCCGGGCGGAGACCGCCTGGCTGACTGCGGCAATGGCGAAGATCAGGAACGATCCTCCGCCGATCAGGCCGAGGTTGCGCACGCCGAGGATCCCGTGCAGGAACGTGGGGACCAGGCTGCTGAACTGGCCAAGGACGCTGAACGCGGCGAACACGCCCAGGCACGCCCCCAGCATGACCGCCCGCCTCCCCGGCAGCGTGCCAAGCTGGGGGCGGAGGCTGACATCGCGGTCAGGATTCCGGACCGTCTCGGGGGTGGCGGCGACGGCGGCCAGCGCGAGCGCGCAGGCGCCCAGATAGGCCCAGAACACGCTTTTCGTCGGCATCGCCACATATTCGGCGAACAGGCCGGCCGCCAGCGGCCCGAGGCTGAGGCCAGTCATGTTCGCGCCCGTTGCGGTCACCGCAGCCCTCGGGCCGTCGCCGCGTGGCTGCAGCTCGGCCAGCGCGGCCGTGGCTGTCCCGGTGGCGAAGCCCGTCCCGGTGCCGCTCACGACCCGGGCCGCGATGAGCCAGCCGATGCTGGTGGCGGCCAGGAACAGCGCAGTGCTGGCCGCCGCGCAGGCCACGGCGATCATCAGCACCAGCCTGCGGCCGGTGTGGTCGCTCAGGTCGCCCAGGGCCACCAGCACGAACAGGGTGCCCGCCACGTAGGCGGCGAAGACCACCGTGACCCCGAGCGGGCCGAAGCCCATCTGCTTCTCGTAGAGGATGTAGAGCGGGACCGGCAGCGTCCCGCCCAGCATCATGACCAGCAGCACACCGGCCGTGAGGCCGTAGCCGCGACGCTTGGCCGAGGTCGGCACGCTGTCGGCCGCTGCGCTCGTCATCACAAGCCTCCGCCCGGATCGGTGGTCAGCGTCGGCCCGACGTAAGCATCGGGCAGAACCGGCGGCATCAACATCCCCCATGCGGGTAGGGCGTTGCCCGCCGCCCGGTTCGCCCGGCGGGGCCGGCATCATCGAGCGGGTGCCCGGCCGAGTTCCGCCGCGAGTTCACCCCTGACCTGCGTCATTGCCCCCGGCAACGGCCGGGTCCGGCCCGGGCGGCCGCCAGCGGGCCTTCGCGGTCATCCATCTGCGGCCCTCGCGGTCCTGCGGAAGGAATCCGCGGAGTAGGCCGCACCGGAAGCAGGACCGGTGCCGCGGTCGCGGCCGACTTCTTCCAGCACGATCCTGGGTCCGGCAGCGCAGTCGGCGGTGTGGCAGCCGACAGTGGACGCGCGCAGCGGCGGGACAGGTCCGCCCTTCCGCTCCCGCGCGGTCGGCCCGGTTGCAGGCACCCCACGCGACTGCAACCTGGGCCAGGTCACGCCAGCCCGCCTGCGCCCCACTCCGTGAGGGCTAGCGGTGTCTGGTTTAGGAAAAATCTCACCGCTTTGGGTGTCCGAGGGGGGACATGGTCCAGTCTGTCTGTGGCCCCCTCCAGGTCGCCGGTGCCGTCGTGGGGCGGCCATGGCTCGCCGGCGAGCAGGCGGATGATCCTCCCATCGCCGTGGGTTCCGCGGCTCATGGCAGTCGGCACCTTGGCGCGTCAGGTTCGGGGCCGGGCCGGCCAGGCGGGGTGGGCGGAGATGATCGCCTGGTCGGGGTCGTAGGCGGCTTTGATCTCCTGCAGGCGGCGGTAGGAGGCGGGCGGGAGCACCGCGGCGGCCGTGGCCGGGGTGTCTTCGAAGTTGTAGTAGTCGTAGCTGGCGTGCCAGGGGGCGAGGGCGTCCTTGACCGCTTGCACGTGCGCGCGCACCGGGCCGGCCAGGCCGGGCGTGCGCACGGGGCCGGCGGCGTACAGCAGGTAGCTCGCGTCGATGCTGGGCTGGGCTCCGCCGCCGGGGACGGGGCGGGCCAGCGCGCCGCCCAGGTGGCGGATCTCGACGCTGGCCGGCGGTGTCCCGGCTTCGGGCCCGGCCACGGCGACCAGGGCGTCGATCGCCGCGGCGGGGAAGTCGGCCATAAATGCGCCGTCGCCCTCGCCGGGTACCGGCTGGCTGGGGTCCATGTTCAGCTGGCCGAGCGCGGTGGCCGGGATCATCGCGACGGTGTCCACCTCTGGGCCGAGCCGGCGCAGCGGGCCGGGCCGATCAACTCGGCGCCGGTGCCCGCGTCGCCGAGGCAGGCAGCCTCGATGATGGCGAAGGCCCGGCCACGCAGCGGTTCGGGGAGCTCGGGCAGCGGCGGCAGCCGCAGGATGTGGCCGATGGAGGTGACCTCGTCCGGGACTGTTGCGGTCCATCCGCGCCAGGCGTGCAGGACCTCCGCGGCGAGGCAGCGCCATTCCGTGGATGTACGCTTGCTCCCCCTGCTGCCTGATCGCGAGTAGCCATCGAAGCCCCCCCTCGGGACTCTCGGGTGCCGATGGAGCACTCCCGCACAGTATGATCGGATTATGTCTGTCTCGCCAGAGGGCTTCCCCTTGGCGGCGGCGTGCCTCATTGGTTCGAAGACCAACTTATCGCCGACTTGTGAGGATCAAGTGTCTGTGGCTTCATGCAGACCAAGCATTGCCGTTCGCCATCTTGGAACGACGCCAGTGCGACCTGATGGATCACGAGGAAAAGCGTGGACCAGAGGTCAAAA
>Ga0335073_10012454_pt1 | contig 11940 bp, 8 predicted proteins | sample Lox_Sample_22_FD_207093 | JGI IMG/M metagenome (GOLD analysis project Ga0335073, IMG submission 207093) | Soil microbial communities from Loxahatchee National Wildlife Refuge, Florida, United States - Lox_Sample_2.2 | ecosystem: Environmental > Terrestrial > Soil > Wetlands | place: USA: Florida... | reverse complement strand
CCCATTCTGACAAGCACCCCTCAAATGTCAACGCTGGCGGCGGCGCGTGTCGCTGTTCTAGTAAAGCCGTCCGGCGGCGCCCCGATCCGGTTGCGTCCGCCTTGTTTCCGTGCGTGCGGTTGACGTATGATGCCGCGCACCGCGGGGAAGGAGGGGGCATGTCGCTTGTAACGGGGATTCATCACATCACTCTGTGCGCTGATAAGGCGCAGGAAGACATCGATTTTTTCACCAGAGTAGCCGGCCAGCGCATGATCAAGCAAACCATCCTCTTCGACGGCCGCTACGCTCACTATCATCTGTACTATTCGAACGCGAATGCGGAGCCTGGCTCCGTCGCCACCACGTTTCCGTATCAGCGCGTGAAGGGGCGCCCGGGCTCCGGCCAGATTTCGGCCACGTCCTACACCGTTCCCAGAGGAGCCACCAGGTTTTGGGCCGATCATCTGAATCGGCACAACGTGAAGCACACGGGGGTACAAGAGCGCTTCGGCCAAACCTTCGTCCGCTTCGGTCACCCGTCCGGCCTGCAACTGGAAGTGGTGGAAGACGCCGGCGACAAGCGCAAGGGCTGGACGACCGAGGAAATCAGCCCGGACGTCGCCACCCGCGGCTTCTACGGCGCGGTGCTTTCCGTGAAGGAAGTGCCCGAAACCGAGCGCTTCTTCGTCGACGCTCTCGGCTTTCGCAAAACCGGCGCCGAGGGTCCCTACCATCGCTTCGAGGTGGGCGTCGGCGGGCCCGGGCGCACCGTGATCCTCGTTCATGAGCCGGATCGCCCGGCGGGCAGTTGGATCTTCGGCGCGGGCACCGCGCATCATCTCGCGCTCGATGTCGGCACCGACGAAGCACTCGCCGAACAAAAGGCGCTCTACGAAGAACTGGGCTACACCGACGCGTCGGAGATAAAAGATCGCGTCTACTTCCATTCCGTCTATTGCCGCTGCCCCGGAGGAATCCTGATCGAGGTTGCCGCCAACGCGCCGGGCGGGTTCGCGCGCGATGAGCCTTACGATCATCTCGGCAAGCAGCTTCTTCTGCCTCCGTGGTTCGAGCAGCGGCGGCCGGAAATTCTGAAGATGCTCGAGCCGATTCGGATTCCCGAGTCGAACGGGCCGGTTGCGGTTGCGCAAGGCACAACGTTAGCCTCGCGCCGCACGGAAGCCACGTTCATCGGGGGCGATACTCCACGAAACTGAGTGGAGAGCAATGCTCCCCGGCGTTTTTGGCGGGCCGTCGCGGAGAGTAGCGCGGGTGGCGCTTTTCATTTCTCACGTTCTCTTGCACCGGAGGATGCTCCGTTCGCGTGCTCGCTGGATTGATGACGTTGCCGCAAGTTCCGCGCCCATGGCGTGGAGGAGAGTGCGGATGAAAAGCTTCCAACGCGATGCGGAGAAATTCCTTGCGCTCGCGCGCTCTGAGCGACGCACGCGCGTGCGACCGCCTCGCCTGCTCGCGCTGGCGGCTGTTACGGCCTTCCTTGCCGCCGCTTCCCTGCCGTCTTGCCCCGCGCAACAGGCGCAAGCGCCTGCGCCCCCCGCTCCGCTGGCTCAGAGTTCCGCGCCCGTCGAGGTCCACGTCCTCCACGTCCAGGGCAACGTCTACATGCTCGTCGGCGCCGGCGGCAATATCACGCTCCAGGTGGGCGAGGATGGCGTGCTCCTCGTCGACACCGGCTCGCCCGGCACCAGCGATCAGGTGCTCGCCGCCATTCGCAGCGTCACCGACAAGCCCATCCGCTTCATCATCGATACGCACGTCCACGCCGACCACACCGGCGGCAACGAGCCCATCGCCAAGGCCGGCAGCACCATCACCGGCGGCAACGTCGTCGGCGATATCGGCGCCAGCGCCGGAAATCAGGCCGCCATCCTCGCCTTCCAGACGGTCCTCGACCGCATGAGCGCCCCGACCGGCCAGCAGGCTCCCACGCCGGAGGGCGCGTGGCCGACCGAAACCTACACCACGCCCGAGCGCAAACTGTTCTTTAATGGCGAAGCCGTGCAGGTGGTCCACATCCCCAACGCGCACACCGATGGCGATAGCATCGTCTTCTTTCACCGCTCGGATGTGATCAGCACCGGCGACATCTTCGTCACCAATCGCTATCCGATCGTCGACTTGAAGCGCGGCGGCAATATCCAGGGCGTGATCGCCGGACTCAACCGCATCATCGAGCTCGCCACTCCCGGTCCCACCGACGAAGGCGGCACGCTGATCATTCCTGGCCACGGCCGCCTGTGCGATCAGTCCGACGTCGTCTTCTACCAGGAAATGGTCACTATCATCCGCGATCGCGTTCAGGACATGATCAAGAAGGGCATGACGCTCGATCAGATCAAAGCCGCGCGGCCCACGCAGGACTACGATCCGCGCTACGGCGCCACGTCCGGTATCTGGACCACGGATCAGTTCGTCGAAGCCGTGTACACAAGTTTGACTGCGAAAGATGCGGGTCAATGAGTCGTGAGTTTATTCTTAGAAGGAACGCTGCATTGTTATCACGGGGGGACTATATGAAATACGCGCTCTGCGCCGTTCTCGCGTGTGCCGCGCTCGTTTCCGCTGGCGCCGCGTACGCGCACCACTCGTTTGCCGCAACCTATTTCGTCGACCGCGAAATCACCGTCGAGGGCACGCTCACGCAGTTTCTCTTCCGCAATCCCCACTCGTTCATCAAGATTCAGGCGCCCGACGACAAAGGGCAGATGCAGATCTGGTCGATCGAATGGGGCGGCGGCGCTCAGCTCGATCGCGAGCACGTCACCCGCGACACCCTGAAGCCCGGCGACCACGTGATCGCCACCGGCAACCCCGGCCGCGATCCCGACGAGCATCGCATTCGCCTGCATAAGCTCGTTCGCCCGTCCGACGGTTGGAAGTGGGAAGGCGTGATCATGTAGCTGCTCCGCGAATTTTTCGGAAGTCGCGGCTTCGCTGGCATTCGAGTTGCGGTTTGTGGGTCGGAGCTTTAGCTCCAGCTGGGTTTGCGGGTGGAAGCGTGAGCCTTTAGGCTCGCGAGGCTCGCTCTTGCAAAAAGGGGCTTCAGCCCCGGGGTTGCTTCTGGCGCGTACTATGGATCACGCAGCTTCGAGCAGTTGGGGGCAAATTTGATGAACTTTAACATCCCGCAAAATCGCGCTGCGTGGCTGTCTGCGGCTTTCGCCTTGCTGACGCTCGCCACTCCCGCTCGTGTCGCCGCGCAGTTCGGCCCGCCGCCTCCCGCCGCGCGGCAGCCTAATCCGCGCCTCATGGCGCCGCAGGACTTCACCGGCTACTGGGTCGCCCTCATCACCGAAGACTGGCGCTACCGCATGCTCACGCCCGACAAAGGCGATTACGGCGGCGTGCCGCTCACGCAGCAAGGCCACGCCCTCGCCGAATCCTGGGATCCCGATAAGGACGTCGCCAGCGGCGAGCAATGCCGCTCCTACGGCGCTGCCGCGATCATGCGCGTTCCCACGCGCCTTCACATCACCTGGCAGGACGACACCACGCTTCGCATCGAGACCGACGCGGGCATGCAGACGCGCCTTCTGCACTTCAACGCTCCTCCGCCCGAAAACATAAAGCCCGATTGGCAGGGCTACTCCGTCACCACCTGGGACGGCTTGCGCCAGGGCGGCGCATTCCAGATTCCGACGACACTTCTGGGTCCGAATGGCGCGCCCCGGGCGACTGCCGATGGCTACCTGAAGGTGATCACCACGCATATGCGTCCCGGATATCTGCGTAAGAACGGCGCGCCGTATGGCGCCAATGCCGTGCTCGAAGAATACTTCGACAGCTTCAAGGAACCCGACGGCAACCAATATCTCGTCGTCACCGCGATCGTCACCGATCCCGAGAATCTCTATCAGCCGTTCATCACCAGCGACCAATTCAAGAAAATTCCCGACGGCGCCGGCTGGCGCCCCACCCCCTGCGAGGCCAGGTGACCGCTTGCAGCCTTCGTAGCGCCGGCGTCCCGCCGGATCTCTCGCGTCCGCCGTTGAGATCCAAGCGGACCGCCGAATTCTTCTTGCTCCTAGGCACCAGGGGTCGCCCGGCATCTCCCACATCGGTCCCAAGGCTCCCGGATGTGGTTCGCTAATTTCCTCCAGTGGCTCCACGACACGCAATTCAGCACCACGATGCGCGAGTCCATCTGGGCCGAGCCGGTCGTCGAAACGATCCACGTCCTCACGCTTACGCTTTTCCTCGGCTTCGCCGTCTTGCTCGACCTGCGTCTGCTCGGCGTCTGCCTGCGGCGCCGAAAAGTCTCCGAGGTCCTCCAACAGCTCAATCCATTTCTCTTCGTCGGCTTCGGCATCATGGTCGTCTCGGGGCTGCTCCTCTTCAGCGGCGATCCGCCCGCCTTTTGGAGCACCACTTTCTTCAAAGTGAAAATGATTTTCCTCGTCTTTGCGGGCCTGAACGTCCTGATCTTCAACGCGACGATCGGCCGCAGCGTGGCCCAATGGGACCTCAGCCCGAAAACGCCGGCTGCCGCCAAAGCCGCCGCGATCGTCTCGATCGTTCTCTGGATCGCGATCGTCGCTGCGGGGCGCGCGATCGCCTATGCCTTGCCGCCGCCATGATCAACCTTGGGGAGTCGAAATCGCATGTCGCTTAGAACGATGGTTTATCACTTCTGCGAATGGTGCAACGCTTCGCCCTGGGGCCACGGCGTTCGCGATTCCGTCTGGCTCTTCCCTTTCGTCGAAATCTTCCATCTGATCGCGCTCGGCGTCCTGGGCGGCACAATCCTGATCCTGAATCTCCGCCTCCTCGGCTTCCGCTTTCAGTCCGACCCGACCTCCGAGCTCGCGGAAGACGTCCGCCCTTGGATGATCGGCAGCATCGCGGTCATGCTCGTCTCCGGATTCCTCCTCTTCTCGACGGAAGCCGTGAAGATGTACGGTAGCCCCGCGTTTCGCTTCAAGATGATTTTTCTCGTCCTCGCGCTCCTCTTCACGTTCACCATCCATCAGAAGCTCGTGAAATCCGACGACGCCCGTTTCTCCCGCTTCTGGCGTTCGGTCGCGGCCATCGTATCTCTCGCGCTGTGGGCCTGCGTCGGACTCGGCGGCCGCGCCATCGGCTACTACGGCAGTTGATGAGCACGCCTCGGGCATGTCAAGAAAAGTGCCCGAAAAAAGGTTCGGCGGGATCACGCTTTTGGAGTAGCATGTTTCCGGGAAACGTAACACCCCCTTCCTCTGTTCCGCTTGACTGATTCCATGGGGGGACGGGTTTAAACCGGGCGGTCACGAATCGTGAAAAAGAAAGCCGTCATTTTCGTCCGTTCTTGCGCGGTTCTCGCGCTCGCTCTTCTTTGCGTCCTCGCAGCGGACGCGGCCACGAGCGGCAGCATCTCCGGCACGGTCGCCGACCAGACCGGCGCGGTCGTCCCGGGCTGCCTCCTGACTCTCAAGAACGTCGCGCTCGCTACCCAATACAAAACCACCACGGACGCCGCTGGACACTACACGTTCCCGAATCTTCCCGTCGGCCAGTACGACTTGACCCTCGAAGCGAAGGGATTTGCCACGCAAACAAAGTCGGCTATCACCGTCGACATGGATAGCGCCCTTCAAATCGACGTCCCGATGCAGCTGGCCGAACAATCCCAGTCCGTCACGGTTAACTCGACCGTGGCCGCCGAACAAGTCCAGGTCGATACGGTGGCTACACATCTCGGTGAAGTCGTCTCCACCTCCCAGATGACCGCTCTGCCGCTCAACGGCCGCAGCTACACCGACCTGCTCGCTATTCAGCCCGGCGTCAGCCCGGTCACTACGCTTACTCCCACCTCCGTCATCATGGCCGGAGTCACTGGCACCATCAATCCCTCCGGCGATCTCGATCCCGGCGACGTCTCGATCAACGGTCAGCGCGAGTCCTCCAACGGCTTCATGGTCGACGGCATTGACGTGCAGGAGCACATGAATGGTGGCACGTCCGTCATCCCGAATCTCGACTCGATCGACGAATTCCGGGTGCTGACCTCCAATTTCGATCCCGAATACGGCAACTACAATGGAGGCATGGTCAACGTCGTCACCAAATCCGGCAGCGATTCCTTCCACGGTGATGCCTTCGAATTTCTGCGCAATACCGATCTCGACGCGAGAAACTATTTCGCCCTCACGCGCGGCACCTTCCGCCAAAATCAGTTCGGCGGCACTCTCGGCGGGCCCGTACGGCGCCAGAAGGTCTTCTTCTTCGCCGATTATCAGGGCACACGCACCAACGAAGGCATCACCTCGCCCGAAATTTCGGTCCCGTCGGTCGACGACCGCGGCGGCAACATCGCCGATCTCGCGAACTCGCTCACCGGCACGGTGAGCGGTTCCTATCTCGCCGGTCTGCTCGATGCGCAGCTCGGCTACGCACCCGGCACGATCTATCAGGGCGAGCCTTACTATTCCTCCGGCTGCTCTTCGCCATCGCAGTGCGTCCTGCCCACCCTTAATATCCCACAGACCAAATGGTCCGCGCCGGCGCAACATCTCCTCCAATACATCCCATCGCCGAATATTTCCGGCACGGATCTTTTCTCCACTTCCGCCTTTGCCGAAACCGTTCGCGACGACAAGCTCTCCGGCCGCGTCGACGCCAACACGCGCCACGGCCAGCTCGCCGGCTACTACTTCTTCGACGACTATCGCCTCGACAATCCCTATCCCGGCGCGCAGGGCGGCGCCAGCGTCCCCGGTTTCGACGCCCTCACGATCGGCCGCGCACAGTTGTTTTCTCTCGGATTCACCACTCTGCTCGACGCCAATGCCGTCAACGAATTTCACGCCGGCGTGCTTCGCAACTCCAACGATATCGGCCAGCCGCACGGCGGGCTCGGCGTCACTCTCGCATCGCAGGGATTCGCAACGGGCGCGGGCACGCCGGGAATCACGGTGCAGGCGCCGCAATATGAAGGCGTGGAGAATATCGTTTTTCCTTCCTTCATTATGGGCGTGCCGGTCACGAACGTGGATCAGTGGAACAACACCCTGTTCTTAAGTGACTCGATTTCGAAGGTTGTTGGCGCTCACACCCTCAAATTCGGCGGCGAATTCCACGCCGATCAGGTCAACGAGCACCCCAATGCCACCTTCAACGGCACGTTCAACATCCTCGGCACGCAGACCGGCTCCGCCTTCGCCGATTTCCTCCTCGGGCTCCCCAGCAACTTCACGCAATCCACCGGTCAGCCGTTCTACATTCGCAATCGCTACGCGGGCCTCTTCGCCCAAGACAGTTGGCATGTCCGCAGCGACCTGACGCTCAATCTGGGACTGCGATGGGACCTGATCATGCCGTGGTGGGAGAAGGACAACAACATCCAGACCGTGGTCCCGGGTGAGCAATCGGTTCTCTATCCGAACGCCATTCCCGGCCTCGTGGTGCCCGGCGATCCCGGGATTCCTTCGACGCTGTCTCCGAGCAAGTATCACAATTTCGCGCCCCGAATCGGCTTGGCGTATTCGCCGGCCTTCGAGAAGGGGATTCTTGAGCGCATTTTCGGTGGTCCCGGAAAAAGCAGTATTCGCGCCAGCTACGGAATCTTCTACACCGCTTTCCCGGGACTGACGGCCGGCATCATGTACGCTGTCCCGCCTTTCGGGTACAACTATCTCAGCCCGGAGCCGCCGCTTTTTGCCACTCCCTTCATCAACGCTGCCGATGGAGTGGATAACATTAACCCCTATCCGATCGCTTTCCCGCCGAACACGGTCTCGACCAAGCATCCATACACGGCATTCGACTGGGCTGCCGTCACTCCTATCGCCGCCGACCCGTATTTCTATTATCGCAACGACGTGCCCTACGCGGAGGACTACATGTTCTCCATTCAGCGCCAGCTTACCCCGAGCATCCTGCTGACGATGAGCTACGTCGGCAACCAGGGCCACCACATCCTGGCGTTGCTGCCGACAAACGTTGGCGATCCGCGACTGTGCCTCAGCCTGCCCGGATGCGGGCCATACGGCGAGGATGGCGTTTACACCTCGGCGTCCGGCCAGGTTTATCAGGGAACGAGAGACATCGGATTGGGTTCCAATCCGTCGTTGTACGGCGAATATGGATCGATGACCGCCCAGCGAAGCATCGCCAATTCCAATTACAACGCGCTCCAAACCAATCTTCGCTACTCCGGCAAGCGAGCGACTTTTCTCTTCGCCTACACCTACGCGAAATCGATCGATCAGGCCTCCAACATCGGCGAGCAGCTCGATCCCTTTGATCCGTCACTCAGCCGCGCCGTTTCGTCCTGGGACATGCGCCACAATTTCGTCGCCACCTACAAATACAGCGTCCCGTTCGACCGCCTGTTCGACCGCGCGAATCGCCTCACGCGCGGCTGGGAAATTTCCGGCACCACGCGCTTCAGCACCGGCTTCCCCGTCACTTTGTACGACGATTCGGATAATTCCCTCCTTGGCACCCTCGGCAATGGCGTGAACAATCAGCTGCTCGACACCCCTGAATTCACGCCCGGCCCGCTGCGCATCAATACCAACCCTCGCAACGGCCGTCCCGAGTTCAACACCGCGCTCTTCTCCACCGAATCGCCGGGGCAGCTGGGCAATGCGCGCCGCCGGTTCTTCTACGGCCCGGGCATCAGCAATTTTGACCTGCAGGTGACCAAGAACATCCCGCTGACCGAGTCGAAATCGCTCGACATTCGCGTCGAAGGCTTCAACGTCTTCAACCACGCGCAGTTCTACGGCCCTTCTTCGGTCGATGGCGAGGTCAACGACCTCATGACGTTCGGCCGCGTCGTCAGCGCCGCCGATCCGCGCCTCGTCCAGCTCGCCGCCAAATTTTATTTCTGATCTTCGGTGGAAGGGCAGGGCTTCCAGCCCTGCCATAAAATGACGGCGCGCAGCGCCTACCGATGCGCCGCGTCTTTCGCAGCATGTCTTCGAGTTTTTCGCTCTCAGCCGCGACGCCTAATACGCCGCATCGAGCAACGCGAGGATTTCGCTGCGCGTCACCGGGCGATCCACCACGTTCGTCCGCGCAAAATGGTGCTCGACCGTCCCCGCGATCTCGCCGGCTTCGTTCTTCGGCACCCTCACATCGCGCAGGCGCCGCGGCACGTCGAACTGCGCGATGAATTTCTCGACGCGATCCGCGCACGCCAATGCTCCCAGCTTCGGGTTCGCCGGATCGAACGCAATCGCGAATCCCTCCGCGATCGGCCCGAACCGCTGCGGCGCGCGTTCGGCCATGAACCGCATCACATGCGGCAGCGTGATGCACGACGTGACGCCGTGCGGCACGTCCCACCTCGGCCCGATCTGGTGTCCCAGCGCGTGCGACAGCCCGAATCCCGTATTCAGCGCGCCGAAAATCGAAAACCACGACGCCAGCTGGCAGAATCCTCGATGCGCCACGCGTTCGTCTCCGCCCGCCCGGATCGACGCCGGCAAATGCGTGTCCAGCAGCTCGATCGCTTTCGTCGCCAGCGTGTCGCTCATCAACTGGTGCCGCGTCGAGTAAATTGTCTCGACCGCATGATCGAGCGACCGCATTCCCGTCGCCACCCACAGCCAGTCCAGCGTCTCGAGCGTGAGAAGCGGATCGTTGATCACGGTCTTCGCCAGAATCCGCGGATCGACGACGGCCTCTTTCACGCGCGTGCTTTCGTCCGTCACGCCGGCGCCGTGCGTATACTCCCCCGCCGAAATCGTCGTGGGCACGGCGATATGCACGATCTCTCTCGCGCGCGCCGCTTCCTCCGCCGTCGCCGCGGAGCCCGGTGCCTGCGCCGCAGCCAACGGATCGCGCCCGGTCAATATCCCGAAAACCGCGGCCTTCGAGCAGTCGATCGGGCTGCCGCCGCCGAAGCTCACCAGGCAATCCGCGTTCAGCCGCTCCGCTTCCGCAATCAGCTCGCGTACCGCGCTGATCGGCACGTGCTGCCGCACGCCCGTGAACACGCCCGCGCAGCGCGCGCCGAGCGCGCCCGTCACCCTGCCCAGCAGCGCCGACTGGCCCAGCGTCTTCCCGGTCACCACGATCGCGCGCTTCAGATTCCGCCGGTCGAGCTCGTTCCCGAGCGCCTCGATTTTCCCCGGCCCCGAAATCACGCGCTCCAGCCGGCTCAGATTGAATTCGCCCGTCGGGGCTTCCACCATCGCCTCTCGCCTCGTTCCCGTCTCCACCATTTCCTACGCACCCTGCAGCGCCCGCAGCAGCCGCTGTTCCGCGCCATAGGGGTCGTCGACCGTCTTGCACTCGTCGTTCAAAATCATCGTCGCGCGCCGCGTCGTGTCAAACGCCGGCCATTCCGGCAGCCCCGGATGATTCGGATTCCCGGTGCGCGCAAACGCCACCCACGCCCCGCTCACCTGGCTTGCCAGCGCGTAGCGGTCCGGCCCGTCGCCCGTCATCGATTTCGCGCCGTCCACATTGTCGAAAACGAACGGAATCTCGACCGTGTGAAACGACCGCAGCTTCCCCTCCCGCACCGGCGACCGCCACGTGAAGTAATACTGGTACACCGGCGCATTTCCCGGCGCGGTCCTCCGCTCGGCCTCCGTCACCACGCCCGCGCGAAACGTCGCGTCGGTCGCGATGATCAGGAACAAATCCGTGTTGCTCGCCTTCGGACGCCCCGCGCGATACGCGGCGATCAGTTGGTCCACCTGCGCGTCGCTCGCCTTGCGCACGAAATTCTTCACGCGCGCGTGCAGGTTCGCATCGTCGATCGGGTCGAGCTGCTGCCCCGGAAAAAACGTCACCTCCGTCTCGACCGTCCCGATCAGCAGCGGGATATTCGCCGAAATCGCCGGCGCCACCGGATCGAACGGATTCCCGGGCAGCGTCGTGCCGTCGACCACCGGGCCCAGCACCAGCGATCCCGCGCCCGGCATGCCGCTGCCGGTCATCGCGCCCATCGTCGAGAGCAGTTGGTCCATCGGGAGCTGCTGCAGTTGGTCGACCTGATCCGGCTGCAGCCCCAGTTTCGCCATGAACGCGCTCGCCGATCGCGTCGCCGCCTCTTTCGGTACCCCGCGCAGGCTCGCTCCGCTTTCGACGATTGCCCGATGGAACAGTCCCTTCGCCGGCGGCATCGCCATCAGCGTGCTCACTTTTCCGGCGCCGCCCGATTGCCCGAAGATCGTGACGTTATTCGGATCGCCGCCGAAAGCCTCCGCGTTGTCGCGCACCCATTCGAGCGCCGCGACGATATCGAGCATCCCGGCGTTGCTCGCCTGCGCGTATTTTTCTCCGCCCAGCTCCGCCAGGCACAGAAATCCGAAAACACCCAATCGATGATTGATCGTGATCGCCACCGCGTCGTGCTTTCGCGCGAGCTCCGTGCCGTCGTAGATGGTGAACGCGCCCGAGCCGGTCGTGAACCCGCCACCGTGCAGCCACACCATCACCGGGCGCTTGTGTCCGCGCCCGACCCCCGGCGTCCACAGGTTCAGCACCAGGCAGTCTTCGCCCATCGGCCCGCCGGGGTCGGTCACCTCAACCTCCGGCGGCACCTGCCCGTGAAATTGGCTGTCGAGCTGAGGCGCGCGCAGGCCGAACGCCGTCGTGTCGCGCACACCCGTCCAAGGCTTTGGCTTTGCCGGCGGCAGGAAACGCGCGCCGCCCGCGGTCGAGGCGCCGTACGGCACACCCTTGAAGCAGTGCACTTTGCCGCCCGCAATCTTTGCGCCGCGAATTTTCCCCGCTGTCGTCTCGACCACTGCGCCCGCCGCTTGCGAATCGTCGCCCATCGCCCGCGCCAGCCCGCCCGCCATCAGCGATCCCGCGGTCGCTGCGCCCAGCCCCACGCTCGAACGAATGAACGATCGCCGATTCATGATTCCCCCCGTCGTCCGATCTCCGGCACCCCCACGGCGCCCGCCCGCGCGAAGCGGGCCCAAAACGGCGGCTAGTGTAACGCCCTGCACAACCTTTGTGGAGAACAATCCTGCGGTTTGGCGCGCTGAA
>Ga0335073_10012453_pt1 | contig 11940 bp, 11 predicted proteins | sample Lox_Sample_22_FD_207093 | JGI IMG/M metagenome (GOLD analysis project Ga0335073, IMG submission 207093) | Soil microbial communities from Loxahatchee National Wildlife Refuge, Florida, United States - Lox_Sample_2.2 | ecosystem: Environmental > Terrestrial > Soil > Wetlands | place: USA... | reverse complement strand
CCAGGTGAAAGGCGTGACGGTCTTTCAGCGCACGGCGGGATGGGTGTTGCCGCTGGAAGGCTATCGCGACGAACTGCCGGAGGGCGTGAAGTGGCTCGACGCGAACCTGCCTTACTACGTCAATTTCTCGCGCGTCTCGGTGCATTGGCTCGCCGGCGATCACGACCAGTGGTACGTCTTCACGGTCGATCCCGATTGGAAAGACGAGCACACGCTCAACAAGGATATGTATATCCTGCGTGAGCGTTGCGTTTCCTATGTGAAGAAGAAGCTGGAGGGCCGGCCGGATCTTATCGAAAAGTGCATCCCGAATTATCCGCCGCTGACCAAGCGCTTCATTCTCGACAACGGTTGGTACGACGCGCTTCTGCGCGACAACGTCGAGCTCGTGACCGATCCCATCGATCACATCGTCGAAGACGGCATCGTGACGGAATCAGGCCGCAAGATCGAAGTCGACGCGATCATCTTTGCGACCGGCTATCTGCCAAACGCGTTCCTGCAGCCGATGGACATCAAGGGCCGCGGCGGCATCACCCCGCAGGAGATCTGGAAGAAGGACGGCGCGCGCGCCTTTTGGGGTGTCACCGTTCCCGGTCTCCCCAATTTCTTCATGATCTACGGCCCCGGCACCAACGGCAAAATCTCCGGCCCGGTTCCATGGGGCGAGATGCAGCTGCGTTACGCCATGGAATCCTTCAAAGTCCTTATAGAGAAGGGGAAGAAATTCCTGGACGTCAAGAAGAGCGCTTACGACGCCTTCAACGTCGAGCTCGACAAGGAACTCGACAAAACAATCTGGCTCGATAAGCGGCAGAAGTCCTACTACACGAACGAGTTCGGACGCTCCGCCACCAATGCGCCGTGGAAAGTGTCCCAGTTCTATAAAGCCTGGCGCCGGCCGGATCTGAACGATTACGAAGTAGGCTAGGAGCGCGAACGGGGCACCGAGTCCGCGTTAACGCGTCGGCTCGTTTCCAGGCGCTGCCACGTTGCAATGACGGCGCCGGAACGCTCTGATCGAGGCTTAGGGGGAAGTGGACGGTGACGTCGATGCACGAAGTCATCGATTGCTGGGTCAATGTGCCGGTCGGCAAACCCGATCCGTCTGCCAGCTATTTGTTTCCGGGTCTCACCGAGCGCTGGAACGCGATCCGCTCGCCCGCCCATCTTGTTGACGAGATGGATGCGGCCGGTATCTCCAGGGCCGTGCTCGTATCGGGCTGGGGCCCCGAAGACAGCATTCCGTGGGTCAAAAAAGCGCTGAAGGAATTTCCGGATCGCTTCGCCGGTTCCCACATCGTCGATCCGCGCGAAGGATTGCGTGCGCTTCACCTCATCGCTGATCTCGTGCGCAATGAGGGCTATCGGCTCATGCGCATGCTCGCGTTCTCGACGCAGACGGCTTACGGGGATCCGCGGTGTTATCCCGTTTATGCCAAATGCGCCGAGCTGGACATTCCCATCGCGCTGAATGTCGGCGTCCCCGGGCCGCAAGTGCCCGGCAAATGCCAGGATCCGTTTCCGCTCGACGAGGTTTGCTATCACTTCCCGGAGCTGACGATCGTCATGGCGCATGGCGGAGAGCCATGGGAAGCGCTGTGCGTGAAGCTGATGCTCAAATGGCCGAAGCTGTTCTATATGACCTCGGCGTTCCTGCCGCGCTACATACCGTCCGCGATCATACAGTACATGAACACGCGTGGCGCAGACCGCATCATGTTCGCCAGCGATCATCCCATCTTGACGTTCGAAAAGTGCCTTGAGGATATTCCGCGGATTCAGTTCCGCGACGACGCCACCAAGGCAAAGTTTTTGTCCGGCAACGCCAAAAAACTTTTCTTCCCCGGATGACGAGCAGCGGCGGGCGGGCCACGATAATCAGGCAGAGTTGATGAACGATACGGATTTCACTGGGCAAACTGTTCTTGTGGTTGGTGGCTCGAGCGGCATCGGCAATGGGATTGCACGCGCCTTTCTCGACCGGGGCGCCTTCGTGCATGTTTGGGGCACAAGGCCCGACGCCAGGGACTATCACGCCGAAGAGGGCTCCGATCTCAGCGGCCTGCACTATGCGCATGTAAACGTCGCCGACCCCGTTGCGCTCGAGGCCTACAGGCCGGCATTCGAAACGCTGAACGTCCTGGTGCTGTCGCAGGGAACGGTTCTCTACCGGCGCGAAGAGTTCACGCGCGAGGGCTGGGACAAGGTCATGGCGGTCAACCTCGACAGCGTCATGGGCTGCGCAACGAAGTTCAAACCGATGCTGGCGGCTTCCGGCGGCAGCCTCATCATCGTCAGCTCCGTTTCGGGATATCGCTCCAACAAGGGCAATCCGGCCTATGCCACGTCGAAGGCCGGCGTGATCAATCTCACGCGCACGCTGGGCGAGGCGTGGGCGCCGGACGGCGTGCGGGTCAACGGCATCGCGCCCGGTCTTGTCGATACCAAACTTACGAAGGTGACGACGGGCAATCCCAAGCGCCTCGCCGAAACGCTCGCGCGCATTCCGCTCGGCCGTGCCGGGCAACCTTCCGAGATGGGAAGCGTGGCTTTGTTCCTGGCATCGCCATTGGCGAGCTATGTGGTCGGTCAGACCATTCCTGTTTGCGGTGGCATTAGTGTCACTTGAGCTCGTGGATTCCATGCCGGTCGATTTCACGCGGTTGGCCGACTGGATGGACACGCAGGGTTTGGAGTCGGGACCGATCGCGAATGCTGCTAGGCTCACAGGCGGCACGCAGAACGTCATCGTCAAATTCAATCGGGGCAGGTCGCAGTTCGTCCTGCGTAAGCCATCGGCACATCTGCGCTTCAACAGCAACGAGACGATGCTGCGCGAAGCGAGAGTTCTCCGCGCGCTGGCCGGAAGCGGTGTGCCGCATCCAGGTCTCATCGCAGTCTGTGCCGACACAAACGTTTTGGGATCGACTTTTTATCTGATGGAGCCGATCTCGGGTTTCAGCGCGCCTGCCGGACTTCCGCGGTTGCATGCGGGCGACGCGACCGTGCGTCATCGCATGGGGCTTGCGCTCGCCGAAGCGGGCGCGATGCTGTCCGAAGTCGATCATGTAAAAGCGGACCTCGCCGATTTTGGCAAAGCAGATGGCTTCCTGGAGCGGCAAACGGCGCGGTGGCTATCGCAACTCGAAAGCTACACGGCTGAGACCGGTTGGCCAGGTCCGCATGACCTTCCGGGAGTGGAAATGGTGGGCCGATGGTTAGCCGATAACCTACCCGCGTCGAGCTATCGGCCCGGCCTCATTCATGGCGATTACCACGTGGCCAATGTTCTCTATCGCTTTGATGGACCCGAACTTGCCGCCATCATCGATTGGGAACTCGCGACGATCGGCGATCCCTTGCTCGATCTCGGTTGGCTTCTCGCGCTTTGGCCCGACGATGCGGGCAATCTGCCGGATCCCGAAATCGCCATCGAACCATGGCAAGGTTTTCCAACGGCATCCGAACTGGTCGCACATTATGGGCGCATGTCTATGCGCGATCTCGCGATCCTGCCGTGGTTTGCCGTGCTTGCGTGTTATAAGCTCGGTATCATTCTCGAAGGAACGCATGCGCGCGCCTGCGCCGGCAAAGCCGAAAAGGAAATGGGCGACCGTCTGCACGCGGTGGCGGTGCGGTTGTTAGCGCGTGCGCAGCAATGGATAGGTCGAGCGTCGTGACGGTTTCAAACCATGCGGCAGGACAACAGGACACGCTGGCCGAGGCACTGCGCCGGGCCGCGGCGTCTTCGCGTGACGACATCTTTTTCGATATCGCGGGCGAACCCGTCACGTTTGGAGAATTCGATCGCAGGACGACCCGTTTTGCGCACGTTCTGTCCGCGCTTGGCGTGAGCAAAGGCGATACCGTCGTCACCATAAGCGAAACGCATGCGGACACGCTGCTCTATTGGTTTTCCATAACGAAGCTGGGCGCCGTCTGGGTGCCGATCAATCTTGCCTATCGTCACGAATTTCTGCGTCATCAAATCGCTGATTCCGGCGCGCGGCTCGTTATCTGCGATACCGACTACATGGATCGATTGAGCGAAATCGCCGACCGGATCCCGGACGTGAAGCACATCCTTTGCCGCGGGCCTTTGCCGGATTTCGCGTGCGGGGGCATTCCCGTGGACACGCTGGATCATCATCGCGGCGAGAACGACGCGGCGATCGAGGTTGAGATCAGGCCTTCCGATCTTGCGAATCTGACCTACACCTCCGGCACGACGGGCCCGTCCAAAGGCTGCATGATCAGTCACAACTATATGTGTACGCAGGGCCGGCAGCACTGCCGCGCCATGGCGCTCGAGCGCGGCGTGGTGCAGTGGACGCCGCTGCCTCTGTTTCACTCGGCAGCCATGGCTGCTGTGATGGGCGCGCTGATATCGGGCACGCGCATATCGATTTCGACGCGCTTCTCCGTCACGACGTTCTGGGACGAAGTGGCGAAATCGGGCGCATCGCGCGCGTTTCTGATGTCCTCGATCTTTCCGCTGATTGCGTATGCGCCGGATACGCCGACCACGAAGGACTGCTTTGGACAGCTGAAGATGATCCTCGGCGTGCCGATCGCGCCCGAAGTGCGCCGCATCTGGGAGACGCGTTTCGGCGTCGAGTTTGCGTGTTCATGGTGCTATGGGCAGACGGAGGTCAACCGGCTTGCCATGGTGCCGTTCGGCGAAAAGCCGCCGGAGAATTGCGCCGGGCGCGTCTCCGACGAATTCGAGCTTGCGATCCTCGACAAGGACGATCGCCCGGTTCCCGCGGGCACGGTTGGTGAAATCTGCTGTCGTCCGCTCTATCCGAATGTGATGTTCGACGGCTACTGGAACCGGCCGGAGGAAACCGCGCACGCCTGGCGCAATCTCTGGATGCACACGGGCGACATGGGCTGGGTCGACGGAGACGGCTATCTCTACTTCTCGGACCGGGCGAAAGATTATCTGCGCGTTCGCGGTGAGAACGTTTCGAGTTTCGAAGTCGAGAAAGTGTTTCTGGGCCATGCCGGCATTCTCGAGATCGCCATCCACGGCGTACACACGGACTCGAAAGAAGATCAGATCAAAGCCACAATTGTTCTGCAGGAAGGCGCAAATGTTTCCGAGCACGAGCTGTGCCTGTGGTCGATCGACCGGCTACCCTATTTCGCCGTGCCGCGCTATTTCGAATTCCGCGCGGAGTTGATCAAGAACCCCACCGGGCGCGTCCTCAAATACAAACTTCGCGAAGAAGGCGTGACCACGGCCACATGGGATCGCGAGGCGGCCGGCATTCAGATCCGGCGGCGAAAGTAGATCGTCTCTAGAGCGGCGCCACGAGATGGCCGCCGTCGACCGCGATGACGCTTCCGGTCATATAGGCGGACTGATCGGAGGCGAGCAGCAGGAGCGGCCCACCGAGATCCTTGATCTCGCCAAAGCGGCGTTGCGGAATCCGCTTGAGCATAGCTTGGCCGTAATCCGTCGCTAGAAAATCGCGATTGAGGTCGGTCACGAAATATCCGGGAGCGAGGGCGTTGACGCGGATGCGATAGCGCGCCCATTCCATGGCCAGCGCATGGGTCATGTGAATGACTGCAGCTTTGGATGAGGCATAGGCCGCCGTCGAGGCGCCGGTGCGAATGCCGGTGATCGAAGCGATATTGATGATCGAGCCGCCGCGGCCCGCCTCCTTCAGCTTCCTGGCGGCCGCCTGCGCCACGAACCAAGCGCCGTGGACGTTGACGTCGTAGGTCTGGCGCCACTCCTCGGGCGAGCAGGTGAGGGCATCGTCTCTTCCGGCCATGCCGGCGTTGTTGACGATGATGTCGACCGGCCCCAGCGCATCGAAGGTTCTTTCGACGAGCTTTTCGTCCGCGACGTCCAGCGCCAGAGGGCGAATGTCGAGGCCGGCAGCAGACGCATCCGCCGCCAGCGTCTCCAGCAGGTTCGTGCGCCGCGCGGCGGCGATCACTGTAGCACTGTGTTGCGCCAAAATCTCGGCGAAGTGCCGGCCAAAACCGCTGGAGGCGCCGGTGACTAGCGCCGTTTTTCCCGACAGATCGATAGTCATGATGGTGTCCCGTTTGGTGTCATTGCTACGCTTGTTCGCGCATTGCCCATCATATTAGCATCCCATGTCTGCAGTCCCGCAGGAATTGCCGACGCCAGGTTTTGAAATGGAGAGTACCAGATGAAGGACCAGCTCTATCTTTTGCGCCCGGGCTTCCACAAGGATGACTCTGGTCCATTCTATTGCGGAGACTCCGTCGCAGTCGAAGGCATGTTGAGTTTCTTTCCCGAACTGCGCGAAGCGCTCGACGTGCACTATCTCGAATTTCCGAGGCCGCGGAAGCCGCTGGTCGCGAAGTTGGGTGAGGCGAACCAGTCGGTGCCCGTCCTGATCCTTGCGAAAGATCGCACCGTCGATGCCGCCATGCCCGGCGTTTCCATAGCCGAAGGGACGCGATTCATTTCGGATGAAAAGGCAATCCGCGGCTACCTTTCGAAACAATACGATCTGCCCGCCGCGAGTTAGCTTGCCCAGATCGCGTCATCGGCGCGGCGCGACTTCGATGCGCAGACGCGTCAGATGTATGGAGCTGAATTGCCAGGCGCCGTCGATCTTGCGATACGTTTCCCGGTAGTGCCCATAGCCGTGCAGAACTTGCTCGGGGCCGAAGTCGACGATGTCGGCCATAGCCCAGATGCCGCTGGCTTCGGTTTCCGACTGAAAGGAAATGATCGGCATGTGGCCGTGATGCACGGTTTCCGCGGCCTGCACCTTATCCCTCACGTAGCGCACGATCGCGGCGAGGCCTTCGATCCGTTCGCTCGGCGGGCCCGGAGACGTCCCGCGGTCGATCGTAAACGTCGCGTCTGACGCGAACAGCGTCGCCCATTCGTCCCAGTTCTTGTGATCCAGATGATAGAAATAGAGCGCCTTGAGTTTGCAGATGGCGTCCTGCTCGACCAGTGTCTGCAGAGGATCCATAACGATCGCGCCTCTTCTTCACCGGTCAAACGACCGCCATGCCGCCTGTGACCGGCAGAACGGCGCCGGTGACATAGTTGCTCGCATCCGAGGCGAGATAGAGCGCGGCGCCAGCGGCCTCATCGGCCTGACCCCAGCGATGCATCGGCGTTTCACGAAGCCACCATTCCGCGAACCCTTCCGAAAAGCGGTCGAGGATCGGTCCCGCGTTCTCGAACGTCCCCAGGCGTATGCAGTTCACGCGGATGCGGTGCGGCGCGAGCTCTGACGCCATGCAGCGCGTGAAGTGCTCGACTGCGGCCTTGGCCGTGGCGTATGGCGTCAGCTTCCTGAGAGTCAGGCGGCCGGCGGTAGAGCCGGTGTTGATGATCGAGCCGCCGTGTCCCCGCTCGATCATGATTTTCGCTGCGGCCTTCGTGCAGAGGAACATCGCATCGAGGTTGACCGCGAAGACGTTCCGCCATTGCTCGAGGTTGAGATCGATGATGTCGCGTATCGCGCCGGCGCTGCCGACATGATTGAACAAAACATCGATACGGCCGCAGGCCTCGAGCGTTCGCGCGAAGGCGTCGTCGACCTGCTTCGGATCGGTGAGGTCCGCCTCGATGTAAAATGCACGTCCGCCTTGCGCGCGCAGCTCTTCGGCAAGAGGACGTGACACCGCCGGCGTCCGCGCGATCAGGCAGACGCTTGCGCCCGCCTGGCTCAGCGCCGAAGCAAAATGCCGGCCGTTGGTCGGACCGACACCGCCGATTACGGCGACCTTACCGTCGAGCCGAAAGCTCTCGGGGAAATTGAAGCTCATTGCACGGGCTCACGCACGGCGCTTTGGGCAGAAGCGCTGTCCGCCAGCGCGACGGCTTTGGCCCATTTGTAATCCGCCTTGCCGTTCGCCGCGCGCTCGACCTTGTCGACAAGAACGATGCGCTTGGGAAGCTTGTAGCCGGCAACCCGCGCGCGTCCGTAGTCCAGCAGTGTGCGTTCGTCGATCGCGAGACCGTTTTGTAGCGAGACCACGGCGGTCACGCGTTCGCCGAAGCGTTCGTCGGGTACGCCGACGACAAGACAGTCGGCAACGCCCGGATGCGCTTTGAAAGCCTCTTCGACTTCTTCCGGGAAAACTTTTTCTCCGCCGGTATTGATGCAGGCCGAACCGCGCCCGAGCAGGATGAGGCTGCCGTCGGCCGCGACTTTGGCAAAGTCTCCGGGAAAGGCATAGCGCACGCCGTCGATCACCCGGAACGTGGCCGCAGTCTTCGCCTCATCCTTGTAATAGCCGATCGCCCAGACGCCGCCATTCCCGATGATGCCCGCTTCGTCCGATCCCGGCGTCACCTCGCGGTCGAGCGCGTTGAAAACTTTGACGCCGGGCGAAGTCACAAAGCGCCCGGTGTCGGCAACGGGTGTCGCGCGGCTGATGATGGACGTGCCGAGCGAGCCACCCTCGGTCGAGCCCATCCCGTCGAAGATCTCTACATCGAGGAGCTCGAGCAGGGTGCGTTTGGTCTCGTGCGAGAACATCACGCCGGTCGAAAGGATTTTCTGAAGAGCGCTGAGGTCGGGCATGCGGCCGGCATCACGTGCCCGATGAAGGCTTGCGAGCAACGGCTTTGCAAATGCATCGCCCACGATCACGAGTTCTGTCGCGCGTTCGCGCGCGGCAACGCGCCAGAGTTCGTCCGGATCGAAGTGATCGCCGCGAATGGTCACCGCGCATCCGCCCATCAGATGCGGCGAAAATGCACCCATCCAGCAGCCCGCGCCGTGCATCAATGGGCACGCCGGGATGGCCGTCGGCACGGTTCCCTCTGCATGGATTTGCGCCACGAGCCTCAGCCAATCGTTCAGAAGCACAGGCGGCGGCAGCTGCCGTCCTGCTGCCGAGCGCTCGGCAAAGCCACGGCTGAAATCGCCGTGGCGCAACAGCACGCCTTTGGGCATGCCGGTCGTGCCGCCGGTGTAGAGCATGTAGAGATCGTCTTCGCTTCGTGTCTCGCGTGGCGCGGGTGCGTGCGAGCGGATGAGCGTCTCGTAGTCTACAGCGTCGTCGATGCATCCGGCGGTTCCATCGGGAATGTCGACGAAGAGCTTCAGCTTCGGCAGCCGGTCGCGGATAGCGCGCAGGCGCGGACCGAAGCGCGTCTCGAAAAACACGGCCTCGGAGTCGGAGTTCTCGAACAGATAGATGAGTTCGGCTTCGGTGTATCGATAGTTCACATTGATCGGGCAGCAACTCGCCTTGAACGTTCCAAACTGCGCTTCGAGATATTCGTTGCAGTTGGTGGCGTAGATGGCGGCTTTTGCGCCTTTCTTGATGCCTGCGGCTTTGAGGGCCGACGCAATTCGCGACGCGCGGTCGTCATATTCGCGCCATGTGCGTCGTGCCTCGCCGCAAGCGAGTGCCGGAGCCTCGGGGACAAGATCGGCGACGGCCTCCCAAACATTCGCGAAATGCCATGTCATAGCGTCTCTGGACTTTCTCGGTTTGGGCGCGCGCGTGCGTTTGCGTTCGGCAGGCGCCCAAACTTGACAGGGGGCCGCCACGGCGTCAATATTCGACCGTCGCGTCGGTTATAGTATCGGATTTGAAGACGGTCCGTCTCCAGGCAGGCCTGTTCGCGCGAGGGACGGGCTCAAAAAAATAAAAGCCCGGGAGGAAAACTTCGATGGCGCGTTTCGATCTTGTCGTGCGGTCCGGGCTTGTCGTCGATGGTACCGGCGCCGAACCCTACGAAGCCGATATCGGCGTTTCAGGGTCCCGGATAACCGCGATCGGAAAAAATCTGGACGCCGGCGCCGACGAGATCGATGCACGCGGAAAGACCGTTACACCCGGCTTTGTAGACGTCCACACGCATTACGACGGTCAGATCACCTGGGAAGAGACGCTCGCGCCTTCGTCGCATCATGGCGTGACAACCGTGGTGATGGGCAATTGCGGCGTCGGATTTGCGCCGATCTCGCGTCATCAACACGACATGGCCATCCGGCTGATGGAGGGAGTCGAAGACATTCCCGAGGCCGTCATGGCCAAAGGCGTGCCGTGGACCTGGGAGACATTTCCAGAATATCTCGACGCGCTCGACACGCGTCGCGCTGACATCGATTTCGCGGCCCAGCTTCCTCACAATCCCTTGCGTGTGTTCGTGATGGACGATCGCGGCGCAGCACTTGAGCCGCCCACTGCCGACGATCTCAACAGGATGCAGGCGCTGACCGCCGAGGCCGTACGGGCAGGGGCGATTGGCGTTTCGACGACGCGCAATTTTGCGCATCGCTATCGCGACGGCCGCAACGTGCCGTCGATCTATAGCGAAGAGGACGAAATCCTGGCGCTCGCGCGCGGGCTGCGCGATGCCGGAACCGGCGTGTTCCAGATGGCGCCCAACGATCGTCTTCCCATCGAAGAGCAGATGCAGTTTTTGCGTCGCGTGGCGACGGAATCGCGGAGGCCGGTTTCTTTCGCGCTCGTGCAGCTGCCGGACAAGCCAGGCGCGTGGCGCCAGGTTCTGGGCGATCTCGAGAAGGCGCGTGACGAGGGCCTTTCCATACGCGGACAAGCGATGCCGCGGCCTGTCGGCATCCTTCTCGGGCTCGAACTTTCGCTCAATCCCTTCACGTTCCATGCGAGCTTTCGCGCGATCGCAGACTTGCCGCTCGAAGAGAAGCTGACGGCGATGCGCGATCCCGAAGTCCGCAGGCGCATTCTTTCCGAGACGCCGCAGGATCCCCACGCATTCTTCGTGTCGCTTGTCGAAGACACGGAGGGGCTTTTCGTGCTCGGCGATCCGCCGAACTATCATCCGGCGTCGAAGGACAGCATCGCCGCGCAAGCGCGCGCGAAAGGCGTTCCGCCGCTGGAGCTGATCTACGATACGCTGCTGTCGCGCGAGGGACACGAAATCATCTATCGCCCGACAGCCAATCGCGAAGGGGAACGCTTTGAAAGCGCTGGGGTCGAGCTCGTGCGGCACCCACAGACCATTCTCGGACTGGGCGACGGCGGCGCTCATTACGCAATGATCTGCGACGCGGCTTACACGACGTATTTCCTGGAGCACTGGGTTGGGCATGAGCGCGAAGATCGCAGAATTGCGCTTGTCGACGCGATCAAAATGCTCACTTCGGTACCAGCGCAGGCGGTGGGATTGAACGATCGCGGGCGGCTCGGCGTCGGCATGAAGGCCGACATCAACGTCATCGACCTCGATCGGCTGAGCCTCGCTGCGCCTTTCGTGACCTACGATCTTCCGGCCAATGGCCGCCGCCTCAACCAGGAAGCCACCGGCTACGACGCGACCGTCGTATCGGGTGCTATTACCTATCGCATGGGCAAGGATACCGGTGCGCGCTTGGGGCGGCTAGTTCGCGGCGCCCGCGAAATTGCCGCCATCTGAGCATTCCGGAAAACTGGAGACGACCATGTCGAGTGCTGCGCAGAAAACCGAGCCGCATACCGAAGAGCGGCTTGCCGGTATCAAGGTGATCGACGTCGACACGCACATCACCGAATGGGACGACCTCTGGCTGTCGCGCGCGCCCGCGAAATACAGGGATCGCGTCCCGCAAGTGCGCCAGATCGACGGCATACGCACCTGGGTGATCGACGGCGATCGTCCGATCGCGACGGGGGCGGCAAGCGCTGTGCGGCGCGACGGCAGCAAGGCTTTGGGTTTCTCCTTCCTCGGCCTGCAGCTCGACGAAGTCCATGCTGGCGCCTACGACGTAAAGGCGCGGCTCGCGATGATGGACAAGATGGGCGTCTTCGCCCAGATCGCCTATCCCAACGTGCTGGGCTTCGGCGGACAGAACGCCATGAAGGTCGAGCCGGAATTGCGCCGCATCTGCACGGCGATTTTCAACGACGCGATGGCTCAGATGCAGGGGGAGTCCGGCAACCGGATTTATCCGATGGGGCTGTTGCCGTGGTGGGACATCAAGCTTGCCGTTGAATAGGCCAAGC
>Ga0335073_10012451_pt1 | contig 11941 bp, 8 predicted proteins | sample Lox_Sample_22_FD_207093 | JGI IMG/M metagenome (GOLD analysis project Ga0335073, IMG submission 207093) | Soil microbial communities from Loxahatchee National Wildlife Refuge, Florida, United States - Lox_Sample_2.2 | ecosystem: Environmental > Terrestrial > Soil > Wetlands | place: USA: Florida... | reverse complement strand
GCCTTCGCCGCCGGTGCCCAACTGCTGGATGTACTGAATACCCATGGCGCCGAATCTGAATTTGATCGTCTCTTTGGGGTTTTCCTCGCCGCCGCCGCCGCTCCAACTGACACCGGTAACGAAGACTTGCATAAACACGAACTGCAGATACAACAGGTTTTGGCCGCCAGCCTTGCGGATAATGAGCATGAGGCTGGGATAGTGCGCGCCCGCCGTACACGCCTGGAAAAGCGGGGCGCTGGCCTGATCCACGTCCTTTTCGATCTGGATCTCTTCGAACTTGGCTTTGCCTGCGCTCGATCCGGTGGTGCCCGATCCGCCGGTTTCAGCCTGAGCAACGCCAAAACTGAAGCTATTGACTTCTACGGCCTTCTTTTTGGAAAACCAGTCGTCTGTCGACTCGCCCTCCGGCTGAGCCGCCTTAGTGGATAACAGACCGCCGGTAGCCGCCGCCGGGAAATACAGGAAATTATCTTTTGCCATCGAAAACTCCTCCTATGCCTTTATGTTTGCCTATCAGGTTTCCGGATTGAGAAAACGGGCTCTAGCCGCCCTGGCGCGTTGCCAGGAACTGCGGTGCGGCGCTCAAACCGGGAACATCCAGCGTCGGCTTATTCGTAGCCAGGCTCCACATCATCTGAATCGGTTTATCGCCCTGGCCTGTCGCCAGCTGGCGGCTGTACTGAATACCGAGGGCGTTGAATTTGAACTTGATGGTTTCCTTAGGTGCTTCTTCACCACCGCCACCGCTCCAGTTAATGCCGGTTACAAACACCTGGCGGAAGATGTATTGCAGGTACAGAAGATTGCTGCCGCCGGCTTTGCGGATGGCCAGCATGACACTGGGGAAGTGCGCTCCGGCGCAGCAGGCGTTATACAGCGGAACGCTGGCGAGGTCGACATACTTCTCGATAGAGAATTCATCGAACTTAGCCTTGCCAGCCGAAGCGCCGGTGGTGTAAGATCCCGATGTCTCGGCCTGAGAAACGCCGAAACTGATCGAGAGGCACTCCAGCGCTCCCTTTTTGCTAAACCAATTATCTGTCGTTTCACCTTGCGGTTTCGTCGCGGCTTCGCTGAGCAAGCCGCCTTGGGCGGCTGCGGGAAACCACAGGAAATTATCACAAGCCATTCAAACTCCTCCTTACGAAGTTGGCGCATGGTTTGGTAGTGCCGGGAACCACGCCGCGCCAAAGCGATTGTCCCCACTAACTAACTTACTAAATGGACGCAACCAGTATAGGCCGAGTTGCGTCCATAGGCGAACTCGGGTCGAAAACGAGTACTATGCGGCGGGCGGCGGCAGTTCCGCGACCAGGCGCATAGAAACGCTCAATTCATCCAATTGGAAGTGCGGTTTGAGGAATGCCACAGCGCGATAAGCGCCGGGCTTTCCGGGGACTTCCACCACGTCCACACGCGCTTCCGACAGAGGATGGCTGGCCTTGGCTTCCGCGGGAGCGCTGGAATCGATCACGTACCCCATAATCCAGCGGTTCAAGAAGGATTCGCATTCGTTGCGGCTCATGAAGCTGCCGATCTTATCCCGCATCATGGCCTTCAGATAGTGGGCGAAGCGGGAGATTGCCAGGATATAACTCAGATTCGTGGCCAGGCGCGCGTTGGCGGTGGCGGAATCGGTATCGTACTTCTTGGCTTTCTGGGCGGTCTGCACGCTGAAGAACGCGGCGTAATCGGTGTTCTTGCAGTGCACCAGCGGGACGAATCCCAGGTCCGCCAGTTCCTTTTCGCGCCGGTCGGTGATTTGTACTTCGGTGGGGCACTTCATGGCGATGTCGCCATCGTCGGTTTGGAAGTTGTGCACCGTCAACCCCTCGACTTTGCCGCCGCCTTCCACGCCGCGGATCGTCGCGCACCAGTTGTAGCGGGCGAAACTTTCGGTGATCCGCGCTCCCAGAGCCCAGGCCGCATTGCCCCAGAGGTACTTGTTGTGGTCCGTGCCGTCGACGTTCTCTTCGAAATCGAACTCGTCTACCGGACGGGTAGCTTTTCCGTAGGGATCGCGCATCAGGATGTGGGGCAGCGTCAGCGCCACATACCGCGAGTCCTCCGAATTGCGGAAGCTCTTCCACTTGGCGTATTCGGTGGTGTCGAACACCTTCGCCAGGTCGCGCGGCGAACCGAGTTCGCTGAAGCTGTCGAGGTTGAACAGGTTGTTGCTCGCCGCGCTCAGGAACGGCGCGTGCGCCGCCGACGCCACCTGCGACACCTTCTCGAGCAGTTCCATGTCCTCGGGGCCCTTGTTGAATTCGTAATCGCCGATTAAAGCGCCGAAGGGGTGTCCGCCGAAGATGCCGAATTCTTCTTCGTACACCTTTTTGAACATGGCGCTCTGGTCGAACTCAGAAGCGCGCTGCAGGTCGCGCAGCAAGTCCTTCTTCGAGCAGTTGAGAACCTTGATCTTCATGTTCTCGCCGGTTTCCGAGTGGGCCAGCAGGTACTTCAATCCGCGCCAGCTCGATTCCAGCTTCTGGAATGCCGGATGATGAATCACTTCATTCAATTGGATCGAAATCAGGTGATCGATCTGCGCGATGCGGGCGTTGATCATGGCCTCCGAATCGCGTGACAATCCCATGTTCCCTTCGAGGAACTGGGCCACAAACTCGCGCACAAGGTCCCGTCCGCGCTCTTTCGATTCGGGATCGCGGGCGAGACGTCCTTCCTCGACGATCTGATCGAGCAGCGATGCCGGTTGCGATGTGGTTACTTCTCCCGAAGCCGCGGCAGCCTTCTTGGCTTCTTTACTCATGTGTTGTACCTCCCTGGTCGGGGCTCTTGCCCTGTGAGATCTCGCCGCGCAGTTTGTCGAGTTGGGCCGAATCGCGCAATGCGGCCTGCAATAAATCGTCGAGCTTGTCGTTACCCTGCAGGTTTCCGCGGAGATCGGAAAGTTTGGTCCGCAGTTCCAGCAACTCGTTGAGGGGTTTGATCTGACGGGCAACCTGGGTCGGCTCGAAATCATCCATGCTGCGGAATTTCAGGTTCACTTTTACCTGGCCGGCATCGGGGTCGTCGCTGATCTTGTTCTCCACCGAAAACGACAGGTGTGGCTTCATTGCGGCCAACACGGAATCGAAGTTGTCCGGATTGACCTCAACGAACTTGCGATCTTTCAGGCGAGGCAGCGGTTCTTCCGGCTGGCCGGTAAAATCGCCGAATACGCCCATCACGAAGGGCAGTTCTTTCTTCTCAATTGCGCCGCCAGTTTCCACATCGTAGGTGATGTGAACGCGCGGCGAACGAACTCGATCTAGTTTGTGCTGTAAACTTTCCGCCATGTCGAAAATTCCTTTGAGGAGCGGATTCCCCGGGATGCCTTTGAGCACCCCGCGAGGGGCAATCCACCTAGGGCATCAACATATCACTTTTGTTCCGGTGGTACAACTCTTGTTTCTACATCGCGTACTAGGCGCGCGGAATCGACTCCGGTGCAAGCAACACCGGTGGCGCTGGCGGCTTCAGGCGCTAGCCCTTGCCATTTCCCGGTGGACGTGGTTCGATAGAAGGCGCTCATAGAGGGAGATGAGGACGATGCCGCGAGTTGCCGGAACCAGCCTTAGCGAAGTGCATTTGGGCGAACAGGAAGAAGCGCAAGCTGTAGAGCTTGACCCCGATCGGCCGTTCCGGATTCTGCTGGCGGGCGATTTCAGCGGCCGCTCCTGGCGCGAAAATCCCCCCGGCACTTTCACTCCGCGACGCATTGACCGCGATAACTTTGACGAGGTGCTGGCATCCATGAAGGTCACATTAAACCTTCACGGCGTCAACCTCGCCTTTCGCGAGCTCGAGGATTTTCACCCCGACCGGATTTATCAGGCGCCGGTTTTCCGGGACTTGGACCGCCACTTGCCCGCGCCTCCGCCGCCACCCGCGGCAGCTGCCCGTGCGCCAGGATCGGGTTCGTTGCTGGACCAGATGCTGGACGAACAACAGCCCGCCCCGGATGCCCCGGTAAATGTGCGCGATGCCGAAGATCTCGTGAGTTTCATCAAGCGGGTCAGCAAAGGCCATCTGGTACCGCGTCCCGATGCTTCCCAGCAGGAGCGCGCGGCGCAGCGGGTGGCGCTCGCCACTGAATTATTGCAGGGCATCCTGCACCATCCGCGCGTGCAGGCGCTCGAAGGCGTCTGGCGGGCCGCGGACATGCTGGTGCACGGTCTCGAGTCGGATCGCGAATTGCAAATTTATCTTTTGGACATTACCCTTCCGGAACTCGTCTCCGAAATGGGCGAAGTGCAGAAAGAGCTGCGGCTCAAGGGTCCGTGGGCTCTGATTGCGGGAAATTACACCTTCGCGCAGACGGAGCTCGACGCACAGGTACTGCGCCGCCTGGCGGCGCTTGGAAGCTCGCTGGGAGCGCCGTTTCTGGCCGAAGCGCAACTTCCCGGCGGCTCGATCGACCAGTCCTGGGTCGATCTCCGGCATTCACCTGATGCGGCCTGGATCGGTCTGGCGCTTCCGCGTTTCCTGCTGCGCCTGCCGTATGGCAAAGAGACGTCATCGGTGGAGAGCTTCCCGTTCGAAGAGATGCCGAAGAGCCAGCACAGCGCCTATCTATGGGGTAATCCAGCCGTTTTCTGCGCCTATCTTCTGGGTAAATCGTATCTCGAGCAAGGTTGGGGAATGACCCGGCTGCAACGCCGGATCGATGGGCTTCCGATGCACGTTTACCGGGAAGACGGGGAGCACGTCGCCAAGCCCTGTGCCGAGATTCTGATGACGGAGAAGGACGCCGAGACGCTGCTCGAGGCCGGGTTCATGCCGGTGGCGTCGATCAAAGAGCAGCCCGCCGCGATGGTAGTCCGCTTCCAATCCATTGCCGAGCCGCTAGCGCCGCTCGCCGGACTGCGATAACGCTCGTTTGATGCCTCCGTGGCTAACACCTGGTTTTCCGCAACCTTCGAGACTGCCTGCGCCCCGGCAACGACGCTAAAAAGATCTGAAATAGATCTTTAGGTGTATAATCCTCTACGGCCTTCGAGGCGGGTCCTGATCGCGGGAAATGGGGCCGGAAATGATCGCCATCGGGCACATTGGGAAGTACGAGCTCTTGGAATCCCTAGGCGGAGGCATGTCGCACGTCTACCGCGCGCAAGACACCGTCCTCGGTAGGACTGTAGCCATCAAGGTTCTGAGTGAAGCGGGCTGCGCCGACCCGGAAGCCAAGGCCAGGTTTTTAGCGGAAGCGCGGCTGGCCAGCAGCTTCAGCCACGAAAACGTGCTCGGCATCTATGATTTCGGTGAAGACGAGCAGCATCGTCCCTACATGGTGATGGAGTTTCTACGAGGCGAGACCCTTCACACCGCGATTCAGAACGGCGAGACGGGGGACCTCGGGAACAAACTCCGGATTGCGCTCCAGACCGCGCGCGCTTTGGAATATCTCCATTCCCGGAATGTGATCCACCGCGACGTCAAGCCCGATAACATTTACCTCAACTTGAGCGGCGCCGTGAAGGTGATGGATTTCGGTATCGCCAAGACCGAGGGGATCAATATGACGCGCGCCGGCTTCGTGCTGGGGACGCCGGGCTATATGGCGCCCGAACAGGTGCGCGGCGAGAAGTTGAGCGGGCAAGTGGATGTTTACGGGTTCGGCATGCTGCTGTTCGAGTTGTTGACCGGAGCGAAGGCGATTTCCGGCGACACGCTGGAACGGATTCTCTATCTGATCCTGAATGAGCCCTTGGACCTTTCACCCCTGACGCGATCGGGCGCGTCGGAGGCAGTTTGCGATCTGATCGCCCGCTGCACGGCGAAGATCCCGACCGACCGCCCCCACGGATTCGGACCGGTGTGCGCGGCGTTGGAAGAGATGCTGGCCGCTCCCGGGTCTCGGCGTCTCGCCGCGCCGCAAGCCCAAGCGAAACCCGCGGCCCCGCGCAAGCGGCGGACCTTGGCGAAATGGCTGGCGGCGGCGGTGTTGGCTCTGCTGGTGGTTTGCGCCGGTCTTGTCTGGCAGGGGTACTTCGAATTGAATGCGCGGATCCGTTCCGCGGCTCGCGCGATCCCGGCGGCCGGGGACGGCAGACCGCTCTCGGCGCGAACACTGGCGCAGTTCGACCGTCTGCGCACCGAACTGGAGAAGTTGGATCGCTATCGCCGACAGGGCGCTCCGCCCGGTTATCGTCTGGGCTCGCTGCTGCGGGGCGATCTTTACCGGTCCACGCGCGGGCTGTACTTTGGATTGTTTCAATCGTTCTTTCTCGGGCCGGTGCAGCGCCATCAGGTTCAGTTCCTGCGTGGTTTGGCAGCGTCGCCGGGGGCTGCGTACGGTCCGGTGTACGAAACGCTCAAAGCCTACCTGATGACCACGTCGGAACCGGCGAAAGCGGACGCGCGGTTTCTCCTCCCGGTATTGGTTCGCTGGTGGGCTTCCAATGGGAATCCAGGCTCCGATTCCGAAGTCGTGGCGCGGCGGCAATTCGAATATTACGCGGCGCAGCTGTCGCGCGACGACCCATTCCCGCGAGATAACGACAACCAAGTCGTCCTTCAGGCACGCCGCCATTTGAGCCAGTTCGCCGGAGCCGACCGCACCTATGCGCTCCTGCTGGCGGAGGCCGCAAAGCAAAGTCCCGCGCTGAACTTCAACCGGCAGTTCCCGGGTTCGGGTAACGTGCTGACGGAGGCGTTTGAGGTTCCCGGCTCGTTCTCCAAGGCGGGCTGGAACTTCGTGAACGACGCCGTCTCCCGGAGTCATTTCGCGGGCGAATCCTGGGTGGCCGGGGAAAGTGGAGCCGCGACCGATGAGGCTAATACGGCGGAACGTGTCACCGGCCGTTACCAAAAAGACTTCATTAACGCCTGGCGGCTGTACCTGCGCGGCGGAACATTCATACCGTTTGCCAACCCGGCCGACGCCGCGCAAAAACTGGACGGATTGGCCCGCGAGAACTCGGTTCTGGAGCGATGGCTCTCGCTGGCCGCGCTCCACACGGCCGTCGATGTGGCCGCTGTGTCGGATGTCTTCCGGTCTGTCCGGGATGCCGTGGCGGCAGCCCCGCGCTATCGTGTGCTGATGGCCGGGCTAAGCTCCGCCCTGCGCGGAGTCGCGGTTCCCGGAGCGGCATCGGCGCAGGCAACCGCGCTGGTGGAACAGGACCTCAAGACTACTACGCAGATGGTAGCGTCCTTTCACGGCGACCCCGGCGGCCATGCCGAAGCTCAGGTGGTGCGTATGCTGGATGAACCCATCCTCGGCGCCCGCGCTGTCCTCAGGTCCACAGGTTTCGCCGAATGGAATGCCCGCGGCAGTGATCTGTGCTCCCGGATGGAGCCGGTCCTGAGCAAATATCCTTTTACTCCGGAAGCGTCCGCGCAAGCCAGCGCCGGGGATATCATCGCGCTATTCCGGCCGGGGGATGGGATGCTCTGGAAGTTCTATAACGAGTGGCTGGACAAGTTGATCCAACGTGATGGCGAGAAGTTTATCGCCAACGCCTCGACCGGCTTTACGGTGAATCCCGCTTTCCTCTCCTTTCTGAATAACGCGGCCGCTTTCAGCGGCGACGTGTTCGCCGGCTCCGCCTCCCAACCCAGATTTCGTTACACGATTCGCCCGGTCATGTCCCCGGCTGTCGAATCCGTGAAGCTCGCTGTCGATGGTCAGAACGCGACTTTCCGGGCCAATACGGCCGCCAGGACGTTCACCTGGACTGGAACGGCAATCCTGCAAATGCGAGTCAATGTGAAATTCAAAGGAAAAGGCGAATACAACTGGAGCAAGCCGGGCACACCATGGGCGATGCTGATGTTTTTCGATGCCTCCAGGCGGCGGCAGGGGGCGCAGATCGAGGTTTCTCTGCTCGGGAACGCGCCCCTTACTCCCGGGCAGCCGGCCAGCTTGTGGTTTGAAGTCTCCGCCGTGCCGCCCGTTTTCAACGCGGGCTATTTCTCCAGTCTGGCGTGTGTGGCGGAGGTGGTGAAGCCATCAGATAACTGAGCGCCTGGTATTTCAATCGTCTGTCTTCTCCTTTACCTCTTTTGAGATCTCGGCCGCCAGATCTAACGCTTCCTTGCAACGCTCGGCCGCATCCTTGGCGATTTTCAGACCGATACCGGCGTGGGTGCCGGCGAACGCCAGGTTGATAGCCGTCGGGATCCACTTAGTAAGGTTCTGAACCTTCTCCGGCACAGCTTTCGCCAGGTCAGCGAGATCCTGCTCGAACTTAGGCATCGTGTGCTCGGCGCTCGAAATCCGCTCGCCCAGGGTAGAAGCTTTCTCCAGGCCTTCGTTTACCTGTGCGCGCAACTGACGAACACGGTCGAGAATCTTGCCCGCCTCCGGGGATTTTGCCGCGGCCATCTTTTTTTCCAGCTCGCCGACCTGCTTCAGGAGGTTCAAGGCGCCCTTGGCGGCTTCGCGATTGTTGACCGCCAGGTGGGAAACCTTGTTGTCCCATAGTTTGTAGTTGTCCTGGCACTTGGACACGGTGGCGAAGAAGGGCTGTTCGGTGGAGAGAATTCCCTTGAGTATGCTCCCGGTGATTTCCCGCCCGCCGGAAATCTTCTGGGCTTTCGCCATGACATTATGGTAGGCTTCGTTCAGTCTCCGGATATCCGCCTCGAGACCGTTCTGGATGGTCTCCGCCTCGCTCCAGAGTTTGACGGCGGTGCGGAACGCCTCCGCGGTGGTCCGGGTGGCAGTTACAATGGCCAGCGCCAGAGACACGCCGCCGGTCGGGACTGCCCCGGCGAGGCTTGCCGCGGCGCCGATTACGCTCAGTGTCCCAACGGTGATGTCATAGGTGCATTTGACCTTGTAATCGTCGTATTTCTGCTTTTGGTCGACGAACTTATCCCAGCGAGCCTGCGGGACCTTGGCGACCTGAATGGCTAGGTTGTTGACCAGCGTCCTGACATCCTTCGACATCTCGGCCGCCACTTCTTCGCCTTTCTTGCCTTTGGCCAGAGCCGGCTCGAAGGACCGGGCTTTTCGAATGATCTCGTCGACCACCTTTTTGCAAAGGTCGTTGGCGTCATCCACCATGTATGCTGGAGTGGCGTAGTCGTCTTCCTTCTCGAGCACGTCGAGAATCTCGTCGTCGAGTTTGAGTTTCACGACGGCGCCCTTGAAATCCAGCCATTTGGCGGCGTACAGTTTGCGCACTTCGGCGGCGACGTCGCGTTCCCAAATGACTACCTGGGAACCGAACTTCTGCGGCGGAGCTTGTTGCGCCGCCTTTTGCGCCAATCTCTGCTTGTACTCCGTCTGCTTCTTCCTGACGTCGCTTTCCTTTCGGTCGATCAGGTTGGGGTACTTCTTCAAGGCGTCGATGGTTTCCGAGTGAATCGCGGGCTTGCATTTATCCATGCAAGTCTTCGCCATGGCGCGAATCTCCGCCAGTGCCTTCAGCATCTTGTCGTAGTCGAAGCGGTCCTCGGCGACCTCAAAATCCTTGAGCTTCCGGTCCAGCCCGGGGTCGGTGAACATAACCGCCGGCCGGGCAGCTTTCCACCATTTCTCGTTAAACTGTGGGATCTCTCCTTTTCGCATTGCTCGTCACCTCCATCGGTTGAGTCAGGGCGACACTTACAAGATATTCAGATGTAAAACTACCGCGCTTGATACTATACACCTAAGATCGCCTCCGGGGAGATTTCCGCGAGAATCCTCGCGCCTCATTACAGGATGAGCGTACCGGGGCGGCTAATGATCGGGTAATAACCTAAGGCGAAACGACGCACCCGGTATATTCTGGTATGCTAAATTCGCGATGAATTACGAGGCGGGGGAGCGCATCGGCGATTATCAGGTCGTCGAGCGCATCGGCGCTGGCGGGATGGGAGCGGTCTACAAGGTCCGCAACCTGATCACCGACCGCATCGACGCCATGAAGGTGCTGCTGCCCGACCTGCGGCAGGCGCCCGACCTGGCGGAGCGATTCAGCCGCGAGATCAAAGTACACGCCAGCCTGGTGCATCCCAATATCGCCGCCCTGCTTACCGCCATGCGTGTCGAAAACCAGCTCCTCATGATCATGGAGTTCGTGGACGGCACCAGTCTCGCGAACCGTCTGCGGCAGGGCCCGCTTCAGTGCCAGGAAGCCGTGAACTACATCTGCCAGGTGCTTTCGGCGCTGAGCTATGCGCACCAGCGCGGGATCATCCACCGCGACATCAAGCCGGCGAACATTATGGTGACGGCGAATAAGACGGTCAAGCTGATGGATTTCGGTATCGCCACTACCACCGGCGGCGGAAGTCTCCAGAACCGGCTCACGGCGGCGGGCATGGCGCTGGGATCGGTGCATTATATGTCTCCCGAGCAGGTGAAAGCCGGCGCGCCGGACGCCCGTTCGGACTTATATTCGCTCGGCATCACGTTCTACGAGATGGTCACCGGGCAGTGTCCCATCCGCGGCAACAGCGAGTACGAGATTATGGCGGCGCACTTGGCGCTGGCGCCGCCGTCGCCCATCGAACTGAATCCGTTCCTGCCGCCGACGGTGGCGGCGATCATCCAGAAGGCGATCCAGAAGCGGCCGGATGACCGGTTTCAGACCGCGGCGGAATTCCGCGCCAGCCTGGAATCGCTCATGGGCACGTCGGTACACACGCCTCCGCAGCCAATGACCGCAGTGGCGGCAGGGCTGGAAGCTCTTGTGCGCACTCCGACGCCAGCATCGGGCACATCCATTATTAATCCCGCCATTATCGAAGCCACGGTGAAGGATCTGGCCGCCCACATCGGTCCGATGGCCAAGATCATCGTCAATCGTGCGGCCAAACAGGCGCAAAGTCCCAAGCAGTTATACGAGACGGTGGCGCAGGAAATCCCGTCGGTTGCCGACCGGATCAAGTTTCTGCAAAAGCGTGGGGCCTAGGCCTACGGGCACATAATGTGCCAGTCGAGTTCGCTAAGTTGCTGATTCTACCAAGTCGGGAGTAGTGTATCGGCACATTTTGTGCCGGCGCTACTCTCCTTCGAGCATTTTCATGGCTTTCGCCATGCTGATGCGCATGCGATCGAACGAGCCGGCGAGCACGCCGATTTCGTCCTTTCCGTGCACGGGCAGTTCGGCGGAATCGAGCTCGCCCTTGCTGATGCGGTCGGCCATGTCGGAGAGTTTCGATACCGGACGCACCACGATCAGAATAAGAGCAAGGTCGACGGCAATCAGAGTTACCAGCGCCACCAGGGCCATATTCGTGAGCAGATTTCGAAAAGCGCTGTCGGCCATATGGACGGGCAGGGAACCGGGCACGGAAACGATTTGCGCGCCGACGATTTCGTTGGGCTGCCAGCCGAATCCATTCTGGCTGCCGTAGATGGCAACCATTGCCGGAGGCGCCGCGGCGGCTGTGGAGTGGCACTCGAGGCAGGGCGGATTGGCCTTTAGAGGCTGGGCCAGATACCAGGAAGTTCCGTTGACGGTGTCGCGCGATCCGACTTTGCTTTTGATTGATGGATTATCGCGGAAGTAGTGGATGATGTCGGCTTCCCAATCGGCTGGACGGTCGCGCGGATTGGTGGGGTTGAGGGTGGCTTCCTTGTAGCTGTACTCGGGATACTTGACGCGCAGGTAGTTAAAGCTCTCGGTGGCGGCGTACGCCGGTACGGTTTGCGGGTGAAAAGCGCCCTTATCGCCGATGAGCAGGGGCTTGATCTGCTTGGTGGTGTAGTCGCGCATGGAGAGCGCGGTTTCCATCATGAGGTGCGCGTTTTCAATGACTTCATCGGTGGCGTTTTTTTGTAGAAAACCGTGCGCCAGGTAGGCGGAAAGAGCGAATCCAATTCCGAAGACGATGATAAAGACAAGGGTAAATTTTGCTACCAGTTTCATAACGTTCTCTGATGAGTGCGGTTAGCCGCCAGCATACAGACTCGGAGGCGATTTGTAAAGTTCATGCGGTTGTGGTCGGGCACACCGGGGTGAAGAACTCGGAGGCAGAGGCGATTTCCGATCATGAG
>Ga0335073_10012450_pt1 | contig 11942 bp, 7 predicted proteins | sample Lox_Sample_22_FD_207093 | JGI IMG/M metagenome (GOLD analysis project Ga0335073, IMG submission 207093) | Soil microbial communities from Loxahatchee National Wildlife Refuge, Florida, United States - Lox_Sample_2.2 | ecosystem: Environmental > Terrestrial > Soil > Wetlands | place: USA: Florida... | reverse complement strand
CGGGCACTCAGCGGTGCGTCCGAGGCGGAATTCGGCTCGGCCGCGCAGCGCGAGCGGCGCAAGCGGATCCTGGACGCCACGCTGGCGCTGGCCTCCAAGGGCGGCTACGACGCGGTGCAGATGCGGACCGTGGCCGAGCGGGCCGACGTGGCCCTCGGCACGCTCTACCGGTACTTCCCCTCCAAGATCCACTTGCTGGTATCGGCGCTGGTCCAGGAGTTCGAGCGGACCCAGGAGAGGCTCGACCGGCGGCCGATCCCGGGCGACACGCCGTACGATCGCCTGATATACGTGCTGTCCAGGGTGACCCGCAACATGCAGCGTGATCCGCTGCTCATCGAGGCGATGACCCGGGCATTCATGTTCGCCGACCCGAGCGCGGCCGCCGAGGTGACGGCGGTCGCCCAGGTGATGGAGCGGATGTTCACCCGGGCCATGCACGACGGGCCGCCGTCGGCCGACGACATCGCGATCGCCCGCGTGATCGGCGACGTGTGGATGTCGAACCTGGTCCGCTGGGTGACCAGGCGGGCGTCCGCGGACGACGTGAGCAGCCACCTCGAACTGGCCGCCCGCCTGCTGCTGCGCTAGCTGCTGTACTCCTTGGAGACGACACTTGGCTCTTCGTCGAATCCACGACGCCGCCCGCGGCCGAGGATGAGCCCGGTACCCAGGGCGATCAGGCCCACGACGCCGAGGACGATCGGCAGGATGACCGTGAGCAGGGTGAGCTCGTTGCGGCCGTTGCTGTCCAGTTTCACGATCGTGGTCAGCGAGGACGGGGTGACCTTGAGGTCGGCGTCGAACAGCAGCAGGGCCTGAGCCCCGGTCGTGGGGTTGCGCAGGGTCATCGTCTGGTGTTCCTGGACGTCGATCAGCGCCCCGGTCTCCGGGTCCACGTAGTAGGTCAGGTGGATCTCGTAGTACTCGGGCAGCGTGACCGAGGCCGCGCTCTCCCCCACCAGCGAGCCGGGGACGGTCTGGGTGGCGACCTGGACCGGCGCGACGTTCTCGGTGAACACGTAGGTGGTGATGCCGCGCACGGTCGTGGTCCCGGCGTAGGGGAACGGCACCGGCTTGTCCAGGGTGGTGTCGAAGACCTGGTAGGTCTGCTTCTTGGTGCCGATCGGGAACACGTACCCGACGTAACCCCGCTGCTGGACCGAGGAGTCGCCGTTGACGTTGGCCCCGCAGCACATGGTGAGCTGGCCGGTCTTGCGGTCGAAGGCGAACCGGCGGGTCGTCTGCTGGACCGGCTGGTGGTTCGTCAGGTCGTAGACGTAGCTGTACTCGTTCCACACCGCGGTGGACGAGGTGCCGGCCGTGCCGTCGCCCTTGATCGTGTAGGTGGCCTGCAGGTTGACCCCGGTCTTCTCGGTCAGCGCGGTCGCGCTGAAGTACGAGGCGTTACTGGCGGCCAGGGTGGCCGTCTGGTACTCGTTCAGCGGGAACTTGACCACCTGGCCCACGATCCAGGTCGGCAGCACCACCGCCAGCACGATGAGAAACGCTCCGAGGCCCGCGAGCACCAGCCCGATATTCCGACGCATCATTCCTCCCGGAAACGGGAATGTTACTTGCCGGTAGCTTCTTGCCACTATGACACGAATTGGGCGGGTGTGCCATACACGGAACCGTAACAAGTTCTACTAGCCAAAACTGTAACAAGTTCTAGTCGTCAGGTCAGTAGCCCGCGGCGGGTTTCGTTACGGGACGGTAAACGACACCTGAGCGCCGGGACCGGTCTGCTGCTTGAGGTTGACCGGGACCACCCGGGCCAGGTACGAGCCGGACGGCAGATCGGAGACGGTGGTGCTGTCCGTCCGCACCGTAACCTGTTTCACGGTCATTCCCTGCACGCTGACCTGGTAACGGAGACCAAGCCCGGCGCTGGGCCAGCTGAGCGCCACCGCGCCGGATCCGGCCTGGGCCTGGACGCGGGTGACGGCGGGCACCGGCGGGCAGCCATCGGAGTACTTCCACTCGTCGAACCACTGCCCCGGGTCCTGGGACACGATGTGCGGGTAGTCCGAGGGGCCGGCTCTGGTAGCGCCGTGACCGTTCTCCAGCCGGGACTCAGGGATAACCACGAACCGGGGCTGAGTCGCCGAGTTGGTGAACGCCGACATCGGCACGCAGCCGGCGGTGACCGCCAGCGAGTTGACGTTGTAGCTGATCACCAGCGCGCTGGCCGAGGAGAGGGCGGGCTCGGCCCGGGCCTCGTACATGATCCGGTAGTCGTGCGCGGCGTCCAGGCCGACGTCGGGGTTGCGGTAGAGCACGATCCCGGCGGCCGGGTCGAACGGACCCCAGGGCGCGGGGGCCGGGTAGGCGTCGATGTCGTCGCTGCCGACCAGCGGGTCGGCCTGGATGAGCCAGTACCGGCCGCCGGCCCCGATCACGCTGAACCCGGAGGAGGCGGTGGGGTTGTCACCAGCCAGAGGCTGCGCCTGCTGCTGGTCCGCGACCCACCTCTGGGGGCCGGCGTAAAACCGCCAGTCCGTGAAGTCGGTCAGCTGCGACGCCGGCACCCGGGCCAGGTACAGCTGCCGCTGGGGCACCGACGTGAGCGGAGTCTGGGTCCCGTACACGTAGACCGTGTCCCCGACTTGCAGCAGCGCGGCGCCCCACACCACCGGGGAGCCCGCGCCCGCCGGGGTGTAGGCGGGCAGCGGGATGAGCCGCGGCCGGGCCACCGCGCCGTCGGCCGGGCCGCGTCCGGCCGCGCTGAGCTGGGCCGCGTCGTAGGCGGCGATGACCGTCCCGGTGGCGACGAACGGGACGCTGCCCGGCCGGTACCGGTCGTAGAACTTGACCACGGTCCCGCCGACCTTGATGCCGTCCTCGTCCCAGTAGCGCTCGCTGCCCTGGCCGGGGGCCTGCGGCGGGCCCACCACCGAGGACGGCGCCCGGGTCGACTGGCCGGCCGCGTCGCAGGCGCCGCCGCCGGTCAGGGTGACGAACCGGCTCTGCTGCTTCGTGGTCGTCTGGACCACCACCGAGTTGTGCACGAACCCGCTGATGTCGGCGAAGCCGATGTCCGGGCCGGCCGGTCCCAGGTAGGTGTCGGCGAAGAACCAGGCCAGCTGGCCGGAGCCGAGCGACACGGCCGAGACGCCGTCCCCGCCGGCCCAGTCGGCGCAGGTGGAGTGGTCGGAGTAGGTCGTCCACTGGGCGTCGAGGGCGGTGGGATCGGGGCCAGGCCCGCTCTTGGCGGGCGTCACGATGGTCACCGGGCTTGCGGATCGTGGCGGCGAACCGTGGTGCTGAATAGCCAGCGCGGCCAGCGCTACGACCAGGCCGCACGTCAGGCCGATGACGAGCCCGGTGAACTCCGTCCGGTGCCTGGCTGGCGCCGGCGCGGGTGGCAGCGGCGCCGGGGCTTCGATCACCGACCCCTTGCGGTGGCGGCCGGCGGTCATGGCTCGGTGACCGGGCCGGACGGGCCGGGGATGCCGGGCAGCCTGACGTCGAGGAAGCGGGGGCGGTAGATGGCGGCGTCGGCGAAGTTCTCGGCCGTGCTGATGGTGTTGGTGCTGTAGCTGACGAGCACCTCGCTGCCGTGGCTGAACTGCGGCACGATCCGGTACTCGTAGGTGAGGTAGCCGCCGGGCAGGTGCGGCTGGTAGACGCTGTACCGCGGGCTGCCGGGGCCGAACCCGGTCGGGCAGGAGGCGTAGTAGGCGACCGCGTTGTCGGTGGTGCTCTTGCTGGTGGTGTCGCTGGTCAGCAGCACGAAGGTGCCGTTGACGGCGGTGACGCTGAAGCCCGCGGACACGCCGGTGCGCAGCGCCCGGGCCGACCCGGGGTCGGTGGTCCAGGTGGCGCCGGAGCAGCCCGGCTTGGCGTCGTAGTACTCCCACGGGTCGCCGGCCGCGAGCCCGCCCAGCGGCACGCGCGCCAGGTAGAGCGGGAACGGGCCGGCGCTGCCGTTGTACGGCTTGACCCCGTAGATGTACAGGTAGCCGCCGGCGACGAGGGTGGCCGCGCCCCAGATGACCGGGTTACCGCCGGCCGTGTCGTCGATGCCCACCGGTGTCCCCCCGGCCGGGGTGAGCGTGTCGGTGGCGGCGTTCACCGAGAAGGCCTCGACCACCGTGCCGACCAGCTTGTAGGGGAAGTTGTCGGGGTGCAGGTCCCGGTCGGCCAGCTGGTAGAACTTGTAGGCCACGCCGCCGTCGAGGACCTGGTCGCCGTTGATCAGCTCGTAGCGGCTGGCCGGGTAGGCCGGCGGCGGGGTGACCCAGGTGTAGTCGCCCGCACTGGTGTACCCGCCGGGCCCCGGCGCCTGGGCGAAGGTGGGCCCGAGGTGGCCGGCCTTGTCCAGCACGGCGCTGTTGTGGGCCAGGCCGGTGCTGAGCGGCGGCCGGGTGCCGCCGGGCTCGGTGGCGCCGAGGAAGGTGTCGGCGAAGAACCAGATCGTGCTGCCGTCGGGCAGCTGGAGCGACTGCGCGCCGTCGCCGCCGCTCCACGCGCCCGACAGGTTGCCGTAGCCCTGGAACAGGGCGTTCCACGCCGCGTCGGGGCGGGCGGTGGCCGTCCCGGTGTAGCCGGGGGCCGAGCTGGGGCGGGTGACGAAGAAGACCACCAGGCCGGCCACGAGGGCCAGGGCCGCGAGCACGCAGGCGCAACCGAACCCCCGGCGCGTTCGCCTTTTCAGCGCGAGCCTCCTCGGTTACTCCTCGGTAGCTATGGTGCCAGCTTCGGGTCCTGACGGCTGGCGATTCGCCGGGACCAGCAGCGCGGCTGCCATCCCGCCGACCACGATCAGGCAGATGACCTGCGGGATCGCGTTGGCGGGGGCGCTGACGACCAGGCCGATGTCCCCGGACAGGGCCAGGTGCTCGCCGACGGCGCCGCCCGCGGCCGCCACCACGAGCAGGCCGGCCAGCAGCCACGGGCCGGCTTCGGCGTGGCGGGTGCGGTTCAGGGCGAGGCAGGCGAAAGTGGCGGCCGGAACCAGGACGGCACCGGGGTAGCCGCCGAGGATCAGGCCCGCCCCGGCCAGGACCACGGCCGCGATGACGAGCTCCAGTCGGCCGGATCGACGTGGTGCTGGCTGGTCCGGTGGCCAGGGGGTGGGGCCCGCATCCATGGACCGGCGGCGGATGCGCAAGCAGGCGATAACCAGGACCAGGACCAGCGCGGCCAGGCCGCCGGCGACCGCGTCGCGGTACAGCGACTGCGGCCGGTAGGTGAGCGTCACCAGCCCGGTCGTCCCGGCCGGGAGCACCCACGCCTGCTTCCAGCCGTCGAGCCGCACCGGCTGGAGGGTGTGGCCGCCCGCGACCGCCCGCCAGCCCGGGTTGAAGTTCTCGTTCACGGTCAGGTACGACCGGGCCGTCGCGTCCACCCGCAGCTGGCGCACCGACGCCGTCCAGGACACGATGTCCGCCGCCTTGGGCGCGCTGGCCTGCCCAGTAGCGCGTCCGGGGAGCGGCTTGCGCTGCAGGACCACGTCCTGGACGCTGAAGCTGTCGGCCTGGGGTTCGGTCACCTGGTTGGTTCCGGCCGTCAGGCCGGCCCGGGAGCAGGCGGTGAACGTCATCGGCTGTTCGTTCAGCAGCTCGGTGAAGGTGCCGGACACCTTGGTCGGCACCGTGATCCCGTTGACCTTGAGCTGCGGTCCCAGTCCGCACGGGAGCCGGAACGGCACCGTCGGGGTGGTGATGAACGGCACCCCGGGGATGGTCACGTCGCTGACCTCGAGCGGCGCCTGCACCGGGGTGAAGACGAACCGCAGGCTGGTCGTCTTCATCGGCTTGAACCTGACCACGCCGCCGGCCCCGAGGGTGGCGCCGCGGGCCTGGCCGGAGGAGCCGATGATGAGCAGCTGGGCCGAGCCGGACGCGCCCGGCGGGCGGGTGATCCTGACCCGGCTGACCGTGCGCGGGTAGCCCCAGTTGATGGTCAGCGTCGGGTTCCGGTCGGCCGAGCTGGCGATCCAGCTGGTGGCCGGGTTGCCGTCGAAGGCGCTCCGCGCCTGGTCCTGCGGGGCCGGGGTGAACACCGACGACGCGGTGGCGGTGGCCTCCTGCTGGTCGAAGCGCGCGTACCGGTCGATCAGCGCCGCGTTGGTCAGCACGGCCGTGCCGCGCAGCGCCGCCGATTCCGCGGCCGGCTCGGTGAAGGCCTGGTCGAAGCCGTACTGCTCCTCGGTCGAGGTGCCGAGCAGCGCGGAGCAGACCCAGCGCAGCGAGGTGAGCATGCAGTCCGACGGCTGCGGCTGGGCCTTGGCCAGCACCACGGCCGATGGGTCGCCGCCGGCTACGGCGGGCGCCTGGACGACCCGCTGGGCGGAAACCCCGGGCACCTTGATGGCGGCGATGCCCACCTGGGGGCCGAACACCGGGGCGGGCGGTGAGTAGGCCAGGCCGGTGATCGTGATGCGCAGCCAGCTCGAGGGGCCGTCGGGCACCCGGAGCGACTGGAGGTCACCGGTGACCTGCACCGGGTCGCTGACCTGGCCGGCCGCGGTGCTCACGGTGACCTGGGTGACGGGCGGGCCGATGGAGGTGCTGTCGGCGAAGGCCACCTTGATCAAGCGCGGGTTGACCGGGGCGTCGAAGTCGGTCTGGATCCACTGCCCGACCGGCCCGTTCCAGCTGCCCGACTCCCACATCGTGCGCAGGTCGGAATCGACCGCCGCGAACGGCAGGTCGCCGCTGGCCCACTGGGTCGAGAACGCGGTGATGTCGGACGCGGACGAGGAGGCGGTCACGTTCTTGATGCCGGTGTACCGCGCGACGGCCTGGTACCTGCTCCAGCCCGGTTCGGTGTAGTCGTCGGCGGACAGGAAGGTGTCGGCGGGGTCGGTGGCGGTGAGGGTCGGGGAGTAGTTCGTCCGCAGCTGGCCGAAGTTGAGGACGCGGCGGCGCAGCGAGTCGGTCAGCACCGAGCCGGCCACCGGCTGGCCCGCGCCGTCGTCGTCGATCAGGACCGGCCGGGAGCCGAGCACCCCCTCGTCGGCCAGCGTGATCAGCGATTCCGGCCCGCCGTAGACCCGCAGCGTGCTCGCGGCCGGCTGGACCACCGCGGCGGGCTGCGCGCCGGCCACCTGGAAGACCTGCACGGCCGGGTAGGGCGCGTCGAAATCGGTGGCCGCGTCGTCGGGCGCCAGCCCGCTGACCAGCGGCCCGAACCGGGCCACGGAGGTGATGCCGGGCGAGGCGGCGAGGGCGTCGCTGATCCGGGCCGGCCACGCCCCGTTGAGGACCGGACGGGACAGGTCGTTGCGCACCACGACGTATTTCACGCCCATCCGGGCCAGCGTCGCGGTCAGGCCGGCCGATCCGTCGCCGGCCGCCAGCTGCTGGTCGATGGCATTGAGCAGCCGCTCGTTGCCCGCGGAGCCGACCACGCCCAGATTCCGCTCGGCGTAGTCGGTGTTGGTGAGCGCCTGCAGCACGTCGTCCATCGGGCTGCCCCACAGGTACTGGCCGAACGGCGCCCCCGGCTCGACCAGCACGGCCTGCTTCCCGGCGTGCGTGTTCAGCCAGCCGGCCGCCTGCACCCAGTACGACGGGACCTGGCCGAACGAGCCGTCGCTGGCCAGCCCGGTGGTGACGGCGGGTATCACCAGGCCGGCCAGGGCGGCCGAGATGGCGGCGGCGAGGGCGGTGCGCCGGCTTGGCCGCCGGGTGACCGAGAGCAGCTGCGCCAGTCCCAAAGCCAGGGGCAGGCGCACCATGGCATCGAACTTCCACAGGTTCCTGAACGGCGCCCCCGGCCCGTTGATCAGGCTGATCAGCGGGCCTTCGAGCGGGCTGCCGAGGCTGCTCACGTAGCCCAGGGAGATGACGACGACCCCGGCCAGCGCGGACCACAGCAGGAACCGGCGCTCCGGCCGGGTCCGCTTCAGCAGGCCGGCCAGGCCGAGCGCGGCGAGCAGGCCGGTCAGCAGGGTGGGCAGCACCTCGGTGGCGATCTGGAACGCGACCGGCCGCCAGTACAGGCCGTTCACGACCAGGTAGCTGACCCAGTTCTCGGTGCCGCGGAAGATGTTGAGCAGGCTGGTCGAGGACGAGGTGACCTGTGCGGACTCGGTGTAAGGGACGACCGAGATGCCGTACCTGGACAGCAGCACCAGCGGGACCGACCACGAGGCGGTGACCAGGATCACGGCCGGGATCCACCAGGCCAGCACGCGGGTCCGCGGCCAGGCGCCGCGCCGGGTCAGGATGTAGAGGAAGGCCGGGACCATGACGGCGACGGCCGACGCCGCGTTCATCCCGCTGCACAGCGCGATCGCCGCGGCCGAGCGGGCCACCGCGCGGGCCCGGGCCGACGGGCCCGGGTACCCGGCCCCGGTGCCGCGGCGCCATGGCCGGGAGTCGGTCAGCGGGATGATGATCCAGGGCAGCATCGCCATCGGCAGGAACTCGCCCGACATCGAGCCGATGATGCTGAGCGCGGCGGGCGACAGCGCGTAGGCCAGGCCCGCGGCGGCCCGCGGCCACGGCGAGCCGATGCCCATCCGCCCGGCCAGCCGCTCGACGCCGGCGAAGGCCACCACGAGCAGCAGGCCGATCCACAGCCGCTGGACGATCCAGCCCTCGACCGACAGCAGGTGACCGAGCTCGAAGAACGGCCCCATCGGGAACAGGTAGCCGACCGCCTGGTTGAGCAGGCCGCCGAACTGCTGCGGGTCCCACAAGGTGAGCGCGCTGGACAGGAACCGGTTCGGGTCGACCACGAGCTCGAACTTGGTGTCGGCGATGATCTGGCCGGGCGCGGTGGCGAACGGCAGGGCCATCAGGAACAGGCCGCACGCCAGCCAGCGGTACCGGTCGGCCGCCCGCTGCCCGCGATCTCGCCAGGACGCGCCCGGATGCGGGGGGGTCCCGGAAACTCCGGGGTCGGTCAGCCGGGGCGCCGTGTCTGTCATGGCGGCCCGGAATCCAGGGTCACCTCACCCAGCAGGCGTTCGACCGGGGTGGCGGGTCGCAGGATCGTCGCGCCGCCGGCGATGAGCGCGTCGAGTACGGGTCCTTCCGCGACGATTTCCCCGGGGATGACGACCCAGGCTCCGTCTTGGTTCCCCTGGGCGGTTCCGGCCTTCACGCTGGCGGCGACCAGTTCGGCCATCCGGGCGGTGCTCCGGTCCCAGCTCAGCCGGGCGGCCCAGTCGCGGCAGCGCGCGGCGACCTGGTCCCGGCGGGCCGGGTCGGCCAGTTCCTTGGCCGCCCGCTCGACCACGTCGGCCAGGTCCTCGCCGTCCTTGACCAGCCAGCCGGTCTCACCGTCACGGACCGCGTCACGCAGGCCCTCCACGTCGTAGGCCACCGTAGGCACGCCCAGCGCCGCCGCCTCGAGGACGCACAGGCCCCAGCCCTCACCCTGCGAGGTGTTCAGGTGCAGCAGCGATCGGGCCACAATATCCCGTTTGTCGGTATCGGCCAGGAATCCATGCAAGGGTACCGCTTCGGTCAGACCGGGAACGGACCTGATCGCCGCGGACAAGGCGGCCGCGGACGGCCCGCGGCCGATCACGTCGATCGCGAACCCGCGCTCGGCCACCGGCACGATGAGCTCGGGCCGCTTGTGCGCGACCAGGCGGCCGACCCAGACCAGCCGGCTGGGCGGGCGCGGGGCGGAAGCGGGCGGGCAGAGCCGCGGGGAACCGTTGGGAACCAGGTAGATCGGGCCGGTCCAGCGCAGCCGGTCCCGCATCGCGGCCACCGTCGACGGCGAGACCGCCACGCACGCCTGCCGCCGGTAAGCCAGCCGGGCGGCCGGTCCCTCGAGCAGCCGCCCGGCCCCGGCCAGCCAGGCGGGGAAGTGCAGGCCGAACTGGGCGGTGTGCACGTGATGCATCACGCACAGCACCGGCACCCGGCGGGGCAGCACCAGCGGGGTGAAGAACGGGATGCCGTTCTGGCAGTCGAGCACGATGTGAAAGCAGGAGCGGCGGCCGAGGAGATATCCGAGAATCCGGGGGTACACCGTGAACCGCCCGCCTCGCCGGACGATTGCGATGCCGTCGCGGCGGTCGCGGCGGGACTGCCCGGGGGCCCGGGCGGTGAGGAAGGTGACCTCGGCGCCGCGGGCGGTCAGCCCGCGGGCCATCTCCCAGGCGTAGCGCTCCGCCCCGCCGGCCTGCGGATGCCAGGGATCACGCCAGTTGACGACCGCGACCCGGGTGCCGCGCAGGTCGCCCGTCACGCCGTCGTGGCGCCCGCCGCCAGCAGGTCGCGGTGCTGATCACGGCCCAGATCACGACGGGGTGGCGGTATAGCGAGAGGACCCGGTTCCCGGGGCGCCATCCGGGCCCGCAGCCAGATCGAGGCCAGGTCGCGGAACACGGCGCTGGAGTGGCGGCCGACCGAGAACGTGGAGCCCGCCATGTCCTGCCAGCGGACCGGGATCTCGGTGAGGGTCGCGCCCAGCCGCAGGCAGGTCGCGATCAGCTCGACGTCGAAGGCGAAACCGGCCGTCCGCAGCGGCCGCGCCGCCGCCCGGGCCAGCGGGCCGGCGAAGAACTTGAAGCCGCACTGGGTGTCGGTGGCCGCGGGCACGATGGCCCGGGCCAGCCGGGCGAACATCGAGGCGCCGAGCCGGCGGGCCCCGCTGGTCCTGGCCTGCACCACCGACGTGGCCAGCGCGCGTGACCCGATGACCACATGATGCCCGGCGGCCAGCATGGCGACCGCGGCGTCGAGGGCCGACAGGTCGGTGGCCATGTCCGCGTCACAGAAGCCGACGAACGGCGCCTGGGTGGCGAGCAGTCCCTCGCGGACCGCGACTCCCTTGCCCGCGCGCTCGCAGCGCAGCAGCCCGACCGGCACCGGGCCGGCCGGCCAGCGGCGCACGATGTCGCCGGTGCCGTCGGTGCTCGCGCTGTCGACCACCAGGATGGCGGTGCGCAGCGGGAGCGTGGCCGCCTTCTCGCACAGGGCCGCGAGTCCGGCCGGCAGCCGGCCGGCCTCGTTGCGGGCTGGGACGACAATCTCGATCGACGCCGGGTGAGTCACCGGCGGCATGGTCCCCACGGCGCGGCTAGCGGGAGCCGTACTGGTACAGCGAGGCGTTGCTGGCCGTGCCGTTCGCCGCGCTGTTCAGCACGTTTTCCACCACAAAAACCCCACCGACGGCAATGACGGCGCCGATGGCGATGGCGATGATCAGGCGGATCATGGCGCTCCTCCTTCGGGGCAGTGTGTGAAACTGGTGAGTAACTTTGGGCGGTTTACTGGAGAGTAACTTACGATCCCGAGCCTGGCTAGACATCTCGCCAAAAATACGTACATGTTCTTTTTGGCTGCGAGAGGCGGGAGGATGTGGTGGTCCGTGACGATCTCCTTACTTGCGCGGCTGGGCGGGTTCTAGTAGACAACTGATGGGTAACATGGGCCGAAATCCGATATCGGCCGGTCGAGCGGGTTTCCTGAGAGCTAAACTAGAACATGTTCTTGTTTTGGCGCCACTGATTCAGCAGGCTGGTGACCATGGACGCACTCGAAGCACTGCGTAGCCTGGAAGAGATCCGCCAGGTGAAGTACCGCAGCCTCCGCTGCGTCGACCTGAAGCTGTGGGACGAGATCGGCGACGTCTTCACCGAGGACGCCGACCTCGACTACGGCACGGTCGCGTACGGCAAGCCCGTGCAGATCGCCGGGCGGGCGGAGATCGTCACGTTCTTCCGGACCAAGCTCGGTCCCGACACCCTCACCGCGCACGCCGCCGGGCAGCCGGAGATCACGGTGGACGGAAGCACGGTGGACGGAAGCACGGGGGACGGAAACACCGCCACCAGCATCTGGCAAGTCCATGACACGGTGCTGGCGACCAGGCACCGGCTGCTGATCACCGGGGCGGCGTTCCACCACGACCGCTACCGGCGCGGCGCCGACGGCCGCTGGCGGATAGCGGGCACCCACTGCGTGCGCAACTACGAGACCATGGTGTCGCTGGACGACCTGCCCAGCTTCAAGCTGACCGCG